>Ga0209536_100003605_pt1 | contig 24799 bp, 22 predicted proteins | sample DeeMarSeWOR28_12_FD_187461 | JGI IMG/M metagenome (GOLD analysis project Ga0209536, IMG submission 187461) | Marine sediment microbial communities from White Oak River estuary, North Carolina - WOR-2-8_12 (SPAdes) (version 2) | ecosystem: Environmental > Aquatic > Marine > Intertidal zone >...
GCGCCATCGTGGATGATATGCAGCTCGGCCATTTCTTTGCCCTTTTTGGCTGCAAAGCCGCTGCATGTCACCAACTCGGATGCGTTTTTTATTATGAGATTTCCATTCATGCGTATATTCTAGCCTCCAGCACCTGCTGCATTGTAAAGTCTTCTAATCCCAAATAGTGCGCCGCACAATCAACCAATGCCTCCATCGGAACCAAACCGATAATTTGACTGCCCACCACATTGACACCATAGCGTTGAGCTTCAATTTTAATCAATTCAAAAACGCGATACAAAGCCGTTTGTGTATAGTCGGTCATGTTTAAAGAGACTTGAACGATACCCCTGTCTTTCAACTCGATACCGATGGCTTTACAGTGGCGCAAACCGCCGCTGATATGCCTGACCTTTTTAGCGATCTGATTGGCGATTTCAATTTGTTTGGTGTCTAAGTTGACGTTAAAGGCCACCAGCGGCATCCTGGCACCCATGGCCGTTACGCCTGCGGTGGGATGAATTTCGACAGGTCCGTAATCAGGAGTCCACTGTTGCTGTTTGATTTTTTCCGTCATTCCTTCAAATTGACCTTTTCTGATAGCGGCCAGGTTTTGTCGCTCCGTTTTTTTTGCGGATTTCTCATATAAGAAAATGGGCAAGTTATATTTTTCAGCTACCTCTTCGGCGACCGCTTTGGAAAATTCTATGGTCTCTTGCATGCTGATATCTTGAACCGGAATAAAGGGCACCACATCAATGGCTCCCATCCTGGGATGCTGGCCGGTGTGCGTTCGCATATCAATTAAATCAATGGCAATACCCACGGACTCGATTACCGAAACTTTCAATGCTTGCGGTTCACCGACCACCGTTACCACAGACCGGTTGTGATCTTCATCCATCTGGTAGTCTAATAGTTTGACACCTTTTTGGGCCCTGAAAGGTTCGATAATTTTTTTAATTATTTCCAGGTCCCGTCCCTCACTAAAATTGGGAACACATTCTAAAATTTTTTTCATACTGGCCATTTTCTACTCCTTGGTTAATTTAACCGCTTAGTCCCGCCACCGATAGGCGGGGTTGAGCCGCTAAAAGGATTGACCGGCTGATGGGCAACGGGCTAACTCTTTGTCTGTAATTTTTCAAAGGCTTTCTCTACGATTTCTAATACCATATTCTCATCGGTAATAAACGGCAATGTAATATGATCTGAATCTTTGCGCATTTTGTTATAATTCATGGTTGTTTCAATGGAATTTTCATTTCGGGCCCAGGCGCGTCGGGCCACACCTCCCATAACGTCCCAGGGGATCGCGCGTTTGATAATCGTATCCACGCGTTTGCTGCCATCCAGAACGAGTCCAAAGCCACCGTTGACAGCCTTGCCGATGCCAACGCCGCCACCGTTGTGCAAGGCTACCATGCTCATTCCACGGGCGGCATTACCGGCAAAACACTGGGTGGCCATATCCGCCATAATATTGCTGCCGTCTTTTATGTTTGCTGTTTCTCTGAACGGTGAGTCCGTGCCGCCGGTATCATGATGATCACGGCCGAGCATGACGGGCCCGATTTCTCCGTTTGCAATCATCTCATTGAATTTCAGTGCGATTTTAGTTCTACCCATGGCATCCTGATACAAAATTCTGGCCTTGGTACCGACAACCAGCTTATTTTTGGCTGCATTCCGTATCCACACATAATTGTCTCTATCCTGAAATCTTCTATTCGGATCAATGCAGTCCATGGCAGCCCGATCGGTTTTCGCCAGATCCTCCTCTTTTCCGCTCAGACACACCCAGCGGAAGGGTCCGTAGCCATAGTCAAACAGGATCGGGCCCATGATGTCTTCGACATAGGACTGGAAAATAAATCCTTCTAAAGGATCTTTACCGTTTTTACAGATTTCCTGCACACCGGCATCGTATACTGCTTTCAAAAAGCTGTTGCCGTAGTCAAAAAAATATGTTCCGCGATCCACAAGGGCTTTAATCAGCTCATAATGGCGCCGTAGTGAGGCATCAACCATTTCTTTGAAGCCTTCATGCCCGGATTTCAACAGCTCGGTTCGTTCATCAAACGATATGCCCTGCGGGCAATAACCCCCATTATACACCGCATGGCATGAGGTTTGATCGGATAAAAGGTCAATGGAGATGTTGTTTTTGACCGCATATTCCAGCAAATCCACTATATTTCCGTAGAATGCAATGGCGATACTCTTTTTTTTCTGCTGATGTTTTATGGCCAGATTGAAAGTGTCCGAGGCTTCCTCAATAACCTTGCTAACCCACCCCTGTTCCAGCCGTGTCTGGATTCTGGAGTGGTCGACTTCGGCGATGATAGCAATCCCGTTGGCAATTTCGACCGCTTTCCCCTGGGCCCCGCTCATACCACCCAGTCCGGAGGAAACAAACAGGCGACCGGTCAGATCTTGATCTGCCGGTATTCCGAGTTTTGCGCGGCCGGCGTTGAGTATCGTACTGTAGGTGCCGTGAACGATTCCCTGAGGGCCGATGTACATCCAGCCGCCGGCTGTCATCTGGCCGTAATTGGCCACCCCGAGTGCCGTGGCTCGGTGCCAGTTTTCCTCATCATCAAAGCAGCCGACCATCAGGGCGTTGGTTATGATGACACGCGGGGCGTCCGAAGAGGACGTGAACAATCCGAGAGGATGTCCGGACTCGACCACAAGGGTTTGATCCGGTGTTAATTCTTCCAGATATTTCTTAATCAAGTGATATTGCATCCAGTTCTGACACACCTGCCCGGTTTCACCGTATGTCACCAGCTCGTACGGATACAGAGCAACGTCGAAATCGAGATTATTGTCAATCATCACTTGAAATGCTTTACCTTCGATGCAGTTGCCCTTATAGGCATCAACGGGTTTGCCTTTTATCTGCCCTTCGGGACGGAAACGGTAGCCGTAGATCCTACCGGTGTTCAGAAGCTCATCGAGAAACTCAGGGGCCAGTTTTGTGTGCCATTTTTCGGGGATATAGCGCAGGGCGTTTTTTAAAGCCAGCTCTGTTTCTGATTGGCTGAGCATAAAGTGCCGCGCGGGTGCCCTGCGAATGCCGGCAACGAATTGCGGCATGTTGGGCAGTTTTTGAAATAGCTCACCCAAGTGGATCTTCATGGAATTTGCAATGTCACTGTTTTTAAACATTTGTGCGCCTCCCATATTCGGGTAATATACCGCAAATTAATCACAAACATCTTTAAAAGGAAAGAAAATAGTATTTTGTATTTCGTTTGTTTTTGGATTCAGGTGAATTATAGGCATTTTGGGATGTATTATTTAACCCAAGCTTATGCAGCTGTAAAGTATCTAAAAATTAGGTTTAAAGAAATGAACAGTTCTTGTACAGTTTCACTTAGAGGGTTAAAATGCAGTAAATTCGAGATACAACCGGATGCACGATTAAAGCAAATACCGAATAGCAGTTAAACAGTCAAATTTTTCGAAAAATATTTAACCTGAAAAGGGGGATCTTGGGGTAATGAAAACAATTTCACTTGGAATTGATGGTATGACGTTGGAAGACCTGGTGGCCATCGCCAGAGAACGCGCCAATGTAAAAGTGACACCTGAATCGGAAAAGAAAATCCGGCAGACCCGGAAACTTATTAAACAATGGGTGCAGCAGGGAAGAACCATTTACGGTATCACCACCGGCTTTGGTGGATTAAGTGACGTGGCTATTTCCAAAAAGGATACCCGCCGCCTTCAGGAAAATATTCTTATGAGCCACGCGGCAGGTGTCGGAGAGCCGCTGGGAGAAGAAACCGTTCGGGCCATTATGGCCCTGCGCATTAAAGATCTGGCCCGGGGACATTCCGGTATTCGTCTTGAAACCATCCAACATCTGGTCGCATTGCTTAACTGGGGCATTTGCCCGGTCGTACCGGAAAAAGGATCCGTGGGAGCCAGCGGAGACCTGGCCCCTTTGGCCCATCTCTCACTGGTTTTGCTTGGATTGGGTGAAGCATATTTTAAAGGGCAGCGAATGACCGGAAAGCAAGTTTTGAGCAAATGTGGATTAAAGCCGCTTTCGCTCGAAGCCGGTGAGGGGCTCGCGCTGGTTAACGGGACCCAGGTTATGACCGCAATCGGTGCACTTGCGCTCTGCGATGCGATTAAACTTTCAAAAATGACCGATCTTGCCGCTGCAATGAGTCTTGAGGTATTGATGGGCAGTCGAACTGAATTTAATGCCAAAATTCACCGGGCAAGACCCCATCCCGGGCAGGCGGTTGCAGCTGATAACATGGAGCGGATGACCCGCAACAGCGAAATCATCACCTCGCATAGGGACTGCTCCCGCATCCAGGATGCCTATACCCTGAGGTGCTCCCCCCAGGTACATGGTGCCACCAAAGATGCCATTCAGTATTGTCGCAGCGTGATCGAAACGGAGATGAATTCTTCGACCAACAATCCGCTTATTTTCTCCGAATCCCAAGATTTTTTGTTAGGCGGTAATTTTCACGGCCAGCCGGTTGCCCTAGCCATGGATTTTCTGTCGATGGCTGTGGCTGAGTTGGCAAACATCTCCGAGCGACGCATAGAACGTTTGGTTAACCCGATGCTCAGTGGACTTCCGGCATTTCTGGTCAGTGATGGGGGTCTCAATTCTGGATTTATGATCGCACAATACACCGCAGCTGCTTTGGTATCCGAAAATAAGGTGCTATGCCATCCGGCCAGTGTGGATTCTATTCCAACATCTGCCAACAAGGAAGATCATGTTTCGATGGGAACCATTTCTGCGCGGCAATGTCGTGAAATTATCAACAATACCGAAGACGTTATCGCCATTGAGCTTTTGTGCGCCGCCCAGGCGTTGGATCTATTTACCAATATGAAACCGGGCGAAGGAACGTTGGCCGCTTACTCGGAGATTCGTAAAGCTGTCTCCCATCTGGACAATGATCGTATTTTGTCAATAGACATTGCGGTCGTAAAAGAACTGATGCGAAGCGGAAAAATATTGGGTGCTGTCGAGAAGAAGATCGGCACACTGAAGTAGCTCTTGACAAAAATTTTTATTAATTTATAGTGAAACCTTTTCTAAACAGTTGATATTAAATCCATTTCACTTAAAAGGAGTAGTCTGAGTGGATGGAGCCCATGATAAAAGAATTTTACCAGGTTATGGGCTGGGATGAAAAGGGTCATCCAACTCGGGAAAAGTTAGAGAAGCTTGGACTTCTTCCAATAAGCAACGTTGCCCAACCAGCAGCTTGAAAATAAATACCCTGCGCAATTCGCACCAGAATCATGAACGATATTGCCTTGAAACCAAATCTGAGTTTTCTCTCCGATGCCGATAAGAACCAAATTCATCAGGCCGCACTCTGCATACTCAGTGAGATCGGCATGAAATTGTTTCACGATGAAGCCCTGGCACTTTTAACAGATGCCGGTTGTATCGTTGGAAAAGACCGAATTGCGAAAATACCTGCTAAACTGGTGCAAGAGACCATCGACAGCGCCCCCGGCAATATTCCTATTTACGATCGGGAATCAAAGCCGGCGATGGATCTCGGGGGGCATCGCTCGTATTTCGGCACAGGTTCGGATTTGATTTATTCGCTGGATTCGGTAAAAAAACAGCGACATCAATGTGTCCTTGATGATGTCAGCAGGGCGGCCAAGGTTGCGGATGCATTGCCGAATATCGATTTTTTGATGTCATTTGCGCACCCATCGGATATCAAGCCTGAGCGCGCATATTTATTAAGCTTTCAGGCCATGGCCGCCAATTCTGCGAAGCCGATTGTCTGCACAGCCCAGGGCCGTGATGATTTAAGCGAAATGTGGCAGGTCGCATGCATTTTGCGAAACGGCGAAAATTCATTGCGCACAAAACCTTATTTTATTCATTATGCCGAACCGATCAGTCCTTTGAAACATCCGTTTGATAGTGTGGATAAATTGCTGTTTTGCGCCGATAAATCCATTCCTGTAATTTACTCTCCGGCGCCAATTGCCGGATCCACGGCGCCGATGACCATTGCCGGACATGTAGCGCAGGGGATTGCCGAATCATTTTTCGGCCTGGTGATCCATCAGCTAAAAGCTCAAGGAGCCCCGTTTCTTATGGGAATGGGGCCTGCTGTACTGGATATGGCAACCGGCGAGTGCTCCTATAACGCCCCCGAGTATCTTCTGGCCTATCTGGCCACCATCGAAATGAGCCATTATTATGACCTGCCGAACTGGGGCTATGCCGGTACCAGCGATTCGCAGATTCCGGATGAGCAGGCGAGTTTTGAGGCGGGTTTGTTGACCTTTTTATCAACGATGGCGGGATCCAACCTGAATCACGACGTGGGGTATATAGACTTCGGGCGCACCGGAAGTTTGGAAATGATTGTCATTCAGGACGAATGTATCGATCAGATGCGTCGACTTCACGGGGGAATTCCTGTAAATGACGAAATGTTGGCGCTGGATGTCATCGCAGAGGTAGGATCGGAAGGCAATTTTCTCACCCACCCGCATTCCCTCAAACACTTGCGTACGACCCAATGGCGACCGAAACTGAGCAATCGTCTGGGGTATGAAGAATGGAAGCTCTCAGGCAGCACGAGCCTATTGGAGCGGGCCCAACAAAGACTTAAAGATATCCTCCACCAACACCGGCCCCTTCCGATTCCTAAGGATCAGGCGCAAAAAATTCAGAAGCGGACGGATCAGTTCAAAACTTAAACACACGGTGGTGGGCCAGAGCGTTGAAATTCTGATCGAACTTTTCCCTTCCACTTTGACCCTGGAATCATTTTCGATCTTCAAGCCAAGTCCCTGTATATCATCCAAGTCCAATTTTTTGAGTTCAGCGGCAAAAGAGGGAGTACAGGCAAGAAACAAGGCGGACATCACCATCAGTGCTGTTTTCACATGAACTCCTTTTTGGTGATTTAACATATTGTTGACAATGTACGATTACGTTATTTATTTTCAGATATTCCTGCCAACGCCGCAAGCTCTCCGGACTTGACCTCATAGAATTTTTCAAGCTGCTCAATTTGGCCGGGTGTCGGTATTCTCACCCCCCTTTCGATTTCAACCAATCTGGATGGTGGAATACCGGCCTGTTGGCAAACTTCTTTGATTGATAAATTCCGCTCTGTCCTCAATTTCATCAGCTTTTCACCAATTTCGCTCATCCTGATATCTCCTTAAATTTGAATGGGAGTCCGTTCTTGTCAGGCGGTGGATAGACGCTGTTTTTTGAAGATTATGACGCGCCTTACTACTTTTAAAATGTCAAACCCATATGATCATTTGGTATCAAAAATTCCCCTTTTAACGGTTAACATCCTATTTTTTTCTTTCAGTTATTTTCTTTATTTATGGGAACCATGTATATCTCTTCTAGTTTAACTTCAAATATGAAACCGTTACTTTCAAGTTTTAAATCGTCAAAGCGGAATCGCCTTGGCTCATAGAGCTGCTTGGATAAAACGATCTCAAAAGTTTTTTTTGGCGGCCCATAAAAGATAAAATCTTGGTGTGTCCATAAATAATTGAACCTAGCTTTAATCAAGCCATGAGAATCACTCTGCCCAATTTCTATGGGAAAAGGCTTTTTAGAACGAACATAATCATAACCGGTGTCGATAAAGGAGACTTTTACATTTTCAAGTGGAAGATCTGATTTCTTATCGAAAACTTGTCCTTGGATCTCAAAGATAGTTACCGAATGAATATGTTTGACGCTGCAGCTCGAAATGTTGAATAGAATGACCAGGGTTGTAAAGGGCCAGAGTATAATGAATTTGTTAATTGGAATGTATCTCCTTTATATTCCATTGCTCAGGGCCGTGCCATGATTTCCGTGTATCAACTATTAAATACCGATGTCAAACGATAATCAGTAATCAACGGCTTGTTGCCCAAATCCGCTTTCAACAGTTACTCAGTGGTTAATCTTCTAGGCATCATAATTTATGCTGATTTTGTCCAACTGAATATCTAATTTGCGGGCAAGATATAGATTAATCTTGATCTGGTTGGGCAAATACGAACGTGCGGGATGACAAGGGGGCTATGTGGAAACGTGAAACAAGGTGAAATTTTGCTCGATTATACCCGGCATCCATAGATTAGACAATTGGGCAATCGGTTCGCCTATCACTTGCATCAACTAGCAACCCATCTGATAGATCAGCGTCGCCGTCTTGATCAAAATCTCCCATCCAAGTATCGTTCAGGGATTTATCTATAAAAAAGCCGAATTGCCCAATCATCTTGGCAATTCGACTTCAGCTGCGATCTATCTCCAAGTAAACGGGGGACCGGACAGCGGCAAAAAAAATCAACCTTTTCCGGTTTTAGGTTCCCTTTTCAAAAACGATCAGGGAGTGGCCGTACCGGTGAGTGGAAAAATCGGCTCCGCTGGCGGAAAAATACTGTGTCCAAAATTTTTCAATTGATCGAAATTTTTTGGAATTATCTGCACTGGCTCCGGCTACGTAAATCTTGACCTTCTTGAGATTGGGGATCAGGTTTTGATTTTTCCGGTGTCTGATGATATTGGCGATATACTTATCCGTGACCTTGACCTGATCAAAATTATATTCTCTTGAATCCTGGACCATGTCAGAGAGGATAACCAGGATCTTATCACGCTTCTCGTCATGGAAGATAGTATCGGCAATATTGAGGGAATTTAGAATCTCTGTTTGCGGAGTCCCTCGCTTGCGGGATAGCAATCGATTTACTTCTTTTCGAATGTTTTCTCTGGTCTTGGCCAGGTTTTGTTCGTATTGAATGCGGTTGACCCATATCGATTTTTTGGGAATTTCCGCATCGACCACCGGCTTGAAGTCGATATAGGAGCGGCCGGTGATGGTCCCAACAACAATACGATCCCCTTGCTGAAGGTTTTGGTAGATTTTCTCAAACGCCTCACTATAAACTGTGCGGCGTGCACGATTTGTGCTGCCCGACATATCGACAAAAACAAGAATTATCCGTGCATTTTTTTTATCTTTCCCAAACTTCCAAAAGGCGTCAGCATTCGGGCTCGGGAAACTCAACAAAAAAAGGGAGCTCAGGAAGATGAGCCACAGGGGTTTAATTCTGCACCGCTTCATTTGGGGTTTACCTCCTCAAAACTAATGAAAAAGGTTGATAGTTTTTTATTCGCTCACCGGCTGCACGCGCAATTTGGTGGTCGCGCTTAACATTTGGTGCTTCTCATCTTGCTTTTCAAAGTCCACGTCCATCGCATGGTCCTGTTCAAAGGACACGGGTTTTGCATGGTCAGGACGTTCGCGCTGATTGATTTTGCGATAGTAATAAATAACTTCCTGCGCTTGTTGATGAATACGGTTGATTTTTTGTTGTTGCTTGGTAAGAATTTTATTGTGTTTTGCCTCGATGGCCCGCATGGCCTTATTAAGCTGGTTGGTCCTGCGGTGCAAATGTTCCAGTTTGGGATCTGTGTCATGGGCAAAATAGGAGCATAGCGTGGCAGCAGCCAAAATAACCAGGTTCAGGCCGACGAATGCGGCACCGATAAATTTACTACTCGCGAAACCGCTCACCGCTCCCGATGTGGTGAGATCGCCCAGGTACTGCACGCGCACGTAACCGATGGCAATCAGACCGCCGATCGTAAGAAAAAGCAGTGCCCCGACACCAATGCCAGCTTTCCACCATGGCTCAGAGCCCCGCTTTAAAAGAATTCCCAAAGCGTGGGCAATCCAGGGAATGGCCACGGCCACACCGACCGCCATGATCCACGTGAATAATTGGCTTTCTCCAAACACTGCAAAGGCCAGGGAATTCATGGGAATTTCACCCAGAACAAATAGGGTCATCAACACGTAATACTTCCCTCTGGATAACTCCACACTGGGCTCACTCCGCTCGATCTTGGCGGCATGAGCATCATAGTCCTTGGAGATACGCTCATAATCCTTGAGCAAAGGTTTGTGTTTTCCGTTGAGGGTCTCTAACTTGGGCCCATACTTAGTGGTTACCTGCCGTGCCTCGTTTCGGGCCATCGCCATCAACTCCTGCTCGAATTGCGAGGGATTCGGATCATCCCTGCCGGGAATATTGTTTTTTGCATCGACTATCGCGTTTCGCCGAACCTTATTCTTACTGTACATTTTTCACCTCTTTCTGTCCAAAAAGACCGCGAATTAATATAAGTAATGATGATTGACAAAAATTTCTTTTTAAATCTAATACATAAAAAGAATATTAAAATTTGCCTTTTCTGTCAATAAAAAAAGGATAAGTTATTGATATTACTCGATTTCAATCCGTTTTGAGCGTGCTGTCTCCCATCGCAAATTCGTCTCGGATATGAATGTGCTAATAAGGTGAAAATGATGCTGCATTATAACACAGGAATTTAATGTTCTGCTAATGGGCCGAGGCTTGGATAAAGCGTTTGTCCTTCATCTCAAGTCACGGATGATGGTGCGAATGGCTGCTGCCTGAAGCTCGATACTTTCGGTGAGCTTGAACTGAACAAGCGCTCTGGTAAGATTGTGTTCGGAACGCTTAACCTTAAAGTAAACATTGCCTTCCAAATAGTCGGTAAAATATCTCAGCCCCAGCTCGAAAGCAATCAGGCGGACAGCCTCGTACAGATAGTCATAGTCATTCTCGGTGAGAAACTTGCCGGCCACTGAAAGATAGCCTTTTAAGATGGCCTGGCAGAGGTCGGTTTCGAAGTGAACCGTTTCGAGCCGATTGGATTCTTCTCCAGTAAGATTACAAGCCGAGCGGAGGCAGTCACCAATATCATAATGTACTAAACCCGGTTTGACGGTGTCGAGGTCAACAATGCTGACGGCCTGCCCGGTGGCCTTGTGCATCATGATGTTGTTGACCTTCGGGTCACCGTGAATTGGTCGAAGATATAGTCTGCCTTTGGCTCTGGCGTTTTCAAGCACATGTGCCCAATCCCTTCGTTTGCTGACACACTGCAAACAATAGTTTATTTCAGCTGATTTGCGCGCACTGAGTTTAGCCAGCACCGCATCATAGTGCCGTAGATAGCGCGGTGTATTGTGAAAACCTTCCAACGTATCGGCCAGTCTATCCGGAGGCAGATCGCTGAGAAGCGTGTGGAACATGCCGAGTGCATAGCCGACCTCTTTTGCTTGCCTAATATTTTTGATGGTATCAAAAGACCGCGAGTCTTCAATAAAACTTATCGCTCGCCAAAACGACCCATCCGCGTCAAGCCAGTGGTCGCGATCGTCTTGTGTGAGAAACACCTGCGGCATCTCCCAGTGGCGTCCTGCCTTGAGCGGGGTGCGCTTGAGTTTCCGGCGAACATGTTCTGTGACAGTCCGCATATTCGACATGACAAGTTGCGGCTGAACGAATACCTGCGTGTTGATACGTTGAAGGATAAAATGCGGATCCACCTTAGATTCCAGGGTTACCAGGAAGGTGTCATTGATATTGCCATTGCCAAATTCCCGGATGCCGATGATTTTTTCCAGTGGCTTGAATTTCTCGGCGATGGCAAAAAGATTATCCAAGTTTTTGCCTATTAACATAGTTCAATTGCGCTAATGAAATTATCATAATGAAACATCTTTTGTCTTTCCAACAAAACACTAGTCCAGATCCAACTTTACTTTACACTGATTACATTTTACAACGCCCCTGAAAACTTTATTGCCGCATTCAGGACAGATATATCGGGCTTCTTCATCTTGGATCCATTTTTCAGTACCGACCTCTCGCCAATATGGAATAGCCCGCAAAATAACCTTTTTCCCAACAGTCATCGGAAAATTTTCAATATGCTGACAGGGAAACTCATTGCACTCGTGACATCCAGTGTAACCTTTTTCTTTCGCGCATTCTCTGATCTTACATTGTCGGCAATGCATAAAAAGATTATCAGACAGGCATCCACAGCATTGAATATCTTCTATTGAAAGATTTTCGCTATTGGGAAGAATACCTTTGCCTGAAACTTCTCCTTTGTAAAGATTCACTAACCGTTCCTTAAATTTTTGATTATCATCACGATGTGCAATATAAATAGCACAAACTCCGCAATAAAGGCCACAAGGCGCAACAAAATCCGGATTTACCTTCATAATTCTAATCCCTCCTGATGTAACATCTTCTTATACTACAAATGCATAACGTTCGTAAATAAGCTGCGTGCTAAAAGCATTTCGAACCTGCACGGAATTTTATGATAAATCGCCAGGCTTCTTCACGTCAGCTACATTTGCTTTGTTATGTCAGAAAGTATCATACTTCATCAGAGTATTGAGTATAGGTAGAGAGCATAGTAAATAAGAACCATTGCATAAAACCAATATATTAATAAACATATCAGGATAGTGCTTGGTACCGCTAATAAAATCGGCGCTTTTCTGCGGATCATGGAAAATAATCCATATCCAAGGGGGATAACACCTAAGCTCGCTATAATCTGAATAAAAATTGGCGGTCATGGACTATCCGGGATTTTATAGAAATTTAGGTGCAGAAAAACGCCTATCGGCAGAATGAAAATTGATGAGATCCTCGATCAGCAAAAATCGGGAGGGATCATAGAGATGAAAAGTCTATTCAGCGGGCTGTTGAGAATGCAATAAGGGCTTCCAAATTAGTGAGGCTGTTAGCTACCAGACACTCAGGCCTAGTTTCATAATACATGTACCTTCGTTTTGGTTACGACGGAACAAGCCGGTTTGAATCCCGGATATGATATCTGCACCGTTCAAGACCTTTTGGGGCACAAGGATATTAGATCCAAGATTTACATCCATGTGTCAAACAAAGGTGGCAAAGGCGTCATCGGTCCTGTAGATGCTTTGGCCTGAATATCAGGTCACTCCTCTCCTCAATAAGCGCTGATCATTATCTTTGGGCGAATAATGAAGATAATGATAACGCAAAACCAGGAGTTCCCGCTCGCTTGAACCCAGATAAGACAGAAGTTATGCAGGAGAAAACAAAACCCCGCCCTCAAGATGAGATGCGGGGTTTTTGCTATTTCTTGATTACATCGACTTTAAAATCCTTTAGGGTGGTCACCCCCTTTTTGATCGTGATCGTCCATTTACCGGGTTTATCCAATTTATATTTATCTACGATCCGATAGCGAATGGAACCCTCAATACTGTGAGCCTGTAAATGCCGGGGAACCCCTTCATGCTTGTACTCCACGATAATGTCATCATAGCTGGCACCCTTCGGAACAAAAAACTGCATCCATACATTAAGTAAATCCCCTAAAGAGATTGCCTTGGGATCTACGGCCTCTTCACATTCAAGGCCTTTGATGCTCTTGCATAGTTTTGAGTCGGTCAAAATGGGTCCTTCTTCCTGTCCATTATAAAAATAATCGACCACATCTTTGACGCTTTTTGCCGTCGGTGCCGCCAGTGCATTTAACGGACAGAAAATGAGCAGACTCCCGAAAACAAATGTGAATAATAAAATTGATCGTTTCTTTCTCATGATAAACCTCTCTTTCGTTCAATTTATTTTAAGCCGAAAGTCATGGACCCAATAATAATAAAACCCGGTCTCAAATAGAGATACGGGGTACTGCAATGCTAAAACCATTTTAATCCTCCTGATACGCACAGAAGGAATAGTTTTAAGCGCTTATCTACAAATCTACATAGCAGCTTAATTTATCAGCAACGCCCAAAGCATGTCAAGAAAATTGGATATTGGCTTTAATTACTGGTATCATAATATTATCAAAGAACTCAATTGGTCAAGATTTCGATTGCTTTTGTTCAAATTGTTCAAAAAATTTGACACGTTGGTTCAAAAAATCAGACGCTTTTTTAAGAGACGCGCGGTGATCACCAGGAATTTTAGCATCTAACTTATTGATATTTAAAAATAAATATTCTAACCTGATATCTGGAATACTTTTTGCTATCTTTTAAGGATTTATGGTTTTTCATGGAATAGATTCATTTAGTGAAATTTATTAAAGCGTACAAAATTTTCAAGATTAAAAGGAACTAAGTTTTGAAGGAGAAAAAAAATGAAGAAAATATTCTTTACTGTTTGTTTAATGCTCGGCTTTTTTTATTTGGTCAACTGCCTGGCTGCAGAGGAATTTCAGGTTCAGATCCCGGGCCGCGCGGTCAATTTGACCTATCAGGTTATAGATGACAACCGGCTTTTGGTTGCGGCCAAAGACGCCGAGAATAACCCGATCAAGGGGCTTAACGTGGAAGATTTTGTTGTCAAGCGCGGTATTAAAAAAGCAAAAATACAGTCCGTTGAAACCCTTGAGACAAGTGAATTCGTGCCGCTGAACATTGTTCTGGTGATAGACAATTCCTTTTCCATGAAGGAGCGCCGGGCTGTCAAACCGCTTCTGGCCGCTCTGGATGAATTTTTCAAGACAGTGCGTCCTATCGATAACGTCCACCTGGTTGTTTTCAATAATAAAGGGACCATTCAGATAAAAGATTACAGGTTGCATGCACAAAGCTTTCATTCCGGATTTACTCCCCAACTCAAGCAATTTATTACGGAAGCCTTTGATAGCGGTCTGACCGGCACAACCTTCCTTCATGAAGCCATGGTGGCCGGTATCGATATCATCCGTAGGATGCCAGAAGAGGATCAAAAATTTATGGTGGTGTTTTCAGATGGTGAGGATCTCAACAGCGCCTTTGGTGACAAAGTGGTCGCCTCCGAAGCCGAAGGGATTTCAAATTTGGAAGTGTTCTGTGTAGATTATATGCCGGGCGCCAAGACCAATCACTTTCTCAAGACCTTTGCCGAAAACCACAACGGCCAGATCTGGAAAGCAAAATCAGCCAGTGAACTGCTGCCCATTTTTCAGGCGTTTTCCACCACCATTCTTTATCGGTACGTGGTAACTTATAAAATTCTCGATCCGCCCAGCGGGACTTTGATCATAGAGCCGGCTGAATTAAATTTTGAGATTTTGACTTTGCTCAATGGTTCACCCATAATGCACCAGGTTTTTTTTGAAACCGGTAAGAGCGAAATATCTAAATACTATGTTTTATTTACGCACGAAAACCAAACAGAGACTTTTCATGAGAAAAGTCTATCCGATGTGCGCAAACGCTATCAAAATATCCTGAATCTCATCGGCAAAAAGTTGCGTTTAGATCCACAGCAACGAATCCGCATTGTGGGGTGTAATTCAGATACCGGAGTGGAGAAGAACAATCTGGAGCTTTCCCGCAAACGAGCCGAGGCCGTAAAGAACTATCTAGCGGAAATTTGGGGCATCGATGCCTCCCGCATGAAAGTAGAGTCACGCAATCTGCCGGCCCAACCCACGCCCGAGCATACCTTGGGTAGCCGACCGGAAAATCAGCGGGTAGAAATTTTATTCGATTCAACACAAATGCAAGCTGACACCGCAGGCGAATTTGTTTTAGAAAGCCAGAATACGAATGAAATAAAAATCAAGCCACAAATCGTGGCAGGATACGGCATTAACAGCTGGAAGATTACTTTGCTTGCCGGTGATCAAACCATCAAGACGCTGAGCGGTGAGCAAAACCTCGAATCGCTTTATGCCTTTGCCCTGAGCGATTTGGGCCTGGAGAAACTGCCAGCATCCGGCAATCTTCAAGCTCGCATCAAAGTAACAGATATTTATGACGAAACCTATGAAATCACTACCGAACCATGTGAGATCCGAATTTCGAAAATAGATTTGATCCATGAACTTGTGCGGCCGCCTCACGGCGTGGTGGCGATTAAGCCTGAAAAATTGACCATCGAAGAATTGACCACCATCGATAGTTCGCCTCTGTTAAACTTTATTTTCTTTGAGACCGGCGAAAGTGAAATTCCACCACGCTATATTTTATTTTCAAATCAAGCCACAACCAAGACCTTTGATGAAAGCAAATTAAAAGGTACGATGGAAAAGTATCAGCACGTTTTGAACATCATCGGCAAACGCTTGATTGAAAATCCTGAAGCCCACATAAAGATTGTGGGCTGCAATTCAAATCGGGGAGAGGAACGCGGCAGAATAGATCTTTCTCGAAGCCGGGCAGAGTCTGTCCGTGCATATTTGAAATATATTTGGGGCATCGATTCGTCACAAATCACGGTGGAGGCGCGTAATTCACCTTCGGTTGCCAGTACCGGCAGTGTCCGTGAAGGCAGGGAAGAAAATCAACGGGTGGAAATTTACTCTGATACGGCGGGTATTCTCGACACCATAAACAGCACATATGTGGAAGAGATCAGCGATGCTGCAGAGATCCAAATCTTACCGCACATCCAAGCCGGCTATGACCTTGAGAATTGGACAGTCGAGCTAACCGGAGATGGAACATTGATTGAGTCCTTAAAGGGTCAGGGCGATCTGCAACCATCCTTTCAATTTAATCTGAACACCCTCGGTCTGAGCACCATCGGCAAATATGAAAATATCGGCGCAATGATCGAAGTGGTGGATAAAAAAGGTCAGGCGCACAAAGCGTATGCCAGTTCTGCCGTAAAATATATAAAAAGAGAAGAACGCCTTGCCCAAAAAATGGGGTATAAGGTGCTGGAAAAATATGCCCTCATCCTTTTTGATTTTAACAGCGCAGAGATCAAGGCGCATAACAAAGTCGTCATGGATCGCATCATCGAAAGAATTATTGAGGTACCCAGCGCTAGAGTGACGATTGTCGGCCATACCGATACCATCGGCAAAGAATTGTATAACCTGGATCTTTCCGAGCGACGCGCAAAGGCTGCTTACGAAATGATCTTAGCCGGCGGGGTGGCGGAAGGTGAAACCATCACCTATGAGGGCGCCGGCCCCCACGACCCCCTTTTCGACAACAACCTGCCGGAAGGCCGGGCACTAAACCGAACGGTAACCGTTACCCTGGAGTATGAGCAGACGGAATAAAGATCCAAGATTAACCTTAAAAAGCCTGTCATTTAAGATGGCAGGCTTTTTTTATAGTAAACTTTTTTCGTACCCCGGCGTCTAAACAGACAAAATCTTGCTATTCAGGAGGCAAAACAATGAAAGCTAAGCTGATAAAAATCGGTATAACAATAGCAGTTTTAGTCTTTTTGGGTGTCGGCAATTCTTGGGCAGACAGCAGAAAATCTCATCGTCCTCATAAAAAGCACACTTATATAATTAAACACCCGCAAAAACACGGCTATCACAACAATCAAGCCCGGTATCCGTATTACCGTTATAAAAGATATTATCATGATCACCGGCCGTGGTACAAATTCCCACACTGCTATAAATATCGCCCATACCGGCAAAAGCGCAATTGCCATCATCACCATTATCGGTATGACCATGACTGTTTTCATCTAAATAGCGGGTATGGAATTATGGGTTTGATCGTAGAACCCGGGTGGTCGTTTATGTTTGCAACACGAGATAAACGATAATATGTTAATATAGCTTCAAAGGTGATAGAATTATATGGAATGCTGCAGCCATCAAGAAAAGCATGTGCCCAACGATTGAAACCCGGCGAATTGACGTGGATTAAAGGTCAATAACGTGTCTGAAGAAACGTTAAATCTAGTGGAAATTTACAGGCGAAAATCCGACGCTATTTCGAAGAACTCTGGACATTCTTACCAAGGCTTAAGAGACGAAGAGCTCGTCATACGCGCCCAGAATGATGACCCATGGGCAATTGAACAGCTTATTCGCCGCTATCAGAGAAAAGTTTATGCGATTGCATATCAAATGAGCTTTGCAGATGTTGAAGCAGCCAAAGATTGCGTTCAAGAGGCGTTTCTTCAGGCATTTCGAAGCATCAAAAAATTTAAGGCAAAATCATCGTTTTATACATGGCTGTATCGCATTGTGGTAAATACGTGTATTGATGCCCGCAGACGCCGCAAGCGTCGGAGTCGGGTATTTTCTTCATGGCGCTTTGCAAAAAGGGAAGAAAAACAATTCAACTCCTTTTTGGAAGACTGTCCGGATCATAACGAAAATATAAACCCACTATCCGCCTTAAGCCATCGACAGCTTGAAATGGATGTGAAAAACGCGTTAAAATTATTATCTGAAAAACAGCGTACCGTCTTTCAATTGAAGGTTTTTCAAGAAATGAGCATACCTGAAATTGCGGAAATAATGGACTTGGCGGAAGGCACCGTAAAAACTCATCTTTTTCGCGCAACCCAGATGGTCCGCAACCGTCTGCAGCAGTGGATTGAAAACGATAGAGGAGGGCTCAAATGAACACATGTCATGATCAAAAAACAAACCTGTTGCTGGATGTATATGGTGAGCTGGATGAAGAGGCTCGTGCGGGTTTGAACCACCATCTTGAAACCTGTGACGATTGCCGACAAGAAAGGCAGCAGATATTGAGCATGCTCCGAAAAGTCAAGACAACCATGGATCCGCCGGAGCTATCTGCTGCAGAAGCGAGAATACTGGCAGATAATATAAAATTGAAACTGAAAAATGGGCACAAAATAAAACAATGGTGGCAAGATTCGATCTCGCAACCCATGCGATTTATCCCGGCATTGGCAGCGACTTGTATTTTGATCTTTATCGTGGGTATCATCGGTTATAGCAAGCTTAAAGACGGTACTGAGTTTAACGTGTCAACCATTATTCAAGCAGAGCAGCTGACTGAGAAGGACTTGGAGATTATCAGAAATTTAGACCTTCTAAAAGAGATGGATGCTATTCAAAAGTTGGTGCGCGTTGTTGATAATAATCATAATATCCAACCTTCGGAGGAAAACAACCACGAAACCCGAGGAATGAGACAAAACATTTATGGGAAACGCTATGCATAAGCACGACGATTTTATTTTTGTAACAGGTTGGATAACCGCATTGCTCATGATGATCCTTTTATATCATCCAGGTACTTCGTATAGCGCGCTGCCAAAAAATTACCCCAAAAAGGATTCCAACTTGCATCGATTAATTTATGAAGATCAATCCGATGAAAATATATTATTCTCGAATAGGAATAAAACCCGAAATTATTATAAAAATTTAACGCCTGAAGAAAAAGAAAAAATTCAAAAAAGATATAAGGAGTGGCAGTCGCTTCCGCCAAATGAGAAAGAAAAAATTCGGAAGCGAATGAAGCAGTGGAAGAAGATGTCACCCTCGGAGCAGGAGCTCTACCAACAGCGATACAAACAATGGCAACACCTCTCTCCTGAGGAACGGGAAAAACTTCAAAAAGATCTTGAAAGGTGGGAAAACCTTTCTCCACAAGAAAAAAATGCAATTCGCCAGCGTTTCAAACCCTAGCCCTTTTCTGAAGTAGTAACCGGTTGCTCTCACAATTTTAAAATCATTGAGGCTTTTGACGGATGTAAACTATTTGCTCCGTCCAATCGTCTAACCCGGCAAATACGCTTTTTTGGATCAGATGAACGCTATGAAAAGGAAATAGAAAAATGAAAATTATACGATCAATGCTGGTTATGGCGATGGCGCTTATTTTTTTAATTTCTTGTGCGTCTTTCCGTTCGGAACGTTATAACACCCAAAGAATAGCGATAATGGGAGCCGGGGTTGGTGCGCTGGCCGGACAAATACTCGGAAATGATGCGGAAGGTACATTGATCGGCGCAGGTGTCGGAACTTTGCTGGGTGCTATCGTCGGAAATGCAATCGATCAGCAACATCAAGCCGTAAGAGAAGCTGCGCTGACGAATAAACGAGTGGTTTATTATGCCAATAATAACCATGCGATTGAAGCAATACCGGGAACGGTGGATCAGCATACGAAATGTCGTAAAGTGACCAAGCGTGAGTGGGAAAGAGGACATCTGGTCAGTGAAAGAGTTGAAGAAGTATGCGAGGGAGAAAGATTCTCAGAGGACTATTAACGGATTAGGTGCCCTAACTTTATTCCTTTTCCGGAAAACCGTCTCCGGTTTCCTCTCGCAACTGTTGAGTCCATTCTTGCAGGGTATCACCCGTGGCATGGTATCATCGATTCATCTGATCATCGGTAAGTTTCTGCGTCAGCCACAGGGGTGATAACCGCACCCGATGAAGAATTTCATCGGAATATGCATTGCCGATGCCGCTGAAAATGCCGAGGGCGGTTGCATCTCTTGGTTTTCGTCTGGAAAGCCAACAATAAAAAATTCAAGAAATTCTGGTAATCCTGTCAAAAAAAAATCACCCTTGCGTTGATAACCATCAACATATCTGATACCGATAAGTCCAATCATCGTCAACTATAGAATAGATCAGCAATGGCACAAAAAGACGGTTCACGCAACAAAGAAAAAGTTGTGACCACCACCTGTTCCTATGACTGCGGAGCGAGGTGTTTGCTAAAGGTGCATGTTCGCGATGGAAAGATTACCCGCATCGGCACCGACAATCAGCGCGGACCCGGTTTAAAAGCATGTATTCGGGGGCTTTCCCAGAAACAAGTTGTCTATTCCCCGCAACGATTGTCCCATCCGTTGAAACGAATCGGCGAACGCGGAAGCGGAAAATTTGAGTCCATCGCATGGGATGAAGCGTTAGAGACAATCTCCAGCCAATTAAAAAATACCAAAGAAAAACACGGGCCGCATTCCGTTTTTCTGATGGACTACTACGGCAACGAAAGCAGCTTGCATGCAACCCGAAATGCCGCGCGGCGCTTTTTTAATCTATTCGGCGGGTGTACCGTTGCCCATGGAAACACGTCCATGGAGGCGGCCATGTTCGCGTCGCAGACGACGTTGGGAACCACATTTACCGGGAACAGCAAAGACAACTTACTGTATTCCAGGATGATTATCCTGTGGGGATGGGACCCGCTGATCTCACGGTTCGGACCGGAAACCGTTTCCTATCTGACATTAGCCAAAAAGAAGGGTGCCAAAATCATTTGCGTGGATCCGCGCTTGAGTCTCTCGGCAAAAACACTGGCGCAAAAGTGGATTGCGGTAAAACCGGCAACCGATACTGCCCTGCTGATAGCCATGGCCTATGTAATGATCACCGAAAATCTTTATGACCATCACTTCATCGACACCTATACTGCGGGGTTTGAAAAATTTAAGTCCTATGTTTTGGGAGATGAGGACGGAGCGCCGAAAACACCCCAATGGGCGGCAAAACAAACCGGTGCGTCCGCTGAGGATATCACACACTTGGCCAGAGATTACGCAACGCTAAAGCCGGCGGCTCTTTACTCGGGCTGGGCTCCCGGCCGGACCGCAATCGGCGAACAATTTCACCGGTCCGCCATCACCCTGGCAGCCATGACCGCCAACATCGGAATTAAAGGCGGTCATGTTGCCGGAGGCACCGACAGAGTTAAACTGGGTGCTTTGGTCAAATCATATCCCATACCGGAAATCAACAACCCCTCCATTCATGTTGCCGACATTTATGATGCCCTACTTGAAGGCAAATCCGGCGGTTATCCCAGTGATATTAAGCTGGTTTACATCGTCGGTTGCAATCTGTTAAACCAGTTTCAAAATGTAAATAAAGGCGTAAAAGCCTTGCAGATGCCGGATCTTGTTGTGGTTCACGATTTATTCATGACACCCACCGCCCGCTATGCAGACATCATTTTACCGATTTCCCACTATATGGAAGAAGAAGATATCGGAACGCCCTGGATTGGGGGGCCATATTATATCTACATGAATCAAGTCATCGAAGCGTTGTCCGACACGCGCTCCGATTTGGCCATCTTTTCGGAGCTGGCCTCACGGCTAGGATTAGAAACGTATAATCCAAAATCCGATCAGCAGTGGCTTAAGCAGTTTGTCTCGGCGACTTCCGAGCTTCCTGAATTCAACGATTTCAAACGCAAGGGGGTACATCGGATAGAGCTGAAAGAACCGTTTGTTGCGTTTCAAAAGCAGATTGAAGATCCCCAAAGACATCCGTTTGCCACACCTTCGGGTAAAATCGAAATTTACAGCCGGCAAATCGCTGAAATGCACCATCCGCGAATACCGGCAATCCCCGAATATATCGAACCATGGGAGGGCCCAACCGATTCCCTGGTGAACAAATATCCCCTTCAGCTTGTCAGCCCCCATGCCAAAACCCGGGTCAACTCTCAGTTTGATAATATTTCCCATCTGAAAAAAAAAGCGAACGACCGCATCTGGTTAAACCCGGAAGATGCCCGCAGGCGCGGTATTAGAGACGGAAATCGGGTGATGGTCTATAATGATCGCGGTTCTCTGCGGTCGGTTGCAAACGTCACTGATCGTATAATGCCGGGAGTTGCCAGCCTGGATGCGGGTGCCTGGTACAATCCGGATCACCGGGGAGTTGACAACGGTGGTTGCGTTAACGTACTCACCGCAGACAAGATGTCGCCTTGTGGTGCCTTTGCCTGCAACAGTTGTTTGGTGGAAATTAAGCCTGCCCCAAAGAATCAATAGAATCAAGGAATATTCGGATACAGCTCAAGCAGGCGATTGCCTAACATCTCTGCCAGCCGTTTGAAGAGAATCGCTTCATTGTTAGAATTTTTTCCCAGGATCGTCAGAAATCTTTCGCGATCAAATCTTAACAAATTTGTCGGTTCCACGCATTCGGCCGATGCCGAATAAACATCACGCCCGATAAGACTTGACCAGCCGATGATTTCACTTGGATGCTTCGCCACATAAACGGCCGGTCCTGTCTTGCCAAGGCTAAGCTTTACCTTTCCTTTGAGCAATATATAAAGCGGATAAAGTCCTTATCTTCATTAGTTAAATTTGCGGATAAGCTCTGATATGACCGTTTCCGAAAATCCTCTTGAATAAAGGAACCTGTAAACCTTATCTCTTCTTTTTCTATTATCTTTTTCTTTCTCAAAACTTTTCATTTTTTTCTGCAGTGCCCGTTTGGCAATGTCACCTTCATCGATTTCGGAACTGCTTTCATTTAAAATACTTTCAAAACGATCGCCGCTTAAGCCCTTCTTTTTTAGTTCCATTCGAATCCGACGAAATCCGAAGCCCCTTCTGGCAAGCTGGCCGATATACACCCGTGCGGTTCTTTCGTCATTAATGTAATTTAGGCGCTCGCATTCGGCCAAAACGGCATCAACGACGCAGCGGCCATAGCCTCGCTGCCCAAGCTTCTGCTTGATTTCAAAACCGGTGTGATCCCGGCGGGCCAGCAGATGCGCAGCCGTATTCATGGCTTTCCGAAATGGGTCTTTGGAAGTGGTCTTTTCATTCATGGAAGGTCTCAACAGACACCGGCTGGAATCTGCTTTTCGATCAATGGATATAAAAATGATTTTCTGTTACGAGGGGATGTGAGGCCCCTTAACCTGATAGCCGTCTTTGCGCAAAAGTTTGCTCATACCCCGGACATGCGGTGCGCCCACAAAAGCAATAACTTCCCCCTCATTTAAGTACGCCTGCATCCTCTCATAGAATATCTGATCGCGATGATCGATGACGGATTGATGGCGGCTGGGAAACCTCAGGCCCATTGACCTCAGTTTTTCCAAATCCCCCTCCAGATAGCATTCAACATAAGTCTGGGTGAGAATAGGCCAGCGGTCTACACTGCCCAGAAACTCTAGGATTCGCTTACGGGAAAGACTTTTAAGCACCTTAATTTGCTCTTCGATGGTTTCTAAAAAAACGATATTTTTGCCCAATTCCGTGGCTATGGTGTAAGCCTCTAAATCAACCGAGTATTTCCATCCGTTTTTTTTCAGGTAATTGGACCAAATGGTAAAAAAAGCCAACCAAGACGCCATGCCCTTGATCATGTCATAGACGGGATTTTCCATTCTAAGCTTGCAAAGATCCATAATATAAAATGAATCGGGATCGCGGCACGCCGGCCTTAAGGCATTGGTAATTTCATCGATGGTCTTCTTGTCGAGCTCGTCGAAGAGATGGTTAGAATCTTGATTATCGAGTCCTGCCTTAATCACCTTCGCCATGTTATCGTCGTCAAGGGGACCTTCAAAAATAGCCGTACGGACGTTTTTTATATATCTGTCAAGTGAGGATTTAAAACTATAGGGGAAGAAATGGGCAGTGCCAACAAGATAGGATGTCTTGCCATCTTTTCTGATCTCCCAAATCGTTTTTAGTTCTTTTTCTCTGAATTTTTTGAAAAACATATGCTCACGCTTTCAACTACATGCTCATAATTTGCCGATTGCCTTGATAGTTTCCCACATAGATGGTTTTCTGAGTTCAAGCTCACACATTTCATATCGCCGTGTGGGCCTTGCCCCCCATTTTTCTTTAAATCGCCGTATACCTTTATTCACCCCGAGACCCAGATGAATGTAGCTTTTACCGCATTGCACACTCATCTCAATCAATTCAAAGAGTAAAAGATCGGATGCCCCGAGAACATAATTTTGTTTAGAATAGCATCCGATAATATAATTGGAAAAATCTTTTGCCGCAAGGTCAACAACATAAAATGCCGTTAAATGCTCTTCTGAGTCCCAGGCGTTCAAAACAAGACAACTGTCGGTATGCCCGATATAGCCCGGCATCTTGAACAAAAGGTTTTGTACGCGAACAGGAGGCTTGACACGGTCGATAAATTCGCGCATGAGTTCATCGTGGTCGATCTGCATGCTTGAGGATCGTTCGATAATCAACGCCTGACGTGCCTTTTTTAGGTTGTGTTGAACAACACTGGTAATGATGGGTTTTTCGGCATCAAGCGTGTAATAATGATCGCTGTCCCTTTCTTTGCAAATTGTTGAAATTGAAAGCGGCAACGCCGGTGCAATGAGGGAGAAAGTTCTGGGGCGTATTTGTTTTTTGATCTTCTCAATCACACCTTCAAATTCCTCTAAGATGCAATCCCGTTTAAGAGGATACCCGACAAGAATTATCCAGTCGTTTTTGCGGCAACCAAAATAACCGTCCA
>Ga0209536_100003606_pt1 | contig 24794 bp, 21 predicted proteins | sample DeeMarSeWOR28_12_FD_187461 | JGI IMG/M metagenome (GOLD analysis project Ga0209536, IMG submission 187461) | Marine sediment microbial communities from White Oak River estuary, North Carolina - WOR-2-8_12 (SPAdes) (version 2) | ecosystem: Environmental > Aquatic > Marine > Intertidal zone >...
AGGATAGAAGAAAAAATTATCCCATCCATGAACTCCTTGATTGCAGGATGAGCGGGATAGAAATTACTGAATTGGCATCATTTTTTGAACGTGAAACAGGAAAACTTAAACTCGATTTGTTACACCCCAGTTGGTTTATAACCGGCAGTGGTTTCGCTAAAGGCATGTTTTATGAAATAACAAAACGGATTTTTGATTTGCTGGTCGGCGCCACGCTGCTGTTGATAACATGGCCATTTATGTTATTTGCTGTTATCGTAATTAAAATACAAGATGGCCTAAACGCTTCTGTACTTTATAAGCAAATACGTATTGGAAAAAATAACAAACCATATGTTGTCTACAAGTTTAGAAGTATGCATGAAAATGCAGAAAAACATGGCAAGGCAAGGTGGGCTGACAGGCAGGATTCAAGAGTCACAAAAATAGGCGCATTTATTAGAAAAACGAGAATCGATGAATTGCCGCAAATTTTCAATGTGCTTAAAGGAGAAATGAGTTTTGTGGGTCCAAGACCAGAGCGTCCCTTGTTTGTTGTTGAGTTAAGTGAAAAGATTCCTTATTACCCTGAACGACATCGTGTGAAACCGGGGATAACCGGCTGGGCGCAAATTTGTTACCCATATGGCTCTTCAATTAAAGACGCATTTGAAAAACTACAATACGATTTATATTATGTTAAAAATTACAGTATTTTTCTTGATATATTTATTATGTTGCAGACGGCGGAAGTAATTTTATTTGGCAAGGGTGCTAGATGAATTAGCTTTCATGATCGATAAATTGAGAATGTATTAAAAAGTAAACAATATCAGTTGTGGAAAATTAATTAAATTGCGCAACACAAGTACTGACATCAGAAAGGATTAAATATGAATAAATATCATCATAACTTAAGGTTACTGATTTCAGTTATTGGCATTTTAATAACAGTCGGATGTTCAAGCCCAAAATTAGAAAGCGCAAGTTATTCAGTAAAAGCGCCTGCTTATGTTATCGGGCCAGGAGATACAGTAGATATTTTTGTGTGGGGAAATGAAGAGCTCTCAGCCTCAGTACCAGTGAGACCGGATGGAAAAATTACTACGCCACTTGTCGAAGATGTGGAGGCTAGTGGAAAAACACCATCCCAATTAGCTCGAACAATGGAACAGAGGTTAAAACGGTACATAAAAAATCCAATTGTAACCGTTATAGTTACTGATTTTGTTGGAAGACAAAGTGAACAAATACGAGTAATAGGAAAAGCGCAAAAACCACAAGCTATTCCTTATACAGAAAATATGACATTATTGGATGTGATAATTGCAGTGGGAGGTTTAACGGAATTTGCTGCAGGAAACAGCGCAAGGATTATTAGAGAAGTTAATGGTGAACAAAAAGAATTTGGTGTTCGCCTGAATGATCTAGTGAAATATGGTGATATTTCAAAAAATGTTGATATGCAACCTGGTGATATACTAATTATACCTGAATCATTTTTCTAATCGCTGTGGGTAAGATTTTTCGGTATTAGTTATTATGCATGAACTCTTTAAAAAAGTATTAACTTATTTGCGTAGCATGTGGCGCTACCGTTGGTATGCAATGGCCTTAATATGGATTATTGTATCTATTGGTTGGTATATGATTTATAAACTACCAGATGTCTATCAAGTAAACGCAAGTGTGCACGTAAATACAGAATCTGTACTTCGCCCACTCTTACGAGGTTTGGCAATTGAGCCAGATGTAGTGCAACGTTTGAGATTATTATCCAGGACATTAAAGGCGCGACCAAATATGGAAAAGTTGGCGCAAATGTCAGAATTAGAAATAAACAAAGATTCTTCTAGTAATATAACGATAAGTATAGATGACCTAATTAAAAATATAGAATTAACTAGTTCTAGAACCGCAGAAAATATATATACCATTTCTTATTCAAACAGAAATCCACGCTTGGCAACAGTTGTAGTAGAAAATTTAATAAGTATTATAAAAGAGAATACACTAAATAGAATGGATGATAGTGCTGATAATGCTAGAAATTTTCTTAATCAACAACTAATAAATTATGAAAAAAAACTACATGAAGCTGAAGAACGTCTGGAAGAGTATAAGAGAAATAACGCAGCACTTATGCCGGCTTTAGGGCAAGGATATTATGCAAATTTACAAACGATTCGTGAGTCTCTCGCCAATGCAGAACTTGAACTTAATGAGGCAGTTAATAGAAGAGATGAGCTTAAACGTCAAATCATAGGTGAGGAACCCGTTTTTGGATTCGCCTCATCTTATCCTCAGCAGGCTTTATCACACCCAGTTGATCCACAATTACAGGAGCTGCAAAAACAGCTAGATGAATTGTTATTGCAATATACTGAACTCCATCCCAAAGTTAGCACATTAAAAGAAAGAATTGAAATATTAGAAAATAAAAAAGAAGAAGATCTAGCAAGACGACCCAAAATAAGGAGTGCACAAACGGCGTTAGACACAAATCCAGTCTACCAGCAACTTTCAGTTGCATTGTCAGAGGCAGAAGCCCAAGTAGCATCTTTGCGTGTTCGAGTTAGAGAATACAAACAAAGGGAAGCAAATATTGAGAAAATGGTTGATACAATGCCTGAATTTGAAGGAGAACTAAATAGATTAAAACGAGAAGTTGAGACGCAACAACAAAATTATCGTGATATGCTTGAACGTCGTGAAACAGCCATTATCTCAACAGAAGTTGAACAATCAGGTGAGACAGTTCAATTTAAAGTACTCGAACCTCCGAGATTACCACTTAATCCAACAGGTCCAAACCGCCTCAAACTTAATGGCATTATAATGCTGATAGGAATAGTTGCAGCCCTAGGATTGGCATTTGTACTTTCGGAACTTAGACCAGTCATATATGAACCGCAAATATTGGGCGACATTACAGGATTACCAATATTTGGGACAGTTTCAAGAATAATTACAGATGAAACTAAGAAAAAAGAACGTCTTGAGTATGGCGGTTATTCTTCTGCATTTATGCTTTTGATAGGAGCTTTTACGGGAATTTCATTATTATAATCTAGCTACTGTATATAAATTAAATTAAAGTGAACAAATACAATGAGCAGCATAGAAAAGGCAATCGAACGTTTAAAATCACAGGGAGATGGTGAAAAACAACGTGTTTCAACTGAGTATATTGTGGACCATGTCGTCAATGACTACATAAAAGAAAATAATAATTCTAACTATGAGATAACAAGACCTGATAATGAAAAACCCAGTGAAAAGAAAATACTTAATATTGATACAGAGAGACTAAAACAACTCGGATATATCTGTCCAGATGACATGACAAGCCAGATTGCTGAAGAATATCGAAATATTAAACGGCCTTTATTAAAAAATGCATTTGGTAAAGGAGCAGTCCCAATTGATTATGGTAATTTAATTGTAGTATCAAGCGCGGTACCAGGTGAGGGGAAAACATTTACTGCTTTAAATCTGGCTATAAGCATTTCAATGGAAAGAAATACCACAATACTGCTGGTTGATACGGATGTTACAAATCCCTCTCTCTCTAGAATTTTTCAACTAGAAAAGCAGTTAGGGTTGCTAGATGTACTCTCGGATAAGAATATTAATATTGGTGATATTATTCATAAAACCAACATTCCAACTTTAAGCGTAATACCAGCAGGACATAATAATCCATATGCTGCAGAATTATTATCAAGCAATCGCATGCATCAATTTGTTCATGAAATTGTACAACGCTATACCGACAGAATAATATTATTCGATGCACCACCAATACTCGCGACTAGTCATGCTAGTGTGTTAGCACAGATTGCTGGTCAAATAATGATCGTTGTTGAAGCAGGGAAAACACTTCAATCGACAATTAAAGAAGCTGTTTCTAAAATAGATAGTAATAAAGTAATCGGTATGATATTAAACAAAAGCCGTAATGTATTTAAAGGTAGATACTACGGATACTATGGCTCCTATGGCCATGGCTCTGTAGCTAAGGCCGATGAAATTAAAAAATAATTGCTCTTTTTATCGTTTTCAGATGATACAGCAGAGAGTTTTAAGTAGTCTATTTATAATATTAAGTATAAATAGAACCAGTATAGCTGCAGAATGGGATAATGCGTTCGGTGTAGGATTTGTTGTTGACTATGTGGATAATATACGTTTGGCACCAACTGGTGAAGAGGAAAGTCAATATGTCGCACAGATTACTCCCTTTATAAGTGTGCATGGAGAAGGCGATCGTGCTCGTCTTGATTTAGAGTATCAGTTGCAGTATTTGAACTATCAAAGTGGCGATATTGATAATGAGATATATCATCGATTGTATGCAGATGCAAATGCTGAGTTTATAGAACAGTTCTTTTTTCTTGATCTGAGCGCTGCAAATTTTCAATCGGCCATTACAGATGCAGCATCTATTCCACAAGATAATATTTCTATAACCAATAATAGAACAAATGTGACTACCACAACAATTAGTCCCTACATCAATGCACGTATTTTATCTAAAGCAGAATTACTCATAAGATATGCTCTTGAAAACACTAAATATGACGAATTCGAAACAATCCAACCAGATACTGAGAATAAAAATTATCTAGCGGAACTATCGACTAGCGATCCAGGCGCACCACTTGACTGGCGATTGAGTTATTCAAAAAATGAACTTAATACGAATTTAGTAGAGTCAAACTATTATGAGGAATCGAGTTTTACACTCTTTTATAACCTAAGTTTACAATTTGTTCCTTATACTACGATTGGTAATGAAACCAATAAGATAGTTAACACATCTTTTTCAGAAGGGGGCATGTTCTGGAACGTTGGTCTGATTTGGCGACCTACACCAAGAACAACTATAACTGGTGAGCATGGTGAACGATTTTATGGTTCGTCTAATGCATTTTCGTGGACGACAAAAGGAAAACGTACAAATATTAATATAAATTATACAGAAGAAGTAACCAACACTGGTCAAGTATTTGCTGGGCAAACTCCCCCTGCTGAAGCGCCCCCTGGCTCCAATACTGAATTTACACCAATTAGTATCAGGCCATATCTAAGGAAACGATTGGTATCAAATATTCAATATAACTATTCTAAGACCAGTCTAAATTGGTACTCGTTTAATGAAAAGCGAGTATATTTAACGGGTGGTGGTGAAGATAAATCATATGGCACATCTGTAAATTGGGACTGGACATTAACAGATAGAACAACTCCAGGATTAACTGCTGGTTGGCAGCGGATTCAAAGCGAATTACCACTACTTCTTGATAATGAATTATTGAATATCGATTTAAGTATCAATCATATTACATCTAAAAGACTTGTTTCAACAATAACATATAGATATCTCAAGCAGAATTCAAATTTTCAACAAAATAACTATAAACAAAACTCAATTAGTGCAAATATAACTTTATTATTCGGTAATAATTAAATATATAAAAGCAATATTCCAAAATAAATAAAATCATTTAAGTTATAAAAACATTCTTTATAAATAATAAATATCATGGGAGTAATAAATGACTGGTTTTAGAGAATGAGACAGGATATTACTATCAATGCCATGAGTGTGGATGTCGAAGATTATTTCCAGGTCTCGGCATTTGAAAAAATTATCTCACGAACAGAATGGGATAAAATCAAGCACCGTGTTGCTGATAACACGAATAGAATTCTTGATTGTTTTGCAGAGAATGATGTCAAGGCAACTTTCTTTATGCTGGGATGGGTGGCAGAGCGTTATCCTGACTTACTTAAACGAATTGTTACAGAAGGACATGAACTAGCCAGTCATGGATATGAGCATATACGCGCAACAGAACAGACACCAAATGAATTTCGCGAGGACGTAATCAAAACCAAATATATTCTTGAAGATATTATCGGTGTAGAAGTAAAAGGCTATCGTGCGCCAAGTTACTCGATTGGTGTTAAAAATCTATGGGCAATTGATGAACTACTTAAAGCCGGTTATACATACAGCTCAAGTATTTACCCTATAAAACATGATCTTTATGGCATGCCGACTGCGCCACGGTTCGCTTTCCGACACGAAAATAACCAATTATTAGAAATACCAATTACAACCGTGATGTTTGCGGGTCGAAAGTTACCCTGTGGTGGCGGTGGCTTTTTTCGTCTGTTTCCTTACGCCTATTCAAGATGGGCAATTCATCGCGTCAATAAGCATGATAAACAAGCTGCAAATTTTTATTTTCATCCGTGGGAAATTGATGTGGACCAGCCACGAATTAATAATGCATCATTCAAATCACGATTTCGTCATTATCTTAACCTTAACAAAATGGAAAGTCGTCTCCAACAATTAATGCGAGAATTTCGTTGGGATAGAATAGATAAAATATTTCTTGACTAAACATGCCAAAACAACAAAGCGTCATTATCGAAAAGCTGACACCTAATTATCAAGAGGCGTGGGATGCCTATGTAAAAAAACATACTGAAGGAAGTTTTTTCCACTTGAGTGGTTGGCAACGGGTTATTGAACAAGCATATGGCCATGACACTTGTTATCTAATGGCGCAACAGGGAGACGCGATTGTGGGCGTGTTGCCATTAGGGCATATCAATAGCCGTCTGTTCGGCAATGCACTAATATCTAATCCATTCTGTGTTTATGGTGGTGCCATTGCTGATAATGAATCAATTCGTATCCAACTGGAAGCAGCGGCCGAACAGGAGGCAATCAACCGGAATGTAGACTACCTGGAACTGCGTAATCGTGAAATAACCCCTACTGACTGGCCGGTTAAGGAGCTCTATGTCACATTTCGTAAGAAGATTGACCCGGATCCGGATGTCAATATGAAAGCCATTCCTAGAAAACAACGTGCCATGGTGCGCAAAGGCATAAAAGCACAGCTAGTTAGCCACATAGAAGATGACGTTAATACCTTCTTTCACATATACTCCACCAGTGTACGCAACCACGGCACACCAGTCTATTCAAGAAAGTACTTTACTCTTTTGAAAGAAATATTCGGTAATCAATGTGAGGTTCGAGTCGTCACGCAAGGTAAAAATTCGATTAGCGCGTTGATGAGTTTTTACTTTCGTGACGAAGTCCTGCCATATTATGGTGGGGGTCTACCGATTGCACGACAGCTAAAAGCCTTCGACTTCATGTACTGGGATTTGATGCAAACCGTTTGTCAGCAGGGGGTTCGTATTTACGATTATGGCCGTAGTAAGATCGGTACTGGTTCCTATAGTTTCAAGAAGAACTGGGGCTTTGTTCCTGAATCCCTACCGTACCAGTACCGTTTGGTGAAAAGCCAGTCTATACCGGATATCAACCCACTCAATCCCAAGTATCAATTCTTTATCAAAGCTTGGCAGAAACTACCTCTTCCTGTAGCCAATACTATTGGCCCGTGGCTGGCACGTAGCCTGGGGTAAGTGATGCAACCCTTGTTGTATTTGGTTCATCGTATTCCTTATCCTCCCAACAAGGGTGACAAGATACGCTCCTTCAATTTACTAAAGACATTAAACAAGCACTTTAATGTTTATCTGGGAACTTTTGTGGATGACCCCAACGACTGGCAATACCAAGAAGAAATTAAACAATACTGCACAGAGGTGTTACTGCGTCCCCTGAATACAAGGAACGCTAAACTACTCAGCCTATCCGGTCTGCTAACGGGCAAAGCTCTAAGCTTACCGTACTATCAGGATAAGCAAATGCAGATATGGGTCGATAAAGTAATCAACTCCCATCAGATCAAGAATATTATTATCTTTTCTTCTCCCATGGCGCAATATGTTGAAATGGATCGGTTCCAACATTGTATCCGTATTGCTGACTTTGTCGATATCGATTCAGATAAATGGTTACAATACAGTCGTAATAAAGTTTTCCCAATGAGCTGGGTTTATGCGCGGGAGGCGAAAAAATTGGCGCAATTTGAAAATACTATTAGCGCGGCTTTCCAACAGACCCTATTTGCCACCAGAGATGAGATGCAACATTTTGCTTATCTCAATCCGGCACAAGCAAAGGGACTTGGTTACTACAAAAATGGGGTTGATACAAATTACTTCGACCCATCATTGCAGTATGATAATCCCTATACAGATGATGTATTGCCCATTGTCTTTACTGGGGCCATGAATTATTGGGCCAATGTTGAGGCAGTCTGCTGGTTTGTAAAAGAATCACTACCACGCATACGCGAAGTGTTGCCACAAGCACATTTTTATATCGTTGGTTCCAACCCAACTTCAGAAGTAGAACATCTGTCAAAGAATGATGGTGTTACTGTAGCTGGAACGGTTAGAGATATTCGACCTTATATCAGATTTGCACGTGTAGTAGTTGCACCAATTCGTATCGCGCGCGGCGTACAAAACAAGGTGTTGGAAGGAATGGCCATGGCTCGACCTGTAGTAGTCACACCGATGGCGCTGGAAGGTATTGAACTGTGCGAAGGCTACCAGCCCTTGGTTGCACATAATGCCAGTGATTTTGCTTACTTGTGTTTACATATATTACAGGAACAGAAATATGCCATTCCACAATTATCCGCCCGGGATCTGATCTTACAAAAATATAACTGGGAGGAAAATCTATTACCTGTGATTCAATTATTTGAGAGGGAAGTACATACGAAACAGAGGGGTCATTAATGTTACCAATGATGGATGAGATGATTAAGTATCTGGCAGGGATTAAACGATTGAAAGAATTTATACGCACTATGTATCCCGTATCTTATTCAATCTGATAAAAGTGTGCTTGAGATATTAGAGATGAGCACCCAAGAGTCGTCACTCATTGCCCATGTTATCCACCGCCTCAATGTGGGCGGACTGGAGAACGGTTTAGTGAATCTGATTAATAACTTGCCTGATGACAAGTATCAACATGCAGTTATTTGTCTTACTGAATCTACGGAATTTGTCAGACGCATCCAGCGCGCCGATGTCGAGATATATGAACTTCATAAACGCGATGGCAAAGACCTGGCTATTTATTTACGCCTATGGAAACTATTACGAAAGATCAAACCGGATATTGTACATACTCGTAATCTTTCGGCGCTGGAGGTTAGTGTGATCGCCGCTCTGGCCGGTGTGCCAATTCGCATCCATGGTGAACATGGCCGTGACATTTACGACCTTCACGGCAAGCACAAGCGCTATCAACAATTGCGTCGTTTCTGTGCACGATTTATTCATTATTTTATTGCCTTATCACAAGATCTTGAGGACTGGCTAGCGAACGACGTGGGGATTAGCAGAGAAAAAATTGTCCAGATTTATAACGGCGTTGACGTAGAGCGTTTCTACCCCGCTGGTGAACAGAAAAGTGAGAGGCTGTCTATGCCCGCTGGATTTGCTGATGCAAGCTCCATTGTCATCGGTACGGTGGGAAGACTCGAACCGGTCAAGGATCAGTTGACCCTGGTTAGAGCCTTTATCGAGTTGTGGCGGACAAAGGCTGAATGGCAAGCCCAGTTACGGCTAGTGTTGGTGGGAGATGGTTCTCTGCGATTAAGGATTGAGGCCATGCTGGACAAGGCTGGAATCAAAGAACAGGTTTGGCTTGCGGGAAGTCGGGACAACGTACCGGACATTTTGCGCGAACTGGACATCTTCGTTCTGCCTTCCCTTGGAGAGGGCATCTCTAACACAATTCTAGAAGCCATGGCCAGCGGCCTTCCAGTAGTAGCAACATGTGTAGGGGGTAATCCAGAACTCGTCCAGGATGGTGTGACAGGGACTCTGGTACAGCCGAATGATTTCGAAGCCATGGCAGAGACACTGTGTACTTACTTGAAGGATACAGTGTATGCCCATCAGCAGGGCCTGGCGGGCCGCCAACGGGTGGTACAGCTCTTTAGTCTCACCTCTATGATGCGGTGCTACGAGCTGGTATATGATGCACTGCTGATGGCCAGAAAGCTGGAAAAATGAGCAAAAACAGGCACCTAATGCCTTAAGTCGATATACTGGGTGCCTGGGGAAGCAGCATCAACCTGTCAATATAGGGGGATATCGCCGTGTGTGGTTTAGTCGGCATTTTTCATCTGCGAGAAGCGGTTGAGATCGATCGCGACCTGTTATCACGCATGAATGAAATCCTGTTTCATCGTGGTCCAGACGAGGGTGGTCTCCATACCGAACCGGGCGTTGGACTGGGCCATCGTCGCCTGTCAATCATTGATCTTTCATCAGGCCAACAGCCCCTGTTCAATGAAGACCATTCCATAGTAGTGGTCTACAATGGCGAGATTTACAACTTTCAGGAGCTGGCCAATGAGCTGAAGCGTTGCGGCCATGTGTTTCGCACCCACTGCGATACCGAAGTCATTGTCCACGCTTGGGAAGAATGGGGTGACAAGTGCGTGGAACATTTTCGCGGTATGTTTGCCTTTGCGCTGTGGGACCGTAACAAACGGGTTCTGTTCATCGCACGTGACCGTTTGGGTATCAAACCCCTTTATTATGCGGAATTGTCTGATGGCCAATTTATATTTGCCTCGGAGTTAAAGGCCCTAACCTGTCATCCGGGTCTGAAAAAGGAATTAGACCCACTAGCCATTGAAGATTACTTTGCCTTTGGTTATATCCCGGAACCTAAGACCATTTACCGTCAGGTCAAAAAACTACCACCTGCACATACCCTTAAGCTCTACCAGGGTAAGCCTGTTCCACCACCATCTGAATATTGGGATGTACCATACACACCAGTTCAGGTTGGCAGCGAAGCCGACGTACAGCAGGAATTGATCGAGCGCTTGCGGGAGGCGGTGGATATCCGTCTGGTTGCAGAAGTACCTTTGGGGGCATTTCTATCTGGTGGTGTCGATTCAAGCGCAGTTGTGGCTATGATGGCCCAAATAGATCCGAATAAACCGGTGAATACCTGTTCTATCGGGTTTGGTGATCCAAAATATAACGAAACAGAATTTGCCCAGCAGGTCGCTGATAGTTACAAGACATATCATAATGTAGAACAAGTTGATCCAAATGACTTTGACCTCATTGATATACTTGCTTCATTGTATGACGAACCATATGCCGATAGCTCGGCTATTCCAACCTATCGTGTCTGTGAATTGGCTAAAAAGAGGGTGACTGTTGTATTATCAGGTGATGGTGGGGATGAAAATTTTGCAGGATATCGTCGCCATCGTTGGCATATGAATGAAGAAATGATACGTGGGCATGTACCACAATTTGTAAGAGGTCCATTATTTGGGTTACTGGGACGATTTTATCCAAAGCTGGACTGGGCACCAAAGGTGTTTCGAGCCAAATCAACATTCCAGGCATTAGCAAGAGATAGTGTTGCAGCTTATATGCATAGTATGTCTATTGTGTATGATGACCTACGCGAACCAATGTTTTCTACAAACTTGAAAAAGGATTTGGCTGGATATCATGCAGGCGATGTATTTCGTTATCATCTGAATCGAGCTCCTACCGAACACCCTTTATCACTAATTCAGTATCTAGATACCAAGACCTATTTGCCCGGCGATATCCTTACCAAAGTGGATCGCGCTAGTATGGCGCATTCTCTTGAGGTCCGCGTACCCATCTTGGACCACAAATTTGTTGAGTGGGTGTCAGGGTTGAATCCTGATATCAAACTTAAAGGAGGTGAAGGCAAATATATTTTCAAGAAGGCACTTGAACCATATTTGCCCAAAGACGTTTTATATCGAGAAAAAATGGGTTTTGCAGTACCACTGGCAAATTGGTTTAGAGGTCCATTAAAAGACCGGGTTCGACAAGCCGTATTGGGACAAACTATGGAAGAAAGTGGATTTTTTAATATGGATTATCTGACACGCATAGTTGACGATCATCAAAAAGGAATAAGGGAACATAGTGCAGTGATTTGGACGCTATTGATGTTCGAGACTTTTTTAAGAAAGTCTGCAGTTTAGATTCTAGATATAATATTCCTTATGAAACTAGTCACGCTATCAACACTTTATCCAAACGTTGTACAACAGCATCATGGGATTTTTGTAGAGCAAAGGTTGCGACATTTGGTCGAAGCTGGTGATATTGAAAGCAAGGTCGTTGCCCCTGTACCCTGGTTCCCTTTTAAGTCAGAGATATTTGGAACATATGCTAAGTATGCAAGAGTGCCAAAGGAGGATAATCGATTTGATATTCCCATCATATATCCTTGCTATATTGTAATACCGAAAGTAGGTATGTCCCTTACACCATTTTTAATGGCAATGTCTGTTAGACTAACGCTGAAACGTATGATCAAGAATGGTTATGATTTTGATTTAATCGATGCTCATTATTTTTATCCTGATGGCGTTGCTGCCATGATACTAGGCAAGATTTTTAATAAGCCTGTTGTGATTACAGCACGAGGCACAGATCTTAATCTTATACCAAGATACAGAATACCTAAACGTTTAATAAAATGGGCGGCTGCAAATGCAACAGCTCTTATTACTGTCTGTACGGCACTAAAAGATGTTCTTGTTGAATTGGGTATTCCTACAGAAAAGGTCTCGGTTTTAAGAAACGGTGTAGATCTTGATATGTTCAGGCCTCCTGAGGATCGTAATACGCTTAGAAAAAAACTAGGTATACATAGAAGGACAATTCTGTCTGTTGGGCACTTAATTCCTCGAAAAGGGCATGATCTGGTTATAGAAATACTCGAACGAATAGCAGATCTTGACTTAATCATTATTGGAGAGGGCTCTGAAGACAGAATTTTGCATGATTTGGTAGTGCAAAAAAAATTACAGAGAAGAGTACGATTCGTCAAGACTTTACCACAGGAAATCCTCAGGGATTATTATGGTGCTGTCGATGTTCTGGTTTTGGCATCAAGTCGAGAAGGCTGGGCAAATGTCTTGCTGGAATCAATGGCATGTGGGACACCTGTGGTTGCAACAAAGGTTTGGGGAACACCGGAAGTTGTGACAAACCCGGTGGCGGGCATACTAGCTAATGCCCGCGATGCGGATTCATTAAGTAAATCCGTGCAGGAGCTAATTGAAAACTATCCTGATCGTGGCATGACAAGGCAGTATGCAGAGAAATACAGCTGGGATGAAACATCTTTAGGCCAAAAAGAAATTTTTACAAAAATACTTGTTGATTGACCAAGTAGATAGTAATTTCGCATTTGTATTCTTGAAAATATAACTAAATGTGTAAATCAAGCGCTGGTAACACATGAGAGATATATTGCTAACTATTTTTGTAGGCGGCATTTTGCCATTTTGCATTCAGCGACCCTATCTTGGACTTTTGACATGGTCATGGCTCGGTTACATGAATCCACATCGATTGACATATGGGTTTGCATACAGCTTACCCTTTGTACAGGCAGTAGCTCTGATTACACTTTTGGGTCTTTTATTTTCTAAAGAATCCAAACGTGTACCATGGACTCCGGTAACACTGCTGTGGGTATTTTTCATTGTTTGGATGACTTTATCAACATTTGATGCATTTTATCCGGATCTGGCGTGGAGTGAATGGGGACGCATGATCAAAATACAGTTGATGATTCTGGTAACCATGATGGTAATCAATACTAGAGAAAGAATCAACTGGCTAGTCTGGACTATAGTAATATCGATTGGTTTCTACGGTATTAAAGGAGGTGTGTTCACGCTATTAACGGGTGGTGAATATATTATATGGGGCCCATCTGGCAGTTTTATTGTAGGTAATAATGAGATAGCATTTGCTCTCCTTATAATTCTGCCTATGATGCGTTATTTGCAAATTATTTCCAATAATAAATGGATAAAGAGTGCATTAGTGTTGGCAATGATATTGTGTGGCTTTGCAATTCTTGGATCGTATTCACGTGGTGCTTTATTAGGATCTGCCAGCATGATCTTTGCATTGTGGCTAAAAGGTAATAAAAAGCTTTTGACAGGAAGTATTATGCTGGTTGTGCTGATAGCTGCGTTATCCTTTATGCCTGATAAATGGATGGATCGAATGAATACAATTCAGGCTTATGAACAAGATGGTTCTGCTCTGGGGAGACTAAATGCCTGGTGGTTTGCCTATAATATAGCAGCAGATAATATATTGACAGGTGGAGGCTATGGAACCTTCTCCAAGGAACTATTTTATGTTTATGCCCCAGATCCTACGGATCATCATGACGCACACAGTATTTATTTCGAAGTCTTAGCTGAACAGGGTTACATTGGTTTACTCCTGTTTCTCGGCATTGGTTTCCTGACATACAGGACGGGCAAGTGGATAATTCGGAATAGTAAGGATAATGAGGAATTGAAATGGGCATCGGATCTTGCTTCTATGTTACAGGTTTGCCTGATTGGTTATTCTGTAGGGGGTGCTTTTCTTGGTCTGGCATATTTTGATTTGCCATACCATATAATGGCTATGATGGTATTGGTTCAACAACAGGTCCGAAAGACCCTCCTTGTGCAGGAAAATAGCGCAAAAAAGCCAGTTAAATTAATGAGTTTTGTTAGCTAATATATACTGAAATAGTAGATATATTAGAAGGTATTCAAATAAACGGATTCAAGACTGTATAGGTTGTTTTCGAACAACGTTACTATTTGTCCTTATAGCAGTATGGATGAAATGATTGAATGACACTAAGGCTTTAAAAGTTGTATGGCTATACTTAACGAGAAAAATCGTTTGACGATTCTGATGTATCACAGAGTCCTTAACGCCCCTGATACATGGCTTCGCTCAGACCCTGATGAGCGGGTATTTAGTAAACACATGGAAGTTCTGGCAAGATTCTTTAATGTTTTACCATTATCAGAAGGAGTCAAAAGGCTTTTCAATGGGACACTGCCCTCACGTGCAGTTTGTATAACTTTTGACGATGGTTATGCAGATAATTATTTAAAAGCATTACCAATCTTGCAACATTGGGGACTCTGTGCAACTTTTTTTATTGCAACAGGTTATATTAATGGCGGTATTATGTGGAACGATATGGTGATTGAGGCTGTTGCTAATACAAAAGGAAAAATACTGAATCTTGGAGAGCTGGGTCTTGGTGTATTCAAGACAGATTCAATCAATGAACGTCTGTCTACAGTTAATTCTCTATTGACCAAACTGAAGCATCTGCCAGACACAGAGCGTAGCAGTTTGGTGCAATCTATCGTAGAGATTACCGATACAAAGTTACCTGATGATCTGATGATGACTGAAAAACAATTGTATGAATTAAGCAAATCATCGATGGAAATAGGGGGGCACACGGTCTCTCATCCTATCCTGACATTAATTGACGATGAAGCAGCTAAATACGAAATTGTTAATGGTAAGAATATGCTGGAGAAAATAATAGAACATGAGGTAACACTTTTTGCTTATCCAAACGGGAAATATGCCAGAGACTATACAACTGGCCATGCAAAAATTGTTCGAAATGCAGGGTTTAAATGTGCAGTAGCTACAGATGCAGGCGTTGCAAACAAGGAAAATGATATTTATATGCTTCCCAGAATCGGACCATGGGATAAAACGCGGATAAAATATGGTCTAAGACTGCTAAAATATAATTATTATTAATTGCATTGTGTATTGCTTATTTATCTATGTGTGTTTGAAGCCATAATTCCAACATCATTAGCACCCAGATAAATTCACCATAATAAGCGGCATGTTCATGTTGATGTTTATTGATTAGTTGGTCAAGATAATCATAGTTTATAAAATTTCTTTTTTTCAGACTGGAAAGATTGTCATAGGCAATATCTTTCAGCGGTGTATAAGTTTTCATCCAAACCCCAAATGGCAAACCGAAACCATGTTTGGATTTGGTCAGGACCTTTTCAGGTAGAAAGCCATTCATTGCACGTTTGAAAAAGTACCTCAGCTGTTTTCCATTGACCATGTCCTTCGATGTAAGTTTTGTCGAAAAATCGACAATATCATCGTCTAGTAGAGGATACTGGACATTTATACCGGCAAGGTCGCACATGCGATTGACCTTTCGCAAATCGTTATCAGCAAGGGTAATTATCCAGTCCAAATGTAGCATCCTCTGCATCATGGAATCAGTATCAATACCTGAGTAGTTTTGTCTTAAGACATCATAAGGTGCCTGTATATTGACAGCATCACACATGTCTTTATGCAGAACCTGCTGTGGAGGAGTTCTGCTTAGAAAGTTATAAGACTGTAGACGGTCAGGCATAGGGATCTTTGCCTGTTCAATATAGCTTTTGATCTTGCTGAAGGGTTTAACGGAGCTCAGGCCAGGAACTTTGAACATAAGGGGTTCAAGAATACCAGATCTCAGGACTTCAGGAATGCGATTGTACAATTCAAAAACACCCTGTTTTGCATAGCGGGTATTGCCGCCAAACAGTTCGTCACCTCCATCCCCGGCCATGAGTACCTTTGTACCATTATTTTTAGCCAATGATGCGCAGTAGTAAGTAGGTATAACAGAAGAATTACCAAAAGGTTCATCATAAAATGCAGCGACCTTGGGTATAAGATCAACCACATCTTGCGGTGTTACATAGTACTCATGTTGTATTGTCTTGAAATGCTCAGATGTTGTCCGGGCAAATTCAATTTCATCATAACCCTCTGCATCAAATCCTATAGAGTATGTATGAACCTTATTCTGAGAAACCTTGCTAAGTACGCCTGAAATTGTAGAGCTATCAATGCCCCCGCTCAAAAACGCACCAGCATTTTCGTCAATATTACAGCGTTTAACGGCTACATCCAAAAGTGACATCAGCTTATCTGAAAGTTCTTCGAAGGATGAGTTCGTATCTTCCTGATGTCTTGGGCACCAATAATAGCCCGTTGTACTTTTTCCATCCTGAAATCGAATATACTGGCCTGGTTTTAGTTTTTTTTGATCCTTGAAAATACTGTTAGGACAGGGTACGGCATGGAAAAACAGATATTGATATACTGTTTGCATATCAATCCCGGAATTGCCTGACGGATGGACAGTGATACTGTCAGCAGTACTGCCAAAGATAATACCTTTGCCGTCAATTAGGGTATAAGACATAGGTTGTATGCCCATGCGGTCTATAGCAAGAAGTAAAATGTTGCAATTCAGGTCAATAATGCATATTGCAAATGAACCGTGCAGGATATCGAGCATATTCATACCCTGATTTTTGTAAGCCTCAATGAGGACACTTGCATGACCTAAACTATCTGCTTTTTTCTGTAGATTGCTATCAGACCAGTGTGGGGTACCAGTATATGTAGCGACAAGATTACCTTCTTTGGCTACACTGCTGTGTACAGTTGTGCCAGCATGAATTAAACTAATATTTTCTGATAAAAAAAGCGGGTTTGCGTTAATGTCAGAATTGCAGGTTTTATTACCCATTGCCACTAAGATATCTTGTGGACTCTTGATATTTCCAAACGATCCAAGCCAACCGGCAATGCCCTGCATTTCTAGGTACCTTATAATGATTGAGAGTAATTCATTGTCGTCAACATGATGAAGTAATATTACAAATTATTATGTCAAGAAGTACATCTAAAATGAAGCGGAATTTGATACTTATTTCGTTAAGCAGTGGGGGTTTTGGCTTCCAGGCTACAAATTTGATTAATCATTTATCAAAAGATTGTGATTTCATTTATATGACAAATAGGTTTGGGCGTTCACCCGAAGAAGCAAGGGTTCCTTCAGGAGTCTATTTCAGGGTCCCTGATTTTCAAACTGTAACTTCAGGTTCACCCCTGACAAGCCTCTGGTCGGCAATCGTAACATTTTTCAAATCATTTTATTATATACTTCGTTATAGGCCGAAGGCCGTAATTGGAGTAGCAATGCCTCAATCGATATTCATGCTTATGGCAGGACGTATCCTGGGGAAGAAAACGTTTTATATTGAGAGTATCACCAGAACACATACACCATCAAAATCTCTCAAGATTTGCAGTCGCCTGCATGCTGCCAGACACATGCTTGTGCAGTGGAAGAGTCTGCAAGATACAATTCCAGGAACTGAATTCAGGGGAAGAGTAATATGATCTTTGTAACGGTTGGGACGACCATGCCTTTCGATGAGCTTTTTATCGAGGTCGATATCTTGTTGAATGAAAATTATTTTGATGATGAAGTCATCTGCCAGACAGGGCAATCAAAATATATTCCCAAAAATTGTGAAAATTTCAACTTCATGCCTAATGTTGACAGATATTTTGAAGAAGCAGATTTCATTATTGTGCATGGCGGTACGGGATCAACGCTAGGTGCACTGCAGTCAGGAAAGCCTTTTATTGCCTTGGCAAACCCAAGAGCAGAAGCGGATCATCAAGCTGAATTTTTACAAGAACTTTCAAAAGAGTACAATATATATTGGTCTCGTGAATGTTCTGATATAAAAAGTATGTATAGGAAGGCAATCAGCAATAATAACAAAGGTACTGGATTTAGTAAGAGTTGTACTCTGGGGGATTGGATTTTGGAAAATATTTAAGATTTCCGGTTGTACTCAATTTGGCCTCAATGGCCCCTTAGTCAGAGACTACATCTAATTGTCTCCTTTTATCGCAGGATCTGAAAGATAAAAATTATGCAGATAATTAATTTACACGAAGTGAATTTTAATCTTTACATACAAAATTGCTATTAGCAATGGCAGGCATTTATATTTATTGTGTTTTTTTATCAAGCCTGAACAAAGAATAACAAGCTCTTGCATATATGAAATAACTTGCATATATCGCATATGTGAACAATGATGAAACTGGAACACCAAGTTAAGTCTGGATTAAAGTGGTTTGCATTTGCCAAATTGATCGGACAACTAATCACATGGGGTCTGACAATCTATGTAATGAGATTGCTCAATCCGGAAGCCTATGGCCTGATGGCAATTGCAACAATATTTATAACATTCTTATTGTTGTTGAAAGAATTCGGTTTGGGTCCCGCCATAGTACAAAGTCAAAGTCTGGATGAGGGCATATTACAGAAGATTTTTGCTGTTTTAATAATAATCAGTTTTCTACTCGTCGTAACGGTAGTGGCATGTGCACCATTTATTGCCATATTTTTTAACGAACCAACCCTACACCCAATTCTTCAGGTCTTGGCTATACAATTTCTGCTAATCCCGGTTGAGTCTATTCCATACGCTTTATTACAAAAGTCAATGAAGTTCAAGAGGATGGCTATAGTAGAAGTTACAACGGGAATTGTTGGTGGTGTCGCTACATTATTATTCGCGATTTATGAATTTGGCGTATGGGCATTGGTATATGGGAACCTGGTGTTGACAGCATGCAGAGCGATATTGCTTAATATTTCTTCACCATGGTTTGCGAAACCCGATTTTCATGAGCTCAATAAAATCAAAAAGTATATTACGTATGGTGGGATGATTACGCTAGAGCAAACCTTAAGGTTTTTTTACTCTCGTGCTGATGGTTTTATAGTGGGTAAGTTACTTGGAGCAAAAACACTAGGATTTTATTCTGTAGCTATGCATTTGTCATCACTGCCAATGCAAAGGATGAATAGTATTATCAATCAAGTGGCATTTCCTGCGTTTGCAAAAATACAGGATGATAAGGAAAAAATCAGGAATTCTATGAGTAGTGGGATAAAATTGACATCATTTTTTGCATTTCCGATATTTTTTGGAATCGCAGGTGTTGCAGAAGACGGGATTTTGCTTGTTCTTGGAGAAACCTGGTTTAAGGCGATTTTGCCTATAACGATACTGTCTTTGGTTATGCCAATAAGAATGATATCTAATTTATACCCAACTGTTGTACGTAGTTGTGGAAGAGCAGATATTAGTGTCGGAAATCTAATTATCGGTTCAATACTTATGCCTACTTCTTTTTATTTCGGCTCATTTTGGGGTCTTGCTGGAGTTTGTTATGCCTGGTTAGTTGTTTATCCTGTTGTCTTTATGATAGAAGTAAAGCGATCAAAAGTTATTACAAGTATTTCAATTGCGGATATATTCTTCATGATAAAAATGCCACTGATTATCAGTTTGATAATGTATATTATTTTATGGTTTATAAACAAATCATTGGTTGAGTATTCTCATTCTTCGTCCCTTATGATAGAAATTATTTCTGGGGTGTTTGTCTATCTATTGTGTTCATTTCTTTTTAATAAAACTGAAATGAAAGAAGTATTGTCATTAATCAGGCATTAATATCTGGAGATAATTTATACATTTGGGATTTATATAAAAGCAATTAGTGAAACTTTCCTGTAAGATGACAAGCCTTAGACTTGATGCATTTGTATGTAACAAGACGGAGGTATCTAATTGCTCTTTAAATACTTTTTTTGTAATTTTCGTAATGACATAAAAAAGATATTAGAAAGCCCACGTAATGTCTGTTTATTGTATGCTTCTATGCCCCATAATTCACGTACATTATTCATCCAATCTTTTTTATAGTTCTCGCTGCCTACTCCATAGTCAATTTCATCAACGTTATCCTTATTCATACATAGTTTAAAAAGATTAGAGGAAAGGATAGAGCCGGCTGACAATTTCTTAAATTCCTCTGTATAAGAGAGTTTATAAATTAATGCTTTTGATGATGTGGTAATCCACAATTGTGCAGCTATTGGCTTATCGTCAATATAGAGAATCCCCATGCGTAAAATACCAAGTTCGGCAGTTTTATTAACAAGTGATGGTATGAAGTTTAAATAGGGTTCCGGCTTTTTCCAAGAATTATTGTATATATGAGTATAATCACTTATCGCTTTTGGTAAATCTTCATCTGGTTTAGTGTAGTGTATAATATTGACCTTATAGGATTTATATAATATTTTTTCCTTTCGCTTGATTGTGTTTTTTAGTTTTGAAGGTCTTTCCTGATAATATTCTTCAAAACTCTTCGTTGCAGGAGCGTAGTACATATTTTCATATTGAAAATATGTATGCACGTAAAAGCCTGATAAGCGAAGATTTTTTGTTAGGCTTTCGTATCCGAGTGAATCGTTTAATAAAAGCCTAAATTTAATAGATCTCCATCTGGGCCTTTCATTTGCAATATAACTGATAATTGCATGGACAACCTCATTTGCCTTGATATTGGATGTTAACAATACCGGAGAGTATTCCATACTGTAATAGTTAGTCAGACTAATAAGTGTTTTTTTATTTTTAGTGATGCAATACAGCATGCCAATAGGAGTCTCGGTTTTATCATGGGCTAAATATATTCTGAGTTCATACTCTTCAGCGAAAACCGTTCGATAAAGCAATGAAAACCAATCAAGGGAAAGAAAAAAATTACTCTGATTAGGATATCTAGCTTTTTCTTTTATTTCACGTGGTAACTCATCGAATGAGTTGTATACACTAATCATTATATATGCTCTATTGTTTTACTGATAATATTAATCGTATACATTTCTTAGAACTATTTCTATGTGCGCAAGTTAATAGTATTTACATTCGGCATATGCCTACATATAGCTGGCTTGATACTAATATTATAACTTACAGAGAGAGCGCTTATCACAGGAATGACGAGCAGAGTCAAGGAATAATAACAATTATGAAGCTAGGAGCTCGTGCTCATATTTCAATAGTGTAATAATTTACTTACCTGGTTTGTATATTTCAGTCAAGAATTCAGTAATGGTAAACAGCATTTGAGTTATCTGTCTGGCATCAGATGGTATTGTACATGTTGCTTATTGAAATATGATTAAACAGGTAATAATATTATTCATTCAATTATTCCATAGACCTATAGCTACTAGTTTGGCTTTTAATCCCGGCAGTGGGTATCCTAATTCATATGAAATTTTCGCATGTTTGAGTGCCAAATCTGGTTTATTTAATTCAAGGTATAGTAAACCAAGATTATAATGTGCTTCAGATAATTGGGGGTCCAGTTCTATTGCTTTTAACAGTGGTTCAAGTGCTTCCTGATATCTTTTATGTTGCATCAGGACAATCCCGTATACCATATGGGCAACAACATCATCGGGTTTAAAGCGGAAAGCTCGTTCAAAATAACAATCAATACTTTCTCTGGCGTTCTTGGCAGGATCGGTCAGGCGATAGCGACCATATGTATATAACGCCTGATGGTGATTGGGGAAAACTCGTAACGTGTATTGAAGATCGTTTTCAACGCTGCTTGAATGTGCGTGCTTTCCCCGTTTCAGGTTTCTTATTTCCTCATTAAAATGTACCAATTCAACGATCGGTAATTTTACCCTTCGAGCTTCAGGATCAGTATAGTCGTAGGGCCCATTGGCATTTTTAAGGCTTCCACAGATGTGTTCATTGACAACCCATTTGCTAGCTAAAACATCATTACCTTCGGTTAATAATAAACCGCACAATATTAAAGCAATTAAACCTGGGTAAGATTTGTTTTTTTTTTAATGGCGGTTTCCATGGGTAGCTAAACCTGACTACAGAAAGGATCTCCAGAAATTAATTTTAAAATAATATTCATGTTGCATGGCAATGAAGCATAATAGGATAGTGATAAATTATACAGCGCTACGAGATAACCAATATTTGATTAAATTATAACCAAGCAATATGCAAAATTCCAGATTAGTTGGGTAGTTGAACGGAACACTTACCTTATGAGTGATTGTGAACCTAGATTGTTGATTTTATAGCATTTTCTGGCTATCTGTTGGCATTTATATGAACTCCACAATTGTGCAGATTTCCTCTGTCATCTTGTTATTTATTAATCAGTAAATGTATGGGGTAGATTCATGGTTTAGCAGGTTCAGGTAAAATTGTATAGACCGCATCAATCATGTTTTCTGGAATATGATAATCTGCAATGATTTCTCTTTTTAACAGATCAATAGCCAAAACTGAGCAATTATCTATAGATTTACCTTTGTTGATCAGATGGCTTACCCATTTGATTTTTTCAATGCGCCTGGTTTTTCTGAGTCGTGAAAAACCTATATATACAATATCATCAGTCATATAAAGACCCCGGCACCATCCACGTAAGCCGCCATAACCTTTCAGGTCATATATATTAATTGTCTCGATAACTTCTTTTGTGTTGATATCTGCAACAACAATGCAACCGTCGACTGATGTAAAGTACACATATTCACCTTTGACAATTCCATCGTGTACACTAATTTCCTTGTCTGGGCCGCTAATATCTATTCTATTACTGGTGTCAGATAATTGCACGGCATCTTCCTGGGTGCATCGAGTAACCCATGGTTCATTCGATATCCAGAAAACATAATTTGGGTGGCAATCATGCGGTCGTGTGGAATGTATTTTTCTATAATCAAAATCAGATAAAAACCTGTGCCATGTAGGTTTGCCCTCAGCATTCTGATAGCTAATAATATCGCCACTATACTTGTTTAGTACTACAACCATATCCAGCCCTGTAGATGTAACATATAATCGTTCATCATGAACGGCAACTGAATGAATATTGTGAAAGCATGGATGTGAATAGGTGCTTAATAAATCGAGATTTGGGTAAGAGTAATGACGTATTTCAGTATCTGTGCTTAACCATAATTCATTTCCGGCAACATCACCTACTGTGAATTCAAGATTCGGATGGATATCTGGGTAGTTATCATTGCCTTTGTCTATTGATAAAAGTTCATTGATTTCTCCGGAATCAGTGTCTAACCGTAGTAATTTCGCGCACCCATAGTATTTCCCTTCACCCAATTCGAATCCGTTTTCTCTCAATTTTCCACCGGTTATTAGTAAATTACTCATTTAGATAGCTTTATTGATTAATATTATAATATGGCAGTATAAATACAATGTAATGTAGTTGTAACAAAAGTTATGCCAAGTGATGAGGTTTTGTATTATCGAGATATTTCAAAATATTGTACGTTACCCCTAAATTAACATTTTTGATATTTTCTTTATCAATTGTCAATTTCATCATGATATTCAAAATTGATTATAATAATAAATTATCAATAAAATAGAATTAGTTGGGAAAATATCTGGCAAGGCCAGAATAGAGTATAGCCGGATGAAAGATAAGGACATCGGAAGAAGTAATACATATAAATATTAGTCATATAGTTATATGTATTACTCCTAACCTTTAGCAATGAATATAATCAATAGCCTAGCTGTTCTTGAGTACAGAAATTGTGTGGATAGAAATGAAAAAATGGATAAATACTGATCGGTTTCTCAGCTTGTTATTTTATATTGTTCTTGCTTGTTATGTCGAAATTGCTGTGGCGGGACCTATAGAGGATCTTCAGCCAGGGCATTGGTACGAAGTCCCTAACTCTAAGCTCGAGGATGTTTTTCCAAACCCGGCACCACCCGGGTATCCTTCTGGTGTTACATCGGCCTGGAGCGGTGGCGCATATGATACCAAGCGTGATCGATTGATCGTCTGGGGTGGTGGGCACCGTGATTATGCAGGAAACGAAATCTATGTATTCGATGTTAATTTACTCAAGTGGACAAGGTTAACTGATCCAAGTACTGATGTTGGAGGGGATCAGGCTTCGGGCTTGTATCCTGATGGCAAGCCAAGGGCTCGCCACACATATGATTATATAGAATACCTGCCGAACATTGACCGGTTTTGTTCTTTTGGGGGTGCGGTACCTTATCCCAATGGTGATTCGAGTGATTCAAAAACACACTGTTTTGATTTTAATTCCCTGACATGGAACAGCACTGACAGGGCACAGGTTCCTTACGGCGGCTTGAGAATTGCCGGCCTGGCGTCTTATGATCCGGCAACCGGCAATGTTTGGTACCATTCCACGACTTCCAAGGGTCAACTGTCAAAGTACGATCCTATTAACGATGAGTGGACAG
>Ga0209536_100003607_pt1 | contig 24787 bp, 41 predicted proteins | sample DeeMarSeWOR28_12_FD_187461 | JGI IMG/M metagenome (GOLD analysis project Ga0209536, IMG submission 187461) | Marine sediment microbial communities from White Oak River estuary, North Carolina - WOR-2-8_12 (SPAdes) (version 2) | ecosystem: Environmental > Aquatic > Marine > Intertidal zone >...
CCGCTGGCTTGAGATGATCAGGGAAGTTATCTGGCCATTGTCTTATTGACCAGGGGCCTTTCTCAATGTGCTCATCGTAATTATCATCAACCCACACTCTACCCCCGCTACGCATGCAATAAATAGGGAAACCCCATTCCTTCCCATTGACCGCAACTATGAGACTCCCTGTACACAGATTGGGATAGTCACCGCTATATTCCACTTTGATGTTATCCATCATTCATCCTCTGATTCATCGCCAGTTCTTGACCAGTACTCAGCTATGAGAATTTGCATTCCAAATTCACCGTGACATGACGGACATTCTATGTCAACCATATTTGGTACACCAAGCACGGCATCAAATCCTTCCCACCAATACATATCAGCATACCCACAATGTGGGCATACCGGATACAACTTAATGTAATTAACTTTACCTTCCATCCTCACTCCTCCATCCTCGCCGTCACAGCGATTTCATAATACTTGACCTTTGTTTTATCAAAGCCATCCTTTTGTTGTAATGCTTCCCATGCCATGTTGAAAACCTCACGCATCCATGATGATTCTCCAAAAGGCGATGTGATGTCCTCTGGTTTGACCGCTTGGATTGATTTGATGTCAGGCATTAGTAGTCACCCATAAATTTGAGGACATGCCAGACATGTACCTGGTCATGGTCATGGACCGTGCAAATATATTTGAACTCCTGCGAAAATTCTTGATCCGTTCCAACAACAGATATGAAATTACTTTGCTTCCCTTTCGGCTCCCTCAGATCATCTATCATAAAATAAATGCTGACCTGATTAACCTTTTGGCTTACCGCCGAAACGATTTTAAATGGTCTGTCCATCTGGATCATTTCCGGCTTTGAGTGATGTACCAACTCAATAGTGTGCTTGAATATTTTCATCTCATCCCTCCCTTTCCAGATCCTCGACGGTCACGCCAAGAGCCTCTGCTAACTGTTCCAGCTTGTGACGCTGAGGGTTACCCCTTGCGATCATCATAGCCACTGCGTCAACTGAAGTCTGGCAATGCTCTGCAATGTCGCCAAAGCTGATCTCTTTGTTTAGCATGTAATATAACGTGTTGTATTCAAACCATTTCATTTTAGTCTGTTTCCTCCTGTGCGCCACATTTGCCTTTTGTTAACAGGCCGTACACATCCCCATGCGCAAGCCACAGTGACGAACACATCTGACCTTTCCTTATCAATACAAGCTGATACGTCATAGGGTATCTATGGCATGTCATCTTGTCGAAAAACAGTGTCCCGATCGTTAGCATACCGACATCCATATGTATGCATTTGATTCCACTGTCAGTCACTGAATAACTTAATTTCATCATCCATCCTCCTTGTTATCCTCTCTCGGAAAGCCCCGACTTCTGAGGGCAGGGCTAACCGGCAAAGGGCAACTATTTCACTAATCTCTTACCCGTAGCCTTAAGAGCACGCATGTTAGCTTTAACCGCACGATCTTCAGCTTTCCGCTTCAGCTTCTCCTCTTTCAACTCAGCCGCCTTTGCAATCTTTTCAATCCTCCTCACGCTTCGTGACATCTTATTAAGTTCTCTCCGCACCTTGCGCATCCCTTTTATATCGGTGTTTTCATGGACCCATTCCAGAGCATCCGTAATAGCTGGTTCTGCCCATTTCGCAGCATTAGCAGCATGTCGTAGTTTTTCAGCGTCGGTTTTCATCTCAATCCCCCTCCCAATCCGGTTGACTTTTCTCCCAATCGGCCCTTGCCATATTTCTCAATGCTGCATCAACCCTGCTATTGAACGTCAAATTTATCAGGTCAGTTTCGTAAGACTTATCATTGACAATTGTTACAATATATACACGTTCTATTGTGATATAGGAGGGCCATGCCGGTTCTGTCAGACTACCCCTGCAAGCCGGGTGATAAGTGTATTCAACGGTCGCTGGTAGTTCTGTGCCGTTGATGTCGATTGTGATTTGAAAGTTAGGCATAATCCCTGCCGTCCGCAAAGTATTCAGAATAGCGTCCCCCGACTTCGAACATATGAACAAGGCACTTCCATTGTTTTGCGAGCCAGTCGGCGTGCTCCCGTGCCTCTCTTATATTGTCAAACTCCACACGTTCATCAAACTGGCCTTTACTTTTGTTACCGTAGAAGTTGAAAGTTAAAGTCATTTCCTTTTCCTCCTTTTTTGTTCTCTCGATCATGTCGGTTGTGATGGCGAAGTTAGGCATTTACTTATACCAAATGCTTCATTGGGTTTCCATCCCCGCCACAGCACTTACAAATTTGTCAAGGCACTTCTGAGAGCAAAACCACCACGCTCCACTATATTTGCCGTTAATCCCCCACGGTTGACCTATTATATCAACGCCACATTCATCGCAATGTTGATTTTCTATTAGTGCATCACAAATTTTGCATCTTGTATACCTGTCGTCGGCAATGTAAAATTGTTTTCCGTGGCCATGCGGACATCTGTTCATGGTGCTATCCTCCTTTTTTTCTCTCGATCATGTCCTTATAATAACATATTTCTAAACTTTGTCAAGCACTTTTTTTAGAAAATTTGAAAAAACACAAGATATAGGAAGGAAAGTTTAAAATACACAATATGTAGTGGTCAAAAAAGCGGACCCCGGCAGGGCAAAACCTTATCCGGGGTCCATTCTGAGCGGAGGAGGCACTCAGAAGCGGATTATTTAATAATAATTACAGGTAGTTGCTTGATTAATTCCCTCATATTGGCCGCAATCCACGCCACAAGAGCCGCTTTCGCCGGTCCTTTGGCCTGGTCCCAAACGGGTTTAATGAAAATACCTGTTTCAAAACACCACATTACATAATCAATGTACGGGTCATCATCCTTGACAGCCTCAGATCGGGCCTCCTCACCTTTTCTGAGGGCCAACATAAAGGCAACGTTACCCCTCGCCCATGCGTTTAAACGTGCTTGAAGGTCAGCCAGAGCCGCTATAACGTCCTTATTTGCCATTTCTGGACCTCACCTTCTTGATGATCTTGTCAAGCTTCTTTTTCCGTTTTGGCTTAACCTTAATCTTGGTTCTAATGTTGCCCGTAATCACCTTTGCATGGTCTGCCAATAACGGATTATTAACAGCATCTTCAAGGTTCTCTACCAAGGTCTCGGTGATATTGTCAGAATCCCTAAGCTGCAATATTGTCCTGACAAGCCAGCCAACAACAAAAGCAAGCGATCCTAAAAACTCCCAGTTATCCACAATCCAAGATAAGTTTTCCATCACATGTCCTTCCCGATGGCCACAGCCGCTTCCAGGATGTGTTCAAGGTCTTGCATCATAGCAGCCGCATGTAAGTGTCCGGTTTCTCTCAGCCGCTCCTCAATCTGTGATCTTCCTTCCGGTGAGCCGAGTGCCGCCGCCGCTGAGTTGATACTGTCAACAATAGCCTTAATATCCATAATTATTTTCCTTTCGTTTGATAGATAAAAAATGCGAGCACAGCAAGGACCACGATTATTACAGCCAGCTTGAAGGACATGAACACGCTCGCAACAACAATATACTACGCCCCACCCCAGCGGGCCGGGAATCCTCGAACATCAACATGTACAAAGCCGTTCTTTGGATAGAATCCGATCCCACCACGCCTGAAACTATCGACCATCTTGGCGAGGTCCATGGTCTCCTTTGGGGTCATGGTTCTGATTCTAATGTCGGCCGCCTTACCTAGCTTATGTTGGCTATTTTCAGCGCCTCCCACGGCTTCATTGTGGCGCTTACATCTGCGGCCGGATAAAATCATAATAGGTTGTCCAGCCTTTAATCTCAGTTCCTCAAGTGAATCTATCAACTTCTGTGAAACATCTGATTCACCGCACCCGCAATGACAAGCAAATTCCCAACTGTTGAAATGCTCTGATAAATCTCCCATGATCTCCTCCTATTCAGTTCGGTAGATTAGCTGGGCCGTAAAGTACAAACCGGCTCCGTCTGATTCTTCATCAAAAAATATAACAAGATCTCCGTCACCGGGTGCGGCGCTTCCCCCGAGAAAAGTGGTCAAGTTTACATCAGTCTGCCACTGAACGGAGTTTGTATCTTTGTACCCTGAATTAACATATGTTAGTGTAGTTCCAGATTGCGTGAGGTCTAAGCCATAATAAGGATATTGTTGTAATTTCGGCATGGCGTAACAGCCCTTATTCGTGATTTTTGACCCATTGTACCATGTAACATCGCCGTTAGTTGCATCAATCCTTGTTACAGTGCCAAAGGTTATCTCCCAACTGCCCGTGTTAGCATCCAAGCAAGCCGTATAGATAATCTCTTTCAGAATAACGTGGTCAGTCTCGCTATGAGGGTAATTTGTGGTGTCGGATAGATCAATTACAATGAACCTTTGATCTCCAGTAAGCGCCGTACCTTTGGGAAGGTGTTGATAGACCACGTTCCACGGGTAATCGGCCTGATATACATCAATAGCCGTGCCGCTGTTAATCTCCCTGGTCGTGGATACGCCAGCCTCGAAATGGTAGCTGTAAGCCGTGCTCCCAAATGTTCCCACGAAAAGGATCAAAAATATGATTGCCGTTATTTGCGCTCTGTTCACAATATCCTCCTAATTATTTGTGTGTTCGTACCACCCTGCATTGAGATTCACTAAATTTGCCGCACCGGCCTCGTTGTTTACTTTAAGTATGTATTTAGTATCCTGTTTTAAGACGATTTCATTGTCATTCCTGGCTACCCCGCCTTCAAATCGCCCTGAGCCTATCCTGTTGCTGCCTATAGAAGTTCCAAGACTTGCCACTGTTGGATCGACCGCCCACGTGATGGTCGCTGAGTGTGCGCTGTTTCTATTATTATTGTAGATTGTTATAGCAGTTCCTCCGCTTGCGGTTGCCGCTTCGTATAGGACTATTTCACATTCTCCTTCGCAGCTTCCATCCATTAGCAAATGGCCCCATTCTGTAGTGTTAGGAGTAGTTATCAAAAATTGCAAGCTATCCCCACTGGCAACATCACGATAGCCTTGATAGTAAAAATGAGAGCCTGAGTGTATTTCATTATGTGCGTAGTCCACAGTTTTAGCTGAATTGGTTGTAGTGTCAAGCTCCAGCGGCAAGTAGGTCGCCATTGAAACCAAACCAAGTATCATTAAAAGTGTGATACCTATTGCCGATTTTTCTCTCGCTTTCATATCAGACCCCTAATAAATAAACCAGTTAGTGCCATCTGAGTAAACGGAAACAGAGCCATAATCAGTTGTGATGACTGCTGTGCTGGCCCCGTCTATAACATCTGCGGCCTGCGGGTCAATGGTAATATTATTGCCCGATGCTCCCCCGGCTTCGTCTTTGATGTGAATAACCCGGCCTTCAATTGTCTGTGCTGTTGGTAATGTGATAGTTGCTGCCGTGTTCGCACACAACACGCCAACAAAATAGTCACTGACAACGGTTGAATAGCCGGTTGTACACGTTCCCCCGTCAATCGTAGCGGTCCTGTTGTGTGTTATCCCGCCCTGGAAGTCAGCCCCGTTTGTTGGATTAAACGCCATAAACTCGCCATTGCTGGCATTTAAAAATGAGATGTCATAGGCATCATTTAAAAGTCTTATTTCCAGGTCCGCATCGGTATTGAACGGGAACACGGTGTCAAGGTAAGCCGCTACCTGAGCATATAATCTATTAGCGTGCCACCCCCCGGCCCCGGCGACTACTTTAAACTTGGTGTCTGATTCATCCCACCACACACGGGGAGCATCCGTCACATCAACGGTAATCACATCAACGTCAGTGTCAGACCCCGGAGTGTAGTTTATCCCGTTCACGGTGGCAACAGATACCGCACCGTTGAGGGTGGCTGTTCCGTCAACCGTCAATGCTCCATCAATGGAAGCCCCAGCAGATGTATAAACAGTAGTCCCGGAGATTTCATCTGCGGTAATATCGCCTGTGACAGCAAGATCACCACCTATTGTCGCATCCCCGGTTGTCGTTATGGTTCCTGATACGAAAGCCCCGAAATACTCATAATGGGTAGCGAGGCCGGGCACGGCCAAAGCAAGGCCACACACAAGGGCCAACAGGGTCCAAAGAGCCTTGCTTGATCTGGTCATCGTACTATACTCTTGAGCGTCATATCAACATCACACGATGAGCAAGCTGTAACATTACCCCGGCATTGATCGGCATTGAAATTGAAATGGTAGCTATCGCCTGACGCAATAGTGGCCATGTCGTACCATGTTGTCCCGGCATCCGGCGAACACTGGAATTTAACGGTTGCAGTCCCAGACGCTACGGTAACATATACCGTGTGCTGATTCTGTCCGTCAACCGTCATCCCTGATCCTGCCCCGGTCGCAGTTACACCATCAAGTAGGGTGTTCCCCGCTACAGCATTAAACGCTATTGACCTGTTGCCACTTGGCCCGATTTCCGTATAGTCGCTGGAAATCGTAAAGCCTATTGCCCACTTTGCTCCAATAAGGACAAACACAACTATGATGATCGCCTTAAATAAATCTCTGTCCATAATAGACCTCCTATGTAACCAACTTTATGATCCCGAAAACAATGCCTGAAATTGCAGATACTACAAGCCCGGCAATTCCTAATCCTATCCCGACACGCCTTAGTGACATGGACTTCCAGTTATTATAACGTTCATGCTCTTTCTCATGTGCCTCGTTTGACACTTCCAGCTTTGCGACCTTTACCTTGATGTCTGACATATCATCTTTCAATCCGTCTACTTTTGTATGTAGCCCGTCAATGCTTGCCGTTAAATGGTCTAGGTCTTTCATTGTGATACTTCCTTTCCGATTAAATTACCTATAATAGCCTGTGACTCCGGTGAATAATGCACTCCGTCAGCACGATTCAAGTGGCAAGTTAAAATGTCCGGGTCTTGCTGGTCGGCTATTGACCGATTACCATATGGACAGGTTTCAACTACTATGATTTTAGCTTGTGAAAAATCCTGATACATCCATGATAGCACGGTGTCCAGCTTGTCTTGATATGTGGCAACTAAAGCAGCTTGCCTGAAATCAGCCTCCCCTTGAATCCAAACCACAGCGGCCACAGGATCACCGACGAATGGCAAAAGAACATCATCATAATAATTTGCAATCCATTCATCTATCCTGGTTCCTGATATTCCATTCTGCTTCACGCAATGGTCAATCCCCGTGTATGCTCTGGCCGATTGATTGGTTGCGATTCCCAACGTGTAGCCCAAAGAATTAGACTGGCCGGTTATTATGATAATGGGCTGACCGACTTCGCACTTCTCATTAACGGGCATAGGGGTTTTTGTTTCAGCCTGTTTGTCAGCGCACCCGGCCAGAATAATTAATGCTATGGTTAATAAATACTTCATCATGCGATAGCTATTGTTATATAGCCTCCTCTAACATCGGTAACAGCACCCGCATCCGTAGCCACCCGGACGCTCATATAGTTTGTTGTTGTTGCAGTTATATCAGTGATGTCAATTTCTGTGTTACAGTTCCCAGAACCTTTGTTAGTGGCTGTTGTCTGATCACTAATTTCATGTTCATAGGCTATTACTGCTCTGTTGGCACTGGCATAGACCATAACGTGAGTTGCCTTGTATCCTGTGGGTATATTATATGTTGCCACCATATAGTCAGCCGCTACAGCCGGTGCCCTTATGAATGCACCCGATACTCCCTGCATTTCCAGGGGTGCATTAGTGTAGTCGGTAGTAACAAAATCACCGGGCAGTATTTTAATTCTCGTCCCTGTTATATCTTCGACAAAATCAATATTATTCCTGATCTTGTCCATCAAGGTCTGATTCAATGGACTGTTGGCATCTGTTTCAGAACTTGCTATCGGTGACCAAGCCATTATATCCTCCTAAAATATCAAATAGCCGTCATCAAGTGCGGCACCTAGTTTATTGTCTGCGTTTCCAATCCATCCGTAAACGTTCTTATCTGCGCTGGTCGCATCATAATCATTTGAATCCGAACTTATCAGACAGTATTTGTTATCGCCGTATCCGGTGTCAATAACGGTGTAATCAACCTCACCACCCTTGATTTGATGCTTGCGGATAACTTTATAAAAACGTGCATCCTCGGCACCGTCATCATCAACCACTTCGGGGATGGTAATTTCTATCAGGTCTGCTATTTTCTCACCCTCGTTGACGAGTCCGGTTGTGAATTTTATTATAGGTCGTGCTGATATGTTTGCTGTAAATTCATGAGCGGCTAGCCATGTGGCCTCGGCTGTGTCTTTTATCCACTCTGAGTAGATAACTTTATCCCGGACCTCGTTATATGAGTTTGAACTTTCAGCATCTTTATCAATGTAAACATCTGCTGCTGAATAGTTGTCAGGGCTTTGTCCAGGGTCAGCACTTGAAGGATCATAATAAACCGTTACCCGTGTAATCCTCATTTCCTCATTTCTAAACAAGGTGCGCTTAGTCCAGTCAGCCTCGGTGTATGAATTAGGAGTAGTTGAATACAGTGGAGGTTTATTTATCCGGCCTTCAACATTGCCGCTTTCGTTGACCCACATGTCAGCCATGACAGACCGTTTTATAGTGTTGATTCGCTCGTTCACCTTTGTTGGTTTTTCCAATCTTGCGGCGTACAAAAAGCCCTGAATCCAGTTTCCAAAGTCGTTTGAAAAGCTGAGAACGTCCACATCATCGTCATCAGACAAGGCCGCCGGAGTAGTCCCGTAACATCCACGCTTACATCCTGTAAGGTCCGCTCCATCCTTACCAGTGTAACGGATAAATTCTGATCCTACCTTAATAATGCCAACCCCCGGCAAATCTGCAATATCTGAAACCGTGATCGTGGTTGCCGTCGCCAATTGATTGCCGTCTATCTGTGTATCTATCCCAGTGTCAACCTCTAAATAACTTGCACTCACGCCGCCAAGATTGACCACAAGGTCTGCTAGAATGTGATCCACGGGCAATCCGGTTACGGCATCCCAATCGCCATCACTGGCATCGACTTCACCGTAATAGTTAACCTGAGTTATAGCCGTGCCCTGGATGTGAGCAGCTGCCGTCGATCCCATAACGCCACGAACACAGCCCGTCAATTGATCCGAACTGATAGCAGTATAGGCGATGATTTCATTTTCGATCTTGACAAAGCGATATTGATTGACGGTAGATGAACCACTATCAGCATCCGGTGATTCAAAATGATCAGATGCACTATAACTACCTGAGCCGTCATCAAGGTTTATTGTAGTAGCTCCATCCGTCAACGGGTTATCATCAACGACAACCTTAGCCGGTATCTTCGCCGGTGTCTCGTTCAAGGTTGCAGACCATAGCAAATCGAGGCAGTCAATGACAATGCCATTCTGTGACCAGTCAATATTGTCCATGATACCACGCCACTTGAGAGTTGACGTGCTCCCGTCATACCAGTATAACTCAGCCAGCCGTCCACGATAAGCGGGGTTTCTGGCTAACCAGTTAGGCCAGTAGTTTCCTGTATCAGCGGCATCACTGGCTTTCGCTAAATCAAATAACTTGTCCGGGTCCGCTATTTTGTGGTGGGTGTCTGCTACAAGCTCAAAGCGAATGTTACCCCGTGTGGTTTTGAACTTGTCAGGGTTAATCTCTGTAGGGAGAGCACCGGAAGGATTATTTAGATAGGGTACCGCCCCGGACAATTTTAAACCCCTTGAGCAATATTCAAATATCTTTGTTCCTTTGTCATAGTTCACCTGATCTTCGCATGTATCATAGGTGTAATGGCATTGGCTGGTAGCAGTACAAGTAACGGCCGCACCATACATGTACAGATTCTCTAACGTGCATCTGTCAAGTGTCAGCTTTAAGTGCCAGCCTTTAGAAGTAGGAGCCATTATGCACTTATCCCCTCTTCTTCCATCCGGCCCTCAAGGGTAAACGTCAAATCACGGTATAACCCCTGATATGGCATTGTGTGTCTGTTATCTGCAAATCGCATCAAACGTGCCTCGTCACTATGGTTAGTGGCATCCCATACAAATATGAAATTGCTTTCACGGTAATCGAATATAAATGGCTTCCAGGTATCATCAATGAAAGTCTGTGTAATCAGATTGCTGGTATAGGTTGATTTCCTCATTGTGTGCTCGTGGTTAACCTCCAGCATGTACCCAGTGCCCCCGATCAACTTGTTATTGACATCTTCTAATTCGTCCGGGTCATGTGGTGTCCGGGATAGCCTTGGCAGTTCAATTTTCTCCCCCACATACCATATGCCGAGTTGAGGTATGAAATTAGAGCCGCCATTGTTGTCATATGTCAGCTTGAGAAACAGGAAAGGCTGTGTCGGAGTAAAGAACTTGGCTATCGTTTCATCTCCATTGGGAGGAGCAAAAGCAGCTATTTCTTCTGCGTATCCTACCCCGCCTACGCTTGATTCCAATTTTATTCTCGTAATTCCAACAGTATCGAAATTATGACCGGCCAGCCCCATGCAATCAACACTCTGAGCCGATGCATGATAGAGGGTAGCACAAGTGGCTGTCATGCTGCCGCCCGTTCTCGTGTCAACAAAGAACTCGATTATATGACTGTTTAAAGTAGTTGATTGATAGTTGCTGCCTCCTGCGTAAGTGCCGTTAGCATGATATGATGAATCATTGTCATCATAGACCTTGCATGTGACATCGCCATTGGTTTCACGTTCAATATTTATCCGGCCTGACGTACCCCCTCCTAATGTGTAGTCGTCAACATCCGTATAACTTCCAGCATTGGCATCTCTGGAAAATGTAATACGTGGTGATCCTCCGTTATCGTCAACCTTGGCCCTCACCTTATAGCCTGCGGCAAATTCAAGTTCCCAATACCACTCCGAACTAGTAGCAGTTGCGAATGCCGTAGCGTCAAACACAAGCTCCATTGCGAAGTTAGAAGCTACGGTCAATGTACCATCCTGGTTGATGTCGGGGTTGTCATTAGCATTTGCGCCGCTGTTATAAGTCAGCGCACCGCCGGATACTGACAAAGTACCATTGGCATCTGTCTCGGTCCACGAGTCAAGATTATCGAATGTATCACCTAGAGCGCCATTAGCAAGCTCTGCCACGATATTATAAGTTGCCGCCCCACTGGATTGAACGTATGTATATTCTTTCCAGTCCTGAGTATTAGCCACAGGATAACCCGTATCAGAAGCGCTAGCGGTCAATGTAGCCGATTCAATTATATCGCCGCTCCTTAATATTCTAGGATTTGCACAAGTAGACATTCTCTACCCCGTCACATTCGATTGCACAAACGTTACATCCATATCCATGTCCTGGCCCTTGCCGAACTCCTGGAAAGCGTTTTTAAGGAACTCAAGCGGACTGACAATAATACCTTGTGATGGGACCACAACGGTAGCCCTTAGCCTACGCCTTTCATCGGGTACCATTGTTCCCTCACCAGGTATTGCACGGCCACGGCCACCACCGCCACGGCCACCACCGCCACCACCGCCGCCGCCAGACGAACCGCCGCCGCCCATAGCTCCTAGTTTCGCGCCTAATGCGACAAGAGCCGCTCCTTTAACAATCATTCCAGTCCCGCCGGTTATCTTGGTAGGCTTATCGGTAGCTATACCCTCAAATATTTCTGCCGCACCATGAGCCATTTTTTCCAAGCCTTCCATTCTGGCTTTTTTGCCAAGCATTTTGCCGTATGCTTTTATGGCCGCTTGGCCACCTTTCTCCGATCCGCTGACAATGGCATCTATCACTTCTGCGTTAGCGTCAGATACAGCATTTCCCCATTCTTTGTACATATCCAAACGTTCGTCAAGTTGTTCCTGTTCCCTTTGCTTGACATACTCGTCATACTCCTGTTGGATTTCAACTTGCCTGTTTTGAAATTCAATCTGAGCGTTTATCCTTTGCAGATAAGCGTCTTTTTCTGCCTGGAGCCGAGCGTTTTCAAATTGCATGGGGTCGAATTTGGATTCCTTACTTCCACCCCCGCCACCGCCGCCACCACCACCACCGCTCGTGGTTGTTGTTTTGTTCGTCTTTTTAAATGCAACTTGTGGAATGGATGCTAATGCACTAGGAGCATCCCCGGTTGTATCTGTTACCCAATTATGATAAGCCCGCCTTGCGTCTTCAATGCCATCAAATACCCTGCCCCAAGCTGCTGCTACCTTATCCAATATCAGCACAAGCGGATTAAACCGTTTATTAAGTTCAACAACCCATCCAATATAACCTTCAATAGCATCACTGTTATCTTTTACCCATTGGGCAACGTCTTGTAAATCTTCTACCAATTCTGTCAACATAGGGATAAGTTCATTTCCTAATGCTATTTGGAGTCCATCAAACTGAGCCTCAAGCCTTGTGATCTCATCATTGAATTTAGCGGCATTGTCAGCCGCTTCCTGATCAAAGACTATGCCAAGCCTTTCAGCTTCTTCCATCATTTCTCTAATGCCGTCTGCTCCTTCATTGAGTAGCGGGATAAGTTCTTTCCCTGCCCTGCCAAATAGCCTCTGGGCCGCCGCTGATTTTTCTGCCTCACTACCCATGCCCTCCATGGCATCTGCGAGGTCATAGAATATGTCAATAGTTTCTCTGGTATTACCTTCGGCATCCTTGACATTAACGCCAAGTTCCTCGAACTCAATAGCCGCCGATTTCAGCCCGCGGCCTGCGTCAACTGCCCTTTGGTTAAGGGTTTGAAATCCCTTTCCTAGAACATCAATATTTGATCCTGACAATTTAGCCGCATGTGCAAGCGCAGATAAATCTTCTACAGCTACACCTGTATTTTTGGATAGCTTCTGATACTTGTCACCGAGGTCTGCCGTTTTCTTGGCAAGGGCAAACATAGCCGTGCCTGCCGTAAGAGCCGCAGCACCTACAGCCGCTATCGCCGGAGCCGCCACCATAGCACCCTTAGTTAGCTTCGGGAACTTCTCCCCGATCTTACCCAGCGGCTTACTCGCCTTGTCCTTTACGGCTACGACAATATTTAGTTTTTTACTCGGCATTATTTTTTCGGCCTGCACTCAAGTATTACTTGGTCAATTATGCTGAAAGCCTCCATTAAAATGTTCGGCTGATTTAAGGCACCCCCGGCCAATGGTAATATCCCGTTCGGCTGTGGTCGCCCCTCCGTCATGGTTCTGCACATCTGATATATCTGAAACACGGGATGCCAACTTGTGTCTAAGTGTTCCCTCGGACATCCTGTATATTCCACGCCTTTTATGTAAAACCCTTGATTCCATTCTATGTGTTCGCCTCTTTGACATTTTTCTTTAATCACGGGGTCACATGTTTCGCAGTCAGCTTCTTTGAATTTCCCAGCCATAAACATGGCCCCGATCATCAGTTTTTTTGGTCATCCCCTTCAATACTGGTTTCCAGCATGATCGCTATTGCCAGCTCCCCCCATACTCCCTTAATAGCGTCAAGGGATTCATCGCTTGCGTATTGCTTTTCATTGACATCCGGTTCAAACTCGATTGTACCTTTCCCAGTATGGTCTTTCAGATTTTTCCATCCTTCAACGCCACACTTACAGGTATAATAAAGATAACTGCCGTGACCCTCCTCCTGTCTATAATTGATAGCCGTTGCATTCTCAAGCGGTGTCAATCCCCGTAATGTAAACACAGTGCAATCATCATCACGCTTGTATGTCGTTTTCCCCTTGGTTGTCTTTTCTTTCCGCTCCGATTTGAGAACATACTCAAACGGTGTTCCCATCCTGCTCGCTTTCATCTTGCTCCTCCTAATTCCGATAATCTAGCCATAGCCTTGTCACCTACAAGTGTCCGCACACCTTCAGCATTGACAGTACATTTCCCTTGCCGCTTCAGTTCCAGACTTTCCGGCCAAGCGCACATAAAGTGCTGGCCTTCCAGGATGAGGCATCCGTAATGTTCAAAATTATAATTCGCAGTACAGGAACTCATCATCCCCGGCCATGCCGGTTTTCCATATTTGTACCTGAGCCACAATTTCCTAATCCTTTTTATCATCCTTTTTTCTCCTCCTCTTTTTGACACAATTTGCCGGTTGATCTTCTTCAACTGGTACGCCATAATCAGGCTCTTCCAGTTCCTCCTCGACCAGTTCTATGGGCACCATAGTTGCGGCTATCTCTGCCTTTTCGTTAGCGATGAGCCTGTTTGCTCTGATTGGGTCGCACCAAAAGGCCTCACCCACACCGTGCAGATCTTTATTGTTATCTGACCACAATGGGAACTTAGTCGCTTTGATGTAAAGTTTATCGCTCATATTCATCCACCCTAACCCTTATCCATTCTCCGAGTTTTTCTTTGAAACACTTTTGACATATGTCAATTTCAACCGTTGCACCATCGCCAAAAACAGAACCATACCCACCCTTAAACTTTATCAAAATCATTTCTCCAAACTCTTTATCTTCAAGTTTGTCATGATATTTAGCGCAGCAAACGTCACACTTCACAGCGTCTAAAATTTGGGTTCTTATTTCGGCATAATACTTCATTTATCCTACTTACTTGAACACGATTTCACAACTCGCATTAGTGACACTTTCATCAAGCCCTAATGTCAAGTTACGTCTTGCCTTCGGGCTACCATAATCCGTTTCGTCTGCCATAATTTGACCGTGCATAACCCGGAACTCCACGATATTGCCGGATGTGGTTCCGACTACGCATTCCCAGTAAAGCTCATCAGCATCATCAAACAAGTCTCCGAGATCCCAGTTGGCATCAAGCATTTCCTCCGGTGTCAATGATACCTGGATATGTCTGTCAACGATCCCGCCTGATTCCCAACCCTGAGATGCACAAGGATCTTCCCTTAGTTCGATAACGTTGTTCATATTGAACTCTGAAGGACCGAACTTGAGGTTCGGGTCAGTGGCTACAAGGATTTGCATGGACAGATTTTTGAGTGCAAGGGCCGCCCATGCTGCATCATAATAAGCACTATCCTGTGCTCCTGCTCCTACAGATTCGGTGTCAATAGATACATGATTAGAGGCATCTGTGTCATAGTCACCCTGGAAAACTATCCAATAATCTGTGCTCGCAGATAAGGTAGGCTCTGATCCTTTGGTGAATGTAAAGTTTACCCAGGTCTGAGTACTTGATATGCTGGTAGTTGCCACATAAGCGGACGTACCGTTAGTGATAGGTGTCCCGTCCGGGTCTCCTGCACTGTCGCCCTCGATCGTTATCCACACCCCGTTAGTTTCATTCTGCGGGCTTCCCACGAGGGCCAAAGGCAAGCGAATCATTCCCACTTTTTGAGCGGTCGTTCCTTGTGTAAATGACCTTGCAAGTTTAATGTTACTTGCCGCTCCATCTCTCAATCCTTCCACAACTCCGTCAATGGTTTCATTATTGTCAGCGTGATACTCAAGCAACCTCTGGCAAATACCCTTTAACGCCACTGGTTTCTGTGTAGGCTCACCACTTGCGGCTAATACGGTATCATCGGCATCTGCCGCAAACACGCCTTGACCATCGCACTGAGCATTAACCTTTTCGCCTGGATTGAAAGGCACTGTCAGATTGTATCTAACGCCCGCCGCTGTCTTGCTCTTTGCTGTACTACCAACAGCCGCACCCATCCACGTCTTGAACGTAGTTGAAGCGTTCCCAGCAGGATCAGCCGTGATAGTAAACGTATCCGAGAAGCTAGCTATGTTAGACGCTGTGAATCCGCAGGCTTTTAAAATGTCAGACACAGGATTCCAAACACTCCCGGCTGTGCCTGAGTTTTTAACTTCCCAGCCAAAGGAAACGTCACAGGACTTGCCGCCAACAGTCGGGTTGAGCCTGCCCAGACTGGACGTTACCCCCGTCCGTTCCTGCGGGTTATCGTTGATTGTGATTGTAGGTTCAAGTGCCCGGAAACAATCAGCCGCTACGATGGTCTCAGCGGTTCCGATTGTTGATTCAGTTTCTACGCCTGCGGCCTGGAATTGTGTTAGTAAAGGGTTTGCCATTTGTTCGCCTCCTAAATCTGATTATATGGATCACCATATGTATGTCTGAAAACTACCTCGTAATCTATTTCAACATATCCAGTCATCACGTCCGGTGTGTCGATGTCTGCATATATAACGGTCGTTCCTGTTATGTTTGAATCAATCGCCAGGTTGTTGTGTTGTAGCTTGTCCATGTCAATTGATCCGCTTGTTATAAACAAGGCCTTTTCGATGTCAGCCGATACAAACGTCAAAGCCTGATCCGGGTTAGCGTTATCCGTGACGCTTGCTTGTATTTTTATGATAAGGGTCTTTTCAACTTCAGCGGCCGTGTCCATGTCAGACCCGTTTACTCCCGTGTCATTGGTCGGGGTTGTGTCAACCCAAAAGCATATCGCCGGGTGTTCTACTTCCTTGATATCATCAATTTGAATGTGCCTGTAAACGTCCGTGATGGTATAGGTCGCACCATTTGCAGCCGTGACGGTATTGAGCAGTGATTCAACGTTGTCGATGATCTGTTCTTTTATAGTGTCTGCCATTTATCTGAAACCTTGAGCGATGATTCTATCAATCGCCTTGTTGGTTGCCTTTATCAAATCAACTTCCACGCCTTTTGAATGGGTTTCGAAGGGATGTCGAGCGGGAACTTTGCCATAATTCACTGTTAAAACATTCCCAGTAAAGGAGCCGTCTTTTTTTTCTCGCCTTTGTTGTATACGATCCACGGTGCCGCCCTCTTGGAATCTGGCAATATACGCCGCTCCTCTTATTTCATAACCCTCATAGTGCCCCACTCGGACCCATCCGCCCATTTTCTTGCGCTTGCCTACTTTGATTCTTTGTTGAACATTTAGCCTTGTTGATCGTCTATTTTGCTGGTTCTTTCGCTTGGTTCTTTGTTCTCTCGTCTGCTCTCCAATGCTATTTGTTCCTCTCCTTTTGTATCCCCTCGATCTTATCTTGCGGACGGCCTTAGTAGCTTCCTTTTTCCATTCAAGACGGATGTGCTTTGCTGTCTCTTTTGGAAATAGCTTCATCCATATCGCAAGCTGTGCCCACGCTTTATCATCAATCTCGACGAAGCCCATGTCTTTCTGCATTGCCATTACCAAGACCTCGCATGGTTTTGGAGCACTTGGCGTACCGTTACAAGCCAGTTGACGGATGATTCAAAGGTGAAAGAAGCGCCTATGATGCCCTCCGTAGTGGCTCCCCAATTGATGCTCCTCTTGTACATATCAGCAACTTGCTCATCAATGGCCGCCGCTATATCTGGATAAGCTGTTAAAAATGCAGTAGTGGTTGCCGCCATTCCCCCGGTGTAAGTCACCTTCAATGTCTGTGGTCCTGCCGTTAAGCTGGTTTCAAAGTATATCCTCCCCATCTTGGCATTAGCAGGATGAAGGTTATTGCTTGTCCCGTCATTTGACGGATAGTAATACTTCGCATCTATCTCATCATCCGAGTCGCTGTAATCTCTTGGCTGGTCAGAATTGGAAACTATAGTGATAGTAGAGCTAGTGTCAATCGGACTTCCAAGGACGTATATTTCACGCTGCCCTTGCATGATGTCAAAATATTCCGTCCTTGAAGCCGATTTAACGCCACGATGCATGATGTCTGTCATTGCTCGACGGGAAACCAAATCAATCAGATTATTGATAACGGCCTCTGCATTGGTTTTCCATGTGGTCGTACCGTTAGGATCACACAGAGCCTTAACCCTGGCCAACGTGGTAAGATCAATAGTGGCTTCATCTTCAAGCAATGTCAGATTGTTCATGCTCATTTTTTAGTGCTCCAAAGTCTGAGTCTCCGCATCCTCATAGGATAGTCTTGTGTTTTCTACTTTAGGCTCGTCTTTGACAAGTTCTGCGAGAGGATATGCTACGATGTCCTCTTTGCCGTCCTTGTCAGTAATTACCCGTGTGTTCTCGATCAACTTCTTTGCATCTGCCTTGTCAACGATCTTGATGTCACCGGCCTTCCAGTTGTTGTGTGCATCCGGTCCACACCTGTTAGTTAACATTTTCACTCTTACTGGTTTTGCCATTTCTAGCTCCTCCCCTTTTGGTTAATTGCCTTCCGGGTCTTCAATTTCATCGGTCCTTCTCTCGATGATTTCTACATAACCCCCATCTGCCATTTGATCAACGTTAGTGGTTTTCTTCTTTTCCGTGCCCTCGTCAACTTCGATCTCTTTGACTTCCATATCAACCACGTCACCATCCCTCAGATTAAGGTCGGGTCCACAGATGTTAGATTTTACCAAAACCTTAGCCATTTTCTTTTTGATTGTTTTCTTCGTCATGAGTCGTCCTCCAATGTTGAATTGATACATGATCTTCCACAATGTGCCCGCAGACCAGAGAGGTGTCGGTGTAAATCTTAAACCGATCCCCGAACCTGGCCTTTTCGCAAAAAAGCACATCCTCCGAGACGCTTTGCTCGCCTGTTATTTCGTTTATTTTATACCCAAACCAAGGAGATTTAAGCTCCTTAAATACTTTCACGGGAGTTATCGCACAACCCATCCCGATTAGATCGCATTCAACAAGGTCGGCATCTCCCTTAGTCGGGTCAATATTTTGATACACGTTTGATACCGATGTCCGGTATCCCTTGTGCGCTATAGCTGATATGCATTCATAAGGTGGTCCCTTTTTAAAGTATGTCCCTGACACTATCCCGCCAGCCGTTCCAATACAGTTCTTAACAAGCCTTTGTAATGTATCAGGAGGGAATGTCATATCACCATCAAACCAGACCAGCATATCCGCACCACGTTTCATGGCCTCTCTTGCGAGATTGTTCCGGTTAAAATCAATGGGAAATTGAGGGCTGATAAGCTGTACCGTTTCGTAGATTCCAAGTTCTCGCAAGGATTCTAAGTTATCCGACATCATCATCGCCATCATCGACTGAAAAAACGCACGATGAACATAAGGCCAGGTATTCGGTATGCAGATCGCTAGTTTCATTTTGCCCTTTCATCCAAGGGCAGGAGGATCAAACCCCCTGCCCCGGATAGTTAATTATGGAGCCGCAAATATCTGACAACTCTCCAGGGTTGTAGTATCACTGCCATGTCCAGATTGTATATTAACCTGTACAGTGATCGCCCCTGCCGAGAAGTCCGTGGTATCTGTTGCCCTTGTTGCTACGATTGCCGCATCGGTGTCAGCGTTTAGAACACAATCAACTTCCTGAGATGCCGCCGTTACCTGATACATGGTCGCATCGAATACCCAGTCATCTGCCCCTGCCGTAGCCTGAGCAGTAGTACAGATGTCTGTGCCGTCAATGTTTAGATGGATAGTCCCTGCGGCATTACCGCCTGCGAAAGTTCCCATAGCGTGAACCTTGAGAACTCCTCCTGCTGGTAAAGTGTTCTGTGCAATAGACACAGTGCAATTAGTTGCAGTTGAACCATCACCTAAAGTAGCACCATTTGCCGTCCCGGTATCAAAAATCATGAGTAATGCCGATCCGGTAATCCCGCCGATAGAATTTGCCGAGGATGCTAGAGTAGCCACGCCTGATACGTTCAAAGTATCGGCATCGGTCGTCCCTGCAATATCAGCATCGAACCCAATGTCTAAAGACAGGTTACCAGCATCGAAGGTTGCAAGTGCCGTTTTATCATCACCATAGATGATGACATCACTATCTGCGGTTGTGTCGTTGATCGTTGTCGGCCCCTGGATATTAGCAATCCCGTCAACATCTAAGGTGTCAGCATTAAAGGTTCCCGTTACGTCTACACTGGAAGCCTCTAAAGCAACAGCCGCCAAAGTATCGGCATCGAGATTCCTTGCCACATCCAAGTCAAACCCGAGGTCAAGCGACAGAGTACCAGCATCGAAGGTTGCCATAGCAGTCTTGTCATTTCCGTAAATGACCACATCGCTGTCAGCGGTTGTGTCGTTGATGGTAGTCGGACCTTGAATATTAGCCACGGCGTCAATATCAAGCGTGTCAGCATTGAGGGTCACAATATCAACGCTTGAGGCTGATAAGGCAACAGCCGCTAAAGTGTCAGCGTCCAAGTTGCGGCCAACGTCCAGATCGAAACCTAGATCAACGCTTAACGTCCCGGCGTTAACATGGAGCATGGCCGTTTTATCATTTCCGTAAATGATCACGTCGTAATCAGCCGTTCCTCCGTTGATGGTAACGGTGTTGTCAATCGCTGTTACTCCATCAATGTCAACGGTATCCCCGTTAAAAGTTCCGTTGCTGTTCAAGGTTCCGGTCACAGTCGCATTAACAAAAGTAGCCGTCCCCAGTGATGCAACAGTACCACCAAAGGAAACCGATGATCCTGCTTTAGTACTAAGCACACCGTAGATGTTAAGATCATTGTTGCCGTCCGAACTTGCCGCAAAGTAATTCTTAACGGACTGCCCATCGGGAATAGCCGCTAGAACATACCCGGCAAAGAGGACGCAGCAGAGAACTATAAGTAATTTTTCTCTTAACTTCATATCTTACCTCCTTTGAGGCACCCCCTTAAGCAGTGCCTTCATCCGGGCTATCCAACACCTGAGAGCCGCTAACAACGGTAGTCCCCTGTGTCGGAGGCTTGTCAGCCGTCCCGTACTGGATTGCGATGATACCATCTAGCACAGCGTTGGCGGTAGCACGATCTACAACAGGTTTAAGATACTGTTCCTGAGGTCTGTAAATCTCATTAATCAGAATCTTGTTGCTGTCAGCGGTAGTGGTTGCTAATGCAACAGAGCTGCCCTCCAGGTCAGTCCCATTAGTAAAAGTGCTGATTGTGTCCTGCTGAACCCTGACCGCGGTTACGGCGGTATTCGTGATAGCTCCGAAAAGAGCCACAAAACAGCATCCATCATACCCGGCCATGTTGGTCACAGTGGCCGTAGTAATGTCAGTGGTGCCTGCAGCAACAGCATTAGCCACTCTGGAAAATAATACGTTTTTGATAAGGTTCATGTTAATCCTCCTTTATGTTCCAAGCGTCACACGGGCAAAGGCCTCTTCGAGAACAGGCATGCCGTCGTTTTTTAGGCGCATAAAGAAACCAGTCTGATTAGTTGTGATCCAGTGTTCCTTGGCAACTTCGACAGTGGCCGTCATGCTGTCCACAATCCAATACCAGCGAAGATCGCCGATCAATCCTACATAGAGACCCGCAGTAAAGGTGTTCGGAACATACTCTGACATGATGTAAGGCTTTCCAAGAATGGTCATGGCACGGCCACCCTGTACGTCGGGCTGAAGCAGAGGCCTGCCGTCACCGTCTACCAGCTTGTGAATCTGCTTGATAGCGTCACGATGGAACAACCAGCGGGTAGAACTTGAATTAATATACTGAGGTTTCAGGCTGTACAAAGCCTCTACCAGTCCGGCATACTTGATCTCGCTGGTAGTGTTGCCGGTTGAAACGTCACGGCTTGAACTGATACCGCTGCTGGAACTGACAAACAAGCCAAGAGGCTGCTGTGACCCGGTTCCCTCCATAAACGCCGTTTCCTCGGTGTCCCTTGCATCATAAGCCAACTCGCCCATAACTTCCTGCTCGATGTTAACAGTGGACACTCGGAGCAGTTCTTTAGAAACGAGAATATAACCGGCCATGGGATGTGGGCGGAACTCACGCTTACCATAAATCAAAGCGGTGTCTGCGCTGCCAGCGGTAAGTTCATCGGCAACATAGGCCATCGTGTTCAATCTGGCGTCTCTTTTCGGAGTACCAAGACTTTCGGCATCTGGAACAGTCCTGATAGTCGCAAACTGGCGAATGTATTGTTCATCATCCACACCTTTGATGATAAAGCTCTCGAACTGCTGAGGGTTGACGGTAAAGCCGCCTGAGATGTCGAGGTTAGCTTGAAGTGCTCTTTCCTCTTCCCGGTGAGCGGGCATACCAGCAATTTTCCAAAGGCCAGCCCTTAACTCGGTCAGCTTTGCCTGTTTCTCTTTGTCCCGTTTTTCTTCTGCGGTTTCGATCACGACGCCGTGAGTCTGGACAACATCACCACGGGGTTCGAGCTCGTCAAGCTCCTTGGCTTTGTCGGCAACTTCCTTGGCTCTTAGTTCACGGTCAAGGTCTTTGGTAAGTTTAACGAACTCATTATGCAATTCATCAAACCTCTTCTCCTCGTCAGCATTCCGATCTCTACCTTCGTCACGAGGCTTTTTCAGCAATGTTTGAATGTCAGCATTACAGTTAAGCACCTTGTCACGAAGTTCTTTAATGATTTCACTCATGTTAAACTCCTTGTGATTGCATCATAGGTTTTGCCTAAGATTTCAGCATCACGACAATCACGCTCCTGCGGTTCATCTTTCTTGCCTTCGTCTAGGAAATCGTTTAGCGCATCTCTGAGGGCAATCAAAGCCTCCTGGCTCTTCTCGCTAATGTCTTGGCCTGCGCTCCTGGCCTCGACCCCTTGTATAACGTCATCTAGGGCAATTCCCAGAATCGACCTAGCTTGCGCCGCAGATTTCGGATAAGCGGGCATGGCTACCGGCGAGAACTCGTAGACCTCACCTCGGATAAGCTCCCGCTTTGTATTGTCATCATTCCAGTTTTGATCTATCGCCCGGAAAGCGAAAGAGGCGCCGTCAACATAGCCACCCTCGACAGATGTGATAGCATCCCTTCCCCACTGTGTATCAGGAGGAGTAGCTAGAATTTCGAGAAATCCTTTATGATCCTTGAACTCAAGAGTACCGTTCCCGGACCTACCGAGAACGAAGTCTGAATTATGATTCCAGTAGGACCGGATGTCCCGGTTAACAATGCTGTCCGAGAAGAAACCCGGCAAGATTCTTTCCTTAAATCCGCCAAGATCATCTGACCATGAATTGTAAGGAACGGTCATTCTGATCGTTTTCTTCCCGTCGTCACCCTCTCGGATTTCCACTTGCTCACATTTGAAAGTCCGCTTTTCAATCTTTTCCATCTGTCAACTCCTTGATTCTGCTTTCGATGAACTTTTCAAGGTCGAATTTATCCCCGGCCGCCTGCGCGTAGGGGCTGAATACGGTCCTTATAAATTCCTTGTGTTTTTCGGTGTTTATCTTACCGTTGTCTTTTCGTTCCCTTGTCTCAATCCGCTCTATGGCATCATTCCAAAATGGAATAAGGCTCCGTTCGTCATCATCCGTGGTCTGGTCATCCTGTACCACATCATCGCCGGTCCCGGTGTCCTGTTCCTCTTCCTCGTCCAGATCTTCTATGTTTCCGAGGTTGTTAGTCGGAATTGTGAATATCTGCCCCGAACCATCGGGGAGCGGGTTCATGTTCTCAAAACTTCTGACCTCATCACGATTGAGGAAGCCGTTATTTAAAGCCTTTTCATAAGCCTCGAACCTTGTTTTTGTATCAGCCCTCAACATGCTATCAATCTTGAACTCTACAAACTCGTTATCAGCCGTTACAAGTGCCTTCGTGAACTCCTGCTCCCAGTTCACATAAATCGGCCTCATGGTGTCCCTGATAAACTCGATTGATGCCATTTCCACATTATTATATTTGACAGATTCAGCCTCGTTCAAGTAATGAGCGGGCATGTTCATCATGGTAGCTACTTGCCTTGTTTCATGTTTCTTGGTTTCGTTAAACTGGGCATTTTCAGGAGGCACGCCTGTTGGCAGATACTTCAAACCCCCAGGAACTACCATCAATTTATGCGCTCTTTCTAGCCCTTTATGTAAGTCCTCTACTTGCCTTTTTAACCTTGTCCATGCATCATCGCTTATTCTTTTACCATCCGTTGATTCAAGCATTCCAGAAGGGTTAGCATTATTGCCGAAGAATCTAGACCCGTACTCATCCACGGCTATGGCAGAGGCTATGCGCTCCTCCTGTACAGAAATAGGGTCATATCCCCATAGGCCATCCGGTGAGAAATACTTGACGTGGAATATGTTTTCAGGGTCAAATACCTTTTTAGAGCCGTCTGGTAATGTGAAAGTGTACAATATCGAACCATCTTTGTTGACAGCCATTCCCACACTATCTGGAGGAAGCGGCCAGATTTCCACGGCTTCGCCGGTTGCCTTGTTCCTCCGGATGTGAGAGAAGTGGTTGCCACGATGTAATAGATGATGAGCACCAAGGCTTTGCCATGTGTAGCTAGTCATTTGTGGATTAGGACCGTTTTTTAGTATAGATGATATGTTTCCGCTTGTTATCCTGTCCTTTCCTCCGTCTGACCTGGCCCTATAATGGAAAGCCCTGGTACTCGCAAATGTAAAGGCAATCTTGATATTAGATGCCCACACCGCCGTATTTGATAAAGCAGTTTGAGGGGTTACAACTACCCCTGATGCTGTGTCACCCGACCTCAATCCGTGAAAGACTTGCATAAGCCAGTCTGAGGGCGGTTGTGACGGGTGATAGTTGCCGCTCACCCTGTATCGCTTTTCTTTGAATAGCTTTTTAGCTAGGCTCATCTGAATCCACCTTTTCAACGTTTTCGCTTTGAGCCTGTGCCCTCGCAAGGGCTAATCCGAGGCATAACAGGATGATCCCGGCCACACCGGGCGCTGAATAGGGATAAACCAGATATGCACAAGATGTTAATCCTATCAAGCCTAGAAAAATCATAACGTCTGCTATGCCGATATATTTCATAAAAACCTTATCTCGTAATCAGCGGGCGGGACCACATCATGTGATTGAATGGCCATGACAGCCGCCGATACGGCATCAATCTTTGATCCTGAGCCTTTACGGTCTGGGACCACGTTGTCATTAGCGTCACGCCGGCCCACACAGTTTGAGAACATCCAGGTTGCTAGGGGATTCCCTCCGTGATTGAATGAGCCTTCCTTGATGCGCTTTACGAGTTGCCCGGTAGGTGCCCCCAATGTTG
>Ga0209536_100003609_pt1 | contig 24777 bp, 24 predicted proteins | sample DeeMarSeWOR28_12_FD_187461 | JGI IMG/M metagenome (GOLD analysis project Ga0209536, IMG submission 187461) | Marine sediment microbial communities from White Oak River estuary, North Carolina - WOR-2-8_12 (SPAdes) (version 2) | ecosystem: Environmental > Aquatic > Marine > Intertidal zone >...
GTCCTGGTGCCGCGGGTGCGCGACCTGCCGCGAAACCGCGATGAGAGACATGCGACGACCTGCCCCATCGTGCAAGGAAGCCCAGATGTCATCCGAAAGGCGAGATCGCCCGGGAGCGGTCCGAAGCTGGTTGTCACAGAAGTGGACATGGACGGCGACAACCTCCTGGGCTCAGGGTTTCGCCGTTGCGCTCGGCGGCTAGCGCGCGCGCGCGAAGCGCACGGCGCCCAGCACCTCGCGCACGAACCCGGCGAGGTCCTGTTCGCCCCGCCGGACCTGCGCGAAATGACCGTCGAGCAGCAGCTGCGCGAGGCCGTGGGTGAGCGACCATGCCGCGGCGGCCGCCACCGCGGCGCCTTCGCGCCCGGTGAGTGCGGCGAAGGCCCGCGTCAGTCCGGCGTAGGTCTGCGCCGCCGCCTCGCGCAGTGCGGGGTGGGCGTCGAGCCGCAGCGTGCCGCCGAACATCAGGCGAAACCGCTGCGGATGCTCGAGCGCAAAGCGCACGTAGGCTTCGCCGCGGCCGCGTGGCCCCGCCTGGCCGCCGGCGTCGAGCGCGGCGTCAAGCTGCGCGAAGCCTTCAGCGGCGAGCGCCGCCAGCAGCGCGTCGCGGTCGGCGAAATGGCGGTACGGGGCGTTGTGCGACACCCCCGCACGGCGCGCCGTCTCGCGCAGGCTGAGTGCCGCAACACCCTGTTCTTCAAGGATGACTGCCGCCGAGCGGAGGAGTCCGGCGCGCAGGTCGCCGTGATGGTACGCGGCCTTAGCGGCTTTCCGGCGCCTCGATGTTGACATTGTCAACCTATCCTCGGAAATGTATATTGACGACGCCAACATACCTCCGCCGAAAGCCCCCTGTCAACGAGGAGACCGCCCGCCATTCATCGCCGGGCGCTTCCCCGGCCTGCGGGGGTCGCGGCTATTTGCGCGAGCGGCGCGGCGCGTAGGGATTTCGCCCGCTGCGCAATTCGATGCGCAGCGGCGTGCCGACCAGCGCGAAGGCCTCGCGGAACCAGCCCTCGAGATAGCGCCGGTAGGTGTCCGGCACCCGGTCCAGCGCGCTGCCGTGGATGATCACCCGCGGCGGGTTCATGCCGCCCTGGTGGGCGTAGCGCAGCTTGGGCCGGATCGGCCCGCGCCGCGGCGGCGCCTGACGCTCCACTGCGGCGAACAGCGCCCGGGTCAATTTCGGCGTCGACAGCTTCGCCATCGCGGCCGCGTACGCCGCGTCGACCGAGCGCATCAGCGCCTCGAGACCACGCCCCTGCTTCGCCGCGATCATGTGCACTTCGGCGAAGCTGAGAAAACCGAGCTTCCAGCGCAGCTCGTCGCGCACCCGGCGCCGCATGTCCTCGTCTGCCGCGTCCCATTTGTTCACCGCCACCACCACAGCGCGGCCGCGCTCGAGGAGATAGCCGGCGACGTGTGCATCCTGCTCGTTGATGCCCTCGGGGGCGTCCAGCATCAGGATCGCCACGTTGGCTTCCTCGATCGCCTGCAGCGTCTTGACGATCGAAAAGCGCTCGACGGCCTCGCCCTGGCGGTTGCGCTTGCGTATGCCGGCCGTGTCGATCAGCGTGTAGGGCCGGCCCTCGCGCTCGAACGGCACCTCGATCGCGTCGCGCGTGGTGCCGGGGACGTCGAGCGCGATGACGCGCGACTCGCCAACCAGCGCATTGATCAGGGTGGACTTGCCGACGTTCGGTCGACCCACCACCGCGACGCGCGGATGCCGCCCCGCCGCATCCTCCGGCTCGAGCTCCGGCGCGACGGCAATCGGCTCGAGCGCCGCCTCGAGCAGCGCCGAGATGCCCTCGCCATGGGCCGCCGAGAGTGCGACCGGCGCGCCAAGGCCGAGCGCATGGAACTCTGCCGCGGCGATGTCCGGCGCGAGTCCCTCGGCCTTGTTCGCGGCGACGACCACCGCGCGCGCCGTGCGCCGCAGTTGCTCGGCGATGGTTCGATCGAGCGCCGTCAGTCCGGCCCGCGCGTCGACCAGGAACACCACCGTGTCGGCCTCGGCAATCGCCTGTTCGGCCTGCCGTGCCATCTCCCGCATGACGCCGTCCTGCGCACCCGGTTCCAGTCCGCCGGTATCGATGACGATGAAGCCGCGCGCACCGACCCGGCCCTCGCCGTAGTGCCGGTCGCGCGTCACACCGGGCACGTCGACCACGATCGCGTCGCGCGATCGCGTCAGGCGGTTGAACAGCGTCGACTTGCCGACGTTGGGCCGGCCGACAAGGGCGATGACGGGCTTCATGAGGGGTGTTGGACGGCGCCCGCCCGCTGCGCCGCGCGCCTCAGAGCGCGAGCGCGAACAGGCCGCCGTTGCGCGTCTGCACAAGGAAGCCGCTTGGCAGGCGGATCGGCGCGGCGCGCACCGCGCCGCCGTCGGTCGCGATCCGCGCCACGAACGCACCCGTGTCGCGCGCGAGAAAGTGCACGTAGCCCTCCAGGTCGCCGACCGCGATCGCCGCCTCCGCCGGATACGGCAGCGAGAGCTGGCGATGCGCGAGCTTGTCCTGCTTCCAGAGGCTGCGGCCGGTGAAACGGTCGAGCGCATGGAGCGCGCCCTGATCGTCGCTGACGTAGGCCTGCCGCGCGTCCAGGCTCACGCCGGTCACCGAGGACAGCTCGCGCGACCAGACCGGGTTGCCCGTGCGCATGTCGAAGCATGTCACGCGGCCCTGATACGCGGCCGCGCAGACCTCCCGGCCGAGCACGGTGGGCTCGCCCACCACGTCCGCGACGCGCTCGAGCTCGGTGGCGCCGCGCGGCAGCGACACATTGCCCTCCCAGCGCCCCGCACCGTTGGCCGTCGAGATGCCGACCAGCTTGCCGCCGGGGAAGCCCCCCAGGGCGAGGCCCGGAACCAGCGTCACGCCCGCCGGCGAGCGAATCAGCAGCGTCGAGGGGGCGCGCTGGTAAACCCAGCGCCGCTTGCCGTCGGCAACGTCGAACGCGAACACCCGGCTGTCGACACTGCGCACCATCGCGAGCCCCTCGCCGACGGCCGGCGCCGCCAGCACCTCGCTGGACACGCGCGCACGCCAGCGCAACGCGCCGTCGGCGGCATTGAGCGCCAGTACCTCGCCTTCCTGCGTTGCGACGACCACCAGCGTGCCATCGCTGCCGACGCCGGCCGAAAGGCGCGTATCGAGCGAGACGCGCCAGCGCGTGGCCCCACTCGCGGCGTCGATGCGCATCACCGACCCGTCGTGCGCGGCCGCGTACACGTCGTCGCCGACCCGCACCGGAGTGAAGACAAAGCCCTCCGCACTCCCTACGCTCGTCGACCACAGCACACGCACCGTCTGGCCGCCGGCGAGCGGCGTCAGGGGCGTCGGCTTCGGCCCCTCGCTGCCGCCAAACCAGTCCCCCGGGTTGAGGCTGAAGTTCGAGCACGCGCCCAGCAGGAGCACGGCCGCGATCACGATCGCACGCTTCAGCACCGCTAGCCTCCGAGCGCTTCGAGCCGCATACGCACGCTCTCGACGAAGGCCGCGTCGTCCTTCGCCGCTTTCTCGAGCGCCACGCGGTAGGCGGCCGCGGCCTGCGCCGACTGCTGCTTGGCCACCAGCACGTCGCCCTTCAGCGCCGCGTACTGTGCCGCGAACGGCGCAGCCGGCGCCGGCTCGAGCTGCGCGAGGGCGGCATCATAGGCTTTCTCGTCGAGCAGCAGCATGCCGAGCCGCAGGCGCGCGAGATCGCGAAACGCGTCAGCGGGCGAGCGCTCGACGACCCACTGCAGCTGCGCTTTCGCGCTCTTCAGGTCGCCGCGGTCGAAATAAAAGCGCGCCTGGGCCAGCGCGCCCATCGAGGCCTGCAAGCGCGCCGGGTAGCTTTCCACCAGCGTACCGCCGCTGTCGCGCACAGCCTTGGCATCGCCCGCCTCGACCGCCTTGAGCAGGGTCTCGTACAGCGCGCTCGCCTCGCTCGCCTGCTGCATCTGGTACCAGCGCCAGCCCTGCCAGCCCGAAAAGGCGATCGCCGCGGCGACCACCACCAGAACGATGTTTCCGCCGTGGTCCTTCCACCAGGCTTTTAGGCCGGCAAGCTGTTCCTGCTCTTCGAGATCGAGTGCCATGTTTTGAATTCTCCGGTATGCGTTTCTCTCAGCCGCGCGCCTGCGCAAGCGCGCCGGCGAAGGCTTCGACGATGCCGTCGCGCCGCAGGCGCAGCTGCTGCGCCTCGCGGCGCAGCGGCTTGAGCGAGACCTCGCCGCTGCGCATTTCATCCTCGCCGACGATCAGCGCGGTCCAGGCCTGGCTTGCGTCCGCCTTCTTCATCTGCGACTTGAAGCTGCCCTCGCCCGCGTGCTGCACGATCGCAAAGCCCGCGTTGCGCAGCGCCTCGGCGACGAGGAAGGCGTAGGCGTAGGCGCCCTCGCCCTGGGCCACCACGTAGGCGTCCGGCCGGCGTTCCGGCAGCCTGCCGCCCGCGTCGCGCATCAGCGCGATCAGCCGCTCGCTGCCCATCGCGAAGCCCGAGGCCGGCGCCGGCTTGCCGCCGATCTGCGCGAACAGTCCGTCGTAGCGGCCGCCGCCGCAGACCGTGCCCTGCGCGCCGAGCCGGTCCGAGATCCATTCGAACACGGTCAGGTTGTAGTAATCGAGGCCGCGCACCAGCTTCGGATTGATCGAGTAGGCCAGGCCCGCGGCGTCGAGCAGCGCGCGCAGGCCGTCGAAGTGCGCGAGCGAAGCCTCACCCAGATAGTCCATCAGGCTCGGCGCCGTCGCGACCACCGCCTGCACTGCAGCGTTCTTGGAATCAAGCACGCGCAGCGGGTTGGTGTGCAAACGCCGTTTGGCGTCGGCGTCGAGCGCCTCAAGGTTCGCCTCGAGATGCCGGATCAGCTCGGCACGGTAGCGTGCCCGCTCCTCGGGGGAACCGATGGTGTTGATTTCGAGGCGGATGTCCGTGAGCCCCAGATCGCGCCACAACGCCGCGCACATGACGATCAGCTCGGCGTCGACATCCGGGCCGGGAAAACCGAGCGCCTCGGCGCCGTACTGGTGGAACTGCCGGTAGCGGCCCTTCTGCGGCCGCTCGTGGCGATACATCGGCCCGCAGTACCAGAGCCGCTTCGGGCCGTCGTACAGCAGGTTGTGCTCGATCGCGGCGCGCACCAGCGACGCCGTCGCCTCCGGGCGCAGCGTCAGGTCCTCGCCGTTCAGCTCGTCGCGCCAGGAATACATTTCCTTCTCGACGATGTCGGTGACCTCGCCGATCGCGCGCCGGAACAGCTGGGTGTGCTCGACGAGCGGCATGCGGATGTTGCGGTAGCCGTAGCGCGCGAGCCAGGCCTCGACCGTGGCTTCGTAGGCCTGCCACCAGAGGGCCTCCTCGGGCAGCACGTCGTTCATGCCGCGCACGGCCTGGATCTTGGTACTCATGAAACTCCGGATTTCTGCGGCGTTCAGGACAGCGCCTTGACGGCGATCTCTCTGGACGGCTTGCGCCGCGTACCCGCGGCGGCGTCTTGCGCGCCGTAGCGCGCCTGCACATAGGCCTCGACCAGCGCCTGAAATTCCTCCGCGATCCGATCACCCTTCAAGGTGACGGTTTTCTCGCCGTCGACGTACACCGGCGCCACGGGCACCTCGTTCGTGCCCGGCAGGCTGATGCCGATGTCGGCATGCTTCGATTCGCCCGGCCCGTTCACCACGCAGCCCATCACCGCGACGCGCAGCGTCTCGACCCCGGGGTAGCGCGCACGCCACTGTGGCATCTGCGCACGCAGGTAGCCCTGGATGCGGTCCGCCAGTTCCTGGAAAAAGCTGCTCGTCGTACGCCCGCAGCCGGGACAGGCACTGACCATCGGCGTAAACGCGCGCAGGCCCATGCTTTGCAGGATCTCCTGCGCGACCTGCACCTCGCGCGTGCGATCGCCGCCGGGCTCCGGGGTGAGCGACACGCGAATCGTGTCGCCGATCCCTTCCTGCAGCAGCACGGCGAGCGCCGCGGTCGAGGCGACGATCCCCTTCGAGCCCATGCCGGCCTCGGTCAAGCCGAGATGCAGCGCGTAATCGCAGCGCGCCGCGAGTGAGCGGTAGACCGCAACGAGGTCCTGCACCTGGCTCATCTTGCAGGAAATGACGATGCGCTCGGCCGGCAGCCCCCAGTCTTCCGCCTGCCGCGCAGAGTCGAGTGCGGAGCGGATCACTGCTTCGCGCATCACGGCCTGCGCCTCGAGCGGCGCCGCGCGCCCTGCGTTCTGGTCCATCAGCTGCGCGAGCAGCGCGGGATCGAGGCTGCCCCAGTTCACCCCGATGCGCACCGGTTTCTCGTAGCGCAGCGCGCATTCGATCAGGGTGGCGAACTGCTCGTCGCGTTTCGCGCCCCGGCCGACGTTGCCGGGGTTGATGCGGTACTTGGCGAGTGCCTGCGCGCAGTCAGGGTATTGCACAAGCAGCTTGTGGCCGTTGAAATGAAAGTCGCCGACCAGTGGCACCGTGCAGCCCTGTGCATCGAGGCGCGCGCGGATCGCGGCGACCTGCGCGGCCGCCTCGGGCGTGTCGACCGTGATGCGCACCAGCTCCGAGCCGGCACGCCACAGCGCCAGCACCTGCGCCGCAGTGGCCTCGGCGTCCGCGGTATCGGTATTGGTCATCGACTGCACGACGATCGGCGCATCGGCGCCGATCGGCACCCCGCCGACCACGACCTGCCGCGAAACCCGACGCTGCGCAATTCCGCCCATGCTCATGGCAACTTGAACCGCGCCACCGCAACCTTGATATACGGCGTCAGATCGACACTGCGGCCGTCCACGGTGAGCCGGACGAACTGTGCGTTGCCGATGACGAACGACAGCGGCGCCTTGCCGGCGACGCGCACTTCGCTGCCCGCGGCGTTGAGTTCCGCATGCAGCAGTTTGCGGTCGGCATCGCGAATTTCCACCCAGGCTTGCTCGAGGAACTCGAGCTGGACGCGCTGCGTCGGATCTGCGGTGGGCGTGCGGGCCGCGGGCGTGGCAGCCGGGCTCGCGGCCGCTGCGGACGCGGTCTCGCCGACGGCCTCCGGGGCCGCGGCCCCGCCGACCGCCTCGGCCGGCGTGTCCGTCGTCGGGCTCGACGCGCTGTCCGCTTGCGGCTGGGGCTGGGTCGCTGCCGCGGCCGCGGTGTCGGCGCCGCTCGGCGCCGCGGCCGCGACCTCGGCAGTGCTCTGCGCAGGCGCTTCGATGACCGGCGTCGCCGGCAGCGCGCCGCCCGCGCTCGCCACCGTGGTGCGCGCAGCGCTCTGCGGCTCGGTCGCCGGCGCGACGAAGGTCATGCGCGCCGCGCTCTCCGGCCGCTCCTGGCGCCACTGCACCAGCACCAGCGCCGCGACCGCGAGCACTGCGAGCGTGAACACCACGTACACCGCGTTCGAACGCTTCGAGGCATCGCTGAAGGGCACCGGCTCGCTGTAGCGCACCGCGATCCGGTTGGCGTCGGGCACGGGAACCGCATCTTTCAGCGACTCGAGCAGCGGCGCCGCGTCGAGCTCTACCAGGCGGGCATAGCCGCGCACCATGCCGCGCACCACGGCGATGCCGGGCAGCTCGTCGTAACGGTCGGCCTCGAGCGCGGCGATCTGGCGCGGCGAGAATTTGAGCTGCTGCGCCACGCCTTCGAGCGTGAGTCCGCGCGCGCTGCGCGCCTGCGCAAGGCGCGCGCCCGGCATCACGGTCGACGTCGCAGCATCCGGCTGTGCCGCTGCGGACGCCGCATCGGTCCGGTCGGACTCAGTCATACTCAGTCATATTCTCCGCGCTGCAGCTTCTGGTTTTCCGGCGAGCCGGGATAGCGGCGGCGCAGCTGGCTCGCCAGGCTCGCCTCATTCATGCGCTGTCCGAGCTTGCGCTCGATGCGCAGTCCCAGCCAGAGCGACTCGGCCGTCGGCGGGCTGAGCTGGCCGAAGCGTCGCACCCAGCGCTGGGCGTCGTCGAACGCGCCCTGGCGATAGCGGATCGCGCCCATCTGCAGGTTGGCGCGCGGATCGTTCGGATTGATCTTCAGCGCCCGCTGGAACAGCGCCTCGGCATCCTCCAGCTTGCCGACCCGCACCAGGCACAAGCCGGCCGCGCTGTAGGAACGCCACGGCTTCTGGTAAAGCGGATTGCGGATCGCGCGCAGGAAGTAATCCACCGACTGCTCCTCGCGCTCCGACTGGCACAGGTACCAGCCGTAGTTGTGATTGATGTCGGGATCGTTCGGCGACAGACTCAGCGCGCGCTGGAAGTTCTCCTCCGCGAGCCGCCTTTCGCGCAATTCCAGGTACACCAGACCGAACATGCTGTACGCCGGCGCGTAGTTTGCGTCCGCGCCGGTCGCGATACGCAGCTCGTCGAGCGCGACGCCCATGTTGCCGCGGCTGTAGTACAGGGCCGCGAGCTCGGTGTGCAGCCGCGCGCGGTTGCGCGGGTCGCCCACCTCGCCGACGAGCTGGCCGGTATCGACATCGGGTGCCGTCGTGGTCTCGGTCGTGGCGCAACCGACGAGCAGGGCAAAGGGCAAAAGGATCAGAAATCGTTTCATGCATTGAGCTCCGCTGCTGGCCGCAGGCGCCGCGTCACACGCGTGCGCCGCGTTCGGTCCGAGACATCGCCTGCAAGCTGGCCGCAGGCCGCATCGATACCGTCACCCCGCGTCTTGCGCGTGGTCACGGTGACGCCGGCGCTCTGCAGAATTTCCGCGAAGCGCTGGATGCGCTCAGCCGGCGAACGGCGAAATGCCGTGCCGGAGAACGGGTTGAATGGAATCAAATTGAACTTGGAACGTACACGGCGCGCAATGCCCGCCAGCTCGCGCGCCTGGGCATCGCTGTCGTTCACGCCGTCGAGCATGACGTATTCGAAGGTCACGAAGTCGCGCGGCGCACGCTCGAGATAGCGGTTGCAGGCCGCCAGCAGTACACGCAGCGGATACTTGCGGTTGAGCGGCACGAGCTGATCGCGCAGCGCGTCCTGCGGCGCATGCAACGACACCGCCAGCGCCACCGGACATTCCTCTCGCAGCCGGTCCATCGCGGGCACGACGCCCGATGTGGACACCGTGACGCGCCGACGCGAAAGGCCGTAGGCGTGATCGTCGAGCATGAGCCGCAGCGCCGGCAGCACCTGGTCCAGGTTGAGCAAGGGCTCGCCCATGCCCATCATCACCACGTTGGTGATCGCGCGCGTCGCCTCGCGCGCGGCCCCGCTGCCCTCGAGCGCGTTGCGCGCCAGCCAGAGCTGACCGACGATCTCCGCCGTGCTCAGGTTGCGATTGAAGCCCTGCTTGCCCGTCGCGCAAAAGGCGCAGTCCAGCACGCAACCCGCCTGGCTCGAGATGCACAGCGTGCCGCGCGCGCGCTCCGGAATGAACACCGTCTCGACCGCGTTCGCGCCGTCCACCTTCACCAGCCATTTGCGCGTGCCGTCGGCCGCGAGGCTGTCGCCGACCACCTGCGGCGCACGGACGTCCGCCTCTGACGCCAGCCGGCCGCGCAGCGATTTCGCCAGATCGGTCATGCGCGCGAAGTCGGATTCGCCGCACTGGTGGATCCAGCGCAGGACCTGACGCGCACGAAAGCGCGGCTCACCGAGCCCCGCAACGTAGGCCTCGAGTCCCTGAGCGTCGAAATCGAGCAGGTTGACCGTCATCGAATTCTTAAGACCGGGCCCCGGCGGAAAAGATCTCGCAGCTGGGGAAGAAATACGCCAGTTCGTTGCGCGCCGTCTCGGGGCCGTCCGAACCATGTACCGCGTTGGCGTCGATCGACGCGGCGAAATCGGCACGGAGAGTGCCCTTGGCCGCCTTTTTCGGGTCGGTCGCCCCCATCAGCTCGCGGTTGCGCGCGATCGCGTTCTCGCCTTCCAGCACCTGTACCACCACCGGCCCCGAGGTCATGAACTCGACCAGATCCTTGAAGAACGGCCGCTCGCGATGCACCGCGTAAAAGCCTTCGGCCTGCGCGCGCGACAGATGCATCATGCGTGCGGCGATGACGCGCAGGCCGGCGGCCTCGAAACGCGCGATGATCTGTCCGATCACATGCTTGGCAACCGCATCGGGCTTGATGATGGACAGGGTCTGTTCGACGGCCATTCGTGTTTCTCCGGGAGGCGTGAAAGGAAAACATGGGATTCTATCACCAAACATCCACGAATCACGTAAAAACAACGAGTTGCGACGTGCACGCGCGGCGCGGGCGGGCGCGCGCTCAGTCCGGTGCCGCGTCGCGCCACTCGGGCACGATGCCCGGCGCGCCCGCCGCCGCGCTGTAGCGGCAGTCCACGCCGAGTCCTGCCACCCAGACCAGCGCCTCGCCGCAGTACAGCAGCGGCAGCCGATCGCGCTGCCAGGGCGGGATGCCGGCTTCTTGGAACAGGTTCTTCAGCGTGCGGCGCGGCCGCCGTGGGTCGGGTTGCAGACGCTCGCCGCCGCGGCGCAGGCGCACGCTGACGACGCCCGTGCCGAGCCGCGCCGCGTCGATGCCCGCGCCGCGCGTCCGCCGAAAGCGGAGCTCCCCGCCATCGAGCGCCGCGAGGCGCAGTCTGCGCTGGCCCTGCCAGGTGAGCGGCTCGAACCCGGGCGGCGAGGCCTGCCCGCCCCCCGCGCCGATCCGATCGAGGTACACGCGCCCGCGGTAGCTGCGCAGACGCGCGCCGTCGTGCAGCAGCTGCATGCGCGGACTGCCCGCCGCCAGTTGCTTGAGCATCTCGATCAGGCGCGCTTCGCTCGGTGCGCGCAGACCCTGCTGCTCGAGAAAGGCGCGCAGCAGGGCGCGCTCGTCGGCCTGCGCCGCCGCGAAGTGACGCGCGGCGCGCGCCAGGCTCTCCCGCCAGCGCGGAAAGCGCGCTGCGAGCAGCGGGCCGACGCGATGGCGCAGGTAGTTGCGCGTGATCGACTCGCGGTCGTTGGATTCGTCCTCCACCCAGTCCAGCGCGTGACGCCGGGCGTAGCGGCGGAGGGCTTCGCGCCGCACCTCGAGCAGCGGTCGCAGCAGGCGCTTGCCGCCCAGCGTGCCGACCGCCGGCATGGCACTCGCGCCGCGCGGACCGGCGCCGCGCAGCAGCTGCAGCAGAACGGTTTCGGCCTGGTCGTCGAGCTGGTGCGCGAGCACGATCGCATCGGCACGCGTACGCAGCAACGCCGCGTGACGCGCTTCGCGCGCGGCGGCCTCCAGGCCACCGCCGCTACGCCTCGCGACGCGCACGCGGCGCACGCCGAGCGGCACGGCCAGCGCCCGACAGACACGGCGGCAGTGCCGCGCCCAGGCGTCGGCGTTCGGGCTCAGGCCGTGATGCACGTGCAGCGCGCCAAGCACATAGCCGTGGCGTGACGCCGCCGCATGCAGCAGGTGCAACAGCACGATCGAATCGAGCCCGCCCGACAGGCCGAGCACGAGGCGCGCGCCGCGCAGCCCGGGCTGCGCCTGCAGAAAGCGCTCGACTGCGCCGCGCGGACCGCTCTCAGCGGCCCGTGGCTTCCTTGAACTTGCCATAGCCCATCAAGCGCTCGAGGCGCTCGTCGACGAGCTCTTTCGGCTTCTTGCCCTGGAGCTGGCGCAGCGCGTCGGCAAGCGCCTTGCGCAGGGTCTGCCCCATCGCCTGCGGATCGCGATGCGCGCCGCCGAGCGGCTCGCTTAGGACCCGGTCGATGAGGCCGAGCGTTTTCAGTCGGTTCGCCGTGATGCCGAGCGCATCCGCGGCGGCCGGCGCCTTGTCGGCACTGCGCCACAGGATCGAGGCGCAGCCCTCGGGCGAAATGACCGAATAGGTGGCGTACTGCAGCATCAGCACCACGTCGCCCACCGCGATCGCGAGCGCGCCACCCGAGCCGCCCTCGCCGATCACCGTGACGATGATCGGCACGCGCAGCCCGGCCATCGCGAACAGGTTGCGCCCGATGGCCTCCGACTGGCCGCGCTCCTCGGCGTCGATGCCCGGATAGGCGCCGGGCGTATCGACGAAGCTGAACACGGGCAGCGCGAACTTCTCTGCCAGCTGCATGAGGCGCAGCGCCTTGCGGTAGCCCTCGGGCTTCGGCATGCCGAAGTTGCGCAGGATCTTTTCCTTGGTGTCGCGCCCCTTCTGGTGCCCTATGACGACGCAGGCCTGCCCGCCGAAGCGCGCCAGCCCGCCGACGATCGAGGCGTCGTCCGCGAACAGGCGGTCGCCGTGGAATTCCTCGAAGTGCGTGAACAGCATCGGCAGGTAGTCGAGCACATAGGGCCGCTGCGGATGGCGCGCGACCTGCGCGACCTGCCAGGGGGTGAGCTTCGCGTAGATCTCCTTGGTGAGCGACTGGCTCTTGCGCGTCAGGCGCTCGATCTCCTGCGAAATGTCGACCGCCGAGTCCTCCTGCACGAAGCGCAGCTCTTCGATGCGCTGCTCGAGCTCGGCGATTGGCTGCTCGAAGTCGAGAAAGGTCGTCTTCATCTGCGGCGCCATTCTACTCGCCGGGGCCCGTCGGCGCAGGCCGCCCGCAGGCGTCGGCCGGCCGCGCGGCGCCCCTCAGCTCAGTATTCGACGGGCACGGGGTCGAGCGAGCGCCACAGGTACCAGGTCGCGACCGAGCGCCACGGCGCCCAGTTCGCTGCGAGCCTGCGCATGCGCGCCGGCGTCGCGCGGCGGCCGTTGAAATAGGCGCCCCGGATCGCCTTCTGCAGTCCGAGGTCGTCGAGCGGTAACACGTCGGGCCGCAGCAGGTTGAAGATGAGGAACATCTCCGCGGTCCAGCGGCCGATGCCGCGCACCTGCACCAGCGCCGCGATCACCGCCTCGTCGTCCATCTCGGGCCAGTGCTGCACGTGAAGGGTGCCGTCCGCGAAGTGCTGCGCGAGATCCGCGATGTACTCGGCCTTGCGCGCCGACAGCCCGCAGGCGCGCAGCGCGGCGTGCTCGAGCGCGAGCACCTGCGCCGGCGTCACGTCGGGCGCCCGCTGCAGAAATCGATCCCACACGCTTTGCGCCGCGCGCACCGAGATCTGCTGCCCGACGATCGCACGCGCCAGTGTCATGAACGGCTCGCCGCGGCGCACGAGAAACACGCCGGCGTGCGCGCGCATGATCGCTGCGAGCGTCGGGTCACGACGCGCCAGCGCGCGCTTCGCGCGCAGCCAGTAGGCCGGCCTCATGCGGGCGGCCTCAGGCCGCCGCCGCGAGCGGCAGGTTGGTGAGCAGGTTCTGCGGTTTCATGCGCACCACGGCGTCCTCGTTCATCGACAGCGCGAGGACCACCGGCGCCCCGGCGAGATCCGCGCGCATCGCCTCGCGCTCGGCGAAGGTCAGGCGAAACAGCGCGACGATACGCCGCATGCGCCCGGCCTCGACCTCACCGCCGTCCCACAGCGCGTTTAGGATCGCGGTCGACTCCGCGTCCAGGCCGATATGCCAGCGCCAGCGCGCTTCCTCGATCGCAGGCACCGCATGCACCTCGACCTGCACGCCATGGAAATGCTTGACCCAGGCTTCGATGACGCGGCACAACGCGTCGAGGGCGGCGCTGCCGAGCTGTATCGGAATCACCGTGTCGAAGCGCGACTCGCGTGCCCAGTAGCGCTCCGCGGTGTCCGCTCCGAGCACGTCCAGATCGACCCGGCCCAGCCCGCCCTGCGCCTCGACGATCAGCCGACCGAGACTGCCATAGCGGCTGCCGGCGGCATGCATCTCGACCGTCTCGGCATCGGCGAGCAGCACCTGGCCGTCGCGCAGCGTCGCCTTCTGCTCGCGGAAAAACAGCTCCGCGGCACGCAGCCGCAATGCGTCCTCGCAGCCATCGAGAACGTTGCGCAGGATGACGTGCACCAGCTGGTCGATGAACAGCGGCGGCACGTCGATGACGTCGCCCCGGAACAGGCCCGCGTAGCAGGCCTCCAGCGTGCCCGCCTCGATCAGCCGATCGCGAAAGCGCAGCATCAGGCGGTAATTGTCGCGTGCGTCCGCGTCCGCGATCGCCTCGAGCTCGGTCGGCGCGACCGCGCGGCGCGGCGCCGCCATCAGCGCGGCGTGCAGCCTGCGTTCCGCGGCGCAGGATTCCTCGACCGGATGGATCTCCGGGCGCAGCAGGTAGGCGCGCAGGAAATCGTCGCTGACCGCGAGCTGCCCCGCGGCATTCCTGGCCAGTAGATGAAAGCCGCTGGAGCGCCAGAATTCCGGCATCAAGCCGGCGCAGCCATCAGGCGGCTGTGCGCCGCCACATGCTGCCGCAGGAACTCCATCTGGTCGGCGTAGATGCGCCGGTTGGTCAGGATGAGGTATTCCGCCTTGTTCGGCACGTACGGCGCGTACAGCAACTCCATGCCCGCCTCCTCGGGCAGCCGGTTGCGCTTGTGGCCGTTGCAGTGCCGGCAGGCCGTGACCACGTTCATCCAGGTGTCGCGCCCGCCGCGCGAGAGCGGCGTGATGTGGTCGCGCGTCAGGCGGAAATAATTGAACGCCCGGCCGCAGTAGGCGCACATCTGGCGGTCGCGCCGGAACAGCTCACGGTTGTTGAGCGGCGGCACCTGGTTGAAGCCGCGCGCCGCCAGCGCCCGTCCCTTGATGGCAATGATCGAATGCGCGGTGATGCTGGAGCGCTCTCCGGTCAGGCGCGAGTGGCCCCCGTAAAAGGTGAAGGTCCGCTCCCCCAGGGACCAGGCGACCAGGTTTTTCGCATAATAGAAACAGGCCTGCTGCCAGCTGATCCAGCGATGCGGCACGCCGTGACTGTCGAGCGAAAGAATGAGCGGACTTTCCATGGCACGATCCTTGAATGCGCGAAGATTCTGCCAAGGCTCATGACGCTTTGCAATCACCAAAAAAACAAAGGGCTGCGAGCACAAGCTCGCAGCCCCTCGAAATCGGTCGCGGCGTGCGACCGGCGCTAGCGCCGCTCGACCGCGTCCTTGAAGCCCTGCCCGGCGGCAAATGCCGGGATGGTCTTCGACGTAATCTTGATCTCCTTGCCGTTCATCGGACTGCGGCCGTTGCGCGCCTTGCGTTTGCGCGGCAGAAACGTGCCGAAGCCAACCACCGTGACGCGATTGCCCTTGGCCACGTTGGACACGATGGCTTCGAACATGGCGTTCACCGCCTCACCGGCCGCGGATTTGGTCAGCTTGCCCGACTTCGCGACAACCCGTACGAGATCCGACTTGGTGACGACGGCTGGCATGACATTCCTCCCATGTTCATTCGGCCCGCGAGACGAGCTCTTGTCGAAGACTTTCCCCCGCGAACATCGCGTTGCGCCGATGTTGCACCGATGAAACCTGCGAGGGAGCGCGAATCGTATCCAAATAAAAAACGGAACACAATGCGTCTGCGCGACCTTTTTCGCGAGCGCGTAAATTTTTTCTCGCAGGCCTGCGATTCGCGAATGCAAGAGCAGATGTTCAACATTTGCGCATCGCATCGATTGATCGAACGATCAGCCCGGACGTGCAGCGCGCCGCAGCCATGCAACGCGCCGAACTGACGCTGAGCGCGCTGCTCGACGCGCGCAGCGCGGGCAGCGAGGGCCGTGCCGGCGGCGCGCCGATGCTGATCGATCGGGGGCGAGCGATCGGTTTCGCCGAGCTCGCGGCCGAAAGTCGCCGCATCGCGACAGCCTTTGCGCAGCTCGGCATCGGGCGCGAAGATCGCGTAGCACTTTGGCTTCCGAACGTATCTGCATGGCTGAGTTGTTTTTTTGCCTGTGCACAACTCGGCGCAATTGCCGTCTCGGTCAATACCCGCTTCCGCGCGCATGAGGTCGCCGACATCGTGGGACGCTCGGGCGCCCGGTTGCTGGTCTACTGGCCCGGGTTCAAGGGCATTGATTTCTCGTCGATTCTGGCCGAGGCGGCCGATACGGCGCCGAGCGCGCTCGGCGCGATCGTGGCGCTGGTCGCCTACGGCGAGGACGCGGCGCCCGCGCCGCGCACGGTCGCCGGCAAGCCGGTGCTTCCTTTTGGTGCACTGACGGCTGGATCGCCACGTGAACGGGACGACGCGGCGCCGGATGCCGGCTGCATCCTGTTCACCACCTCCGGCACGACCCGGGCGCCCAAGTTCGTCCTGCTCGACCAGCGCGCCGTGGTCGCCCACGCGCACGACGTGGCACAGGGCTTCGGGCTCGACGCCGAGGCGGCCATGCTGCTGGTGCCGCCCCTGTGCGGGGTGTTCGGCTTCTGCTGCGCGATGGGCGCGCTCGCCGCCGGTCGCCCGCTCGTCATGCGGCCGGCCTGGGATCCGGTGCAGGCTGCGGCCGACATCGTCGCGCATCGCGTCACGCACGCGAACGCGACCGACGAGGCGATCGTGCAGCTGCTCGCCCAGCGCGCGACACAGCCCGCGTTTCCGAGCCTGCGCTTCGTCGGTTACGCCGCCTTCAATCCGGCGCTCGACGACATCGTCGAGCGCGCCGAGCAGCGTGGCCTCGCGCTGGTGGGACTGTACGGCGCAAGCGAAGTGCAGGCGCTGTTCGCGCGCCAGGACGAGCATGCGCCGCTCGCCGAGCGCCGGCTCGCGGGCGGACGGCCGGTGAATGCCGCGGCGCGCGTGCGCGCGCGCGACCCTGAATCCGGGCGCATCCTGCCGCACGGCGAGGCAGGCGAGCTCGAATTCTTCGCGCCCGACAGCCGCATGGTCGGCTACTTCGGCGACGCAGAGGCGACGCGCGCCGCGCTCAGCGAGGACGGCTACTACCGCTCGGGCGATCTCGGGTACACGACTGCGGACGGGCGCTTCGTCTTCCTCACGCGCATGGGTGACGCGCTGCGTCTCGGCGGATTCCTCGTCAGCCCGCTCGAGATCGAGGCCGTGGTTCAGGAAGCCCCCGGCATTGCCGCCTGCCAGGTGGTCGGCGTGCCGGGCGCCGCCGGCCGGGTGCCGGTCGCGTTCGTCATCCTCGCGCCCGGCGCCGTGCTCGACGAGGCCGCGCTGCGCGCGCAGGTCGCCGCACGCCTGGCGAAGTTCAAGGTGCCACAGCGCATCTTCGCCATCGACGCGTTTCCCGTCACCCCGGGCGCAAACGCCACCAAGATACAGAAAGGCAAGCTGCGCGCGATGGCCCAGGCGCTGCTCGCCTCGTAATCGGTGAGGCGCATCGCGTGAGCGCGGCCATCGACCGGTTCATCGCGCAGCTGCGCGCGCTCTCCGCAGCGCACGTTTTCAATCCCTGGCACGGCTTCGATGCAGCGCACGACGCCTCGCGTCGTGCGCCCGAAATCCGCGCGCGCCAGCTCGCCGCCTATCTCGCCGAGCGACGCGACAGCGCGCGTCTGCTGCTGATCGCCGAAGCGGCGGGCTACCAGGGCGCGAAGTTTTCCGGCATCGCCATGACCTCGGAGCGCATCCTCCTCGGCCATCTCGCGGCGAGGGGCATTCCTCCGCAGGCCGTCATCCGCGGCCCGATCGAGCGCAGCAGCCGGCCGGCGGACAAGCCACTCGGCTTCAACGAGCCCACCGCGACGGTGGTCTGGGGCACGCTGCTCGCCGCGGGTGTCGATCCGCGCAGCTGGGTGAACTGGAATGCCTTCGCCTGCCACCCGCACCGGCCGGGCGAGATGCTCTCCAACCGCACGCCGACGCGCCTCGAGCTCGAAGCCGGGCGGCCTCTGCTGCGCAGCTTCCTGCAGCTGTTCGAAGGCGCCGAGGTCGTCGCGCTCGGCCGGCACGCGGCGCACTCGCTCAGCCTGCTCGAGGTGCCGCACCGCGCGGTGCGCCATCCCTCGATGGGCGGCGCGGCGCGCTTTCGCAGCGAGATACTCGAAATCGCCGCCGGGCTGCGCGCGCCGCGCTAATCCGCGCCCGGCGCGTCGGAGGCGATCTCGGTGCGCGTGCGCTGCTCGACCCAGCGGAACAGCTCGCTCACGCCGCAGCCGCGGCCGGCCTCGAGCAGCGCCGCGTTCCACAGCTGCTGGCCGAGCGCGCTCACCGGCAGCGGCAGCGCCGCCTCGCGCGCGAGCGACATCGCGATGCCGATGTCCTTCACCATCAGCTCGAGCTTGAAGGGATCGTCGAACCTGCGGCTGAGGATGCGCTGGCCGACGTGGTTCTGCGTGACCCAGGACATGCCGGTCGATTCGTTGAGCACCGCGTTCATCGCCGCGGGATCGAGCCCGGCGCGCGTGCCGATCACCAGCCCCTCGGCCGTGGCGAGGAAATTCATGGCCGTGATCAGGTTGTTGATGCACTTCATGGCGTGCCCGGCGCCGAGCGGGCCGAGATGGAACAGCGTGCGCCCCATGCGGCGCAGGATCGGCGTCACGCGCGCGACCGGCGCCGCGTCGCCGCCGACCATGAACACCAGCTGCGCGCTCTGCGCGCCGGCCTGCGCCCCGGAGACCGGCGCATCGACCATCGCGACGCCGCGCGCCGCGAGTGCCTCGGCCGTGCGGCGCGTGAGCCAGGGCTCCGACGAGGAGCTGTCGAGCAGCAGCGCGCCCGCCGCGAGACCGCCGATCAGGCCGTCTTCGCCCAGCGCCACGCGCTCGACCACCTGCCCGTCGGGCAGCATGGTGACGACGACGTCGGCCTGCGCCGCGAGCGCGCGCGGCGTGCGCGCAACGGACGCGGCCGGATGCGCCGCGGCGAAGCGGCGTTCCGCGTCCTCGCTCAGGTCGTGCACCGTCAGCGGATAACCGGCGGCCAGCAGGTGGCCCGCCATCGGCGCACCCATGACGCCGAGGCCGACGAAGCCGATGCGCGTTTTCTCCATCGCTGCGCCGCGCAGCGAAACTCAGGCGGCGATCGTCAGGCGGCGCATATCAGTCGGACTTCGACAGCAGGTTGAAGTGCTCGACCGCCGGCGGCGTGGCGAAGAACGGCCCGACCAGCGCACGCCAGTCCTGGAAGGCGGGCGAGCCGCGGAAATCCACGGTGTGGTTCTCGAGCGTCTCCCAGAAAATCATCAGGAGATAGCGCTCGGGGGATTCGATGCCCTTGTTGATCTTGTAGCCGCGGAAGCCCTTGGCCTTGGCGATCACGGTGTCGACGCCCTTCTGGATCGCGGCGTCGAATGCGGCCTGCTTGCCCGGCTGGATGCGGATGTCTGCGAGCTCGAGAATCATCTGCCGTCCCCTTGTCAAAGGCCGTCGAACAGCGGCGTCGACATGTAGCGCTCTGCGGTCGACGGCGCGAAGCACACCACCGTCTTGCCCTTGTTTTCGGCGCGCGCCGCGATCTGCAGCGCGGCGTGGATGATCGCGCCCGACGAGACGCCGACCGGAATGCCGTCGAGCTTCGCCACGCTGCGCGCCATGGAGAAGGCCGCCTCGTTCGTCACCGCGACGACCTCGTCGATCAGCCGGGTGTCGAGGATGTCGGGCACGAAGCCTGCGCCCAGCCCCTGCAGCGCGTGCGGCCCGGGCTGTCCGCCCGACAGCACCGCGCTGTCCTTGGGCTCGACGGCGACGATCTTGAGCGCCGTGTTGCGCGCCTTGAGCACCTCGCCGCAGCCGGTGAGCGTGCCGCCGGTGCCGACGCCGGAGACGAGGAAATCGACCTTGCCGCCGGTATCGACCCAGATCTCCTCGGCCGTCGTGCGGCGGTGAATCTCCGGATTCGCCGGGTTGCCGAACTGCCAGGGCATCACCGCATTCGGGATTTCCTTGAGCAGCTTGTTGGCCGCGTCGATCGCGCCCTGCAGGCGCTGCTCCTTCGGCGTGAGCACCATCTCCGCGCCGAGCAGCGCGAACATCTTGCGACGCTCGATCGACATCGACTCGGGCATCGTCAGGATGCAGCGGTAGCCGCGCGCCGCGCAGACGAAGGCGAGCGCGATGCCGGTGTTGCCGGAGGTCGGCTCGACGATCACCGAGCCCGGGCCGATCTTGCCCTGCGCTTCGAGCGCCTCGATCATCGACAGGCCGATGCGGTCCTTCACGCTGAGCAGCGGATTGAGGTATTCCAGCTTGACCAGCACCTGCGCGACGGCGCCGGCCTCCCGCGCCACCTGGTTGAGCCGCACCAGCGGCGTGTTGCCGATGACCTCGGCAATCGAATCGTAGACGCGCTTGCGGAGCGGTCCATCGAGCTTGATCGGTTTCGGTTTCGTCGCCATCTCAGCGCCTCCTTGTCGTTGCCCGTCAGTGCATGCAGTCCGGGCAGCGATGGTACCCCGATTGCCGCGGGCGACGCGCGCCGCGCGACTCGCCAAACGCGAGGGGATGCTGCAGACTTGCGCTCCGACAGCCACGCCGCGAACAGGGACATGAAAGCCGCCATCATCGTCGAAAGCTCCGCCTCCACTGCGCTCGAGTTGCGCGACGCGCCGACGCCCGAGCCCGGACCGCAGCAGCTGCTGCTGCGCGTCAAGGCGAGCTCGCTCAACCGCGGCGAGCTGCTGCCGAGCGGCAAGCCCGGCGCGCGTCCGGGCGGCGTCGAGGCGGTCGGCGAAATCGCCGCCTGCGGCAAGGATGTGAAAGGCTTCGCCGAGGGCGCGCGCATCATGGCGCGCTGCAAAGGCGGCTTCGCCGAGTACGCCCTGGTTGACGCCAGCGAGGCGATCGCCATCCCCGAACCGCTGAGCTGGGAACAGGCGGCCGCGGTGCCGATCGTGTTCCTGGTCAGCTACGACATGCTGGTGCCCTACGGCCGTGTAAGGCCCGGCGACTGGGTGCTGGTCACCGCGGTCTCCTCGGGCGTCGGCGTCGCCAGCCTGCAGCTCGCCAAGGCGCTGGGCGCAAAGGTGATCGGCACGTCGGGCTCGAGCGAAAAGCTCGAAAAGCTGCGCGCGCTGGGACTCGACGCGGGCATCGCAACGCGCGGCGCGCTCGCCGCAGAGGTGCTGCGCCTCACCGACCGGCACGGCGCCGATGTTGCGATCAACAATGTGGGCGGCAGCATCTTTCCCGACCTGGTGCGTGCGGCGGCCTACCGCGGCCGCATCGCCATCGTCGGCTATGTCGACGGCTCGCTCGAGGCGCCGCTCGACCTCGCCGCGGTGCACTCCAACCGGCTCGAGATCTACGGCGTCAGCAACCGGCTGCGCAGCGCCGCCGAGCGCGCCGAAACCGTCGCCGGCTTCAAGCGCGACTGCCTGTCATGGTTCGCCGACGGCACCCTCCTGCCGCTGGTCGACAAGGTGTTCGCGTTCGACGCGATCGCCGACGCCAAGGCCTACTTCGACCGCAACGCGCACGTCGGCAAGGTCGTGCTGACGATGTAGCGAAGGCCTAGGCCGCCGCGACGCGCGCGATCGCCTCCTCGAGATCGCGCAGCCGGTCCTTGCCGAAGTACATCTCGTCGCCGATGAAGAAGGTCGGCGCGCCGAACGTGCCGCGCGCGACCGAGGCCTCGGTGTTCCTGAGCAGCGCATCCTTCACGTCGGGGTCCTGGATGCGCGCGAGGATATGCGCCGCATCGAGCCCCGATTCCTCCAGTGCCGCGCGGATCACCGCCGGGTCGTCCATCTTCTTCGGCGCTTCCCACATGTGGTGGAACACCCCCTCGACGTAGGGCATCAGGTTGCCGTCGAGCTGCGCGACGATCGCGCCGCGCATGATCTGCACCGTGTTGACCGGGAAATGCGGGTTCCACTGGAACTGCGTCAGGCCGTGCTTCGCGATGAAGCGCTGCATCTCGAGGCGCTGGTACTCGAGCTTGTTCTTCACGTCCTTGAACTGCAGCATCGGCGCCTGGTTGTGGGTCAGCTTGAACACCCCGCCGAGCAGCACCGGGACGTAGACGAAGGCGGCCCCCGTGCGCTGCTCGATGCCGAGGATCAGCTTGTGGGCGAGGTAGGCGTTCGGGCTGCCGAAATCGAAATGGAATTCCACCTGCGTCATAGGCCCTCCTGAATCCGCTCAGTTCGAGGCTACCAGCGTTCCATCCATGGGCGCAGGTCGAGTTCGAACGTCCAGGCGTCGCGCGGCTGGCAGTGGAGCTGCCAGTAGGCGTCGGCGATGTGCTCCGGGTTGAGGATGCCGTCCTGGTCCTTCAACGCATAGCGCTCGGGAAAGTTCTCGCGGATGAACGCGGTGTCGATCGCGCCGTCGATCACCGCGTGCGCGACATGGATGTTCTGCGGGCCGAGCTCGCGCGCCAGGCTCTGCGCCAGCGCCCGCAGCGCGTGCTTGGCGCCGGCGAAGGCGCCGAAGTTCGCCGACCCGCGCAGGCTCGCGGTCGCGCCGGTGAACAGCATCGTGCCGCGCCCGCGCGTCACCATGCGCCTGGCCACCTCGCGCGCGCTGAGAAAGCCCGCGAACGCGGCCATCTCCCAGATCTTGAAGTACTTGCGCGCCGTCTCCTCGAGCACCGGTGAGGGCACGTTGGCGCCGATGTTGAAGACGAACACCTCGATCGGACCGACCTCGCGCTCGACCGTCTCGACCAGCTCGAGCACCTGCTCTTCGCGCCGCGCGTCGCTGCCGAAGGCGCGCGCCCGGCCGCCCGCGGCCTCGATTTGCGCGACCAGCGGCGCGAGCGCGTCGGCGTGCCGGCGCACCACGCAGGCGGTGAAGCCTTCGCGCGCGAAACGGCGCGCCACCGCCCCGCCGGTGGCGTCGCCCGCGCCGATCACCAGTGCGACACCGGGGGCGTTCATGCCGGCAATGGTAGCCGCCACCCGCAGGCTGCGGGCGGCGGTCCGTGCGCGCCGGGACTCAGCGCGCCGGAGCCGCTCCGCTTCTCCTCAACCCCAGAGCGATTTCGCGCCCTTGCCGCCTCCCTCCGTCCGCGTTCCGAGCAGCGTCTGGCCGAGATTGTCGAAGCCGCCGGTCACGTTGTCGGTCTCGTCGGCTTCGCCACGCTTCAGCAGCTTGAGCAGGAAGTCGCTGAAGTTGCTCGGCTCGGACGGATTCGTCGCGTTCGCGCTGTACGGCGACAGGCCGGGTGTCCAGCCCTCGCCCCAGCTCGACTGCCAGTCGATGCCGGCATGCGCGCCGCTCGCCGGCGGCCCGTCGAAGTCGAACGCCGGCAGGCCCGCAGGCGCGGCACCGGCGCCGCCGCCGGCCGGGGCCGGCGGCGTATGCGACGGAGCGAAGGCAATCGCGTTGCCGGCCAGCAGGTAGCGGGTTCCCGCTTCCAGATCGCCGTCCATCACGCCGAGGCTCGACGCATCGTCGTGATCCAGCCCGAGGACGTGGCCCAGCTCGTGCGTCACCACCGTGAGCAGGTCCATGCGCCCATAGGCCTCGCTCGAGGCCGCCGCGACGAGCACGCCGTCGTCGAGGCGGATGCGGAACACGCTGCTGTCCGCCGGCGTGAGGTCGACGAACCAGCCGTAGCCGGCGGCGTCGGTGTCGATCAGGATGGTCGAGCCGACGCTTTCACCCAGCGTCAGGCCGTCGAGATCCCTGGTCGAGATCTCCACCCCGCCCAGCGCGGCAAGGCGCGGATCGTCCGCACCGAGCACCTCGATCCAGTTCGCACCGGCGGTGGCGAGCAGCGTATTCAGCGCTGCCGCGCTCGGCGCCGCCTCGGCCGTGACCGGCGACCGTGGTGCAGCCTCGGCCAGCATTTCCTCTGCCGGCACATCGAACGCACGGTCGTTGGTCTTCACCGTGGCGGAGTCGAACGACGTCATGCCCGAATCTGCCAGCAGGCCGAAGTCGCCGTCGACCGTCACCGCGTTGAAGACGTGGCCTCCGACCGTCTGGCCGTTTAGGCTCACGCTGACACTGGTGCCTTTCAGCGCGAGGGTCAGCGTGTAGTCGGTGCCGGCGTTGATCGTGCGCGCGTAGCTCGCGTCGATCACTAGGCCGCCTTTCGGCGTCACGTGGCCGATCACCACCTGGTCGCCCGGCGCGTCGATCAGCACGAACTTGTAGTCGTCGGCGGCGTAGCGGTCGAACACGAAGCCGCCGCTGCCGTCGGTGCGCAGCTTGGCCGAGAGCTCGAGGATCGCGTTGCTTTCCAGGCCACGCCCGATGCCGAGGTCCACCAGGCTGACCGCAGGTCCGGTCGCCTCGTAGCGCTTCTTGTCGATCTGCCAGATGCCGGTGACGAGCCCGTCGAACAGGTCCCCCGCGCCCGAGTCGAACTCCTCGGTCTGCTGCAGCGTGTAGGCCGGCGGCACGCGCTGCACGACGAAGTTGTCGAAGGTGCCGCGCGCGTTGTCGGAACCGAGTCCGACCATGCCGTAGTTGAGCCCGACCTCGTCACCGTAGAGGATGCGCGGCGCGAAAGTGTGGTTGAGCGCCACCTTGTTGTCGATCACCACCGTAACGTTGGTGCCGTTGACCGCGACCATCAGGTTGTAGAACGTGCCGCCCTTGAGCTGCTTGGGCAGGTCGCTCACCACGTGCCAGCCCGACTCGTCGCGGTAGCCGACCTCGACCTTGTTGGTCGAGATGTTGATGCCGGCGAACTTGAAGTCGTCTTCGCCGAAGTAGTCGAACACGATGTACGAGTTCGCCTTCCAGCCGCCGGTCGGCTTCTCGCTCGACACCGTCGCCAGCAGCTCGTAGTAGCCCGGCAGCGCATCGTTTAGAACGAACACCCCGGCGGCGTCCTGGCCGAGCGAAGCGGCGGCCACCTTGAGCTTGCCGCTCTCGACCGCAAACGTGCCGCTGTCGATGCCGAAGCCCTGCAGCGTGCCGTCGTTGAAGCCGGCCGAGAGCAGCACGTCGCGCTTGCCGCCCGGGATGTTGCCGGCCTGCGGGTCCGCCGGCGCGCCGGTCTGGTCGCCCCAGGCGAAGTCCTTTTGCAGGACGAGCCCGAGCTCGCCGAACGGCTCGCCGTTGCGCGACGGGATCGGGTCGTTGTTGGTCGGCGTGGGCTCATCGCCACCGATCGCGTCCGCGTAGCGCGTCGGATCGGCGCCGTCGCCGGCCGAAAGCGCGTAGAGGAACTCGTGCAGGTGCGGCATCATCGTGCGGCTGACCGAGGCCTGGCCGAAC
>Ga0209536_100003610_pt1 | contig 24769 bp, 22 predicted proteins | sample DeeMarSeWOR28_12_FD_187461 | JGI IMG/M metagenome (GOLD analysis project Ga0209536, IMG submission 187461) | Marine sediment microbial communities from White Oak River estuary, North Carolina - WOR-2-8_12 (SPAdes) (version 2) | ecosystem: Environmental > Aquatic > Marine > Intertidal zone >...
AGAGGACTTTCTCCCAGAATTTCGTGGTTGCGGGAGTATTATTTCAGGGGGACCGAACGAGCCTGGAATAACGAGTATACGGCTTGGACCACCGGTACGCCGTGGGATAACCAGTTTAATGAAATGAATTTTTATATTGTACCGGAAACCTATATGCTGCTGCAGACCATCCGAAGCTCCTACCGTCAGGCTGCCAGAAAGGTCAATCTCCCCAAAGATTTCTGGTCCTGGAGGCTCCCGCAACGCCGCGCCTGGTTTGTCAAAGAGACCATGGTGAACTACCTGCCCAAAGAGATTTTGCCGGGTGATCTGATTGCCGGCGGGCGATTTAACGTCCAGACCTCCATGTGCCTAACACAAAAGGAGCAAAAAGAATACGACCAACTGATTCTCGGTAAAAACGGTGTTCGCGCCAAAATGAAATGGTTCCACGATCATGGCTATGGCAATGCGGGTGCGACCAGCGGTCATCTCATTCCCGGACATGAACGAGCGCTGACGCTGGGTTGGAAGGGCATTCATGCCGATCTGGTTTCAAAATATAATAAGTTAAGCCAAAAAGAGCAAAATGGTTCCAAAGGCGCCCAGTTAAACGCCATGCTGACTGCTGCGACGATGCCCCGGGATCTGGCTGCAGGGTATGCTAAGTGTTGCCGGGATCTGGCTGAAACGGAAGCGGATCCGGTTCGTAAACAGGAGCTGCTTCAGATGGCCCGAAACCTCGAGCGGGTTCCTTGGGAGCCTGCAAAAACTTTTTGGGAGGCGGTGCAGGCGCTGTGGATCAATCATATGCTCATTTTGAGTGATGAAAATTATCCGGGCGCTGGCGTTTCATTCGGCCGAATTGATCAATATCTATTGCCTTACTGGGAGTCCGCATTGGCCGAAGGTATGAACAGGGAATTCGGCAAGGAGATTTTGAAATGCTTCTGGATTCACTGCAACACCGCTTATGATGCCATGATCCGCAACGGCAATCAGGGTATCACCGCCGGTTTCGGCCAACTGCTTACGTTATCGGGTATGGGCAAAGACGGTCAAGATATGACCAATGACCTGACGTATGCCATGCTCGAGGTCATTGACGAGATGACTCCGATTTTAGAGCCCAAACCCAATGTGCGGCTGCATCGGAACACACCGGATGCCCTTCTGGATAAGCTTGTGGATATGATTTCATACAGCCAGGGGTCCCCGTTTTTATTGAACTTCGATGAGCGCTCCATGGCCGGTATGATGCGCCAGGCTAAATTGGCCGGCATGTCTCATCTCATTAACGAGGAAAATGTTTTTGATTATGCACCGGTAGGTTGTCTGGAGAACACCATGCAGGGAAATGATCGCTCCGGAACGGTTGACAATAATTTAAATCTTTTAAAAGCGGTCGAATTGGCCCTTACCGGGGGAAAAGATTTGCTGCCGTATGTGAGTCCGATGACCGCAAAAGCTGAGCAGATCATACAGGATGGACCGGCCACGGGAAACGCCGAGATGTTTAAGACGTGGGAAGAATTTTGGCAAGCGTATAAGATCCAGACAGATTACATCATAAAAAAATGTGTGGATCTTTATGAGGCTTCTGAAAGCATCCGGGCCAAGTATTTTCCCACGCCCTACCTGTCATGTTTGGTTAAAGGCTGTGCGGAGAAAGGAATCGATATCACGCAGGGCGGTGCGGAGATTAGTTTGACCACCTTGGAAGCGGTTACCTTTGCAACCACCGTCGACGCCTTGCTGGCCATCAAGTATTTGGTGTTTGACGCACAAAAATGTACCCTGGCCGAGTTGGTGCATGCCTTAGCGCAAAACTGGAACGGCTTTGAAGTATTGCAGGCCTTGGCGAAAAATAGAGCACCAAAATACGGCCGTGATGATGACCAGGCCGATGAGATGGCCAAAAAGGTTATGGATTTGTGGACCGGTCTCACCTGGAAGCATAAAACCGTGTCCACCAACCGCCGATTCAGGCCGGGAATGCTCAGCTGGAATTACTGGGCCGGCGACGGTTATATCATGCCAGCCAGCGCGGACGGAAGGCCCCAAGGACAGTTTCTTTCAAACGCTATCTGCCCGTCCAACGGTGCGGATATTAAAGGACCGACCGCCAATACCAACTCTGTCGGTAAGGTGCTGGGGGGCAGATCAACAACAGGGCAGGGTGATTGGAACGGTTATTTCAACTGCCTTCCCAATGGAGCCAGCCATACGATTACCTTTAATCCGGCCATTTTGAAAAATTCCGAGCACAAGCAAAAATTTAAAGCATTTTTAAGAGGTTATGCGGAAAATGGCGGCAGCTGTTTGCAAATAAATATGTTGGATCCCGACATGCTGCGGGAGGCACAAAAACATCCTCAAGACTATCGCCATCTATTGGTCAGGATCACCGGGTATAATGCCTATTTTACAACCGTTGGAAAAGAGTTGCAGGATGAAGTCATTCAGCGGATCAGCCATAATATGTTTTGATTAAACCGTGTCGCTTCCGTTTCTAGTTTTGTCGATTTCTATTTGTTTTGATTAAAAGGAGTATTGGAGTATAGGAGTACTGGAGTAATGGAGTAACGGAGTACTGGAGTATTGGAGTAATGACAGATGCGGAAGAATAAAAACATGGTTAAAGAAAGCAATGCGATTTATGGCATTCAATAATCCATTACTCCACCACTCCATTACTGGTTTTGGCATGACAGCTTTTGCTTATGAAAAGCGAAAATAACTTAAATAGCCCCCACGGCCTCATTGTCGAAGTTCAGCGGATGTCCACCGAGGATGGCCCCGGTATTCGGACAACAGCCTTTTTTAAAGGCTGCAGCTTAAAGTGCATATGGTGCCACAATCCGGAATGTATTTCTTCAAAACCTCAAATCCATTGGATCGAATCCCGGTGTATTGGATGCAAAACCTGCCTGGATGTATGCCCCAAAGGGGCTCTGGCTTTCTCAGCCGGCGGTATTTCAATTCATAGAGAAAGCTGTGACAATTGCGGTCTTTGTGCCGAAGCCTGCCCCTCCGCGGCAATGGAACTTCTGGGTGAGAGCTGGAACCATGATGATCTGATCAGCGAACTGATCAAAGATAAGGCCTACTTTGAGACATCCGGGGGTGGGGTGACTCTTTCCGGCGGTGATCCGACGTTGCAAGCACCCTTTGCCGAAATTTTGCTGAAAGGCCTGAAAAAATCGGGTGTTCAGACGGCGATAGATACCTGCGGGGTGTGCGCCTATGGGACCTTGGAAAAGCTTCTGCCGCATACCGATTTAGTCCTTTACGACATCAAAGAAATTGATCCGCAAAAGCACAAGCGCTTTACTTGCCAATCCAATGCAAAGGTTTTCGAAAATCTTCTTTGTATATGTAAAACCATGGCCAATCATGGCTATCCCAAGGAATTGTGGATACGGACGCCCATTATTCCTAATACCACAGCCACCGAAGATAATATTCATGGGGTTGGTGAATTTCTCAGCGCAAATGTTGGTGCGCGGGTCAGTCGATGGGAGCTGTGTGCATTTAACAACCTCTGCAAAGATAAATACCAGCGTCTTGGACTGGATTGGGTCTTCAAAGACAGCGAACTTTTAAGAAAATCGGAAATGGAGTATTTGACCGAAGTTGCCAGGAGCACCGGAGTAAATCCGGATATTGTGCATTGGAGCGGGTCTGCGAAACTCGAAGATGATGGTGCACGCATGTAAATTAATCCGGTTGAGGTAGTTATCGTGAACCCAAAAAATTCCTTTACAGAAGAAGACATAAAAGCCTTTGAACCCGCCGAAAAAATCGGGATTGTGGCCTCCGTAAACCCGCAAGGACTGGCGCACATTACGCTGATCACCTCCATTCGTGCCAATGGTCCCGCCCAGCTTACCCTCGGTGAGTTTTGCAAAGGGCTTAGCAAGCAGTACATTCAAAACAATCCCAAAATAGGATTTCTGATTTTGACCTTGGATAAGAAAATGTGGCGGGGCAAGGCAAAGTGGACCCATCTGAAAAAGGAAGGCCCGGAATATGAGAAATACAATCAGATTCCTATGTTCCGCTACAATACCTATTTTGGCATCAATACCGTCCATTATTTGGATCTTATCGAAACCGCCGGAAAAGAAAAACTTCCGATGGCAAGGATCATCCCGGCCGCATTGCTGACAAAATTAGCAAAAGGCGGCGCCAAAAGCGGTAATCAAGATCCGATTTTGAAACCTTTCGCAGAAGAGCTATTTAATACAATGGATTCCCTTAAATTTATCGCCTATGTTGGAAACGATGGGTTTCCGGTTATTGTCCCGCTGATTCAATGCCAGGCTGCCGACAGCAGGCGACTTGTATTTTCTTCCCATGCTTTCCCAAAGGAACTAAATGAAATTCCAAAGGGGACCCAAGTGGCTGTATTTGGAATCACCATGAATATGGAAGATGTGCTCGTCCGCGGCAACTTTCGGGGATTTCATCGGATTCGGTTCCTGCGTGTCGGAACCATCGACATTGAATGGGTCTATAATTCTATGCCCCCGGCCCATGGGCAAATTTATCCGGAAGTTGAGTTAAAACCGATAATGAATTTTTAACTTAAACTCCTGATGCGATCCATCCGGCTGGTGATTTCAGTAACGCGGATGCCATACTTTTCATCCTGCACCACGACTTGCCCCCTGGCAATCAGGGTGTCGTTGGCCAGAATATCTACCGGTTCTCTTTCAAGCTTTGAAAGCGGGATAGCGGAGCCCGGGCCTAGTTGAAGCAGTTCATGGATAAGGATCCTCGTGCGTCCCAGCTCGACCGTCAATTCTATGGGGATATCCAGAATTACATTCAAATCAAGATCATTTAAAGAATCTAAATCCTCTTGATCGCCGGCAGGATCACCATTATTTTTTTCCTTATCGGCACCATCGTGAAGGTCGGCTGTTTGGGATTGCTCGGCACGCTTTATACCGACTTCAACCTGGAAGGTTTGGTCCCCGTGGCGAAATTCTAATTTCTCATAATTTTCCAGTTGCGTCGGATCAAGAGGGGCGTCTGTTTCCTCAGAAATAGAAGGGGTTGAAATCTCACAGGACAAACCGCCACCGCATAATACTGTTTTTAAGTGATTGCCGAGGTGCTTTAAAACTTCCGCCAGCAGGTCGTGAATGCCTCCATTTCCTTTGAGGTCTTCGACATTTGCGCCACCTTTGCCGGCTAACATCATTCGGGCAAGTTCAGCAGGGACCTGAATTCTTAGAGTTCCGGTCATATCACCGGTAATATGAACGACACCTGCCATCATATCAACCATGGAACTATCCGGCGATTTAATATCGATATATTCCACTTCCATCGACAACATGGTATCAAATATTTTCAATATGGACTCGATGATCGGTGTTTTGATATCCAAATTGTTTTGATCGTTCATGGGATTTTCACCTTGATCGGGTTAAAGCAAGAATGGCTTTATGTCTGCAGTTATTGATCAAAAGGGTGCGCGCGGTTGTCATAACGGCGATGGCGCGTTAGGGACTGACCGCTGACATTATTTATGTTATTATAAATGCGCCAAAACCTCAATATTATTTTAAAAACGTGATCTGAAAATGGAGACAAAACCTTTAACTTCGGCGTTGGAGGAAAAAATGGCAGCGGATGCGTTGGTGGGAATTATGGCGGACAGCCACGGCAGATCTGATATGATTTTAGCAGCCCTTGATTTTTTATCCGATAAAGGCTGTCGTCACCTTGTACATCTTGGGGATATTTGTGATTCCACGCATCCGGAGACCGTTGAAGCATGCGTGCGTCCCCTGCAGAAATTTGCGGTGCTCGCAATTAAAGGAAACAACGATCATCAAATTATTGTAAACCACGACAGACATCGTCAAACACTGATTCCCCAGGATATCCTTAATTTTCTAAAAAATCTTCCGCTTATCAGACAACTCCAGTATGCTGTTTTTAGTCACTCGCTTCCTTTTGCACGAGAACTTGGCCTGTCCAGTATGATCGGAGCCATGGGTAAAATGCAAATGAGTCGGTTCTTTCGTGCATACCCACAAGGCCTTTTGTTTCGCGGCCACAGTCACACACCGGAAGTATTTTGGAAAGATGTTGATCAGATCATCTCCCGCAAGCTTGCTGTGGGTGAGAGATTGGATCTGACGGATCGCTTGCCTTGCGTAGTGACCTGCGGCGCGCTAACCCGCGGACTTTGCTTAATTTGGAAGCCAGTTGAAAATGCCATTGAATCTCATCGTTTTAAATGAAAATGGAGGTTTTCAAGCCAATTCTTGTTAAGGTTTAATTTTTTGTAATATTTTACCGACGGCACTTAGCATAAAAATCATGAATTCATTCTTTGCAGCGTCTTTGGCCAGTTCGTCAAAAAAGATTGCCTGTATCTCGTATTTTTTCCCTTTTTGACGATACATTTGGGTGAAGCATTGTTGGGCGTCTTCTTTTTGATAAAAGGCCGGGATAAATGAGATATTATTTTCTTCATCGAGCTGACCCAGGAAATGCTCATTTTCGCCGGGATCCTGTACCACCACCCAGACCCATGTATCGGCTTTAATTTTATTGTTCACTGCTTAACCTTTCTGGAGTTTCGGTAATTTAAGGTTCACCTAAATCGGATCAGGTCTGAATCCGCGCTTTGAGACCTTTGATCAACGCGGTACAAAATTGGCTGGCATCGGCCACAACAGCCACATCTGCCATTTTCATCATGGTGGCATTGGGATTTTTATTGACGGCGATAATAAAATCGGCTTCGGTAGTTGCAGCGGTGTGCTGAATAGCGCCGCTAATGCCAAAAGATAAGAGGATTTTGGGTTTGATGTGTTTGCCGGCTTGCCCGACGAGTGCATCTGTATCCAGCCAACCGGCGTAAACCACGGGACGGGTTCCGCCAACTTCGCCTCCCATGAGGTCAGCCAAATCAAAAAGTTTTTTAAATTTTTTTTTGCTGCCCATGCCTCGACCTCCACATACAACGACCGGTGCATCTTCAATTCTTTGATCACGCTGGGCTTGGTGCTCATTGGCGATCAATCGCACGCGATCTTCAGGCAAATCTTTCTGGATCGGCAAGCGCACCACCTCGCCAAGCAGTTCATTATTGTGGGGGATCTCCTGAAACGTTCCCGGACGAACGGTTGCCATTTGCGGCCGGTGGTTGGGAGTGATAATTTCAGCCAAAAGGTTGCCGCCGAAAGAGGGAGCGATTTGGAGCAGCAATCCATCTTCGGTTATTTCCAGTCCGATGCAGTCGGCAGTTAAACCGGTACCGAGGCGTTTGGCTACTCGAGGCGCAAATTCTTTGCCAAAGGAAGTGGCCCCAACTAAGATAGTTTCCGGTTGATAATTGTTTGCGAGTCGTTCCAGCAGTACGGCGTATTTTTCCACGCTGTAATTTTTTAGTGACCGATGTTCTACGACATATACTTTCTGGGCGCCATGCGCAATGTATTCGGCCACATACTGGTCTAAACCCTGACCAAATAAGACCGCACAAACTTCTGCACTTATTTTAGGAGCCAGATCGTTGGCTTTTGCCAAGAGCTGAAGGGTTACACGATTTTGAAAATAATTGCGGTAATCGCCAAAAACCCATATCGCGCGTTTTTTTGTATTCATGGCTTTTTTTGGTGATAGTGGGTTTTAAGATCTTTTTTAATAGCGCCGCTGATCCGATCGCCAAATTTTTCAAAAACTTCGTCCACAATCTTCTTGGCTGTACCCTTCATGATAAGGTTCTTTTTTTTGGCGGTCGATGAATAAACGTCTAATATTTTTGTGGGAGAGCCCTGCACACCAATTGTTTCTGGCGCAAGGCCAAGATCTCGCGCTCCCAGAATGCTAATATCCGGTTTGCCAAAGGCAGTTTCCAGGCCACTGAGGCTCGGATAACGTGGAGCGTTCGCCTGTGTTGTAACGGTAACTAAGCCGGGCAAGTCCATTTCAAGGGTCTCAATAAAGTTGTCCGATAGCCGCTGCATACGGACCGTGCGGTTATTAATTTCGAGCTGCTCAACGTAGGCTACCCCCGGAATATCAAGCTCTTCGGCCAGCTGGGGTCCGACTTGAGCAGTCTCGCTGTCACTCGTATAACAGCCGCAAAGCACAAGGTCGAAATCCGGGCATTCTTTTTCAATGGCCCGCGCAAGAGTATATGAAGTCACAAAGGTATCTCCGCCGGCCATGTGCGGGTCGGTAAGCAGAACGCCGCGATCTGCCCCCATAGCAATAGCCTCGTACAATACTTCTTCTGCCATGGGCGGGCCCATCGTAATGATGATGATATCGCCTCCATAGCGGCGTTTGATTTGGAAGGCTGCTTCAAGCGCGTTTGCACATGCCGGGTTCATCATTCCTTCGGCCAAATCGCGCCGTAAGGTACCTGATTTTGAGTCCCAGGGCAGCTCCGACACCATGGGAACCTGTTTAATGCATACAACCAACTTCAGCATAGCTTAGTCTATTGTTTGTAATCTAAGTTGCGTACCAGGTCAGAGATAATCGCTTTGCCTTAAAATCCTGCTTGGGAATAATGGAAAACATTCCAATCTTTATTACGTCAACTGCGACAGGACACCACGTGCAATAACCAGCCGTTGCACTTCACTTGTTCCTTCGTAAATTTCGGTAATTTTGGCGTCTCGAAAGTAACGTTCCACATCATATTCTTTGCTGTATCCATAGCCCCCGTGGATTTGCAATGCGAGATTGGTTACGCGCGATGCCATTGTACTGCAGTAAAGCTTGGCCATGGCAGCCTCGGTACCGAAAGGTTGACCCGCATCCTTAAAGGCGCAAGCCCGATACAACAGTAATCTGGCCGCATCAATTTCCGTTGCCATGTCGGCCAAATAATTCTGAATTGTTTGAAATGAAGCAATCGGTTTTTTAAACTGCTGGCGCTCTTTGGCGTATTTCACGGCAGCCTCAAAGGCCGCCTGGGCGATGCCGAGAGCCTGAGCCGCAATGCCGATGCGACCCGTGTCCAAAGTAATGAGTCCGATTTTGAGCCCATCTCCCGGATGGCCAAGCATATTGTCTTCCGGAACTCGGACATCTTCTAAAAACAGCGATGACACAGGATTTGCGCGCATCCCGCATAAATCTTCCAGCTCTCCAACGGAGAATCCCGGGGTGTCTTTTTCCACCATAAGAACACTGGCTCCTCCGCCTTGAGTATCGGTATTTGTGATCGCAAATATCAGCGCCAAGCCGCAAACGCCGCCATTGGTTACAAATACCTTAGTGCCGTTGATAACATATTGCCCGTTATCATAAATCGCGGTGGTTTCCACAGCACCTGCATCAGAGCCGGCGTTGGCTTCGGTGAGACAAAATGCTCCAATTTGCTCGCCACTGGCTAATCGAGGCAGGAAACGTTTTTTTTGTTCCGGGGTTCCGAAGCGCACGATGGGGTAAGCACCAACGCTATTGTGGACTGTAATGCAAAGACCGATGGCGGCACATACCCTTGAAAGCTCCTCAATGGTTATGGCATAACTGGTGCAGTCCAATTCCGCCCCACCATATTCTTTCGGAACCTGCAGGCCGAAGTAATTCAGTGGACGCATCTTTTCGATGATTTCCCATGGAAAGCGAGAATCGCGATCAATATCATGTGCGATAGGTCCCAGCTCGGTCTCTGCGAACTTACGCACTGACTTGCGCACAGCTTTATGTTTCATGCACGGATTAAAATCCAAAGCTCAAAACTTTTCCCGTTAAAAATCAATAGAGATGGGGGTTAACGTGTCGGCTCTAACAAATAGCTTAACAACCTGGGAAAATCAATACAGATCAACCGTTAATATTTTGCAGTTTCCCTAACAATTTTTTGCCCCGGTTTTTGACAGCCGGGCTGCCGGTTTTCGACAAGTCTTCCAGCGCGCAAATGACACGGAAACGCAATTTTTTTTCCTCTGTTGCAAAATCAGCAAGCGCCTGCAAAGCAAAGGTGACAACGATCTTGCTTTTATCTTGCAGGTAGTCGAACAAAATATCCACAACCTTGGTTTTTTCCTTCGGTGTCAGGTGCAAACGCGGCATGATTTGCGCGATGTGCCACCGGACCTCTTGCTGTTTGGTTTCAACAGCGAGTTTTATGATTCTTCTTTTATGGGGTTGCAGATATTCGGAATGATCCAAAGTAATCTTTTCGATTGCATCCGCAGCCCGCATCCGTACGACTGAATCCTCTACAAACAATCCGTCGATCAGCACTTTAAATAATGCGGAATTTTTTAAAACCGCATTGACAACGTCTTCAACCTTACCGATTGAGCGTCTATCGCCGCCTTCTAGTTTTCGCAAAAGACGATTCATCTTAAAGTTGCCTTTCCCAGCTAAAGTCAGATGGATCGGTTTTGCTCCAATCCCTATTGGGTATTCATAATTTTTTCGATGCAGCAATGCAATAGGTATTTAGCGTAATCGAAAAGAAGGGTATGAAATGGTGGGCATTTGTGAATTGAATAGATGATGTATACTAATGGCAGGCAAACATTTTATTTGTGTAAAGCATGTTTATAGGCGGCTGCTGAATACCCCTGAATGCGATGACCATTGATTACGACAAACGGGACCCTGCTCGACTTGGTGAGGGATTTCATACGATCGGCTGCTTTCTGGTCTACTTCTACATTATATAATGTGATTTCTATTCCCCGTGAGTTGAAAAAAGTTTTTGCTTTAGTACAATACGGACAAAAATTTCTGATATAAAGTTCAACGCTGTGCTTCTGTTGAGCATCCTCGCTTTTTTCCTCTTCATCTGTTAATTCAGTTAGAATCTCATTAATCACATTGACATCATATTTAGGACGTTGTGGCTCTGTATTTAGTTGATTGTTGTTCGTATCTCCCAAAGCTTTCTCATCTTCCCATTCGTCTACATCGTCGGGCTGTCTGTCTGAAAAATGCGTGACACCATATTCGTCTTTCCACATGTATATCTCTGCCGAACAAATACCCGCCGACACGATCAGGATAACAAGTGCTGAGAGAAGCCCTTGAACTTTAGCCATCTTTGCATCCTTGGATAACACGTTTATCATTAATTGATAGTTTAAGTCGCCTATTAAGTTCTCACCGGTTATTGTTGGAAAACTTGAGCCGGGAGTAAGAATTTAATAATCTTAAATTTGTTATCGGCCAATTCAATAAAAACTTTAGTTTAAAATCAGCATCGGTTCCGCAACGGATACCGCCGTCGATGCGGAAACGTTTCATCATCCTTTAAAGGTGCTCTTCCCAAAATCCCCAAAGGGTTCATCACGTCGGCGCACGGCCGCTTTGAATCCTTGCTTGGCTGTATATTGATGAAAATCATAGCCCTCCTTTGTATGGCGGCTTATGCCGTCAAATACCGTGCCGATGATCTGAGTGGGCTGCAAACCGGCGGCGAGAACGGTTTGATTGACCAGTAATTTCATCATGATGAGCTGATTGACCGGTACGCGTGCAATTCTTTCAAGCAGAATAATAATTTTTAATAGTAAATTTAATTAGTTATAGCTAAATAAAAAATGAGTGAATTGGCCTTAAGACGAACTAAATATTATTTTGGATTATCGTTCCATAAATTTATACGCCGGGGATGAGGTGTTGCGGGATATAAAGTATTACGATCCCCAATAGCTATAAGATGCGGTTGTCGAAAATGAGCCTGATGGGCGTGGCTCACTTCGTTCCAAAGATCTTATCTCCCGCATCTCCTAAACCGGGCAGAATATAGCCGATGTCATTTAATTTATCATCGATGGAAGCGACATAGACTTCAACATCCGGATGGGCGTTTTCCAGCTTTTGAATGCCCTCCGGGGCGGCTACCATAAAAATGCCTTTGATTTGTTTGCAGCCGGATTCTTTTATCAGATCGATGGTGGCAATCACCGAGCCGCCGGTAGCCAGCATGGGATCAATGATCAACGCTATCCGCTCTTGCATGGCACCGGTCATTTTGACATAATATCTGACCGGCTCCAGGGTGTCCTCATTCCGATAAAGACCGACGACACTTACCCTGGCAGACGGAATGAGATTGAGAACGCCCGGCATCATCCCAAGGCCCGCCCTTAAAATGGGGACAACCGTAATTTTTTTGCCCTTGATTTTTTGAACGTCAACGGGGCCGGCCCAGCCTTGAATAGTTTTGGTTTCAGTTTCAAGATCTTTGGTGGCTTCGTAGGTGAGAAGGTTGGCTAATTCTTCCGCTAGGTCTCGGAAATCTTTGGTGGTGATGTCATTTTGCCGCATTAACGCGAGTTTGTGTTTGATAAGTGGATGCTCGACAACATGTACCGGCACGGCGACCTCCTTTTCAAAAAATTGAACTCAATTTGAACAACAGCTATAACAGAAAATGAGAAAATGAAAACGGAATCCGAAAATCAAAATAAGGTTTCGCCGCTTCGTATATTCAATATCTGATATTGTGTCAAGCTTGCAGAAAAAATATGGAGGCTAAAATTCGCCTAACGGTCTTTTAAAGGTGTATTTGCCGGGATCTTCGACAAGCTTTTCGCCGGCAGCATCGACATTACCCCCTAATGCCGAAAATGGAAGGGTTACAACGAAAAATACCATTCCCACAACGGTGGCAACAAGTCCGACGGGGCGAATGATAACTGCATCATATATCATTTCGCCGCCAGAGGGTTCCTTGGCTTCAAAATATTCTTGGGCCAGGACTGACGAGCCGAAAGGAATGCTGATTAAGGCGATGATCAGCAAAATAATAACCGATTGTTTTGCAATTTTTTTCATTGATTCCTCCTTCATAAACCGACTATTCAGGAATTGATGTTAGCCGTTTATAATTTCTTGAATACACCCTCGCTTGGAGATATAGTTTTTTTGTGTAAGTATAACAAGTAATTTAAAAAACATCAAATTAATGAGTGAAAAGGTATTTGATACATACATAGAAGTCGCCGTAGCCCTTCCGGTTTATAATCTTTTTACATATGGTGTTCCGGATAATTTTTTAGCATTTATTGCAACCGGCAAACGCGTACTGGTGCCCTTTGGCCAACGGACAGTTACGGGTTACATTCTCGGCTCCGGCAATAACATCGCTGAAAAAGAGACAAAGTGCATTTTAGATGTCCTTGATGAACGCCCGCTTTTTCCACCATCGATGATACCATTTTTCAAATGGATTGCTGACTATTACAAACATCCCATTGGCGATGTTATTAAAAATGCGCTTCCCGGCGGTTTAACGCTTTATGATTTTGCATCCATTGCTATTTCCGAAAAGGGCCGGAAAGCTGTGCGCACCGGTTTTGTGACAACGGTCGAAAAGAAGATCCTGGAGCATCTGGAATCAGGGCCCTGCCGGTTGAAAGACCTAAGCAAACAGCTTAAGCTACCTATTCCCGCCGCCTTGATTCAATCCCTCCAACGCCGAAAACAAATTACCATAACACGAAGTTTAAGCGGAGGTAAAACTAAATCGCAAACCCAACGCTTTGTTGCTTTGACGAAGCCGGATTTGACTGCTGACGGTCTTTCTAAGGCAAGACAAAAAATTATTGAAATTCTGCGGGTCGAAGGAGAAACATCGGTTAGGACATTAAAATCGCTGGTTCCATCGGCGCCAACATTGATCCGAGCGCTGGAAAATGAAGGCTATGTAACGATTGATCGCAAGCGAGTTTACCGCGATCCCTTTGGTGAGCCGATAAAGTCCGAGGTTGCTCCCGTGCTTACGGGTGAGCAACAAACGGTAATTTCCGCAGTATCAGAGTGCTTAAACAAAGGATTTGCGACGTTTCTTCTTCAGGGGGTGACCGGCAGCGGAAAAACTGAAGTCTACATGCAGGTGGCAGCGAATGCCATTGATAACGGGCATTCCGTACTGGTGCTGGTTCCCGAAATTGCCCTCATCACCCAGATAGAAAGGCGCTTCCGGGCTCGATTTGGAGAGTGCGTTGCTGTTTTGCACAGCGGTCTTTCCGCAGGAGAGCGCTATGATCAATGGAGTCGCATAATACACAAAGAAGCCAATATTACGATTGGGACCCGATCTGCTATTTTTGCTCCCTTTGAAAATATCGGCGTCATTATTGTCGATGAAGAACACGATTTGTCCTACAAACAAGAAAGCAGCCTGCGGTACAATGCGCGAGATCTTGCGGTGGTGAGAGCCAAGCTTAAGGATTGTGTCGCACTTTTGGGATCAGCAACTCCATCTGTGCAGTCTTGCTATAATGTACAGCGAAAAAAATTCATCCAACTAAATTTAGAAAAACGAATTGAAAAACGTCCGCTGCCGGAAATCGTTGTGGTAGACCTTCGTCAAAGCAGGGATGCCCGCGGGATTAGAAGATTCATTAGTTCCGAACTGCATCAGGCCATGAAGGAGACGCTGGCTCGCGGTGAACAGATTCTTTTATTTCTGAACCGACGGGGATTTGCCAGTTTTCCGATCTGTGCATCCTGTGGCCAAGCCATCCGTTGCAAGCATTGTGACATCTCGCTGACCTTGCACCAAAAGGCCAATGCCTATAAATGCCATTACTGTGGATTTACTCGCGCATCTTCCTCAAGGTGTACCGTCTGTGGGTCTTCTAACATTAAGCAGTTGGGAATCGGAACTGAAAAAGTGGAGTCCACCATAATAGGCCTTTTCCCGGAGGCGAACGTCGCTAGGATGGATCGTGATACAACCACACGAAAAGGATCTATTTTGTCGCTATTAAAGGGTCTCAAAAGTAGAACCATCGATATTCTGGTGGGTACGCAGATGGTGGCAAAGGGCCATGATTTCCCCAATATTACCCTGGTGGGAATTATTTGTGCTGACTTATCCCTCAGCTTTCCAGATTTCCGTGCCGGAGAACGGACTTTTCAGCTTTTGGCTCAGGTAGCCGGCAGGGCCGGAAGAGGCGCTGTACCGGGACGGGTGATTTTACAAACCTTTAACCCGGAACATTTCAGTATCCTCGCTGCTAAGCAACAGGATGTTAACGCCTTTTACAGCCAGGAAATTAATTTTCGAAAAGCGTTGAATTATCCTCCGATATCCAGGTTGATTCAACTGAAGATATCCGGCAAAGACAAGAATAAGACCGAAGCCCATGCACGCTCTCTTGGCGATTTGTGCCACGGACTTAAATCCAATAACCCCTCATCTTATGAAGGCTTGGAAATAATGGGGCCCATTGAAGCATCACTGTCTCGGATCGCCCAACATTACAGATGGCAGCTTCTTTTAAAAAGTCTAAATGCCAGGGCGTTGCATGATTTTATTGGCCGGCTGTTAGCAGATAATGCGCCCAGTTTTAACAGTCGCAATGTGAAGGTCGTCATAGATGTCGACCCATATTTCATGATGTGAAAAAAATGATTTTTAGCTGAGGTTGTTTCTTGACAATCCGACCGATGCAGCTTAGAATTTTTTATGGATTCAATAGCTTGGATGTTTAAAGGAGTTTTGTTTATGAGCGTAAAACCATATTTTGCAATTACAGTCGCTTTTATCATATTTTGTTCCAACTTCGCTTCTTTGGCAGCTACAGATCAAAGCGAACAGACCATCCTTTCAGACACCCATTTTAAACCCGGTACTGCTGAACTTACACCGGAATCGGATAGGGTGCTAAGCAAGGTTTTAACGATGCTTACTGCCAACCCGGATCTGGGGTTGCGTATCGAGGGCCATACGGATAACAAAGGATCCGCCCAAGATAATCTGAAGCTCTCAAAACGGAGAGCTCAAGCCGTATTGGATTGGCTGGTTATAAACGGGATCGACGCGCGTCGCCTGAAAACTGAAGGCTTAGTGGATTCCCGGCCGGCAACCGCCGGTGATACACCTGAAAATCGGGAGCTAATCAATCGGGTTGAGTTGGCAACCTTCACTCTAAATACGCCTTCGGCGTTTTTGCCGGTGACCCAATGGGAGTTTGATCCAGTCCTCGACGGTGCAGAGGTTATACATGATTTTGTAATTCAAAACAAAGGCAATGCGCCTTTGAACATAGCGAGCGTAAAAACCGGGTGAGGGTGCACGGCTGTCTCTTACCCGAGACAAATCCCTGCCGGTGGTGAGGGAAAGATTACGCTGAAAGTGAATACCAAAGGATACGGCGGACGACGAATGAGCAAAACCGCTGAGATATTTACAAATGATCTACTAAAACCGAACCACAAACTGGTGATTGCCGGTAAGGTTGAAAAATTTGTGACCGTTATACCGCGCGCGGTCAGTCTGAGAGGTTTTGTTGGAGATTCGATCAAAAAATCGGTGTCGATTATTCCGGAAGAAAAATACAATTTTAAAATAACCAATGCCCGAGCCAAAAATGGAAAATTCATTGATTTTCAACTTGAGGAGATCAAAGGCGCAAAACGCACGGAGTATTCGTTGACCGTTAGAAATTTGAGAAAAGAGAAAGGCCGTTATTCCGATATCATCATTTTGGAGACTGACAGTAAAATTCGTCCGAATGTGGACGTCCATGTTTATGGGTATCTTCGTCAACGACCTGCAAAAGAGTAGAAGTGGATCGCATGAAAGATGTCAGGGTTGTTGCCTTCGACTGTGACGGTGTTCTTTTTGATACCGAGCAGTCCAATCGGGCATATTATAATGAGATCTTGAACCATTTTGGCAAACCGACGCTTACTTCTGAGCAATTTGCTTATGTGCATATGCACACCTTGGAAGATTCTCTGGCCTATTTATTCAATGACAAAAAAAGTTTGGCTGACGCTTACACCTATCGCAAGAGCATGGATTATCGAGAATTTTTAAAACTTATGAAACCGGAACCAGAGCTTGTTCCGCTTTTAAAAAAAATCCGACCACGAATCAAAACCGCTATCGCAACCAATCGCACCGACACCGTCAACTGGTTGCTCGATGCGTTTGGTTTGAACATGTATTTTGACCTTGTGGTCACTTCCAGTGATGTGCAATTTCCCAAGCCTCATCCAGATCTTTTACAAAAGATTTTAGCCTATTTCCGAATTAAGCCGGATCAAGCAATTTACGTGGGGGATTCCGATTTGGATGAATTGGCAGCAAGGTCGGCCGGTGTGCCAATGGTGGCGTATCGCAACCAAAGCTTGTTGTCAGCCTGTCATATCGAAAGCTTAAAAGAACTTGAGACGATTTTAGACGTATAACCTTTTTGCAAAGATAAAACTTTGGTAAATACGATGAATGCGCGTGAAAAGATGGATAACGAAGACCCAGATGAAATAATGAAAAAAAATTCTGAAAAAGAAACGGATTGGGGAAATCGCACGTTATGCAGTGATGGAAACTGTATTGGCGTTATCGGTCCCGATGGGCACTGTAAAGAATGCGGAAAAAAGTATGAAGGTCCGGCTCTTGAAGAAAGCCCTTTTGAAGACGATAGGCGGGAAGAGGAAGCGGAGGTAAAAGAGGACGAGGAAGAGGAAATCATTGAAGAAAAAGACACCCCAGAAGATCTGGATTGGGAGAACCGGAAGTTATGCAGTGACGGAAACTGTATTGGCGTGATCGGATCGGACGGACGCTGCAAGGAATGTGGAAAACCCTTTGCAGGGTAACCGATATTAGCGAATTGTCAATAGCAGCCATGGAGTAAGTCTTTGCCGTTATTAAAATTCATTCCTGCACCCACATGGCGAGATCTGATTGATATTTTATTTCTCACCCTGGTTGCCTACCAGCTTTATGTGTGGTTTAAAGAAACCCGTGCACTTCGAGTCATCATCGGCCTGGTGGTTTTAGGCGGTATCTATTCGGTTGCGAAATCATGGCACCTCTTCCTGACGACTTGGGTATTTCAAATCCTATGGCAAGTTTTGGTTATCTTATTGCTGATACTTTTCCAGTCCGAGATCCGGCAGGTGTTGGAAAAAGTAAGCCCCCTGCGTTATTTGCGATCACGCCGACATGCTATTCAAAAATCTTTCGTTAATGATCTTTGCCATGTCGTGTTCGATTTAGCCGCCGAGCATACGGGTGCCCTGGTCGTTCTCACCAGAGATGACAATCCTTCCGAATTTATCCATGGCGGACAGACGATTATGGCCTTGCCGGATCCGGCCCTGATTAAAAGCATCTTTAATCGTAATGCGCCGGCACATGACGGCGCTGTGGTCGTTTCCCAAGATCGTATCAGCCACATGGGATGTATTTTGCCGCTATCTGAAAAGGAAGACGTACCAGAGCAATATGGAACACGACATCGAGCTGCATTAGGTCTATCTGAAGTTACAGATGCCGTTTGCCTGGTTGTTTCAGAGGAACGATCCGAAGTTTCTACCGTCCTCGGAGGTCAGATAACCATCTGGAAAGAACCTGACGCGCTGGCTGAAAAACTTGGCGAATGGTTAGGGGGACCTGAAATCCGTGTGCCCGCGCTAAAGCAATTTTTCAAAGATGTATTCATTCAAAACTGGAAGACCAAGATTGGTGCGCTCGTATTGGTAACGATTGCCTGGTTGGTTTTGGCTTTCCAGCAGGAAATGAAAATCAACATCACAGCGCCCATTCGCTATGATAATCTGCCGACTGAGCTTGCCGTGCGCGAAGGATCAACAACTTCTGTCAGCTTGACCCTTGCCGGTAGACGCAACAGCATCGGTGAGTTGAAAGATCAGGATATTCATGTGCGAGTCGATTTAATTAATCTTCCGTCCGGCGAGCATTTGATGCAGGTTTCGGATAAGAACATTGACCTACCCAGGGGCATTAAGATTGACCGCGTAGTCCCTCAGAATATTAAGGTAAACCTGAAATCATTGGGTTCAGATCAGATTAGCAAATAGATTTCTGAAATTTCAATCTAAATTGTGAGTGCCGAAATAACAGGCAGCGCAATACGAAAGACGGCGCCGCCTTCGGGATCATTTTCAGCTTGAATAACACCTTTATGGTCCTCTATGATACCACTGCATATCGAAAGTCCAACTCCCATGCCCATGGTCTTCCTGCTGGTGAAAAAAGGATCAAAAACGTGATCCAAATCCTTCTCTGCGATACCAGGGCCTGAATCCTTTACCTGAATAACAATTTCATTATTACGATTGTAGGTGTCTATGCTGACTTCTCCGGTAAACGTCTGAGATTCTCCCAGCTTCGTTTCGAAATTGGGGTCATGGGTGATGGATTCGACCGCATTGTTGAGGAGGTTCATTAAAACCTGACCCAACTGCTGGGGCGAGCCGTCGATGCGTTGCTCTTTTGCCGAAAGGTTTAGATGAATAATTATTCCATGTTTCTTCAGATAACTGCGGACCAGGGAAGTGGTGTTTTCAATAACCTGATTTACATCGATGGGTTGTTTTTCCTCCTTGCCCGGTCGGTTTAGGTCGATAAGGTTTTTGACGGTATCCCGAATGCTGTTAAAGGCGCTTTTGATCAAATCTAATTTTTTCAACAATTCGACATCTTTCTCATAGGAGCTTCGAATCACATTTAGCAGAGCGGTTATGCCCTGTAAGGGAGAGTTGATCTCATGGGCGATGGAAGCCGCCAGTTGCCCGGTTGCCGCCAACCTTTCCGAGCGAATGAGCTGATTTTGAAGGAGCTTTGTTTGAGTGATATCCCGGGCAACACACAAGAAACATGGCTCTCCCAAATAGGTGACATACCGACAGTTAATTTCGTTTGGAACCCGTGTGCCGGCCTTGGTTCTTAACTCCAGCTCCAATCGGGTTTCCTTATCGTTGTCGGCATTTTCAACTATATTTTGCATGAAGGTATCCTGCTCAGGCTCAATAAGGGTCGCAATATTGAGCTTCAACAATTCTGCTTTGCTGTATCCCGTGGTTTCAAGAACGCGATCATTGGATTCAATAAATTCTCCTTGCCGGCTGATAATAAATACTCCTTCGGCGACATTATCAAACAATTCTTTGTACCGCCGCAACTCTTCTGCGCGCTTGAATTCGGTTGTTTCCGTTGCAATGATAGTGGCGGCGATAACCTTGTCATTGAGTCGCAAGGGTCCGACTCGATACGTGTGCCAGGATGACTCTCGACTGTCACCGTCGCAGACTTCAAAGCTTTGGGTGCGTCCGGTTCGAAATACGCTCTCGAGTTTGTTTTCCGCTAAATCACGATAACCAGCGGGCAAAAAATTGTAAAAGCGTTGACCGACAATCTTGTCAGGATTGGTGCTGGAAATGCTTTGGTTGATGAAATGAATCGTGCCGTTTTTGTCCACCGTAATAATCATATCCGGGGCGGTTTTCACCAAAGAGCGCCAGAGTTCTTCGGATTCGTTCAGTTTTTTTTGGGCCAACTTGAGTTTGTTAATAACCGACTGAGAATGTGAGCCGAAAATAAGAAACAAGCAAAGAACGATAACCCGAATGTAAATATCGTATAGATCAGGGCCGATCATTTCTGCGATCAAATTAAATTTATTAGAAAAAAATATATTCAATACCGAATCAAGAAACCAATAGATGGTCGCAATAAAAATGACGGCCACAAACATTGAGTCGGAAATGCTACGGCTTTCGAGAAAATTAGACTTCATTTTTATCCTGCCTTGTCTTAGTAAGTTCATTTTCATTGGTTCCATAAGCGAATCCGTAATGAGTTCTTTTAACTCATATTTTAAACTTTGGCAAGGCTTTAAGGTTCACCCGAACCCCGAAGTGATCGGAAACAAATACGTTGTCCACAGGTTCTGTGAAAATCAGATCCGCTTGATGAATCTGATCAGAAGTAAAATGCTTTGATAAAAAAATAAAGTCGATGCGCCTTGGGGTCGTTGCATCAAACTCCGCCGTGAGTCGACTAAGCGGACCGCGCGGTGTCCTTCCGTCCGCCCAGAAATAGGAGCCGTCATAGGCGGTGTTGGTGTTTCGCTTAGGATCCCATGTGTAACCATCCAAGTCGGGATTTTTGATGCGAAACGGATCCAGCAGTTTTAGTTCGGTAATTAATGTTTGCAAGGCCGAGGATTTGGTGGTTGTATTAAAGTCTCCCATAACCACATAGGGATAATCGTATTTCCTGATGACCCTTTTTATGAAATAAAGCAGTTTGACTATATCCTGTTCTGTTCTGTTGTGACGATCTTGCATCTGCGTTTTGATTTTTTCATTTTCTTGCTGCGTTATTTGCCCCTTTTGAAACATATCCTCTGCAGCCTTTTCCCATTTTTCATCCGGGATAAGACTGAAATGGGTCTGGGTATTAAAAATTACTATCGGAAAGCCGTCGATCTCAACGGATGCCGCCATTGCGTTTCGCAATTCTTTAAAATGCACCGAAAAATAATTGCGTTGAATTCCCTTACCGCTTAAGCGTTGAGCGCTCAGATATTTTAGATGGTAGTCCTTTTTTGCCAGGATAGCGTTTCCGGCCGTAAAGTTCACCGGGATTCCAAAGCCCATTACTTTCACCCCGGAATTTTGAACCTTCCACACGGCATCATAATCCAAGAGCGAGGCCATCTTTTTGGCATAGGCCGGCAATTTATTGGCTTCTTGAACGGCAACTACATCCGGTCTCATTTGTCTTAAGCCCGAAAGTAGGATCGAAAATCGGTACTCTTTTCGCTTTGGGTCTTCGTAGTCTCCGATTTTGAAAACACCTCGGCCGTCCATACCGAACCAGACGTTGATGGTAACCAATTTTAGGTGCTTGGGGGTCATAATCATTTGCTTTTGGCTATGATTAATTTGTCGATTATGGAGTTTATTTACTTTCAAACCGGATACTTCGCACCCGGTTGCAAACGCAACGGTCAGAGGACGGTTATGTCCTTGTCTTTCCAGCCTATGGCCGAAAATCCAAACCATCCCGCTTTCAGACTGGATCGCAATTGGCAAAACTACGCATATTCGTCTTTTTGTATGAATTTGTACAATACCCAAAATCGCTTGTATGCAAGGATACATCATTTAATATGGATAGGGCAAGACCACCATTACCATTATTCATTGAAGAGTCGCTTGTACATATTGGTACCGGGGGTGAAAGTGACATCTAGAAGGGGAGATTAACCGGACTGGGGATCTCTCTTTGCAGGATGATCGGCTGCATGGGGCAACGGAGAAGGATAAATTTTTTGATTTTTTGGCATAATTTCAGCTCGAAATATTATGTCTGCTTTCGGCTGAAATAAAGATTGGCCAAAGCAACCATTGAGGTGCCCACAATCAGTAGGAAGGAAATGGCATTGATCACAGGCGTGCTGCCGTCTCTGACCTGGAGATACAAGTTAATGGGAAGTGTTGCTTGGTAACCTACAAGGAAAAGCGTAGTGTTGAAATTTTCAAATGACATCAGAAACGCCACTGCACCGGCACCAATAATTGCCGGCCGGAGGAACTTCAATGTAATAAACCAAATCACCTCCAACCGGTTGGCTCCCAGATTCAAAGCTGCTTCTTCCAAAGTACGGTCGAATTTCCTTAAGCGAGCCGACACCACCAACGTAACCAAAGTGGCGATGAATGAAAACTGACCGAGCACGACCAACCAAAAACCAGGGCGAAACAGTTCCACGTCAATGTTCCAATTTGTTTCGAAATAGGTCCCCAGGGTATTGCTGAACAAAAGGATGGAAATACCTAAAATGACTCCCGGAATGACCAGTGGACAGAGCATAAGGAAATAAAGCAGTTGCTTATAACGAAAATCTTCCTGCTCGAACAGAAAAGCACCGCACGTTCCAACCGCCATCGACAGCAAGGTCACGAAAAAGGCCACCCGAAAACTCACCCAGATGCTGTCCAGGTTGATCTGGTCGTTGAAAATACCGACGCGCTCGGGTAAATCGGCCGTAAACCATTCCACCGTAAATCCTTGCCAGGGAAGAGATGGAAATTGAGAATTGTTAAATGCCAATACACATGTCACCAATAGCGGTGCAAATAGAAATGTAAAATACAAAATCACATAGGATTTAAAACACCAATTGTAGGTTTTGGAGGTTGGCAGCGTTCGGATCATTGCACGACCTTTTTCAGATTTTGTCGGGTCAGCTTTAATCCCAGCCAGACGATAATGGAAGAAAGAACGAGTAACAGAAACCCGAAGGCAGATCCCTGGTTCCAGTTAAAACTCGCGATAAACTGATTGTAAATCTGTTCAGTGAACCACAAAGAGTTTTTACCCCCCATCAAATTCGGCGTCAGGTAGTTTCCCAGGGTCAGCATAAAAACCACGATCGAACCGGAGACGATGCCGGGGGTGGCATGGGGGATGACAATTTTGAACAAAATCGTCCACATGTTGGCCCCCAAGTCGTAGGCCGCCTCGATCAGACTGTTGTCCAGGCTCTCCAGCACGGAAACAATGGGAACCACCATAAACAGCATGGATGTGTAGACCAGACCCAATATCATCGTAGAATCTCTATAGAGCATTTCGACGGGTTGTCCCAGGATACCCAGTTTGGTCAGAAAATGATTGATGACGCCGCTTTCGCGCAGCAAAATCATCCAGCCATAAACCCGAACCAGCTCGCTGACCCAGAACGGCAGCAGCAGTAAAACCAGCAGAAACCCCTGGAATTTTGGCGCCACCACTTTAGTAATGTAAAATGCAACCGGAAGCGCTATCACAAAGGTAAGAAAGGTGACCAATATAGAATAAATCGCCGTACGGACAAATGTCAGCCAGTAAATGGGTTCCTCAAAAAAATTTAAATAATTTGAGAGACTCCACACCATCTGGCCGTCGTCATTTTCAATACGAAACGACATGACCAGCAAATCGATATGAGGCAACACGATCAGCAGAAACAACCACAGCAAGACCGGTGATAAGAAAAAAAACAGGCCCCATCGCTTCTGATTCTTCATCGTATGAATTCAACTCCTGCGAAAACAAATACCGGACTGTTGATCCCATCCGATTTCAATTTTATCATTCTTCTGAATGTAATCGTACTGCCGGGTCTGGGGCAACGCAATGAGCAGTTCCGTGTCCGTATCAAGGGGATGGGCCAACAGTCGGCTGTTTGCACCATCAAAGAGAATATCTTTGACGATAACCTCAAATCTATTCAATTCGGACAGGCTCGGATCGGGCTGAATCAGCATCGCTTCGGGCCGAAGAAAAAGGTCGACCTCATCACGCGGTTGCATCGGCTCCCGCACCTTTGTATGGAAAATGGGGCCCTCGGCGGTTTCAATCTCAGCGGTCGTATCATTACATTTGCGAATCCTGCCGGACCATGCATTGTTGTCACCCACAAACTGAGCCACGAAAGGAGTTTCCGGGCTGTTATATAAATTCTGGGGGGCGCCGATTTGTTCAAATACGCCTCGATTCATCACGGCCACTTGGTCGGACATGACTAAGGCCTCGGATTGGTCATGGGTAATGTAGACGAAGGTGGTACCAACTTTGGCCTGCAGCTTCTTCAACTCGACCTTCATCTGCTCCCGGAGTTTCAAATCCAGGGCGCCCAGGGGTTCATCCAGCAGCAGGACGGTGGGGTCGAGCACCAGGCAGCGGGCGATGGCCACCCGCTGCTTCTGCCCCCCGGACAGCTGGTCGATTTTCTTCTCACCAAATCCCGCCAGCTCAACTCTTTCCAGGATGGCATCAACCTTTTCTTCAATAACCGCCCTGGTTTCCCCGCGCCGCTTTAAACCAAAGGCGATATTCTGCTCAACATTCATCATCGGAAACAGGGCCAGGTGTTGGAAAATAAGGTTGACCGGCCGCTTATTGGGGGCAATGCCCAGCATGCTCCGGCCGCGTATCTCGATGTTGCCGTCTGAGGGTTCCGTGAGGCCGGCGATCATGCGCAGCAGGGTCGTCTTGCCGCAGCCGGATGGGCCGAGAATTGAAAAG
>Ga0209536_100003611_pt1 | contig 24769 bp, 25 predicted proteins | sample DeeMarSeWOR28_12_FD_187461 | JGI IMG/M metagenome (GOLD analysis project Ga0209536, IMG submission 187461) | Marine sediment microbial communities from White Oak River estuary, North Carolina - WOR-2-8_12 (SPAdes) (version 2) | ecosystem: Environmental > Aquatic > Marine > Intertidal zone >...
GAGCCCCAGCCCCCGCCAGCTGCGGCGCGCGTGCTGAGCGCCCCGCCCGCCCAGTTCGAACAAGCGGTCTACGAGGCGTGCACGCACGGTCTCCCTGCCCAGCCGCTGCTCGAGCGTGCGCATCACGGCGCGTGTGTCTGGGCCCTTGACCACCGGCGTATGCCGTAGCAGGTCCGCGGGCAGGAAGCTGGTGAGCGATTCCCCGTTGACGCGTCCGAACAGCAGGTCCTCATCGACCAGCTGCAGGAAATCCCGCTCCACATTGCTGCCGGTACGTCCGCTTAGTTGTATGGTGGCCATCGCTTCAGCCCGGTGCCCACTGACGGCGAAACCCGACAGAAAATGATCGAGCACATCGTGCACCAGTACCGAGGTGGGGATACGATCACCGGTTTCGCGGGTGCTGGCAATGATCGCAGGATCATCGATGGCAGCCTCCAGTTTCCAGCCTCTGGCGCCGAAACCGTCATGCCACTCACGCCGATACCTTAGCGCGACGCAGACCCCGGCCGGCGTGCGTTGCAGCAATGCGCGGGGATAGCTACACGGATCACGAAATGCGCTCGCGGCAACCATCGCGCCACTTACGCCTTTCGGATGTGGAAATGGTATTCACCGCCCTGCTGCGCGGACGCCAGCAGCGCGTTGCCGGTCTGCTTACAGAACGCTTCGAAATCCTTCACCGAGCCGGGATCGGTCGCGACAATACGCAGCACCTGCCCGGCGCCGAGGCTCCGGATGCTTTTCGTGGCACGCAGGATCGGTAACGGACAGTTCAGCCCTCGTGCATCGAGTTCGAGGTCAAAGTCAGCCATTTTGCGCTCCTCTATATTAGTGAACGTTTACTTTTTAATACGTACCAGTTGGTTTGTCAATAGCGGGTGCCACGGGGCTCGGTCCCATTGCCGCAACCGCTGCTGCGCAAGCCGTCGCCCGGCCCCGTCGACGCCCCGATCCAGAACCGGCCTGCGCCCGGCCAGAGATCGAGAGCTGAAAAAATGAAGAGTTCTTGAATTGCCGCTGCTGAGGCAAGGGGAACAACGGCGCCCAGGGGTACCGCCCGGCACCAAGCAGGCCGGGCAATCCCCGCAACGCCGCCGCAGCAGAACTATTTCTCGGCGCTGATTATGCAGATCCAGCCGGCATCCGCTTCACCGTGAGTGGCCGGCTCGAAGACGCCGCTTGGTTCGTCGCTGTCTTCATCCCACTTTTGCCAATAGATCGTGACATTGGCGAAGCCCGCCTCCAGCAGGATCTCCTTCACCTCTGGCAGGGTCCACAGCCGCCATTCGTAGTGAAATGCCTTTTTCAGCTTGGAGCCGTCGCTGAAGTGGAAATGGATATAACACACCATGTGGCCCGTGATGGGATCATAGCTGGCCTGATCCCAGACATAGGTAAAACCCTTATGCTTGGTCTTCTCCTGCAGTTCACGGAAGGCGTCGTAGCCGCCGAAGGCGTCGATAAACAAGACACCATCGTCGACCAGGCTGTCACGCACAGTGGCGAAGTAACTGCGCAGTGTGTCGCGCTGCTCGAACAGCTGCCAGCTGAAATTCATTGCCAGAACAATGTCGACGGGGTCGGTCTTCACTTCGCGCACATCCGCCTGCAGCAGCGTCACGCGCGCGCGCTGCGCCCGTTTCAGCGCCGTAATGTGGTGCTCGCGGCCCCACTCCAGCACCTCGGCATCGAGATCGACGCCGATAGCGTGGTTTTCTTCCCGCCCGCGCACCCACTCGCAACACATCTGTGCGGTACCGCAGAAATCCTCGCGTAGCAGCGTGGCAGGGCGCCCGCGGATACGGCGGAAATTCGTGTCGATGAATTCGTATTCGAACTCAGTGGATTGTACCGACTGTTCATACAGCGCATGCCTGTCGGCTCGCTCGGCCTTGCTGGGTTTCCTGCTCTTCTTGCGCTTGCCCGGTTTCTTCGTGTCTTTATGCTTGGTTTTCTTTATGCTCATGACTACCCTTTATGCGACAATCCCGTCAGGCGTCTGATAATAGCAACTCGATTCCCGCAATGCTCCCCGAATCCCTACAGGAGTTGGCTTCCATGGTTCGCGCTATTGCTGACCGCGAACTCCAGCCACGTTTCAGCGCGGCAACCATGACCCGCAAGCCTGATGGCAGCATGCTCACAGAGGCCGATCTGATCATGCAGGACGCGCTGGTCGAAGCACTGACGCAACGCTGGCCCGCAATCGACGTGCTTGGCGAAGAGATGGACGAGACCACCCAGCAGCGTGCCTTGCAGCACGAAGACACCGGAGTCTGGTGTATCGATCCGCTCGACGGCACCAACAATTTCGCTGCCGGTGTCCCTTACTACGCGGTATCGGTCGCACTGCTGCGCAAGCACGTGATCGAAGCCGGCGTTGTCTATGACCCCAGCCGCCGTGAATGCTTCACCGCTGCCCGCGGTCACGGTGCCTGGCTGAATGACAGGTGCCTCGAACAGCGGCGGCCGCACGCGCCGCTGTCGCACGGGCTCGCGCTGGTCGATCTGAAACGCCTGCCACCTGACCTGGCCGGTCGCCTAGCTTCCGCGCCACCCTACACGTCTCAGCGCAGCTTCGGCGCCGTGGCCCTGGACTGGTGTTGGCTGGCGGCGGGACGCTGCCACGTGTATCTGCATGGTCAGCAGAAGCTGTGGGACTATGCGGCCGGGTGTCTGATTCTGCAGGAGGCGGGCGGGCAGGCGTTAACCCTGGAGGGTAATCCGGTGTTCGTCCCGAGCCTCGAGCCCCGCTCGGCGGCAGCCGCCCTGGACCCGGATATCTTCCGCCAGTGGATAGGCTGGCTAAGCATCCGATCCAGTGGGACCGCACAGCAGCCCCGTTAACCACGTGGATGGGTAGCACTGACGCCCTCCCCTCGCCCCGCAGGCCCACCGCGCTCGTTTCGGCTCTTGGCAATCCGCCTGTCTGCCAGTAGGCTTTCGGCCGTTACCTCGGCAGGTCAAGAACCCCTGACCCGCCATTCCAAGACAGCACAAGGAGCATGCCATGCACGTCACCCTGGTCCACGTCCATGTGAGCCCGGAGCACATCCAGGACTTTATTGCAGCGACGCGCGCCAATCACGACGCTTCGCTACAGGAGCCCGGCAACCTGCGTTTTGACGTCTTACAGTCCCCCGAAGACCCGGGTTATTTCCTTCTCTACGAAGCCTACCGGTCAGCGCCAGATGCGGCGGCTCACAAGGAAACCGTGCATTATCAGCGTTGGCGCGAGACCGTCGCGGACTGGATGGCCGAGCCTCGCCAGGGCATTCCGTTTACCGGTCTGTATCCGGCGTTCGAGTAATGATGCTCGCCGGCTTCTCCATCGCCCGCCTGCCGCGCATCGAATTCGGCGCCGGCAAGATCGCCGTGCTGCCGGCGCTCGCCGCGGCCTATGGCAACAGGGTACTGCTGGTCAGCGGTGCCCGCTCCCTGCGGGCTTCCTCGACCTGGAGCGAGCTGGAACAGCGACTGGAGCAGGCAGGGCTGAGCTGGCAGAGCGTCACGGTCGACGGCGAGCCATCACCGCAGCTGGTCGACCAGGCCGTGGCGGAACACACCGGCAACGACATCGACGTGGTGATCGGGATCGGCGGCGGCAGTGTGCTCGATGCGGCAAAGGCGATCGCCGGGTTGCTGCGGGTACGCGATTCAGTGATGGACTATCTGGAGGGGGTAGGTTCGGGTAAAGCCTACAGCGGCCCTGCCGTGCCTTTCCTTGCGGTGCCCACGACCGCCGGCACCGGCAGTGAAGCGACCAAGAACGCGGTGCTCAGTGTGACCGGCAAGCACGGTTTCAAGAAATCCTTTCGCGATGACCGGCTGGTGCCGGAATACGCCTTGGTCGACCCGGACCTGCTGCTCACCTGCCCGCCCGCGCTGATCGCCGCCAACGGTATGGACGCGGTGACACAGCTGCTGGAATCCTATGTATCGCTGCGTTCCAACCCGATGACCGACGCGTTGGCGTGGAGCGGTCTGGAAGCGGCGCGCGACGGCCTGCTGCCCTGGTTCGAGGCCAGCGGCGACCCGTCGGCAGCGCGCTCCAGCATGGCCTATGCCGCGCTGCTGTCCGGCATTACACTGGCCCAGACCGGGCTGGGGTCAGTGCACGGACTGGCATCCCCACTCGGAGCCTTCTTCCCGGTGCCACACGGTGTGGTGTGCGGAACCCTGGTAGGCGCCGCAACCCGTGTCAACATCGCCGCCATGCGGGCGCGCGAACCGGACAATCCGGCGCTGGAAAAATACGCCAGGATTGCTGGGCTGCTGTGCCGCACATCCTTCACAAGCCGCGAGCAGGCCTGGGAAGCGCTGCTCGAACTGCTGGATGATTGGACCGCGCGCCTGCAGCTGCCGACCCTGGACGGCTACGGAATCACGCCGGGCGATTTCGCGCACATTGTTACCCACGCGCGCGGCAGCAGCATGAAGACCAACCCAATTGTGATGACGGACGAGGAAATCAGCTCCGTGCTCGAACAGCGCTGTGGCACTTCCGGAGCGGCATGAAACCATTTGCCGAATCCTGTCAGCAGAACCGCGACCCGATACTCGAGGTACTGCGCTTCGAGCTGGCTGACAAATCGCGTCTGTTGGAGATCGGCAGCGGCACCGGTCAGCACGCGGTTTATTTTGCCCCCGAATTTCCGCAGCTGCTTTGGCAGACCAGCGATGTGGCCGATATGCACGGTGGCATACAAGCGTGGCTGGATGAGGCGGGACTACCCAATGTGCTGGCACCACTGACTCTGGACGTGTGTGAGGATCAATGGCCGCAAGACAGCTATGATGCCGTGTTCAGCGCTAATACCGCTCACATTATGAGCTGGTCGCAGGTGGAGTGTTTTATCCGCGGTATCGGGCGCGTGCTCCGGACCGGCGGCGTGTTCTGTCTGTACGGGCCATTCAACTACAACGGTCAGTACACCAGCGAGAGTAATGCCCGCTTCGACAGCTGGTTGAGGAGTCGGGATCCGCTGAGCGGTGTGAGGGATTTCGAGGCTTTGGATGAACTGGCCCGCCCCGCAGGCCTGGTTCTCAAACGTGACTATGCCATGCCGGCCAACAACCGCACGCTCGTGTGGTCCAGGCGGAGCTGATGCGGTTGCGGCCGGTGCAGGGCACTCATTCCAAATGGTTTTCGAGCCACGGTTTTAGCAACAGCGCGACGCCGAAAGCCACCAGGTAGTCGGTCGCAATACCGCCGAACGCCAGCTTCTCCAGCACCGGTTCACCGATCACGGCCATCACTGCACACAACACCAAGAGATACTGCAACATAACTTTTACTCCTGATCCATGGGATACAACGCTATTTGACGGTTGCAGTATGCACAGGTGCGGACAAGGTTTCTGTGAACGATTCACTAAGCGTCCTTGACGGGCTTCACAAATCCGGCGCCTGGTGGATTTTTTCTCGGCGTTGCGCCGCTTTCACACCGCGCATCACGCTACCGTCACGGGCGGCATTCCCGGGCGGTGGTGCTCGCGCTCCTGACGGCGGATAACCGCCTGCACGGTAGGCCGGCTAAGAAAAGCGGCCAACGTGATGCTGTCGAGAAAGCCGTAGATCTGTCGTGACAGGCCACACCAGAGTTCGTGCGTAAGGCACTCCTGGTCCTGTCCGCAGGGCTCTTTTCCTTCAGAGCAGGTTGAGTCGACCTTTTCATCGACGGCGGCAATAATGGCGGCAATGGTGATTTCGGTCGCCGGACGCGCCAGCTGGTACCCGCCGCCGGGACCCCGGACGCCGCGCACCAGGTTTTTTCTGCGCAGCTTGGAGAACAGTTGTTCCAGGTAGGACAGAGAAATGTCCTGGCAGTCGGAAATGTCAGCCAGGGTGACAGGCCCCTTGGTTTCGTGGATGGCAAGATCCATCATCGCAGTGACGGCGTAACGTCCTTTGGTGGACAGTCTCATTTGGCACCTTGCGGGACAGTCGCGTGGCTGATACCGACACCATAGAGAAACCTAGAAATTTAGTCAAGTATTCGTGCGGGCGTTCAGGATTCCAGGCTCAGGGCCTGTTCGTCCTCGATGCTCTGCAGCGCCTCGGACAGCTGTTCGCGCGCCGGAGAGAAGGCGTGCCGCTGGTGCAGGCAATAGCCCAGCCATTTGTGCAGGAAACGGTTCACTTGCCACTTGGTTTCCAGCGAATACCGGCTGCGGAAGCGATCGTACTCGGCCGGGAGGCGGCCGTGCCGGCGGCTGTGGGAAATAACTTCGGCCAGCTGGGCATCGTGGTACATACGCACCACAACATCCGGTGCCAGGTAACTGTCGCCCGCCTCGACAAAATGGTAACTGAGATTCAGGGTGGTTGTGTAGCGGGTGCGCTCTCGTATGGTGAGATATAGGTCCAGCGCCCCGTGTACCTTTGAGACGCTGCGGTCTTGTACGGCGTCCAGATCAGGCACCAGCCGCCGCAGCTGGATGTAGTTGAGCTCGTACAACTCCATTAGCGCGGGCAGATCACGTGCCCGCACGCCGGGATGTACAACTTGTTTGCCTGAATAACGCATGAACTCATAGTAGCATAGTAAAATGGGGCTTCGGTAAATTACCGACTACGGCGCGATTACGCTACGCTTATCGGCGTTACCGTCTCAAGCTTGACCGGGCGCCGTGGTCATTCACACAACATCAGAACAAGGCTGCATTACCAGTGAAAGTGACAGAAAAAGAAACTCAACCGTATTTTGATCAGAGACCCGGCACGTCCGGTTTACGAAAAAAGGTGACCGTATTTCAGCAGGCGAATTATCTCGAGAATTTCGTGCAGTCGATATTCGACAGCCTGGAAGGGCTGCAGGGCCAGACGCTGGTGGTGGGCGGCGATGGCCGCTACTTCAACCGCCACGCTGCGCAGGTCATACTGCGCATGGCGGCGGCCAACGGTGTGGGGCGGGTGCTGGTTGGACGCGGCGGATTACTGTCCACACCGGCGGCTTCCTGTGTCATCCGCAAGCGGGCTGCGTTCGGCGGCATTGTCCTGTCCGCCAGCCACAATCCGGCTGGCCCGGACGGCGATTTCGGGATTAAGTATAACATCGGCAACGGCGGGCCGGCCCCGGAGAAAATCACCGAAACCATCTACCAGAACAGTCGCGAGATCCGCCGTTACCGCGTCGCCGAGCATGCCGACCTGGATCTCGACACCCTGGGTGAGCACAGCATCGGCACTATGGTGGTCGAGGTCATCGACCCGGTATCCGATTATGCGGAACTCATGCAACAGCTGTTTGACTTCGATCGCATTCATGCGCTCATCAACTCGGGCCTGTTTCAGATGCGTTTCGACGCCATGCACGCCATTACCGGCCCCTACGCCCAGGAGATCCTCGAAAACCGGCTGGGCATAACACCGGACGCCCTCATGAATGCAGTTCCGAAAGAGGATTTCGGTGGTGGGCACCCCGATCCGAACCTGGTCTACGCCAAGGAACTCGTGGACGTCCTGTATGCTGCCGACGCCCCTGATTTCGGCGCCGCCTCCGACGGCGACGGTGATCGCAACATGATCCTGGGACGCAAGTTTTTCGTCACCCCGAGCGACAGCCTGGCGGTACTGGCGGCCAATGCGCACCTGACGCCGGGCTACCGACTGGGGCTGGCCGGTATTGCACGCTCCATGCCGACCTCGCAGGCCGCCGACCGGGTTGCGGAGCGGCTCGGCATAGAGCTATTCGAGACACCGACCGGGTGGAAATTCTTTGGCAACCTGCTGGATGCCGGCAAGGCAACCCTGTGCGGTGAGGAAAGCTTCGGCACCGGCTCCGACCACGTGCGCGAGAAAGACGGCTTATGGGCCGTGTTGTTCTGGCTGAACCTGCTTGCGGTGCGCAAGGAATCCGTGCAGCAGATCGTCACCAGCCACTGGCGCAGTTACGGGCGCAATTATTATTCACGCCACGATTACGAAAGCGTGGATGGCGCGCGCGCCGGCGAACTGATGCAGCAGCTGCGCGATCAGTGCGGCGCGCTGGCCGGAATCCGCTATGGCAACTACGAAGTCGCGTTCAGTGACGACTTCGCGTATACCGACCCGGTGGACGGCTCCATCAGCGAGCGCCAGGGCATTCGTGTCGGCTTCAGCGATGGCTCGCGCATTGTGTTTCGCCTCTCGGGCACCGGCACCGAAGGCGCTACGCTCAGAGTATATCTGGAACGTTATGAAGCCGATCCGGACAGGCAACTGCAAGACCCGCAGCAGGCGCTGGCCGGGCTGATAGATATCGCCGAACAGATCGCTCGTATCCGCCACTATACCGGGCGCGAGGCCCCGACGGTCATTACCTGATCCGCGTGGCCTGTCGCTGGCTACACCGGGAACGGTTTGAACAATTGTTCCCGGTAATAGTGCAGTTCGCGGATCGAATCCTTGACGTCGTCCAGCGCCAGGTGCGCTGAGTTCTTGCTGAATCCGGCGGCGGCTGCCGGCGCCCAGCGGCTGGCCAGTTCCTTGAGCGTGCTGACATCCAGGTTGCGGTAGTGGAAGAAGGCTTCCAGTTCCGGCATCAGCCGCGCCATAAAACGCCGGTCCTGACAGATGGAGTTACCGCACATCGGTGACGCCCTGGCCTCGACGTGCTGAGCCAGAAACGCGAGTGTCATGCGTTCCGCGTCGCGCACCGTCAGGCGGCTGTCACGCACCCGCTGAGTGAGACCCGACTGCGCGTGCTGGCGGCTATTCCACTCGTCCATGGCGTTCAGCACCGCGTCCGGCTGGTGAATCGCAAGCACCGGGCCTTCCGCGACCGGATTGAGTTGCGAGTCGGTGACAATGGTAGCGATTTCGATGATCTCGTCCTGCAGGGTGTCCAGCCCGGTCATTTCAAGATCGATCCAAATGAGGTTGGTTTTCTTGTCAGACATTCATGATGCTCCGTGAGGTTGTGTTGCATTGTAGCAAAGGCTACCCTTTGGACACGCATTCGCAGTGGCATTGATGAACCGAATGAACAGTTTCACGTGGATATTTCTAGCCGCCCTCGCCGCCTATCTGGGGCTCAAACTGTGGCTGGCGCAGCGGCAGCTGCGTCACGTCGGCGAGCATCGTGCCGCTGTGCCGCAGGCCTTCGCGGATCGCATCGCGCTTGCCGATCACCAGAAGGCCGCCGACTACACCCTGACCAATGCCCGTCAGGGGCGACTGGAGCTGTTTTACAGCGCGCTGCTGCTGCTCGGCTGGACACTGGGTGGCGGTCTGCAATGGCTCGACAGCAGCTGGCAACGGCTGGGCTGGGACGCGGTTCCCACCGGTGTCGCCGTGCTCATCAGCACCTTCCTGATCATAGGCATTCTGGAGCTGCCGTTCACCGTGTATCACACGTTCGTGATTGAGCAGCGGTTCGGCTTCAACCGCACCACGGCCGGAACTTTCCTCGCCGACTTGCTCAAGCAGACCCTGCTGATGCTGGTGCTGGGTATTCCTCTGGCCTGGGCTGCGTTGTGGCTGATGCAGGAATCCGGCCACCTGTGGTGGCTGTATCTGTGGCTGCTTTGGGCCGGCTTCAGCCTGCTGATGCTGTGGGCATACCCGGCGCTCATCGCGCCGCTGTTTAACAAGTTCACGCCGCTCGAGAACCAGGACCTGCGGCAACGGATACAGTCGTTGCTGGATCGCTGCGGTTTCAGGAGCCAGGGCATTTTCGTCATGGACGGCTCACGACGCAGCGGCCATGGCAATGCCTATTTCACCGGGCTGGGCAGAAACAAGCGCATCGTGTTCTTCGATACCCTGCTGGATACCCTCGAAGCAGCCGAAATCGAGGCAGTGCTGGCGCACGAACTGGGGCACTTTAAGCGCAGACACGTACAGAAACGCATCGCCACCATGATGCTGACGAGTCTGGCGGGACTCGCGTTGCTGGGCTGGCTGAGCGCACAGATCTGGTTCTATCAGGGGCTTGGTGTGCAGCAGGCCTCCAACCATCTCGCCCTGCTGCTGTTTCTGATGGTTGCGCCGATTTTCACGGTCTTCCTGCAGCCGTTGGCTTCCTGGTTTTCGCGCAAGCACGAGTTCGAAGCCGACGACTATGCGGCCGAGCAGGCCAGCGCGGCGGATCTGGTGCGCGCCCTGGTAAAAATGTACAAGGAAAACGCCAGCACCCTGACACCCGATCCGCTGTACTCGGCTTTCCACGACTCGCACCCCCCTGCTCCGGTACGGGTAGCGCACCTGTCGTCTAAAATCACCACTTAGGAGGTTCGTCATGAAAAGACTGATACTGATCGGGGTAATGCTTGCCACCAGCCCCGCTGTGGTCGCCGATGCGACGCGCGGTAAGACCCTGCACGACGCGCAGTGCATGAAATGCCACGATACCGGCGTCTACACGCGCGACGGCCGTTTTATAAAGAACCGCGAAGCCCTCGCCAAACAGGTGCAACGCTGTCAGCTCAGTGCCGGGGCCCAGTGGTTCGACGAGGACGTCAACGACGTCGTAGAATACCTCAACGCTTCGTTCTACAAATTCGAGTAACGCAGCGATGGCCGCTACGGAGTTCCTCGACCGCCACTGCCAGCGCGAGACCACGCGATTGACTGCAGATGCCGTGCGAGAACTGATGCCGCAGCTGCACGAGGACTGGTCGGCGGACGGGGCCCAGAGTATCCGCCGCAGTTATCGTTTCAAGAACTACTATCAGACCATCGCCTTCGTTAACGCGCTGGCCTGGATAGCGCACCGGGAAGATCATCACCCGGACCTGGAAGTAGGCTACAACCGCTGCGTGGTGAACTTCAGCACCCACTCGGTCGGCGGGCTGTCGCAAAACGATTTCATCTGTGCGGCGCGGATCGACACGCTGGTTCTGCCATCGGACTGAGCTTGCGTGGGAACCCACCGTCAGCAGAAACGTTCCGTTAAAGCACTCGATGATTCCAACGGCCAGCCGGGTCTGGTGCTGGCGCACTATGGACAGATCAGCCTGGTGGAGTCCGCGTCCGGCGAGCCGGTGCGCTGCGCTACGCGCAGAAACCTGCCCCGAACGGTGTGCGGTGACCGAGTCCTGTGGCAAGCCAGCAGCCCGCGCGAAGGCGTCATTACCCGGGTGCTGGAGCGCCGCACGACACTGGTGCGTCCCGACCGCAACAACCGCGGCCGTCCGCTGGCCGCAAACCTGGACCAGATCGTTGTGGTGGTCGCCAGCAAGCCAAGCTTCGAACCCGGCATGCTGGACCGTTACTTGGTGGCAGCCGAGCTGATGGGTGCCACACCGGTTATCGTGGTGAACAAACTGGACCTGCTCGATGCTGAAAGCCTGTCCCGGCTGAAACAGCGCCTGGCGATTTACCGGCAACTCGGCTACGCGCTTCTGTTTACCAGCACGCGCACCACAGACGGGCTGAAGGACCTGCACCGGCAGCTCAAATCCCACACCAGCATTCTGGTCGGCCAGTCCGGCGTGGGCAAATCATCGCTGGTCAGGGCCCTGGTGCCCGATATCGAGATACGCGTGGGCGCCCTTTCGCAGGTTACCGGTCTGGGCCGCCACACCACCACCGCCGCGCAGCTGTACCATCTTCCCGATGGCGGCGACCTGATCGATTCACCGGGGGTGCGCGACTTTTCGCTGTGCCCTGTAGCGGCGCAGGAACTGGCGCGCGGCTTTGTCGAGTTCCAGCCGTATCTGGGACACTGCCGTTTTCACAACTGCCGGCACCTCAAGGAGCCGGGCTGCGCCCTGCAGGCCGCGGCTCGCGGCGGCGCCATCAGCCAGCAGCGGCTGGAAAACTATCAGGCACTGGTGGAAACCATGGGTCGACCGGAATGACCGATTCGGGACCTGCAGGCCGCCTCCCTTATCCGGGTGGCCAGCCCATCACCCGACCGCCCAGGAGGTGCAGATGAATGTGAAACACCGTCTGACCGCCATCTGCATTGCAGTTCATGATGGTGCGGTAACCCTGCTCGGCAAAGCCCTCCCGCCGGGCCACCTCGGCGGCTGCCAGCACCATCTTTCCTACCAGAGTCGCAGTCTCGCCGTTCAGTTCATTGAGAGTCGCAACGTGACGCTTCGGGACCACCAGCACGTGCGTGGGTGCCTGCGGATTGATATCGCGAAATGCCAGCACATCGTCGTTTTCGAAAACCTTGTCGGGCGCTATCTCGCCGGACACCATTTTGCAGAACAGACAATCGGTCATCGGAACCCCCGGTTTGGAAACCTGCGTGTCGCTTGCTTGCCTGCGCAAGCCTAACGTTCAGCGCAGACGCGGGGCAAGCCTCAAACGACCAGGTCGACCGAACGGCCCCGGGTCAGTTCCGGAACGGATTCGGGCCGGGCGTGATTCAGGTAGCGCGCAATAGCGGGGCGGGTCTGGTACAAGGTTGCGGGTTGCCGTTCGGCGGGCTGCGCTCCCTCCATGCTGCGCTCTAGGATGAAGGCACGGGTGGACTGGTAATTTACCGCCTCGCGCTCGAGCAACTCACCCTGAACCACGCGCTCGAAGCTGCCGGCGGCACGCGTACGCGTAGCCGCAGGCTGCGCCCGCCCGGTGCTCTCAACCGCGTCGGGCTGCTGCACGTGCTTTGCTGAACCACCGGCCGAACGCGGCACCGGCGTGGGCGGCAATCTGACGAGGTCCATGTTCGTCAACCAGTCCTTTCTATCCGATCCACCAGAACGGCTGCATGTACGGAAAGTTTACATAAAAAACACAGACTTGCACTGTGACAGAAAACCGTCACACGGGACCCCGAAACGCCGGCGGTTTCCCGATCCAATTCAGCAGGTTGCGAAGAGTTCGCGATTCGCCCGCAGCACGGCTGCCGGAACAGGGAACCGCGGGTTCAGGCACAGCGCCGCGGTGACGACACCCCTGAGCAGATGAATTACATCCCGTGTGGGAGAAGGAGATACCATGGGCAAACCGACCGAAGCGGAACTGAACGCAGCGCTGAGCGAGGCCAAACGGCTGCGCGAAGCAGGCCAGGACAGTCACTTCCTGGGCAAGGCGTTGCTCAACTGCAATTATCAGAATGGCCTCCTGCTGGAGGTGTTGCACGCCGCGGAACACTACCTGCGCAGCGGCATGGCAGAGGCCGAACATACACGTCTGGTGCGTGCCATCGACAAGGCACGTCAGGCAGACGACCGCAGCGCACATCGGCAACACGACATGATTGGTCTGTGAGTCTGCGCCGCAGCAACACGCTACGCCCATCAGCGTTTATACTTGAGTCTTCGTGTCCTTCGTGGTGACCATTTCTAGACAGCAGATCAAGACAGATCGTGCCGCCCGGCAAAGGCGTGCGACAGGGTGCCACTATCGATGTATTCGAGTTCACCGCCCATGGGCACCCCGTGCGCGATGCGCGTGGCGCGGATCCCGTACTGGTGCGCCAGATCGCTGATGTACTGAGCCGTAGCTTCGCCTTCCACGGTGGTATTGGTGGCCAGGATGACTTCTTTCAGTTCACCGCGTTGGAAACGCGCCTCGAGCTGGTCGAGCCCCAGCTGCTGCGGGCCGATACCGTCCAGCGGTGACAAATGCCCCATCAACACGAAATAGCGCCCGCGGAAATCGGTGGCCTGTTCCAGCACCTCCGCGTCCGCTGGTGTCTCCACGATGCACAGCATCGCGGCATCACGTGCCTCGCTGGCGCACAGCGCGCAGCGCTCGGTCTCGCACAGGGTACGACAGTCCCGGCAGCGACCCACTTCCTGCACGGCCCTGGCCAGCACCTGCGCCAGCTGCCGGCCACCCTCCCTGTCGCGCTCCAGCAGGTGGTAGGCCATGCGCTGGGCGGTCTTGTTGCCCACCCCGGGCAGGCAACGCAACGCGTCCATCAACTGCTGTATCAGCGGCGACACGAAGTGGCTAGAAAGGCAGTTTAAAACCGGCTGGCAGGTTGAGACCCGAAGTCATTCCGGCCATGCGCTCCTGGGTGACGGCTTCCAACTTGTGGGCCGCATCGTTGATCGCCGCCGCCACCAGGTCTTCGAGCATTTCCTTGTCGTCGCTCAGCAGGCTTGCATCGATTTCGACCCGGCGCGCTTCATGACGACCCGTTATGGTCACCTTGACCATGCCGCCGCCGGATTCACCGGTCACTTCCATGCTGGCGATTTCTTCCTGGGCCTTCTGCATGTTGGCCTGCATCTGCTGGGCCTGTTTCATCAGGTTTCCAAGTCCACCTTTCATACTCAATTTACCTCGATCAAAGTATCACTGGCTGTCCAGAGGACGAATCGACTCGGAATGCAGAGTCGCATCGAAGGCTTTCTGGATAGCCTTTACGTTTGGGTCCGATTCAATCGCATCGACGGCCGCCGCCTGGCGCGATTCGGCCTCCCGTTGCTGCTGTTGCGCCGGCGTGTTCTGTGGCCCGCCCTGGATTTCGATCTCCAGGCGAATGCTGCGCCGCACGCAGGCGCACACCTGTTTCTCCAGACGCTGCTGGCGTTCCTTGTTGAGCAGCTGCTGGTGGCCCGGGTCCAGCACCAAGGACCAGTGGTCGCCGTCCTGCTTGCTGACGGCACAGTTCATCGCCAGTTCGCGCAAAACGCCCCTGAGCTGCATGGCATCGATCAGGGTACACCAGTCCTCAGCGCCCGCCGGCTGGCTGGGCGCGGCCCGCGCCGGCCGCGGTGCCGACTCGCGCCGCGGACCGGGCGCTGGAGTCTTGACCTCTGCCGGTGACTGGCCGGCTGAGCTAACCGGTTGCTCGGCCGAGGCGGGCCGAAAAGCCAGCATACGCAACAAAGTCATCTCCAGGCCACCGCGCAGATCCGGCGCCAGTTGCAAGTCGCGCCGCCCTATCAGGCCAATCTGGTAGTACAGCTGCACGTCCTCGGCCTGCATCTGTTGCGCCAGCTCGAGTAGCGCCTCGCGCTGGTCCAGGTGTTCGTCCACCGCAGCGGGCAGCGTCTGTGCAATGGCGACCTGCTGCAGGTAGCCCAGCAGCTCGGCCAGTACACCTTCGTAGTCCGGCGTCTGCTGCGACAAGCGCTCGACAGTCTCCAGTACTGCGGCCCCATCGGCGGCCGCCAGGGCACGCAGCAGTTCGACCACGTAGCCATGTTCAATGGTGCCCAGCATGGTCCGCACCTCGATCTCTTCGACCCGGCCGCCGCCGTAGGCAATGGCCTGATCCAGCAAGCTGAGCGCATCCCGCATACTGCCATCTGCAGCCCGCGCCAGCAGGCGCAACGCGGCAGGCTCGGATGCAATACCTTCGGCCTGCAACAGGTGTTCGAGATGACCGACGATCAGAGTCAGCGGCATACGTTTGAGGTTGAACTGCAGACATCGCGACAATACGGTTGCCGGCAGTTTCTGCGGATCGGTGGTCGCCAGCAGAAACTTCACATGCGGCGGCGGTTCTTCGAGGGTTTTCAGCAGCGCGTTGAAACTGTGCGCCGACAGCATGTGCACCTCGTCGATGAGATATACCTTGTAGCGACCCCGGGTCGGCGCGTACTGCACGTTGTCGAGCAGATCGCGGGTGTCCTCCACCTTGGTGCGCGATGCCGCATCGACTTCGATCAGGTCGACGAAGCGTCCCTGGTCGATTTCCAGACAGCTGGAGCACTGCCCGCAGGGCTCAGCGCTGACGCCCGATTCGCAGTTCAACGATTTGGCAAAAATCCGTGCCACCGTGGTCTTGCCAACACCGCGCGTGCCGGTAAACAGGTAGGCATGGTGCAGGCGGTCGTTGTCCAGCGCGTTGATCAGGGCGCGCAGCACGTGCTCCTGCCCAACCATTTCGGCGAATTTTCGTGGCCGCCACTTACGCGCCAGGACCTGGTAGCTCATGACTGATCCGGTGGGTTTCCTGATTCAGGCGTGATTATACAGCAGCAGCACCTGAGCATCGCTGATCGATAGGGTGGCGACCCGTACCAGCCGCACCCCGGCGCCCAAGTCCACTGCTGCGGCTGCTCCCTTCCGGGCCTGACCGGGTTAACAGCTTGTTGTCGCGAGGGGACCGACACGGGCCACCATTGACTGTTTCGGATGTTCCGGACCGAAAACCGGTAAAGCGCCTAATTGTACCAACATCGCTCCCCCACGGCCATGCTCGCCGAGCGCGCCGCGGAAGGATCGACACCGGCACCTCCGCCCCGACAAACTCAAAGCGGGTGTAGACTTATGCCCGGTTAACATTATGCTAGCCACACTGAAATGCGACCGCTTCGCCAACGTCCGGGAGACCGGAGCCAACTCTGCCCTATGGTCCTGCCTGATCCCAGACGCCTGTTGTTCCTGGCTGTGCTGTTATGCGCCTGGCCGTGGCCCGGCGACAGCGCGCCTCCTGACCAGACAGGTGTGAAAGTCGTCGTTTCCGGGCTGGAAAAAACCCTGCAGAAGAATGTTCTCGCACTGCTGTCAATCGAGCAGGAAAAAAACGCAGCAGAGTTGACGGAAGCGCGTGTCCGGCGGCTACACAAACTGGCGCACAAGGAGATCCAGACCGCGCTGCAGCCGTTCGGCTACTACCGGCCGGTGGTCGAATCGGAACTTACGGCCACGGAGCAAGGGTGGCAAGCCACCTATCGTGTTGAGCCCGGTGAAGCGGTGCGGGTCGCGGCGCTGAACATCAGCATTGTCGGCGAGGGCGCGGAGGATCCCGCCCTGACCGAGCTGATCGACAGATTCCCGCTCCAGCAGGGCGATATCCTGGTTCACAGCGACTACGAGGCCGGCAAGACACGCTTGTTGCGCACCGCAGTCAACCGCGGCTATCTCAAAGCCAATCTCGCCGAACACCGAATCCGCGTGTATCCGGAACAGCAGCGCGCCGACATCGACCTAACGCTGGCCAGCGGTATCCGCTACCAGTTCGGCGAGGTCGACTACAGTGACTTCGTCATCAAGCGGGAGCTGATGGAAGGCTATTCGGACATCGAACCCGGTAAACCCTATTCGGCGGAGCAGCTGCTGGAACTGCAGAACGCCTTGTTCGACAGCGACTACTTTTCGCGTGTTGAAGTGTCACCGCAACTCGACCAGGCCGAGGGCCGCCAGGTTCCCATCGAGGTCGCGACCATCGCTGGGAAGCGCCACCGTTACAGCTTTGGACTCGGCTACGGCACGGATACCGGCGCGCGTGGCACCGTGGGATACAAGAACCGCCGCATCAACCGGCGCGGCCACCGGTTCTTCTCGACCCTGCGAATCTCCGAGCTGCAGGAGAACCTGACCGCGGGTTACGTGATACCGTTTCGCAATCCGCGCACCGATCAATGGGAAATCTCGGCATCGCAGATCAATGATCATCCCGACAGCGACCGCCAGGAGGATACCTCCATCGTGGGCGTCAGCCGCCGCATCAGCCCGCGACCCAACTGGATCGAAACCCTGTACCTCAACTACCGCCAGGACTCTTACCAGATCGGCGCCGACAAGGGGCAGACGCTGCAGCTGGTTCCGGGCGCCATCGTGGAGCGGATCAAGGGTCAGATCAGGGATAACCAGCGTACCGGCAACCGCTTCTCGCTGGAAGTGCGCGGCGGCCACGACGGTTTTGTTTCCGATGTAACCTTCTTCCAGCCCATCCTGAGCGCCAAGCTGATCCATGGACTCACCAGCAAGACGCGGGTGCTGCTGCGCGGCGAAGTCGCCGGTACCGTCATCGACGGCTTCGACGATCTGCCCCTGTCGCTGCGTTACTATGCCGGGGGGGACAACAGCGTGCGCGGCTACGGCTACCAGCGCCTCAGCCCGCGCAACGACGACGGTGACATTATCGGCGGCAAGCAGAAGCTGGTCGGCAGCATCGAGTTCGACTACATGTTCAGGGAAAGATGGAGCGCCGCAGCTTTTTTCGATACCGGCAACGCCTTTGACTCCTGGGACGATGTCGGCCTGGAACAGGGTGTCGGTGTCGGCGTCCGCTGGTACACGCCGGTAGGGCCGCTGCGCGTCGACCTGGCGAAGGGTATTAGCGAGCCGGGCAGCGACCTGCGCCTGCACATCGTATTCGGGCCCGATCTATGAAAACACTGCGCTGGCTGCTGGCATCAATGCTGCTGCTGGTACTGGTCGTGGCCGGGCTGCTGGCGTTCATCGCCCATACGCAAACCGGACTGCGCTGGACGCTGGCGGCACTTGAGACCAGCCTGCCGGGTGCATTGAATATTGATGAGGTCGAGGGCCAGCTGGCAGGCCCCCTGACGCTCACCAATCTACGTTACCAGGACACGCGCGTTGAGGTAAACGTGTCCCGTATCGTCCTCGACTGGAAGCCCGGCAAGCTGCTGGATCGCGAACTGCAGATTTCGCTTCTACAGGTGGAAACAGTCGATGTACTGACCGCACTGGGGCCTGATGCAGCGCCACAGCCTGCTGTCGAGCCCATCACGCTCCCCGACATCCGCCTGCCTTTGGCCATCAGCATAGTCGAGGCAAGCCTGGACAAGCTGACCATCCACAAAAGCGATGCAGCAGAACCTTTCAGCGCTGGCGAAATAAGGACCGCACTGCGCTTTGATGGCCGGGCGCTGGCCCTGCAACGGCTGGAAGCGGAAACGACCGAGATATCCCTGTCCGTGGACGGTCAACTGACCCCTGCGGGCAACTACCCGCTGTCACTGACCGGCCACTATTCCTTGCGTGCCGAGGGATTCCCGGCCCTCAACGCCGAGCTGGCGATCTCCGGTGATCTGGCACGCCTCCAGATCGACCATCAAACCCTGACACCGGTCAGTAGCCAGCTGGCCGCGACCCTCACTGCATTGCTGGACAAACCCGCCTGGGACGCCCGCCTGCAGGTGCAGCAGTTCGACACCAAAACCATCAACCCGGCCTGGGAGCCACTGACCCTGGGCGGCTCTGCCCGTACCCAGGGATCGCTTGATGCATACGGGTTCGAACTTGAAGCACGCCTGGGCGGCGCGCGGATTCCCGAGGGCAACTGGTCTCTCAGCGGCAGCGGTACGCCGCAGGCAATCGATGTGCAGACGCTGCACGGCGAGACCCCGGCGGGTATCGTTTCCGGCCGGCTGCGCGTCGAGGACCTGCTGGCTACACCACGCTGGGACGCTGCGCTGCAAATTAACCACCTCGACACCACCAAGCTCGATCCAGCGTGGGAGGCGCTCACCCTGGACGGCTCGCTGCGCAGTCAGGGTTCGCTGGATGCCTATAGCTTCGAATTGGACGCCCGGATCAAGGGAAGCCGTATTCCCGAGGGCCGCTGGTCGGTGGTGGGCGCCGGCAACGCCCAAACCGTGGAGGTGCGGAGCCTGCGCGCCGAAACCCTTGCGGGTGTCATCGCCGGCAACCTGCAGGTGCAGTGGGCTCCCCACCTGGAGTGGCGACTCGCCACAGAGGCGACCGGCATCGATCCGGGCCTCTACTGGCCCGACTGGCCCGGGCGAGTCGACTTCGCCCTGCGCGGGCACGGGTCGCGACAACAGGATCGCTACCACGCCGAGACCGAATTGACCCGGCTGTCGGGGACGCTGGCGCAGCAACCGGTCAGCGCCAGCGGAAAACTCAGTGCCGACCACCAGGGCTTCGCCATCTCCGAGCTGGATGTCAATGCAGCCGGCGCACACCTGTTCGCCAGCGGAGAACTCACCGATCGCTGGGCACTGCGCTGGAGCATCGAGGCACCGGATCTGGCCGCACTCTACTCTGCTTCCCGTGGCGCGCTGACAGCGAGCGGCGACCTGACCGGCCCGCGCAACAATCCGAGCATCAGTATGAAGGTTCGGGGCAACCAGCTTGCATTCCAGCAACACCGCACAGAGAGCCTGCAGCTGTTACTCGACTGGACTCCGGACGATAGCAAGCCATCACGGCTGGACCTGCAGGCCTTCGACCTGCTGCTGGGCGGACAACAGATCTCGCAGCTCGAGGTCAAGGGAACGGGGCTCGCCAGCGAGCATAACGTCAAGCTCGCCATCAATGCTGACGCATTGCAGTTTTCCGGCCGGATCACGGGGAACTACAGGGAGCACAGCTGGCAGGGGCTGCTTTCGGCAGCGAGCCTGACACTGCCGCCGACCGGTGACTGGCTGCTGGAAAACCCGGCTAAGCTGCAGGTTTCAGGGCAGCGTGCCGCGGTTTCCGCTCTATGCCTGGCTAACCGCAGCGCGGGGCACGCCTGTGTCGAAGGCTCCTGGGCAGCCGAGGCCGAGTGGCACACCAAAGTGCGCGCCGAAGACCTGCCCCTGACACTGCTGGAGCCCTATCTGCCGGACGACATGAGCACCCGGGGCAAGCTGCGGCTCTCGGCGCAGGCGCAACAGACCCAAGGCGAGAAACCGCAAGCCGAACTGGAGCTGAGAAGTTCCAGCGGTGCCTTGCTTTACCAGGACATCAACCAGGAACAACTCAGCTTCGGCTACCGGGAGTTCCTGATCAGCGGCGACGTGAGGGACGGCGTGGCCCGCCTCGCTGCCAGTGCCGGGCTGGGCGACACCGGGCGCATGGACGGACGGCTGGAGCTACCCCTGTCCGCTCTCGATCCACCATCGCAGCGTATCAAAGGGACATTTACAGCGCGCCTGGGTGATCTGGGAATCCTGCGGGCGCTGATCCCCGAAATTGATCAGGTGAAGGGCGAGCTGGCTGTCGATCTGGCCGCGCGCGGCACCCTGCAGGAACCGGATATTGATCTCGACCTGGCCCTGAAGCAAGGTGAAGTGTCGCTGCCGACACAGGGCATTACGCTGCGCGACATCAGTCTGCACGCCGAACCGGAGGCGGGAGGAATCATTCTGTTTAGCGGGCAAGCCTCATCCGGTGACGGCAAGGTCGATCTGACCGGGAAGTTTACACCCGGTCGGGACAACGGCTGGCATGTGAACATGGCATTACAGGGTTCGCGCTTCCAGGCAATCGATGTAACCGAATACCGGGTGCTGGTATCACCCGACCTGAAAGTGGACATGACCGCTGCCTCGGCAAACGTCAGCGGCACGGTTGCCATTCCCGAGGCACGCCTGCGCCCCAAACAACTCAGCGGGGCGGCGCGCCCGTCGCGCGATGTCGTCATTGTCAGAGAAGGTGAACAGGAGGCTGCAGGCTACGCGCTGTTCAGCAATATCCGCCTCGAGCTGGGTCAATACGTACGCTTCGACGGCTTCGGCTTGAAAGGGCGTTTCACCGGCAGCGTGGTGGTCTCCGATGCACCCAATCAGCTCGCCAGCGGTACCGGCGAACTGCGCATCCAGGAAGGCACCTACAAGGCTTACGGCCAGAACCTCAAAATCGAGCGCGGCCGCCTTATCTTGGTCGGGGGCCCACTGGACAACCCGGGACTCGATATCCGCGCCATTCGCGAAGTCGGCTATGTCACCGCAGGACTGCATATCACTGGCGAACTGCGGGAACCGGCAGTGTCGGTATTCTCCGATCCAGCCATGAGCGAAACCGAAGCGCTTTCCTACCTGGTGCTGGGCCGCCCCCTGCCCCAGGACGACAGCAAAGACCGGGAGCAGGTAAACAACGCGAGCGCTGCGCTGGCGCTAGGCATGGGTGGCGCCTCGCTGCTGGGCGAAAAATTCGGCGAACAGGTCGGCATCGATGAAGTAGGTGTGGAAACCGAGAGTGCTACCGGCGAGGTTACCCTGAAACTGGGCACCTACGTGAGGCCCGACCTGTTCGTCGGCTACGGGCGCGGGCTCGCCAACCAGATCAACAGCTTTCTGGTGCGCTACCAACTGACTAGGAGTCTGAGTGTGGAAACCGAGAGCAGCAGCGAGGCGGTGGGCGGGGACCTTTTCTACACGATAGAACGCTAGCGGCAAGAGCCGGCGTCGGCACCCGGACTGGCGGGGCTACCGCTGCTCGAATTTTCGCCACCACGCCGGCAGACTCGCCACCGAGTCCAGTACCACCTCAGGCTGCACGCCGGACTCCAGGTCCTGCGGTTGAAACTTGCCCGTTCTTACCAACGCCGCACCCAGACCGGCGTGTTGCGCACCTTGCACGTCGCCACGAATGTCGTCACCGACCATCAGCAGCTGGTCCGGTATCAGACCCAGCATTTCGGCGGCCGTGAGAAAAAACGCCGGTGCCGGCTTGCCAGTCACCACCGGTTCGATGCCGGTCGCGTACTGCAGGGCGCTGACAAAAGGCCCCGCATCCAGCTGCAGCCCCCCCGAGGTGCGCCAGTACCGGGTCATTCCCAGGGCCACCAGCCGCGGCGCGGGCCTGCCCATCAGCAGCTGGAAGGCCTGGTTAAGGCGCGCGAACGTCCATGCCTCGGCGAGGTCACCGATGACCACTGCCGCGACCGCCTGCCTGATATCACCGTCCCATAACGGCAGCCCAGCGAATTCTGTCTGCGTCGCGGGTGGAACAAAAAGCGCGACCGGCCCCGCGGTGTGCGCGCTTAACCAGCGCGCCGCTGCTGCCGGTGGGCTGAGTATCTGCTCGGGATCGATGGCGATACTCATGCCGTCCAGCTTGCGGCACAGCTCGGAACGCGGTCGGGACGAGGTATTGGTAAGGAACAAGTGTGGAATTGCCTCGCGGCGAACCCAGGCGATGACGTCGGCAGCCCCGTCAATCGGCTGGTCGCCCTGGTAGATCACGCCGTCGAGATCGAACAGAATTGCGCGCATGGCTGATTACCATATACCCGCCTGCGGGCCCAATGCCGGTGCGGTTGTCAGCTCTACAGGACCCTGAGTCTGTCACCAAAAGCCTACACCGCGCAACGCCCCTTACTGAAGACCGGACTCAGCGTGTCACAGCACAGCTGCTAGAATCCCCTCGCCGGCCTGCACTGTCGGTTTCCGGTGCGCGGACCGGCTGGCCACGCCGCGCCGGCGGCGTTCCAATTGGCCAAAGGCCTGTGCTTACCGGATTTCGCCTATTGCCTGGGACGGGACCGCTGCACGTGACTGCCATTCTGTCATATCAATTTGCCGAAATGTCAGATTCCCGCAAATGCACCGGGGCATTGTGAAATTTGCCCGGTTACTGATCCAGATCAAGCGGCAGGCTTATTAACTTATTGCTCCAGATCAACAAAACGCTTAAATTCCTCAACGCCTTCTTGACTCGGTGACGGCAAGCATCATAATTAGCATTTAAGCAAATACCGAATTACTAAATTACTACACTGCCAAAGTGCGGGCATTTGACATCAGCACACAGAGAGGGATGAAACATGATTAAGACATTGGTTGGTGTCATTCTTGGCATCGTGTTGACCGGGCTCATCGCTGTAGTTTCAGCGAAGAACCTGATGTTCAGTATCACCCCCAGCCCGTTCGGCGTGGAGGAAACGGCGGCACGCATTCAGGCGAACATCCAGAAAATGGAGAGCAAGGGCTGGAAACTCTCCGGCCTCAGAGACCCGGGCAAAGCCGTGGCGGCCGACGGCGGCAACGTGCTTCCGGTGCTGCTGGTCGAGGCGTGCAGCACGAAATACTCGGGCCCGTTGCTGAAGGCGGATACCAGCCGCATTTTCTCGATCCTGATGCCCTGCACCATCACCATTTTCAAGAACGACGACGGCAAGACCTACATTGGCACCATGAACTCGGGCCTGATGGGCAAGCTGTTCGGCGTCTCCGAGATCATGGACAAGGTGGCCGCGGATCAAGCGGAATTCCTGAAGTTTGATCCGAATGAACCCGCGCCGCCGCTGATGAGAATCCAGCCCGGCGGTGGCGGTGGCGCCGGTGGTGGCGGCGGAAGCGGCTGTTAACAAAACAAAGGTGGTTACTGACTAGTGACAGGCAGAACCCGCGCAGGGGCGCCACACCGCCCCCTGCCCGCCGCCTGAGACAGTTCACCGTTACTATACTGGGAACGCATCATGAACCAAACAATTACGCATTTACGCCGTATGCTTCTCGTCACTGCCTGTCTGCTGGTGGCAGGCAATGCTTCGGCGACGGCGGCTGCCGCCTCGAGCGCGGAAGGCACAGCGGCAGCGGCCGAGGAACAGCCGGTAGCCAAGAAAGGCTCCACGGCTGACCACTCCAAGTTCGAGGAGCTCCACAAGACCTTCGCTAACGGCCCCGAGGTCACCAAGGCGTGCCTGGAATGTCATACGGAGGCCGCCAAGCAGGTGCAGAAGACCAAGCACTGGACCTGGGAATATCTCAACCCGGCGACCAAGCAGAAACTCGGCAAGAAGAACGTAATAAACAATTTCTGCACCTCGATTTCGACCAACCAGACCTTCTGCACCGCTTGCCACGTCGGCTATGGCTGGAGTGATGACAGTTTCGATTTCACCTCGGAGGTGAATGTCGACTGCCTGGTCTGTCATGACACCACGGGCGAATACAAGAAGATCCCCGGACTATCCGGACACCCGAACTACGAACGCATGGAATGGCCTCCCCATTCCGGCAAGTTCCGCGAACCGGTCGATCTGAAGAAGGTCGCACAGAATGTCGGTAAGACCAGCCGCGCCACCTGCGGCGCCTGCCACTTCTACGGCGGCGGCGGCAATGCGGTCAAACACGGCGACCTGGACAACTCGCTGGAGAATCCGCTGCGTTATCTCGACATCCACATGGATGCCAAGGGGCTGAATTTCAGCTGCGGCAAGTGCCATCTGAGCGACTCGCACGAAGTAACCGGCAGTCGCTACGCGCCCACGGCGGCGGACGACAAGGGCATCCTGATGCGCGGCAAGACCGACGGCAGGAATCCCACCACCTGTGTCGCCTGTCACGGCAACACCCCGCACGACGGCAACAACTTCGTCACCGCCAAGCTCAACGCCCATACCGATAAGATTGCCTGTCAGACCTGTCACATTCCCGAATTCGCGCGCGGCAACGTGTCCACCAAGATGACCTGGGACTGGTCGACGGCCGGCAAGCT
>Ga0209536_100003612_pt1 | contig 24765 bp, 16 predicted proteins | sample DeeMarSeWOR28_12_FD_187461 | JGI IMG/M metagenome (GOLD analysis project Ga0209536, IMG submission 187461) | Marine sediment microbial communities from White Oak River estuary, North Carolina - WOR-2-8_12 (SPAdes) (version 2) | ecosystem: Environmental > Aquatic > Marine > Intertidal zone >...
CGAATCGATGTGCGCCCCTTCCACTTGATAATAATCCGCGAACACCAGAGTGATAGAATCTTTCGGTATTGCCGTCGGGCTTTCCGGTGTAGTTGCCCGATCACGGATCCTTGCCGTAATTACAGGATCCGGCATTACAATGTCTCCTTCATATAAAGGCCTTCCATCAAAACTGATATCATAGATCTCCGGACCCAATGTCTCATGGATCGTCTCTTCAGTTATTAAATTACTGAAAACAGTTTCAATGCCGAACAAGTTTTCAGCCCTCACCCTGAACCTGTAATCATTCTGCGGAAGAAGAAAATCAAAATAATGGGGTGGAGGCAAACTAACCTCCCTCGTCGCGTCAGGAGTGAACGCCCCCATTGTTGCAACGCTCATCTCAATCACATATTTAGTATGCGCGGGATTCGCCAAGCCCTCATGATCAACATCCCAATTTAACCTTATCCTGTCCCCTTCCCACGAAGTCGCTCTGAGATTTGTCGGCGCGATCGCCCACGTGCATTCCATCGCAGTATTTGACGCTGTGCTTTCCTGAGTGTTATATGCAACAACTTCTCTTGTGTATATTGTATTCGGATAAAGGTTGCTTTCGAAATAAACTTCAGAATTCATCGGAAGAAAAACTTCGCCTGTTATCGGAGCAAGTTTGTTGAATTTATATCCAAACTCAGTTGTTGAATTATCTGTCCATGTCCAATTAATCTCTGAAATTGACAAAGCTGCGCCAGCAAGACTATCTGGCTGATCCGGCAAAGCTAATAATGCATCGCCCCTAGAAACCCCAAGAAATCTGTTTGCGACATAAAATGGTTTTGCGCCGGTCTCATCACGAGTGATACTGTTTATTTGACTTGAGTAATCTCCCGCAACCCAACTTCCCGAAGGCACCCAATCAAAAGAAGCCCCGTAACTGTTGTTTTTATAAACCCCGTAACCTGTTGCGGAATATAATGTATTTGGGACCGTATCTGTATCAAAGTAGAAACCATAAGTTGGCCGATAAACATCTATATATTCAACCCTATTCCAGCTGCTGCCATAATCTGAGCTTCGATAAAACCCCCAATCAGTCCCGGCATAAATATATTCCGACGTTGACGGATCAACCGCAATACAAAATACTTGCCCATAAACCTCAGTATTTTTATCTGCGTCAACAGTGCCAATAGGATCAAGAACCTCCCATGACGTTGCTCCCACTGGCAGCTTATATATCCCGTTATTTTTTGTTCCTGCAAATATAGCATCGTCACTTCCTACATAGAGAGAAGTAATATCTGTATCCAATAGATTCTCCGTTGTTAAAGGCTGCCAGTTATTTTCTGCGATCCTCATGTACACTCCATTTCCTGGCGTCCCAGCAAAAATTTTATCCGAAACCGCAAAACAGTTAGCATTGACATCACTGCTGTGCTCCCAATATTGCCCCTTATTTTCAGTTTTATAAATCCCAGTTTGGTTTGATATGAACACACTGTTTTCAAAAACAGCTAGAGCATTTATCCCGGTTCCGATCAATCCGCTATTTATTCTTTCCCAATTATCTCCCTGGTCCAAACTCCTGAACATCCCATGACCATCACTAAGTATCGGAGGATTGGAATTGGCCTGAAACTCTGTATCTGGCTCCATTTTACCTCCAGCATAAAGTACGCCATCCTCATCGACAGCAACACACCTTATTGTTGTATTGACAAAACTACTTCCGGAATTTTCCTCGCCGTTTATTTCCTCAAAACTTTCTCCCCCGTCTAATGAAACAAATATCCCAAAAGAAGAAAGCAAAAAGACAGCCGGCTCTCCTGAGCCGGGATTTGGCAAAATATATCTGGCCGCATAATGAGGCCCATAATCTGTTGCGAGCGGCAGCCCCTGATATTTTATCTGCCAATCTGATCCATGATCAGTTGTTTTGTATAAAACATCATTCTTAATTGCAACAGCAAAATTTTGATCGCCCCGATTTAGCGTAAGATGTTTCCCAAAACCATCGTACCCAGAACTTAACTCCCATGAGCCGGAGTTTCCAACGGTACTAAGAACACGATACCCGTAAGCATCTTCAAGATATGCTTCGTTTGTAGGAGGAGAGGTAAACGTTTTTACGAATCTCCATATCCCGCCACGATCGCCCCGATATTCCTGAACCCACGAGTCTCCCTCATTAGTAGTACTCCATATAGCTTCTTCAAAGGGTTGTATCCTTGCAGCCGCATACAATTTATTATTGTAAGAATTATAAGCTGATCCATCCAAATAATGTGTTTCAGTGGTCGGATAGGACAACATCTCACAGGTAGACATAGAAATTTCTACTTTGTAGATCCCATAAGGAAACATTCTTGAATAAATTATATCGGGGTTATTGGAGTTTACTGAAATATCATAAACTGTTTTTCCGCCAGTTCCCGCAAGTTGCGTCCAATTGTTCCCACTATCAGTACTCATATATATGCCATCATTGCTTCCGGCAAAAACAGTTGAAGAATTTGTTGGATGAAAAGCCAAACATCCAACAGACATCCGGGCAAACCCTCCATCAGCGTAATCCATCATTTCCCAATGATCTCCTCCATCTGTGGTCTTTGCCACTCCCCTTCCCCCTGTTCCAACAAAAATAATGAGATCATGCAATTGAAAATCGCCGCCATGAGCATTGTAGCTGGCAGCATCAAACGTAGCGACAATTCGCTCCTTTAAGTGTTGAAGAGAATGAGGCATTAGCCCTCCACCATGCGGTCCGCTAGTCTGCGACCATGTTATTTCATATGCTGAAACAGGAACAGCACTTAAAATTATCAGCATTAGAATTATGATTATTTTTTTAATCATAAACTATTAATTTCCCCGCTCCAATCGCCCGACTCTTGCTGACGATCTTGATTATAAATATCCCGTTTGCTACCATTCCCCCAAAGTCCGTATGCCCGTCCCAAGTAAAATCATTATACCCGGCTTGTCCTCCCGGAAGTCCGGACGAGAACTTTTTCGTTAAAACGATCTGCCCGCTTATATCATATATATAAAGCGTCACATCCGCGTTAGTCGACAATGTATACGATATTATTACGTATGGATCTGTTAACGGCTTAAACGGCGTCGGATGGCACAAAGCATCCCCGATCACTCTTGCCTCATCCCCTATCACTCTCACCTTGCCCGTCCATATTCCCCTGCTATGCCATGGAATCGCCCTGTCCCTTGCTTCAATCGTGCAAATATAAGTTGTATCTCCCAGCCTTCCTGGAATTTCAAAATCCATATACACCACAGTTGTATCCGATTCAGGCGTAATAGGAACGCTTTCCGTTGAAGATAAACTAAATGCCTCTTCCGAAACATCAAATAAGTATGTGTCAAACCGTATCTTTACCGAGCTGATATCTACTCCCTCCGGGGTTATTATGCTTACAATCTCTGTTGACCCATAGTCGGTTATTGTTGCCGACATCCTCGGCGTATGGTAAATAATGTCTCCCTTCCCATCCACCACATTAAAATACGGCCTGCCGTTAAACTTTACCCCGGTTATTTCGGGCGGCACAACATCAAGCGATGGCTCCGGCGTCGCCGTCTTAAACCACCTTTCTTCTCCCGGTAGAGTCTGGATTCCATCATGATTTTCCGCCCTTATTCTGTAGTAATACACAGTTTCCGGTTCCAGGAACATATGATCAAAAGAGGGAGGATATAGCATCGAAGATCCGACATCTTCCCAATATATCGGAAGCCCTGACCCTCCTTCAGCCGTTGAGCTCTCAATTATATAGTTTGTTCCCGATGGATTGCCGTTTGCCTCCCAGGTTATTGAAATATATTCAGTGCCAACATCATCAAGATATGGAGCTTCCGGGGTTTCTGCCAGAGTGTAACAAACACCGATATTAGACGGAAAGCTTTCTCCTTCGGCGTTATATGAAACAACATGTCTTGAGTAGGCCTCATTTGTAGAAAGCCCTGCCTCTACCCATTCTTCAATATCATTTCCCTCCATACTAACAATTAGAGTGTCCCCATCATAAATCCTAAAACCAAGCTCTGAGACCGAATTATCCTGCCAGCCCCATCTTATTACCCCCGTTGCTTTAGCCAATCCAGAAAAGTTGGTTGGGGAAACAAGTGGCGCCCCGGTCATTGTTTGAGCTTTCCAAACACTTCTTGCGGGCAACCCGCTAAAGATTGTTCTTGATCCTGACGGAGAGTTGAGATCAATTTCAACAGGCCATATATACATGGGCACTTCAGGAGGATATACTCTATAACCAACGTGCGGATATGAATTAATATCCAATATGTTTAATGACGGCAAACCATAATTTTCAATAATTCTTATTGGATTACGCTGCTCGTCGAAGGAATAAAAGTTTTGCACAGGCCCCTCTGACCAGCTCCACCTTGAAGTAACATAATATTTATACGGGGTCGCAGGATCTGTTTCAATGTCGGCACCATATCCGCCAACATTATACTCTGTCCAAATTACTTCCCAGGTAACATCGCTGTCGTATATTGACTTTTGTTTCATCCTCCCTAAATCATATGCGATATTAACCTTTTCTCTTGCAGGAAAATCAGCAATAACAGTAACATAACCGTGATCCATGTCGGAAAGATTATTGGCAACATTCTCCCACGAAGAAGCGGGAGTTGTAACCCTCCTCCTGTATATGCCTAATGGCCCTTGAATAATATTTGTTCCGAGAAACACCACTGTTTCCGAGGTTCCTTTGGCAGCGTGAATGCAATAGGCATGAATATAATTATTATTGGGAGGGAATGTTTCTAAAGACTCAGAAAGCCCCAGCCCCCAGTACTCCCAGTTATCACCGCCGTCAACACTTCTAAAAACATTATTTGCCAGAGCAAGAGATGAATCGCTTGCCTCATGGGTGCTTGTAATAGCATAAAAAACCTCAGAAGAATGAGGATCAGCGGTCAAATCAATAAGCCAGTTTTTCCCCTCAATATCAATTACTCCCCAAGTTCCACCTGAATCTGTGCTTCGATAAAGGCACGGCGGACCGTTAGAAACACCCACATAAATATGCTCCTGATTATTCGGGTCTATAAACACATCCCAAATATTCCTTGAAATATCAAAACTATCAATATGGCTCCAGCTATTTCCACTATCAAACGATTTAAACAATCCGAGCTTTTCTCCCAAATATCCCTGACCCGCTGCATACAGGATTGTATCGCCTTCAACTGAAGCAACCTCAAGACAAGTTATAACAAGATTATTTATGCCATTATTACAAGCTTCAAAAGATGCTCCAAAATTATTACTCTTAAAAATTCCCGTGCCATAGTTGCCGACATAAACAACAGAATTGTCGTCCGGTTTAATTGCGACATCCCTGCAATACTCTGAATCCGACCTATGCAATTCCACATAAGAATAAGAGGCGCCCTCATCTACAGATTTAATTATATGATAAGAAGTGGAAACATATATAACCTCGGAAGAAACCGGATCAACCGCAATGCTTTCGGCAATGAGTTTTTGAGCTAAACTAATGGTTGTCGTGCTCCAGGATATTCCCCCATCAGTACTTTTATAAATTGTGTTTGACAATGAATCCGAGCCATCATCATAAGAAGCGTAAAGTACACTTGAATCATTTGGAGAAACGCCTAAAGCCAGAATTTTTTTCGCATCAATTTCGCCTGTCGAAATTCTTGTCCATGTTTGAGCTTGATCAGTTGATTTCCATATCCCGCTTGAGACCGTGCTTCCTTCTCGAATTCCGGTCCCCGCATATATTACAGTTCCTCCCGACCCATTATCTGAAACAGCAAGACATGTTATCGGGCTAACTTCAACGCTTAGTCCGGAAGAGGCCCAGCTTTCTCCGGTATTAATACTTTTACCGACTCCTCTTGTGTTTGTAGCAATATATATAATTTCCGGATTATTAATATCAACGGCAATATCGTTTACATACAGATCATTAAGCCCGTCGTATTTTGTTGACCAGCTGTCCCCGCCATCAACGCTTTTATAAACTCCAAGGCCGCGAGGCGCGGCAAGAACGACATTATTCGCAGAAGTTTCAACATCCTCAATAAAGTTTGAGTAGTTCGAGATTCCGTTAACCTTTTGTACCCAGGTAATGCCTCCATCGGTACTTTTAAATATCCCTCCGCCAACTGTACCAATATAAACTTCTGAGCCGTCATCAGTAAATTCAATACACGTGACATGCCCTCCCCAGGGACCGTTTGTAGGCGCCCATTGAAGCAAGGCAGCAGCTCTCAGAGGATAAAATAAAACAGCGAAAATAATGAATAAAAAAACCAAGTGAAAGGAAAAAGAAAATATCCTTTTAAGCAGAACGGAAGCTTTACAGCCCTCATTAAGGATAAAAATAATCCTCATTTGAATGAATTTTAGCAGAGCTATCAACAAAAATCAAAGAGGCCTTACGTGGATTTCTTTAAGCTGTTTCGCGTCAACCGAGTCAGGCGCGCCTGTCAGAGGACAAAGCGCTGATTGTGTCTTTGGAAAAGCAATCACATCACGGATAGAATCCATCCCCGCAAGCATCATCACGAGTCGGTCAAGACCGAAAGCGATCCCCCCGTGCGGTGGAGCTCCGTATTCAAGAGCCTCCAACAGGAATCCGAAACGCGATTTGGCTTCTTCATCAGGAATGTTCAAGATCTTAAAAATCTTTGCCTGCATGTCGCTCCTGTGTATCCTTATGCTGCCGCCGCCTATCTCGACACCGTTCAATACAAGATCATACGCCTTTGCCTTGATCGATCCGGGCTCTTTCATGAATCTTTCTTCAATATCGTCCCATGAGCCTTGAGGAGCCGTGAACGGATGATGCCTGCTCACCCATCGCTTGGCCGAATCCGAATACTCAAGAAGCGGAAAATCAGTTATCCAGACAAAATTGAATAATGCGGGATCGATCAGTTTGAGTTTCTTGCCCAATTCAAGCCTGATCTCGCCAAGAACTCCGTTGGCAACATCAGACTTGTCAGCGGAAAAGAAGAGAATGTCACCCGTTTCACCTTTTAACGCCTTAACTATTTCGTTAATTTCATGTTCGCTGAAGAACTTGAGTATAGGGGATTTCATCCCGTCCCGCCCTAATATAATGTATGCGAGGCCCTTCGCGCCGAGCTTCTTGGCCTGCTCCTCAAGGGCATCGAGCTCCGACCTCGAAAAACCTGCACATCCTTTCGCGTTAAGACCTTTAACGATACCGCCCTTCTTGATCGTTTCAGCAAAGACCTTGAACCCGCAGTCCTTCACGATCTCACAAATATCAACCAGTTCGAGGCCGAATCTTGTGTCAGGCTTGTCGGTGCCGTACCTGGACATCGCTTCCTGCCATGTCAAACGCGGAAAAGGCACTTTGATGTTGGGAATTTTCTTGTGAATGTAGAACTTCTCCTCCTCATCCTTAACCTGCTTCATCACGTAATCAAGCATTCCCTCCATTGAGGAAAGGACATCCTCTACTTCAACAAAAGACATCTCAACATCTATTTGTGTGAATTCCGGCTGTCTGTCCGCCCTGAGATCCTCATCCCTGAAGCACCGGACTATTTGAAAATACCTTTCCATTCCCGAAACCATCAGAAGCTGTTTAAAAAGCTGAGGCGATTGAGGAAGCGCGTAGAATTTTCCGGGGTTGACCCTTGAGGGAACAAGATAATCCCTTGCCCCTTCGGGAGTGGACTTGGTCAAAAACGGCGTTTCGATCTCAAGAAATCCGTTCTCATCGAGAAAATCCCTCGAAGCCTTTATCACCTGATGCCTGAAGATAAGATTCTCTCTCATCATGTCCTTGCGAAGGTCAATGTAGCGGTATTTCAGCCTTACGGTCTCATCAACATCAGCCCTCGGATCGGCTATCTCAAAAGGAGGGGTCTTGGATGAATTGAGAATGCCAATTTCATTGGCCCTTACTTCAACTTCTCCGGTAGGAATATTCTTATTAACGGCCTCGGGAGACCTCGCAACAACCTCCCCGGTCACGGAAAGGACGAATTCCGACCTGACCTTTTCGGCAACGGAGTGAAGGCTTTTTTCTTCAGCGGGGAAAACAACCTGAACCAGCCCTGAACGGTCACGGAGATCAATAAACACTAGGCCGCCATGATCGCGCCTCCTGTGAACCCAGCCGAGGAGATTGACCTTCTTCCCGATATGGCCCTTTCTAACTTCTCCGCATTTGTGTGATCGTTTCATCACTGAGGATTATACTTGGAATGGTGGAGATAAAGCAAGGGCTGCTTGGTCCCGAGTGAAAACTTCCGGGAAGACATCACCGAAAGCAAAAAAACTTGCACCTTGTCCTACATGAACTACTTACTTCCCTTTGTAAATTTCTGATTCGAACAGGTAGGTGCGCATGTGGAAGCTGCTGACCAGGAGAAGCCTTTTGCCAATCTTAGATAAAGCCTGATCTATCGCGTAAACGTCCTTTTCTATGGCAAGGGGAAGAGAAATCCAAACCCTTTTTTTCTTCTTGAAAACCTCCATCATTTCAGCATATATTTTTTTCTTGTCCTCCATTACGCTTCCGTAAAAAACATCCTCATCCCTTATCACCCTTCTCTCGTTTTGAAAGGGCGTGTAATAATAGTAATAATACTTGAAGACCGGAGCGACGCCCAGATACGCATAGACAGAGTCTCCCTGTTTGGCATGCCGGAACATCGCGTTGAGGCCCGGCTTGATTTCATGCGAAAACTCAGTAAGCATAAAGTCTTCTAGCCGGGCAAGGGGGAGAAAAGCCACCGCCAGAAGCAGAAAAAGTGACGCCGCTAACACCTTCTTATTCTTGCTCCAGCGGCTTTCAAAGAAAAAATGCGCCGCGCCGGCAGAAAGCGGAACGAACAAAACGGGAAAATAAAAGGCATTCACCCGCTCTCCACCATACGGCCAGCGCCCAAGCATGGAAAGAAAAAGAGTAACAAGCATGGGAGTAAAACAATAAATGATAATCCTGTGCAATCCTTTTTTGCACGCGAGGTAACACCCCAGCGCGAAAAGGAACAGCAAGAACGGAACAAGAGTGTCAAGGATCAGCCCTCCGACAGGATTGAACACGTGGTAGACATAGAACCTGAAAGGCTCATAGCTCCTGCTTAAAAACCACACAACAGAATCCCAGACCGAAGAGGAAAGCGAAAAATAGCGCTCATGCCAGAAGGTCAAAAGCTTCTGAGCTATCTGCGGATTAAGCATCGTCCTGTAATACCAGAGAAAGCAAGCAAAAGAAATGGAAGCAACAACAGCATTAAGCGTAATTGCCAACTTATCGCTTCTGGAAATATCTTGAATAAACAACACCAGGAAAATTGCCGGAAAAATCAGCACAGCCGCAAACGAGAAAAACATGCTGAACAGGACAAAAAACGCAAAAACGGAATAATTAATCAAGTTCCTCTCCCTGAACAATTTTTCCGTAATATTCAAAGCCAGTAAAGTAACAAAAATATCCATCGAATACTGCTTAAATTCCCTGCTGAAATATATGAATTTGGGATGCAACGCCAGCATAAACGTGCTTATCAGCGCCGGAAACTTGCCGAATAATTGATTGGTCAGCCGGTAAATCAGTCCGAGAGAGAGACACCCAAAGAAAGCGCCCAGAAAACGCAGGGAGATCTCGGTGTTGCCGAAAATTTTCACCATGAAATTCGAGAGAAACACAAACATGAGGGGAAGTGGCGCGTAAAGGTTTGACAGCATGGCGCCGAACCAGTCGCTCGCGCTCACAACGCAGGCCCGCCAGGCCTCATCAAACCACAAGTCGAGAACCGCGATATTATAAAACCGAAGATAAACCCCGACAGTAACAATTAAAAGCAAGGCGAGATTATACAGTTGCTCTTTCGCGCGAGGGGTTGCGAGAATCGATTTAAGTTTATCCACAAATACCCCTGTCTCTGAAATAGGACAAAACACCTGAGAAAGGCACTTGTTCCTGAGATCCTTTCTCCATATTCCTGACTGTTGCGCTCTGATTTTTCAACTCTTCATCTCCTATGATCAACGAATATCGGGTTCCAATTTTATCGGCAGCTTTCATCTTTGCCTTGATGCTTCTGTTAAAATAATCCATATCGGCAGAAATGCCGGAGTTCCTCAGGGCAGATAGAATTTCAAACCCTTTCGAAGCCGCCTTCTCCCCCATCGTCAAGATCAAAACACCAAGCTCCCCTTTGGGAATTTCCACATTGGAGCTTTTCAAAACCTCAATCACCCTTTCCATTCCTATCGCAAATCCAACCGACGGCGTCGCCTTTCCGCCAAGGTCCCCAACAAGGTCATCATACCTTCCGCCACCGCAAACAGCGTTCTGCGCGCCGAGTTTCTTGGAAACAACCTCAAAAGTCATTCCGGTATAATAATCAAGCCCTCTAACCAGGCGATTGTTTATCTGAAAATTAACGCCGGCAGTTTTGAGGCGCTCAATAATCCCTTCAAAACTTGCCCTGCAGCGGTCGCAAACAGAATCTAGAGGGGCAGGAGCAGAAGCGATAAATTTCTGGCAAATCTTGTTCTTGCAGTCCAATATCCTGAGAGGATTGAACTCCAGTCTCTTCTTGCAGTCATCGCACATGCTCTTGATGTTGGACTTGAAGTATTTTTTTAATTCCTGGAGAAATGCCGGCCTGCAATCCCTGCAACCGACGCTGTTTATGTCAACCCCAAGCCCCTTGAGGCCAAGCCTTTTGAAGAGGTCCACTCCCAAAAGAATAACCTCAACATCGATCAACGGATCGGTTGAACCGAACGCCTCCACGCCTATCTGATGAAACTGCCTGAATCGCCCGGCCTGCGGACGCTCATACCTGAACATGGGCCCAATATAATAAAGCTTCGTGATCTTGTCGGAACCGATAAGATTGTTCTCAAGACAGGCACGGACAACAGACGCTGTTTCTTCAGGGCGAAGCGTCAAACTTCTGCCTTTCTTATCAAGAAAAGTATACATTTCTTTGGTGACGATATCGGTTGTTGAGCCGATCGAGCGCGCGAACAGGTCTGTGGATTCAAAAACCGGCGTCCTTATCTCATCATAGTTATAGCGCTCAAAGATCTCCCTCGCGGAAGACTCGATGAACTGCCAGACAGAGACCTGCTCCGGCAAAATATCAAAAGTTCCTCTCGGCGCTTTATACTTCATGTTTGCGATTATATCACAAAAATTGTATAATCCGAAAGTCATGGCATTATCGAAAAAAGACGTTGAAAACGTCGCCAAACTGGCAAGACTGGGACTCTCGGAAGAGGAAAAAGCCCTCTTTACGAAACAGCTGTCGCAGATCCTCGATTACGCCGACACCATCAACAAGCTGCCGACAGAGGGCGTAGCCCCCACCTCACACGCCCTACCGATGAAGAACGTCTTCAGGAACGACAAGGTCGTCCCCTGCGTTGACGCGAAGCATATAATGGAAAACGCCCCGGAACAAATCGACAACATGTTCAGGGTGCCGAAAATCCTGGAATAAAACCGATGAAGCTAAACGAGCTCACTGCCCACGAAATAGAAAAGCTCATTCAGACAAAAGCCGCTTCCGCAACCGAAGTCACGAAGGCCGTTTTCCAGCAAATTGACGCCGCGGAAGCCGAGATCGGCGCTTACGTTTCCATCACAAAGAAACTGGCGCTGGAAGCCGCAAAGAAAACCGACGAGAGAATAATGAACGGCGAAAAGCTCTCTCCGCTTGAAGGCATACCCGTAGCCGTAAAAGACAACATGTGCACAATGGGAGTATTGACCACAGCTTCATCGAAAATCCTTTCGAATTACAAACCCCCGTATGACGCGAGGGTGGTAGAGAACGTAAAAGCGCTTGGAGCGCCGATAGTCGGAAAGACCAATCTCGATGAGTTCGCGATGGGATCTTCAACCGAAAACTCAGCGTTCAAGGTCACCAAAAACCCCTGGGATAAAAACAGGGTTCCGGGGGGTTCATCGGGCGGATCGGCAGCCGCGGTAGCCGCGAACGAAACGATTCTCTCTCTGGGCTCGGACACGGGCGGTTCCATCAGGCAACCGGCCAGTTTCTGCGGCGTTGTCGGTTTAAAACCAACTTACGGCAGGGTTTCAAGGTACGGCCTTATCGCTTTCGCATCATCACTGGACCAGATCGGCCCGATAACAAAAGACGTAAGGGACGCCGCGATCCTTCTTAACGCCATCTCAGGCTACGACCCGCAGGACTCAACATCCGTTGAAAAGAAGGTCCCGGATTATACAAAAGCTCTGAAAACTGACATAAAGAAATTAAAAGTGGGTCTCATAAAAAATCTCACAGGAAAAGGCGTGGAAAAGGGAGTAAAGGAAGCATTCCTCAAGGCGGCAAAAAAGCTCGAGGAGCTCGGGGCAAAAGTCGAAGAAGTAACAATGCCAAGTTTCGAATATTCCGTCCCAACTTATTACTTGATCGCTCCCGCTGAGGCAAGCTCAAACCTCGAAAGGTACGACGGGGTCAAGTTCGGTCACCGCTCACCGGACGCGGGCGACCTTTTAACGATGTATTACAACACCAGGCGGGAGGGGTTCGGCGCGGAGGTAAAACGAAGGATAATGATAGGAACATACGCCCTTTCTTCCGGCTACTACGACGCTTATTACCTTAAAGCGCAAAAAGTCAGAACTCTCATACTGCAGGAATTCGAAAAGGCCTTCAAGAAATTTGATGTGCTGATCTCTCCGACAACTCCGACCGTTGCGTTCAAAATTGGCGAAAGGAAGGATGATCCGCTCGCAATGTACCTCTCCGACATCTCAACCATCCCTGTAAACCTCGCGGGGCTTCCGGCCATTTCAATCCCGTGCGGTTTTGCGGACAACCTGCCAGTTGGCCTGCAGATCATCGGAAAAGCTTTCGACGAGGAAACAATATTGCAAACAGCTTACGCATACGAGCAAAATACGGACTGGCACAAGAGGAAACCATGAAATACGAAACGATAATCGGGCTCGAAATACATTCACAGCTGCATACAAAGTCCAAGATGTTCTGCGGTTGTTCAACCGAATTCGGCGCAAAACCGAATTCGAACATCTGCCCCATTTGCACCGGCCAGCCCGGAGTTCTGCCCAAGCTCAACAAAAAAGCGGTCGAACTGGCGATCAAAACAGCCCTGGCGCTTAATTGCAAGATCGAACCTCAGTGCGTTTTCGCCAGAAAGAACTATTTCTATCCCGATCTTCCGAAAAATTACCAGATATCGCAATATGAACTGCCTCTTGCCACAGGCGGGCACCTTGATATCGAAGTCAACGGAAAAACCAAAAAGGTTGGAATAACAAGGGTCCATCTTGAAGAAGACGCGGGAAAACTTGTCCATAAGGGGGCCGCGAGAATAATGGGCGCCGAGGAATCGCTTGTTGATCTTAACAGGACCGGAGTCCCTCTCATGGAGATCGTCACCGAACCGGACATCCGTTCGCCCGAAGAAGCAAAGGTTTTCATGGAAGACCTTGCGAATCTCCTCAAGCAGCTCGGCGTCTGCGACGCGAAGATGGAAGAAGGAAGCCTGCGGTGCGATGCCAACATCAGCATAAGGCCCTCCGGTGAAAAGAAGTTCGGAACAAAAACAGAGCTTAAGAACATGAACTCCTTCCGGGCTGTAATGAAAGGTTTGGAGGCGGAAGAAAAACGCCACACGGAAACGCTCGAGGAAGGCGGAAAGATAACTCAGGAAACCAGGTTCTTTGACGACACCACAGATACCACCTCCTCCATGAGGAGCAAGGAATACGCTCATGACTATCGATATTTCCCCGAACCTGACCTTGTTCCGGTGGAACCGGAAAAGAAATGGGTTAAAGAAATCGAAAAGACAATTGGAGAACTCCCGGGGGCAAAAAGAGAGAGATACGAAAAAGAACTCGGCCTGCCACCTCATGACGCCGGACTTCTTACGTCATCGAAAGAGATGGCGAACTTCTTCGAGGACACATTAAAGCTCTATGAAAACGCAAAGGCAATCAGCAACTGGCTTCTCGGAGATATCAGCGCCTATCTGAACAACGAAAAAGTGCCCATCAACGCGACAAAGCTCAACCCAGAACTTCTGTCCGGGACTTTAAATGCCATCGACTCCGGAAAGATAAGCGGTAAGATGGCAAAGGATGTTGTCCTGGAACAGCTGAAAACCGGGAAAACGGTGGAGCAAATAACCCAGGAATCGGGCATGACACAGATAAGCGACGAATCCGAACTGATCAAGACAATTAATGAAGTGATCTCCTCAAACGAAAAATCGGTTGCCGATTTCAAAAAAGGGAAGAAGGCGGCGGTCGGATTCCTTGTGGGCCAGGTCATGAAAGCGACAAAGGGACGGGCAAATCCCGGCGCGGTCAACAAACTGCTTCAACAGGAACTCTCTAAACTTTAACTTATTCTATGATCCCAAGCACTTCGTTAACCCTTTTTAGCAGCTCTCTCGCCTTCTCCTTATCGTCCTTACCCTCCGGGATCATGTCATCCTCAAAGGGCATTTCGATGGCAAACAAGAGCTCTTCCCTGGCTTCCTTATACCTGTCTTTGTCAAAGTAAACCTCGGCAAGGCCGACGTGATTGAGAATTGTCGATGGTGAATACTTCACCGCCAATTCCGCGTGATGAAGGGCCTTGTTGAGATCTCCGCACGAAAGCGGCCAGCCCGGCGCCTGCCTGTAAAGAGATCCGAGAACAAAATGAGCTCCGTCATGCTCCGGGTCGATCTTGAGGACCTTTTCCATTTCGTCCCTAATCGGCCCAATCATAAAAAGACTGTTGAGCACCCCCCTCTCCTCCCCGATCCTGCCCATTGAGACACCGAGGCGGAAATGTCCTTCAACATCATCCGGATTTATCTCGATGGCCTTTCTCGCAAATTTTTCACCTTTTTCAAGGATCTTTATCCTTTTGCCTTTCGGATATTTGTCTCCCAGCCATTTACATGACATTGATGCCTTCCAGCAAGCATCATAATTATTCGGGTCCAGCTCCAAAGCCTTTTCGTAGAGTTCGATGCTCTTTTCGCAGGACTTAACATTCTCCCTGTCCGCATAAAGAGATTCCGCTTCTTTCATAAGATCAGAAACTTGATCGGCTTGAGCGGGAAAAATCAAGATCAAAATCAAGAGCAATGCAGTTAATGTCCTCTTCATATTGAGCACCTCCGCGAAATTATATCACACTTTCCACGCAAGTTTTGCGCTTTTAGGCCCGATAGTATGTCGGCGTTACTCCTGTCATCTCAAAAACACAACAAAACGGAAGCTTTCACGTTACTATAATTGCTTATTAGCCACTGACTTCCAATATGCTATAATCCAGTCTCATGAATTCAATCACTTATAAACTTGAAAACTCACTATATTTAAACATAACTAATCGCTGCACCAACCACTGCGATTTCTGCATACGTTATAAAGCAAGAACCTTTCACAAGAAATATCCCCTTTGGCTGGATAAGGAGCCGACAACAAAAGAAATCCTGGAGGCGATCGGCGATCCGGAGCAATACAAGGAGATCGTCTTCTGCGGCTACGGTGAGCCACTCATCCGCCTCCAAACAGTTAAGGAAGTAGCGAAAGCCCTGCGGCTTTCAAAGGTTAAAATCCGGCTGGACACCAACGGCCAGGCAAACCTCTTTCACGGACGAAATATCCTGCCGGAATTGAAGGGTCTAATAGATGAGATCTCTATCAGCTTCAACGCGGAGAATGCGAGCAAATATGATTCAATGTGCCATTCAGTATATGGTGAAAAGGCATATGATGCTATAATGGATTTTGCCAGGGAAGCGAAGAAGCACATCCAAAAAGTAACAACAACAGTCGTCGACCTCCAGAACATCGATAAGGAGAAATGCAAGAAGATCGCTGATGATCTTGGCGTTGATTTTAGAATACGTCCCTACTACGAAGAAAAATATAAGAGGGAATAATGACAGAAAAGAATTTTGATGCAATTGTCCTCGGGGCAGGCCCGGGAGGCTATTCAGCGGCCATCCGCGCGGCTCAGCTCGGCAAAAAAGTCGCGATAGTTGAAAAAGACAAAGTCGGCGGAACGTGCCTTAACCGCGGATGCATTCCTACGAAATCGATCCTCGCTTCGATCGAACTGTTCTCAAAGGTCAAAAAGGCCCACGAATACGGCATTCAGATAGAAAAATTCTCGATCAGCATGGACAAGGTTGTCGAGAGAAAGAACAAAATTGTCGCGCGATTGACAAAAGGCGTCGAGTATCTGTTAAAACAGCATAAGATCGAACTAATCAAAGGCGAGGGCAAAATAAAAGGGCCGGGAATCATAGAACTTAGAGCACAGAACACAGAGCTTAGAGCGCAAAAGATTATATTGGCTACTGGATCTGAACCAATGGATATTCCGGGCTTCCCCGTTGACGGCAAAACGATTATCAACAGCAATCATATTCTGGATCTCAAAGACATTCCCAAGACAATGGAAATTCTGGGTTGTGGAGTCATCGGGCTTCAGTTCGCAAGGATCTATTCCGACCTCGGAACAAAGATAAACATATGCGAGGCAATGCCGACAGCCCTTCCCATGATAGATGATGAAGTGGCAAAAGCTCTCATCGATCTCTCAAAAAAGCGCCAGATCGAGATCAGCATGAACGTCAAGCTGAGCAAGCCGTCCGGTAAGGAAGTGACGTTTGTCGCGGCCGGAAGAAAGATCAATTCGGAAGGCCTCAAGGATGCGGGCGTTGAGCTTATCAAGGACAAGTTCGTTAAGGTAAACGAGAAAATGGAAACCAATTTGCCAGGGGTATACGCCATCGGAGATTTAACCGGAATAAACATGCTCGCTCACGTTGCTTATGCTCAGGGAAAAGTCGCCGCAGAGAACGCAACAGGCAAGAATTCTACGATCGATTATTCGGTTGTCCCGATGTGCATATTCACGGATCCCGAGGTCGCGTCCGCCGGCCTCACAGAATCACAAGCGAAGGAAAAAGGACATGACGTGAAAATCGGGAAGTTCCCGTTCATGGCTCTCGGCAAGGCAAGGACTATTGGAGAGACTGATGGATTCGTTAAAATTATCTCGGATGGAAAATCAGGCAAAGTTCTGGGAGTTCATATTATCGGCCCTCAGGCAACGTTGCTGATTCACGAAGCCGCGATGGCATTGAGATTAGGGGCAAAGGCTGACGACATCGCCAACATGATTCATGCTCATCCCACTCTTACGGAAGCCATCCAGGAAGCCGCTGAATCAATCTTCGGCCAGGCTATTCATGTTAAATCCTAAAATTACTCAAGCTTCTTGAAAACTCGAGGAGCTCCGGAGAAGGCGCAAGAACATCAATCTCTCCCTTCCGCATTACTCCGCCAATCTTTGTAAATACGTCCATTGAAAGGGCAACGGGTCCTTCGGAAACTTCTTCGGGATAAACCTTAGCCTTTGTTTCAATATCAAGCCCCCTGCCGAACAGATGTTCTTCGAGAAAACTCCTGTTGTCCTGCACGGGACTCCAATCGTGAAGGTGCTTGACCCTGACCTTTTTTGATTCCAGATCCAGATATAACTTGCGGAACCTTAACCCCAGATGAAATATTCCGTATTCGTAAGGCAAAAGCCTCTTTATTTTCCCTCCGACATCAAGAACCCTCGTCCCACTTCGGAACTCCAGAATCAGCGGATTAAAAATCAGAGCTGTTTCGGGATCAACAATACTGTACGAGACTCTGAAGGCATGACTCATTTTAGGCCTGGCCGCAACAATTCCCGGCTCGACCAATGTCGGTCTTGAAGGGTAAAAGCGAAACCCGTGAAACTGCTTCGACCCAACGTTTACACCCGCAAACTGCACGGCAAACCCATGCATTCCGATTCTCCCTGCCATTTTAAACAACTCCTTACAAAATGAAAAAAGCCAGACAAAGCTGGCTTTCCTTCACGAAACTCTATTTAATTATCGATTGATTAATCGGAAAATTTCAATTTATCTTACGCGAAAAGGCTCCGCTCCTCTGCGTGCAATAAGAACGATTTCATCATTCTGGTAAAGGCTTCCATCCTGCCGCTGGGCATAGGAAATGTAGTAAAGATCTCTTTTTCGCCGCCATTATCAGGCACTATCTTGAGAACCCCCCATCCTCCGTTGAACGGATTAACTTCCGAGGGAGCCTTTAGTGAAACATTAAATGCCCCTAATGTGTTTTCATAATTAAATCCGCCAGTGAAACTGCCAACGAGCTCTCCCACACCATACACTTTCTCATCGTGCCTGATCAAAATAGCATGCGCCTCGGACACAGGAATAGGATTTTCCCCGCGGCTGAACCTGCCTGTCAGTCTTACACGCCCATCCTGCTCATATTGGACATTAAATGAGCTTAGGTGAGCATCTCTATGCAAGTCAAACATGGACGGGAAAACCATATGTGTTGGGTAACCATTGGAATTGTACCTAGTCGCGAAAGGAAGGCCTCCTACAAAATAACTGGCTTCAACTCCGCCAATACTTGGCATATCCCCGCCAAGGACCCTGACGCCGACAAGTGTTTTTTCTGAAGAACCGTTCAGTTCCCGAATTTCGATATCCATTCCATCTCCGCCCAACCCCTTGAATTCCGTGCTCTTAATGGTTTCAACCCCAAAAGCGCTTACCTGCGAAGAAAACCTCTCAAACATTGTGTTCATGCCAAGTAAATGCTCTCCCGGCAGAGGAAGAGCAACTTCGAAGAGTTGAGTAGAATACGTGGTCGGCGTCATTGATTCAGCAAGTCTTGCTTTTATCATGAGGTGGAGCCATCCGTCGAATTCTTCCTGGCCCTCTTCCAGCTCGGGAAGCCTAATCTCTCCCTTGAAGCTCGATCCCATACCCTTGAAATCAACGTTCTTTCCCACTCCGGCAACTTCTGAATGCCTGCCAACAGAATCAATAAATGGGTAGACATCAAATTGAATACTGTCGATCTCACGAAGAATGATGCCCTCTCCAGTGCCTATCTTGCCGCCCAACGAGATCGTTCGAGCCGAGTCAACGCTCACCTTCAACATATCAAGGCTCATTCCGGTTTTGAAATCGACTATGTGAGGAAAATGCACCTGAAGAGGTCTTCCTCCAACGTTTGTCTTCCTGACTATTTGAGGCATGGATGTCATGAATCCGCCCGCGCCGAATTCTCTCGGCCGAAGGCCGGTCAATCTCCTCCCCCTGAAGTAATCGTTTCTGATCGAAAGATCCATTTTCCTCAGACTTGTTTTACCTGCCATTTGCGCATCATCCCCCTAAAAGTATTTACCCTTGGAAATTGCTAAAGTGAGGTGCTCCGGGTTTCTAGAACCTCCTCATATAATATATCGTCACTTTTCAAGCGGAATTTCACTGATTTTTACCCGTTGCGCGGGATAATACGCAGTGCTATATTTACCGATCATGAGCAAACTCCCGCAATGGCTTATCAAACGAACACCAAAATCAAGCAACATCAAAAAGCTTCGATCCTTAGTCGATGACGATTCGATAAATACTGTATGCGAGTCCGCAAAATGCCCGAACATCGGGGAATGCTACTCATGCGGCGCAATGACATTCATGATCCTGGGAAATATCTGTACAAGAAACTGCAGATTCTGCGCCGTGGAAGAAGGAAATCCGCTCCCCGTTGATGAAACAGAACCGAAAAGAATCGCAGAAGCGGTAAAGAAATTGGGACTTAAATACGTTGTCGTAACCTCAGTAACTAGAGATGATCTTCCGGATGGTGGGGCTGAACAATTTGCAAAAACTATAATTGAGATAAGGTGTGAGCTGAGGGCTGTGAGCTGCGAGGTATTAATTCCTGACTTTAGGGGCGATATGGATGCATTGAAAACTGTCACCAAAGCAAAGCCAAATGTTATCAATCATAATGTAGAAACAGTGCCGAGACTTTACCCATCGATCCGTCCGCAGGCCAATTATCAAAGGTCTTTAAATTTGCTTGAAACAGCAAAAAAGTTAAGCAAAGATATTTGCACCAAATCGGGGCTTATGGTAGGATTGGGCGAAAATTGCGGCGAGGTGGTGGATGTCCTCAGAGACTTAAGAAGGGTCAAGTGCGACATCGTAACGATCGGGCAATACATTCCCCCTTCCAAAAACCACGCGCCTGTAGTAAAATACATCGAACCGGAAACCTTTGATAGGTTAAGAATGACCGGGCTTGAGATGGGCTTCAAGAGAGTTTTTTCAGGGCCCTTTGTCAGAAGCTCATATCAAGCCCATAAAGTATTTTAGGGGAAAAGCTTTTATGTTTGAAGAAGCCCAGAGACTGCAAAATCTTCCGCAATATGTTTTCGCAAGACTTGATTCACTCAAGGAAAAACAGCGCAAAAAAGGCGTTGACCTGATAGACCTTGGGATCGGAAGCCCCAATATAGCTCCGCCGAAACAGATCACCGAAACGATGAAAAAGGCGCTGGATGATCACGAGAACGACAGGTACCCTTCACCTTTTGACGGAACCCACGAATTCAAGGAGTCGGTTACCAGCTGGTGCAAACAGCAATATAATGTGACCGTTGACCCGCAAAAAGAAGTTGCCATTCTTATCGGCTCAAAAGAAGGATTAATCCACCTGGCTTTAGCCTTCATCAATCCGGGAGACACAACACTTGTTCCTTCCCCAGCCTATCCGGCTCATTTCAACGGAACAATAATCGCCGGAGGCATCCCTCACGTTCTGCCCACAACGGAAAAAACGGGATTCCTGCCGGACCTGAAAACAATAGACAAGAGCATCACTCAGAAAGCAAAATTTCTGATACTTAGTTATCCGACAAATCCGACAGCGGCATGCGCCACAAAGGAATTCTTCAAGGAAGCAATCGACTTCTGCAAGAAAAACGACATCATGCTCATCCATGACTTCGCTTACGCGGAACTCTACTTTGAGGGAAAGAAACCGCCGAGCGCGCTGTCGATCGCCGGCGCAAAGGACGTCTGCATCGAGTTCCACACTATGTCAAAAACTTTCGGAATGGCCGGATGGAGGATCGGTTTTGCGGTCGGCAACGAAAAGATGATCGCTTCACTGAAGAGAATGAAAACCAACCTTGATTATGGTTTGTTCTCTTCTATTCAAAAAGCCGCCATAGTCGGGCTGAAAATGAGTGACGGCTATTTTGACGAAATGAGGGCAACATATCAAAGGAGAAGAGATCTGTTTATCGCCGGTCTTGAAGAACTCGGCTGGAAGATCACAAAACCGTGCGCGACATTTTACCTGTGGATCCCGGTGCCAAAAGGATACAGTTCCACCGATTTCTCTCTCCATCTCATGGAGAAAACCGGCGTGGTGGTCGCCCCCGGAGTCGCATTCGGCGAACTTGGTGAAGGTTACGTCAGAATCGCGCTGGTTGACAAGGACGAGCGGCTCAAAGAAGCCCTGAAGAGAATGAAAGACTCGGGGATAAGGTACTCTAACGCGTAACCGCCCCCAAACTAGAAAGGATGATCCACTTGGAAAGACCAATCATCGGAATTACTATGGGAGATGCCGCCGGCATCGGGCCTGAGGTGGTCGCAAAGGCATACATCAGCAATGAGGTCCTGCGCATCTGCCGGCCCGTTGTCATCGGAGACGCCCGCATAATGGAGCAGGCCCTTAAGTCCATTAAGGCCGCGAAAACCGAAGTCCACCCGATTAAAAAAGTCGATGAAGCCAGGTTCATAAGAGGGCTGATGGACGTCTATGACTTGAAAAACCTAGATCCTTCAAAAGTAAAGACGGGAAAGATCTGCGCTCCCTGCGGAAAGGCAGCCGTGGAATATCTGGAAACAGCCATCGATCTGGCGATGGACAAGGAAATTGACGGAATAACAACCGGTCCCATCAACAAGGAAGCAATCCACAAGGCGGGCTTCAAGTATCAGGGCCATACGGAGATACTCGCCGAAAGGACAAAGGCAAAGAACCACGCTATGATGTTCGTCTCCGACTCTCTCTGGGTAATGCTGGTCACAACCCACCTTCCTCTGGCGGAGGTAAGCAAGAGCCTGGACAAGAAAAGCGTTCTATCCACGATCAAGCTCGCTAATGAAGTTACCAAGAAACTGAGGCAGCGAAAGCCGAAGATAGGCGTGGCTGGTTTAAATCCGCACGCGGGCGAATCCGGGATATTCGGAAAGGAAGAGGAGAAGATCATAAAGCCGGCCATAGCCGAAGCAAAAAAGGCGGGAATAGACGTCAAGGGCCCCTTCCCTCCCGACTCAGTATTTTATCTTGCCAGTGTGGGTATGTTCGATATTGTCGTCGCCATGTATCATGATCAGGGCTTAATCCCCCTCAAGCTTCTTTCGTTCAACAGGTCCGTGAACGTGACGGTCGGCCTGCCGATCATTCGGACCTCTGTTGACCATGGAACAGGCTTTGACATCGCCGGTAAGGGCTGGGCCAACCCGGGAAGCCTTATCGAAGCCATAAAAGTCGCGGTGTTCTTGGCTCATGCAGAAAAGCCCAAATAATAATCTAAGGGAAATACTCTCAAGGCACGACTTTACCCCCAAGAAAAAGCTCGGCCAGCATTTCATGATTGACAGGGCATCGATCGAAAGGATAGTTCGTGCCGGCGAGCTTTCAAGAAACGATGTTGTTCTGGAGATCGGCACCGGAACAGGGATCCTCACCAAAGAACTCTCCGATAGAGCGAAAAAAGTAATCTCAATCGAATATGACAAGATCCTTTTCGAGATAACCAAGGACATTCTCAGAAACCACAAGAATATCGACCTGATCAGGGATGATTTCTTAAGACTGGATCTGAAGGCCGTCCTCAGAAAAGAAAAGAACTACAAGGTTATCGCGAACCTCCCCTACTATATAACAGCTCCCATTATCACGAAGCTTCTGGAGACAAAACCTATGTTCTCACTTGCCGTGCTTACCGTTCAAAAAGAAGTTGCAGAACGCATCGTGGCCGGACCCGGAGGAAAGGATTACGGCCCGCTTTCCATTTACGCACAATACCACCTTGAGGCAAGCATAGATTCATTGATCCCGAAGTCAGCCTTTTTCCCGCACCCAGCCGTTTCATCAGCTATCCTGATACTGAAGCCAAGAAAAACTCCCCCTGCGAAGGTAGCTAATGAGGACGTTTTCTTCAAGCTCTTCCACGCGGCTTTCGAACACAGGAGAAAGACCCTTCGGAACGCTATACTCCTGTCCCACAAATTCGTAATTTCCAAGGAGAAGCTCGATAAAGCGCTTTCTCAATCAGGGATTGACGGAGAGAGAAGAGGAGAAACACTGAGCATCGAGGAGTTCGCCAAGCTGGCGAATGAACTTTCCTAAAATTTCCAGGTTCCGTACAGAGACAGTATCTTCATCGCATCAATGAATTCCCAGAGGTAGCTGGTTGTCAACAGCTGCCCAGACCCCTTCTTTTTCTTAGCAAAGACCGTGACCAGCCCCGCATACCCCTCGCTGTTATACCAGGAATCAGTAAGGAAAAATCTCACTTTACCGCTGAGCTGAGGATCCGCCTGTATCATTTCGTTTATCTGATCATAAGCGTTAAACAGGCCCGGAAAGTGATAATGGCCGAAAACCACGTCGAGCGGATTTTCGGGAGAATACACATTCCCGTTAGGATCACGGTTTTTGTAAACATCCTTGATCCCCTTAAAGACTCTCTTTACCTTCTGTTTCTTCCAATAACCCTTCGGCAGAACTCTCTTGCCGACATACTCAACCCAGGTCAGGAGCTGAGGCCCGATAATTTCATTTCGCTCCAGCCCCGTTACCAATCTTGTGGCAAACTTTCCAATTTTTGACTCTTCGCTATTATACTTGTCGTAGAAGTTTCCGTGCTCAATGTGCAGCCCCTGGGTGTAGAACCTGTCAACGACAGAAACATTCTCAAACACCTTGTGCCCGGCGAACGCGCTCAGCCACCTATCATGATTCCCCTTTATGACGATAATCCTTTTAACCTTCCGCAGGGCGTCAAAAATGATTTTATTATTTGCCATAATTGAACTAAGGTTGCCGGCCCTCCACGTGTCCATAAAATCGCCGTTGATTATTAAAGTGCCACCCGTGGCCACAACGGCGTGAATCAATCTGAGAATTTCATAGGTATCTCTATGAGGATAATCCTGAAGGTGAAGGTCAGAAATCACATAATTAATGTCATAAGGCTGCGCTTCGATCATTTGCGCCACAAGATCATCAATAATGCGGACAAAGAAACCGCCGGCTATCTTAGAAACCCCCACGCGGAAAGAAGCTTCAAGGCCGTCAACCTCCTCAGGGTTTTTCTGTCTTAAGAAAACGAGAAAATCTTTAATGTCAGGTTGCTTCAAAAATTCATCAAAGATTTCCGGAAGTGATTCCCTGACCTGAGCCAAAAGCTGCCTCTGAGTAAAGTCAGGCAAGGACTCGATGTTTACCTTCCTAAGCCTGTCCCTGAACTCGAGCCTGACCAGAGACAGAAACTTGTGAAGAAAAACCGCTTCAGCATTGCCAATTTCTCCCGGGCCGAACCTTTTGATCCGCTCAAGATAAGTCTGCTCCTCCCCTTCTCCAAGCTTAAAAACCTCAGCAGCTTCCTCCAAAAACCGAAATTCTTCCACTCCCGGAAAAAGCGTTGATCGGTCGGCAGACTTAAGTGAAAAAATGCTCTTAAGCTCCGGCCCTGATCTTTCTTTTGCCATGCGGACATGAATGCCGGTATATTGATCAAACTCGTGGGCCTCCATTTCCCTCGCGCGATCAGTCTCTGCGTCCCCGCTCCTAACAACAAATCCGATCG
>Ga0209536_100003613_pt1 | contig 24763 bp, 17 predicted proteins | sample DeeMarSeWOR28_12_FD_187461 | JGI IMG/M metagenome (GOLD analysis project Ga0209536, IMG submission 187461) | Marine sediment microbial communities from White Oak River estuary, North Carolina - WOR-2-8_12 (SPAdes) (version 2) | ecosystem: Environmental > Aquatic > Marine > Intertidal zone >...
GGCTGGTCGTCGCGCTCCCGAGACGATCGCCCCCGGGGCTTGTTCGCAGGGCCTACCTCGGTGGCATCCTGCAGGACCTCCGCTACGCCGCCCGCGGGTTGCTGGCGCGACCGGGTTTCAGTGTTGCCGCGGTGCTAACCCTGGGGATCGGTATTGGAGCTACCACGGCCATCTTCAGTGTGGTGAACGGGGTGTTGCTGAGACCCTTGCCGTACGCGGAGCCGGATCGTTTGGTCAACGTGTGGCAGGTGAACGAGGAGTGGTTCGGCTCACCTAATCAGGGTCTACGGGCCTGGGCCAACTCGTTTCCCGTTTCTATGCCGGTGCTGCACGATTGGGAGGAACTGAGCCCGGTGTTCGAAAGCGTCGGTGCGTATGACGATCGCACCTACACATTGCTGCTGGGTGATCGTCCTGAGCCGGTTTTTGGCGTGCGAGTGTCGATTGCTGCACCACGTTTCCGGACAGGCCTGGTGTCTCTCTTTGCAGTACTGGCAGGACTGCTGGCGGTAATCGGCGTCTATGGTGTGCTAGCCTACACCATGGCGCAGCGCACTGTTGAGATCGGCATTAGGATGGCCTTGGGGGCGAATGTAGGTGATGTGGTCAGGGCTGTATTGAGGCGCGGAGCTGTTTTGGCAGCAGCCGGGCTTGCTATCGGAGTTGCCATGGCTCTGGCAACCGTACGGTTCCTGAGCAGCTTTCTGTTCGAGACAGCCACCTACGACGCAGCTACGTTCGTAGCCGCTGCCGTGCTCCTCGCGCTTGCGGCACTTAGCGCGAGTTATCTACCTGCGCGCCGGGCCACCAAGGTGGATCCGGTGGAGGCGCTGAGAGCCGAGTAGCGTTTCGCGTGTGTGGCAACTGCTTCATGTGCTGTGCTTCTCAGCATATGCTGCCATATGTGCTGCGCCAGCAGCGCGACGATTCCCGGTTGGGTCGGCTATCGCACCAACGTCAGCCAGCGGTGCCGGTCCTCGACTTCGCCGTGAACCACAGCCATGAAATGCTGCTGTAGGCGTCGGGTAATGGGACCGGCGCGTCCCTCTCCCACGGTGATACGGTCGACGCTGCGGATCGGTGTGATTTCCGATGCTGTGCCGGTGAAGAACATCTCGTCGGCAGTGTACAGAGTCTCGCGTGGGATTGCTTCTTCCCGCACGGGAATCCCGAGTTCATTGGCGAGGGTGATGACCGAGTGTCGCGTGATACCCCGTAGCAAGGTGCCGTCCGTCGCCGGAGTGTGAAGCCCGCCGTTCCGGACGAGGAAGAGGTTCTGTCCGCTGCCTTCGCTCACTACACCGCCGGGGCCCAAAGCGATCGCTTCAGTGTATCCGTTGGCTATCGCCTCCATCTTCATGAGTTGCGGATTGGTGTAATGACCTGCCGCCTTGGCATTTGCCGGATAAGTGTTTGGTGCCGGCCGGTGCCAGCTCGACACGCAAACGTCCACTCCCTGCTCAAGAGCATCTTCACCGAGATATGTCCCCCACGGCCAGCACACTAGATAGGTCTCGATCGGGCTGCCGACCGGGTTCATTCCCGCTGCCCCGTAACCCCTCAGCACCATGGGACGGAGGTAGCATTCTTCCAGTTCGTTCTTCGCGATCACGGCTTGGGAACCGGCTATGAGTTCCTCCTGCGAATACGGTAGGTCTATGCGATAGATATGACAGGAATCCCGCAGCCGGCGCATGTGGTCCCCCAGCCGGAAAACCGCCGGACCCTTGGGTGTCCGATAACATCGGATGCCCTCGAAGATGGAAGAACCGAACTGAACTGCCAGACTGAGAATGTGCACGGTTGCCTTGTGCCACTTGATGAATTCTCCATCCTTCCAGATCCACTCCGATTCCACGAGCTGTGTTGACATGTGGTCTCCTAGAGTAGCGACCGGATCCAACCACCGTCCACTTGGACGGAAGCACCGGTCACGTAGCTCGCCCGTTCAGATACTAGAAACGCAGCCATGGCCGCAAACTCCGTGGGCTTTCCCAGACGACCCATCGGAATCTGTGATTCCCAAGCTGCGATAACGTCCGCAGGCTCTTTCCCCTGCTGCTCCGCCATGCGGGCTGCCAGTTCTTCCACTCGCTGAGTCCGGGTGTATCCCGGCATCAGGTTGTTCACGGTGATCCCGAACGGGGCGACTTCGTTGGCCAATGTCCGGGCAAACCCTGTCACGGCTGCTCGCACGCTGTTGGACAGGATCAGATTGTCCACCGGCTGTTTCACCGCGATGGAGGTGATGTTGAGGATGCGGCCCCAACTTCGCTGTTTCATCCCGGGAAGAACGCCATGAGTGAGAGTGAGGACGCTCTGGAAGTTCTGCCTCACGGCGTTCTCCCAGGCATCCATGTCGTGCGCTTCAAAGGGTCCTGCGGGTGGACCGCCGGCGTTGGTCACCAAGATGTCGATTTGGCCGAACTCCTTGAGCCCTTGTTGGACCACGTGCACCGCTGCACGGGTGTCAGAGAGATCGGCAGGCACCGCCAACACCGCAGCGCTGGTCTCTTTCTCGATCGTTTCCTTGGTCTTGGTGAGGGCTGCTTCACCACGGGCACAGAGGATGAGACGTGCGCCTTCTCTGCCCAGTTCCGCCGCCACCGCCCGGCCGAGGCCTTTGCTGGATGCCGCCACGAGGGCAACCCTGTCAGTTATGCCGAGATCCATTTCACGTCCGGTGGAAGTAGCTGTCGGTTCCGTCCAGCCAGTCTTGTCTGGGAGGCGAGAATACGTCCACGTCGAAGGTGTCCTCCAGCGCTTCTGCCTTGTGGGGCACGTTTGAGGGAATCGTTAACACCTGGCCGGCGTGCACCTCGATGGGATCGGAGTCCTCGGTATCGATCCAAAACCGCAGGCCTCCTTCCAGGATGTACGTGAGCTGCTCGTTTTCGTGCTGGTGCATTGGCACTATGGATCCTTTTTTCAGATAGACGTGCGCCAGCATCACGCGCTCACCGGTGATTACGCGTCGGTCAATCACATCCGTGACTGCTTCCCTGGGCATCTCCTCCCATGTGAACTTGCGGACGGCTGTCTCGTTTGTCATATGATCGCTCTCGTGAGGGTTGCGTATTGAATAGACCAGTCAGGTCAGGTAGCGCAAGGGTGCAGCCGTCCTTGAGGTGGGGATGGCCAGCTGCTGGCCTGCCACCCGCAGCGCCGCACCCGACCTGAAACCAACCGGAGTCTGCGCGCGTACCCCCCGATAGGGTACATTTCCGTTGCAGAGGCTGATCGATTGCCTAACGGTGTGACAGGTTTGAGGTCCGCGCTCGAAGAGCGTTATACCATCAAGCGGGAACTGGGGCGTGGTGGGGCAGCAGTAGTCTATCTCGCTCATGACTGCAAACACGACCGAGAAGTTGCGCTCAAGGTGTTGCGTCGCGATCTGGTCGCGTCAATTGGTGCTGACAGGTTTCTCCGTGAAATCAGCATCGCCGCCAAGCTGACCCACCCCAACATCGTTCCCGTGTACGACTCTGGCGACATTGCTGGCAATCTCTACTACGTGATGCCGTACGTCGAGGGTGAGTCGCTACGGGATCGCCTGCGCCGGGAGCGCGAACTGCCGATTGACGACGCTCTGCAGATCACGCGTGAAGTGGCAGGTGCCATAGCGTATGCTCACGGCCATGGCGTAGTACACCGGGACGTCAAGCCCGAGAACATCCTGCTGGCTTCAGGTCATGCTGTGTTGGCGGATTTTGGGATTGCCAGTGCGGCAACCGACTTGGATGCAGAGCCGATAACGAAGAGCGGCACGACTATCGGTACTCCGGCGTACATGAGTCCGGAGCAGGCGGCGGGTGAGCCATCTGACGCCCGTTCTGACATCTATTCAATGGGATGCGTACTGTACGAGATGCTGACTGGCGAGCCCCCGTTTACAGGTCCGAGCGCCAGGTCCATTCTGATCCGTAAGCTGAAGGGAAGCGTACCCAGCGTGCGGCTCGTCCGCGAAGAGACTCCGGGTGCGCTGGAAGCCGTGGTCACCCGTGCGCTCGCGTGCTTTCCGGCCGACCGTTTTGCGTCCACCAGCGACTTCATCGCGGCGCTCGAACCTGAACGTCTGTCCAGTGTCGCCGCGCCAGCGATGTCGGTTGCTGTACTGCCGTTCACGAATATGAGCAGCGATCCGGAGGCGGACTACTTCAGCGATGGCATCGCGGAAGAGATCATCAACGCGCTTACAAAGGTGCACGCACTGCGGGTTGCCTCCCGCACCTCAGCGTTCGCATTCAAGGGGAAGCAGCAGGACATCCGCGAGATCGGTAGGCAGCTCAGTGTCGCTTACATGCTCGAAGGGAGCGTTCGCAAGGCTGGCAATACACTTCGGGTCACGACTCAACTGATCAAGGTGGCTGATGGCTACCACCTGTGGTCGTGCCGCTACGATCGCGATTTCGAGGACGTGTTCGCTATCGAGGAGGAAATCGCACAGAATGTGGCTGATGCGCTCAAGCTGGTGCTCACCGAGCAAGAAAGACAAGCGATCACGAGAGTCCCCCCGAGTGACGTGAGGGCCTACGATTACTACCTGCGGGGTCGACAGTTCATGCATGAGGCGCGCAAGAAGAGCCTGCAGTTTGCCCTGGAGATGTTTACCCGTGCACTCGAGATCGATTCTGACTACGCCCTAGCGTATGCCAGTGTCGCCGAGTGCTGTTCGTTGCTGCACATGTTCTACCCTGGCGGGGAAGAGGTTCTCGAGCGGGCCGATAGTGCGAGTGTCAAGGCGTTGAAGTTGGATCCCGATCTGGCCGAGGCCCATGCTGCCAGAGGGTTCGTGCTGTTCCAGCTGAAAGACCTGGATGCGGCGGTCCAAGAGTTCGAAAGGGCGATAGAACTGGATGTCAAACAGTTCGAGGCAAGATACTTCTACGCCCGTGCGTGCTTTCAGCAGGGGGAGTTCGCCAAGGCCGCGCGGCTGTTCGCGACCGCGGCGGAGGTGCGCGAGGATTACCAAGCCCGGTTCTTTGCAGCTCAATCGTATGCGGCGCTCGGCCAGGACGCGGAGGCCAGCCAAGCCTACCGCCTGGCGTTACGGGCAGCGGAACAGCATCTCGAGTTGAATCCTGATGATCCCCGCGCAGCCACCATGTGCGCTGTTTCCTACTGTCGCTTGGGTGAACAGGAACGTGGCCTCGAGTGGGCGGAACGCGCCTTGGCAGTCGACGCAGAGGATGCAGGGGTGCGTTACAACGTGGCTTGCTTGTACTCGCTAGAAGGTCAGACCGAGCGGGCCATCGAGTGCCTGGAAGAGGCCGTCCGCTGTGGCTTCGGCAATCGGGAATGGTTCGAGAGGGATCCGGATCTGGAGTCCCTGCGTGGCCATCCCCGCTTCCAGGCCTTGCTCAGAGGCAAGCAGTAGGCGGCCAGCTAGAACGTCACAACGCGTCACTACTCTCCGACGTTGGTGCTGCATCGTGAGGTGCCACCGCACGGCGCACTTGATCCATTTCCGCTGCCGCATCTGGGGGTGGTTTGGTGAGCAGACTGACTGCGATTGTCACTGCAAAACCCGCGAAGAATCCGGGCAGCATCTCGTACAAATCGTAGAACCGAGCCTTGAACAGCAGTACCCACAGGACTGTTGTGACGAATCCTGCCACCATGCCGCTGATGGCACCGGCGCGCGTGGTCCCGCTCCAGAACAGGGAACAAAGTACCACCGGAGCAAATGCCGCTGCGAGCCCGGACCAGGCAAAGAGAACGAACCAGAAAATGACACGCACTTCCGGCAATGCCAGTGCCACGGCGCCGATTCCAATCAGAGCCGTGGTGACTCTTCCCAACACTGAGAGCTGCCGTTCGGTGAGGTCGGGGTGAAACACCTTTTGGATCACATCTCGAACCACCGCTGACGACGCCAGGATGAGCAGTGAATCCACTGTCGACATGATGGCGGCGAGTACGATTACCAGAAATATGCCGCTAAACACTGCAGGAAACAGATCTCCACTCATCTTGGGGAGAATCGTCTCCGGATCGGCCAGGCCAGGAAACAGGACGCGCCCTGACATCCCGGCGAACACGGCGCCAACGTCGAACACTACAATGCAGAGCACGGCAATCACGCTGCCACTCACTATCTCAGATCGGTCCCGTGCCGAGATGAAACGAGTGAGTAGCTGCGGCGCACCGAGGAAAGCGAGACCGATCCCCACGAATCCGGCCGCGCTGGCTATGCCGGCGGGTGAAAGACCTAGATTGCCCATGGGCCTGAGCAGGGCCGGATCGATCTCCTGCAAATGGGCCATTAGCGAGGGCCAGCCACCCACGGCCGTGATCCCGGCCAACGGCAGCACCAGCAGCCCGGCGAACATGAGCACGCCGTGCATGAGATCGTTGTACGCCACGGCCTTGAAACCACCGACCGTCGTGTAGAATAGGATGAACCCGGCTCCCAGCAGCACGCCGATCTCATAGCTTGTTCCCAGAAACGAGCCGAAGGCCTTGCCGGAAGCTGTGAGCTGTGCTGCGGTGTAAGCGGTGACCATACTGAAGATGATCACGACGCTCACCAGACGGATCACGTGGTGCGTGTCGTGAAACCGGGCTTCGAGATAGTCGGGGACCGTTATGGAATCGTAACGGTCAGTGTACTCCTTGAATCGGAGACCAACCAACGCCCATGCTAGTGCTACTCCCAAAACCTCGCCGAACACGATCCAGAACGCATGCACTCCCAGCAGGTATCCCATCCCGGTCAGGCCGAGCAGCAGCCACGCGCTCTCACCGGTAGCGTTCGAGCTGAACGCGATGACCCAAGCAGGGAGCCGCTTGTCCGCTACGAAGTAGCCGGAGACGCTCTGCGATCCGCGGCTCGCCCAGAGCCCGATCGCGAGCAGCACCACACCGTAGACGGCGAGTACACCCAGTATCGATCCAGACGTCACGTCACCGCTGTCTCCGGGAGCGACGGTGCCTTGCATAGAACACCGTGGCCACCGTGAGGCCGGGAGCTACGGCCGCCAGGAGCAGGAGCCAACTACTCCAGGGTAGGCCGGCGATCATGAAGGGCTAGCTCAGGGAGTCTACGCGTCGGCATGCCCGCCCCAGCCGGTCCAGCGCCTCTTGTACTTCGTCTTCCGTCACCAGCATGGACGGGCCAATTCGGATCGCATTGTTATGGAGACCACCGATCCCAATGAGGAGTTGCTCGTCTTTCGCTGCTTCCAGCAGAGCCCGGGCTTTCCTGGAACTTGGTTCCTTGGTCTTGCGATCTTCCACCAGCTCGAGAGCCTGCATGAGCCCCATCCCTCTCACTTCACCGATCCACTGGTGCTGCTGCGACAACCGTTCAAGCCCCGACCTGAGCTGTTTCCCGCGCGCCTCTGAACGACCTGGTGTGTCTTCCCGAACCATCACTTCCAGGGTTGCCTCGGTAGCCGCCATACAGACCGCGTTACCGCCGAACGTCGAGATGGTCTTCCCGGTCCAAGCCTCGGCAATCTCCGGCCTTGTTATGGTGGCACCCACGGGGAAGCCGTTGGCAATCCCCTTTGCCATCACCATGATGTCTGGCTCCACTCCCCAGTGTTCGATGCCGAACCACTTCCTACCGGTTCGGCCAAACCCGGCCTGCACCTCGTCGCATATGAACAGGCCACCGTAACTGCGGACGATCTCGATCATGCGCTGAAAGTATCCAGATGGTGGTACGATGTACCCTCCAACTCCCTGGATCGTCTCGGCGATGAAGGCTGCCGGTCTACCGTTGGTGGTCGTCTGAATCACATCCTCGAGGTCGTGGGCCAGAGCGTCGAGGAAAGCTGGGTCAGCGAGATCGCCGAGCGGACTGCGGTAGCGGTACGGTGACATTACGTGCTTGACGCCTGGTATCGAGGATCCTAGGGGACGCCACGATCCGTGCCCCGTCAAGTTGGTCGTGAGGAGGCTGCGTCCCGAGTATCCGTGGCGCACCGATATTACTTCGGTGTTGCCGGTGTAAATGCAAGCCAGTGTCACGGCAGTTTCTACTGCTTCAGTGCCGCTGTTTGTGAAGAACGATTGGCTGAGCCGCCCCGGGGCGATCTCGCTCAGCCGCCGTGCCGCGCTGACGTGGTTTTGGTTGATGTACAGAGTAGATGTGTGACCTAACCTCCTTGCCTGCTCGACTACCCGTGCAACCACCTCGGGATGACAATGGCCCAGTGATGTGGTGAGAATTCCACCAAAGAAGTCGAGGTACTCACGGCCTTCAGAGTCCACTACGATGGAGCCCCGACCCTCCATCAAAACGAGCGGATCTTTGTACAGCGGCTTCACGCAAGGAAAAACGAACTGCCGGTAATCCGACTGCAGCTGGTCGGTCCGAGATGCAGCTGCTGTCGCGCTGGCTGTGCTCATTGCTACCACCTTGAAATTACGACGCGCCTGTCTGTGTAGAACGTGATGGCGTCCTGTCCTTGAGCCTTGAGGTCTCCGTAGAAAGAGCCACGCGTGCCCCCGAACGGGAAGAATGCCATTGGTGCTGCGACCCCGATGTTCACACCAAGCATACTAATCCCTGCGCGGTAGCGAAACTCGCGGGCCGCTTCCCCGCTCGTAGTGAACAGGGAGGTCATGTTACCATAGCTGTTTTGGTGAATCACGTCGATTGCGGCGGCGAGAGAATCGGCCCGAGTCAATCCCGCGACCGGTCCGAAGATCTCCTCTTTTCCCACGATCATATCCGGACGGACTCCGTCAAACACTGTAGGACCCACCCAATGTCCCTTAGGATGTCGGTCGACCGTGGCGTCACGCCCGTCCATCGCCAACTTCGCGCCCTCCCGCACCCCATCCTCGATGTAACTGTGAATCCTATCCCGGTGATTTCGCGAGATGACCGGTCCCATGTCGGGCTCGCCTTCGAGCGCGTAGCCCAAGCGCAGGGAAGCCGCTCCATCCAGCACACGCTCCCGTATGGGCTCGTACACCTCTCCAACACCCACTAGCATGCTCCCAGCCAGGCAACGCTGTCCAGCCGAGCCAAACACCGAGGAAAGTATGGCTGTGGTCGTCTTGTCGAGGTCGGCGTCTGGCAGCACGATGAGGTGATTCTTCGCCCCACCCAGCACCTGCACTCGTTTTCCCTGGCTTGCCGCGTCGGCGTACACTTTGCGGCCGACGCTACTGGAGCCAACGAACGAGATCCCTTTCACATCGGTGTGCTCGAGTAGAGCTGTCACTACGTCCTTCCGCCCGTGTACAACGTTCAGGACCCCGCTAGGGAGGCCGGCCTCCACTGCCAGTTCCACAATGAGCTGGTGTGTCAGGGGATCCTGCTCGCTCGGTTTGAGTACGAAGGTGTTCCCCGCTGCAATTGCGTATGGCCAGAACCAAAGCGGTATCATCACTGGGAAGTTGTACGGAGTAATTGCCGCGAACACACCCAGCGGCTGGAGAATGGTCTCACAGTCAATACCTGCAGCCACGTCCTCCAGTGTGGTCCCCAGCATCAGTGTCGGAATGCCACAGGCGTGCTCAACGTTCTCGATTCCACGCCGGATTTCGCCCAAGCATTCCGGAAGGATCTTGCCGTGTTCTTTGGCAAGGCTCACCGCCAGCTCCTCAAAGTGCTCCTCCAGGAGTGCCTTGAGTCGGAACAACACTCTGGCCCGCTCGATGGGTGGGGTCTCGCGCCAGGCTGGGAAAGCGCACTTGGCTGCCGCTACGGCGGCGGCGACATCATTCGAGGTGGATAGTGGAGCCCGTCCCAGGATGTCACCAGTGGCCGGGTTGGTGATCGGGAGCGCGTCAACTCCTTGGGCCGCTATCCAGTTTCCGGCGATGAAGTTTGGGACCAGCTGGGTGGCTGCTGTGGCTCGAGTCATTCGTTCCTCAGCAAGGGGGAATGAGGTGTGCTAGTTGTGATGCTATTTCATTTAGCTCAAGTGGCGGCAGATGGCTAGGGCCTCTTAACGATCCCTGCTGGTGTTGGTGACTAGACCGCGTCCGATTAAGATCACACGCCGGCTGGCTATCACCGCTGCAGCCGCGTGGCGTGCAGGCTGGCCGATGGCGGTGGGTGGCAGGCAGCACACTGTTGCGACGGGTTCAACTGATGGGAGCTAGATGAAAGTCGGTTTGGTAGGCTTCGCTGGATCGGGGAAGACCACTGTCTTCAATGCCATGACTGCCCTCGCTGTGCCAGTGGGTTTCGGCGGCACAGTGCGGCTTGGCATGGTGAAGGTACCGGACGAACGGATCGACAGGCTGGTGGAGATCTTTGCACCCAAGAAGACCACCTACGCCGAGATCAGCTTCTGCGACATTCCCGGGGAGTACGGCGCCGAAAAGAAAGGGCTGTCACCCAAAGCACTGCAGCAGATACGCGGTCAGGACGCCCTCTGCCTCGTGTTGCGGGACTTCGTGAATCCCACACTCGAAGGCGACCCCGATCCCCTGGCTGATCTCGAGGCTTTCCACACCGAGTGCGTATTCGCCGATCTCGACATCGTTGAGCGGCGGCTCTACCGGGCTCGAAAGGATGGAATCAGTGATCTGGAGCTGGGAGCTTTCGAGAGGATGAAGGAGGTCTTGGAGCAACAACGCCCGGTGCGGTCCCTGTCTCCAGCCGAGCTGAACCGGGACCATTTGTTGGGCTACGGGATGCTCACTGACAGGCCGCTGCTGGTTGCGTTGAATCGCGGCGAAAGAGACGCATCCGAGGAGTTGCCCGCTGAAATCGCCACGGCACTCGCCGCTATCGATGCCGCAGGTCTGGTACTATCGGCCAACGTGGAGGCCGAGATAGCCTCTCTGGAGGCTGCGGATCAGGCGGCGTTCTTGGAGGATCTGGGACACTCCGAGTCGGCGCTGGCTCGCTTCATCCGAAGCGCCTACGGTCTCCTCGACCTCGTATCCTTCTTCACTGTCGGTGCGGACGAGGTAAGGGCCTGGACGATCAAACGCGGAACCAGAGCTCGCCAGGCGGCAGGACGCATTCATTCGGACCTGGAGCGTGGCTTCATACGGGCCGAGGTGATCCCTTATGGGGTGTTCATGGAGCACGGCTCAGAACTCGCCGTGAAGAATGCTGGACTGCTCCGGGTAGAGGGAAAAGACTACGTGGTGTCTGACGGAGACATCTTGCACATATTGTTCAATGTGTGAGGGTCGTGGGCGGGATTGGCTCTTCCCGCTGCAATCACTTTGCCGCTGTCACGCTGCAGCGCTATCCTAACCCATGGCCAACCTCCACTTCGTTTTCTGTTCGGATCCAACGCGCCTCTTCGAGGCCGCCGCGGAGGCCTTCCTCATACCGCTCACTGCAACCCCAGACAATCCCTTCCCCTCACCTGACTACCTCCTAGCACTCCGGCAGGGTGGACTCCGTGACGACCTGATTCGCTTGGCTGCCGAGCGAGGCGTTAAGGGCTGGTTCGACCCACCAGTTTGCATCTTCCACGAGTTGCCGGATTGGCTTGGTCGTACCAGACGAAGGCCGCTCGGAGACTACGAACGGATCGTGCTGCTAGCCGCGGTGTTGCGCGAAGCGGCGGGTGACGTGCTTGGTAGGATCCACGATGTGGGCGCTTTCGTGGACGCGGTGGACCGGCTGTTTGGGGAGTTGGTGCAGGAAGGGGTCTGTGCTGACGCTTTTCTCCGAGCCGTCGGGCAGCGTGAGGGAGATCCCTTTGAGACTGTCCGGGACCACGGGTTGGCTCTCGCCTATCGTGCATACGTCGAAAGCCTCGCTGCGGCGGAACGACGCGATGGCCGCGATACGTATGAGGATTGTGCCAGGGCGGTGGTGGCTGGTTCGGAGTTTCTTGCGCAGCGTCTGGGGGGGCGGCGCGAGATCAGGATCTTTGGCTTGCATGATCTGCGGGGCGGGTGGCGACGGCTGCTCGCAGCCTTGGTCGACTCGCCCGCGCTAGACCGCGTCGTGGTCTATGCGGCAGAGGAGTTGTTGCTGCAGGAGGGGTTGGGCGGTACGGTCCAGCATTTGGCCCACCGACCTGTGTTCGGCGCTGCCCTGTTCGACGGGGGTGAACGAAGCGAAACCAGCGTCGATCTCATTGCTGCGCCCGATCCGGACCGGGAGGCTGAAGAAGTCGCGCGGCGAGTGCGCATGCTAGCAGAGCTCGGCACGCCACTGCACCGCATCGGTGTTGTGAGTCGCAAGGCGCGACCGCATGTAGAACTCGTTGTCACGGCGCTGGCTCGCGTGGGTGTTCCAGCCACTGCACGCTTGAGGATGGGATTCACGGAGATACCGGTAGTGCGCAGTGTGTTGGCTCTCTTCAAGGCTGCTGCAGTCGGTTGGAACCGTCGCACCATCGTTGATTTGTCTGCTCAACCCTACTACGCCAACGACCTCGATGTGGGCGTGTTGAATCACATAGGCTACCGCGCAGGGATAACCGGGATAGACGCTTGGCTAGCGGCGCTAGTCCAACTGGAACGAGAGTCGCAACGTTTCGAGTCGGGGGAAAACGACGACGAGGAACGGCGCCGCCGAGATGTTCCGTTGGCCGTCCACGTGTCGCGCACTGTCGCGGCGTTCAGACGGTTCGCTGCGATAGTACGCCCACTCGATGAGACGCGCGCACTGCTCCAGTGGGTGCGATGGTTGGAGAGATTCTTGGCTGACGATCCACTCGCTATCACTGCCGCGATATACGCAGTACCTGTGGGCCAATTCGAGCTGGCGCGCGCCGACCTAGTGGCTTGGCGGGCGCTCGGGGAGGTAGTAACCGAATGGCGTGAAGCGCTTGAGATCTGGGGTACCGAGTCCAGCCCAATGGATGCGAGCCGGTTCCACGCACGGTTGCAGAGCGTTCTCTCCGGTGACACTGCTCTTTGGACGAAAAGCCGGCGGGGTGTCCAAGTGCTCGAGGCACTTGCGGCGGTGTACCGGTCGTTCGACCACGTCTTCATTGTGGGCATGGAAGCAGGGCGTTTCCCGTCTCCTGCCCCGCGGATTGCGGTTCTCGACGACACCGACCGAATGGCGCTCCGCGCGCTCGGAATACCTCTCGAGGGCGTGGGGGTGTGGGATGCTCGCGAGCGGGGCCTGTTCCGGATTCTGTTGGCTGGGGCGGTGCACTCGGTAACACTGTCCCATGTCAACATGGACGAGCTTGGAGATCTGCAAGCTCCGTCGTCGTTCGTCGATGCGGTGGAGGAATGCTGCAAACTGAACTGGCAAGAGATTCCACCCCACCGCGTGCTCACGCCCGAAGTGCCGACCTTTGTGACAGCGCAAGGGGGCAATCAGGCTGTGCATGCAGCGCAGGTAGAGCGAGTGCGAGAGACTGGGGCTTTCACTGCTTACAGTGGTCAGATAGAAGACAGCGTATTGCTCGACCGGCTCGCCGACCGCTACGGAGACCACTACGTGTGGAGCCCTTCGCAGCTCGAACAATACGCCAATTGTCCGTGGGGATGGTTCTCGGCACGAGTGCTCAGGCTCGAGAAGGTCGCCGACCCGGACCAGGAGATGGATCCGGCCACACGCGGCAGCATACTGCACGATGCACTCAAGCGATTCTTCGATCGCGCTGGGGAGATCAAAGGCGGTCCCGTATTCCTCAACCGGGAGGATGCGGGGTGGATTGAAAAGGAAGCCAGGGTAGCCCTGGAGGAGGCTATCGCGGCTGCACGTCACGAATGGTGGGTCGGTCACGAATCACTGATTCCCGCCAAGCGAGAGGAACTGAAGCGGATCCTCTTGGGGTACCTCGAGTGGGAGGTCGAACTGCACCATAGGATGACCAGCTCGAATCGTGGAAACGCACCCAAGATGGTGCGAACCGCCGTGGCTGAACATGAGATGAGTTTCAGCAGAGCTGTGCTCGACCGTGGTGGGGTGCAGGTGCGCTACCGTGGTTTCATCGACCGTGTGGAAGTCGGGAACGACGAGCGCGTCGATTCCCGGCACCTCGTAGCGGCGGTTGACTACAAAACGACTGAGTTCAGCACGCCAGGCGAAGGCAATCCCAAAGCCTGGGAGGACGGCGTGGTCTTGCAGGTTCCGCTGTACGCGCACGCGCTACGTACTCTGGTGCCTGGGGCTGACGTGGCCAGGGTCGAATACCGTGCGCTCTCCAAGAGAGATGACAAAGCGGTGCATCGATTACAGCTCTACGAGGTGAACTGGAAAGGACCATTACTTGTTCAGCAGCCCGAGGCGAAGCAGAGGTTCGAGCAGGCGCTGGATTGTGTTCCTGAGTACGTGCGCCGCATTCGAAGCGGCTATTTTCCGGCGGAAGTTCCTCCTTCGTGTAGTTGTCCATCATGGTGTCACGGCACCGACATCTGCCGAGTGGTGCGGGAGACAAAGGTGAGGAGCCAATGACGTGGCGACTGTCGCCCCACCAGAGGGATGCTGCCCTGGCTGCAGATCGCCACGTGCTGGTGTCTGCAGGTGCAGGGTCGGGAAAGACCCGAACCGTGGTTGCGCGGGTGTTGTTCCTGCTAGGCATTGAGGTCGAGGGGCGGAGGACGGACAATCCGGTCGACTTGAGGCAGATCGCAGCGATCACCTTCACCAACAGAGCCGCAGCAGACCTGAAACTCAAACTCAGGAAAGCGCTGCGGGATGCTGGACGCCGTGACGACGCTTACGGGGTCGACACCGCACGGGTTGGCACGATCCACGCGTTCTGTGGCGACGTGCTGCGCGAGTTCGGCTTACGACGCGGCCGTAATCCAAACCCGCGCGTGCTTGAGGAGGGTGAAGCACTGGAGCTGGTGGGTGAGGTGGTTCGCGACACGCTGCTCAATGCGTTGGAGCGCCGCGCCGTTCCAGGTATTGAGCGGTTGCTGACCAGTCGTTCGCCGTTCAAGATCCGTGGGATGGTGGAGCAACTGCTTGACGAGAGCGACCGGCTGCGATCGATCGCGGCCAATCGGGAAGAGCACGGGGAGGATGAGCAGATCCTGATCGACCTGGCTCTGGAATCGCTCAGGGCTTTGGAGTGGCGCTTTGACGACGAATGTGTGGTCGATTTCGACCGCATGATTGTGTGGACCCGCGATCTCTTGCGGAATGACGACTACGCGCGCCACACGCTGCGCCGCAGAATCCAGACTCTCATCGTTGATGAGTTCCAAGACGTCGATCCCGCTCAGCGGGAAATCGCTTATTTGTTGGGAGATCCCGCTTCGGGACGGACAGATACCACGCGACTCATGTTGGTCGGCGACGCCAAGCAGAGCATCTACCGATTCAGACGGGCAGATGTATCGGTGTGGCGCCAGGTTGAGCGCCAATTCCAAGCGTGGGACAATGCCAGTGTCATACCGCTACCAGAGAACTTCCGCAGCAAGACACCGGTCATCGACTTTGTAGATGCCACTGTCGGCAGATTGCTCGACTCACCGCTAGCCGGTGGCGAACATGCAGATTACGAAGTCCCGTTCGAGCCTTTGACTGTTGGCAACGTTGCAGAACAGGGCGACGGCCCGCCTGTAGAGTTGATTCTCGTTCCCACTCACGAGAGCGGCAAGGACTATAGTTCGGACGAGATCCGGCTCATCGAGGCCGATGCCATGGCACTGCGTGCACGAGAGTTGAATGGCGACGGCATCCGTTGGGGCGACATGGCCGTGCTGCTGGCTAGCTGGAGGGACGTGGACAAGTACCGGAGGGCTCTGGAGCGGCAGAGAGCCCCTACGTACGTCTTCCGCGCGGAAGGATTTTACGAGCGGCAGGAAGTAGCAGATCTGATCGTTGCATTGACCGCCATACATGAGCCGTACGATGATCGCGCGCTATTCGGTTTCCTGCGAGGCCCATGCGTAGCGCTGAAGGATGAGTCGCTACTCGGATTGGCCCTCGCTCTTGACGGCACGCCGTACTGGCGTCGGTTGAGTCAGGGTGAGGGTTTTGACCTCCTGGCACGCGAAGAGCGACGTCGCATGGAGTGGGGAGTGGCGCTGCTCCAACGCCACATTGCGATGCGAGATCGTGTCACTACCGACCGAACACTCCAGAGCCTAATCGATGAGTCGGGTTACCTGGCTCATTTGGCGCTGATGGGCGACAAGATCCAGGAGATTGCAAACGTACGGAAGCTAGTGCGAATCGCTCGTGGCATGCGCAAGCGGGGACTTGGCGGTTTCCTACAGACAGTAACAGATGCGCGCTCCCGCGGTGACCGCGTGGGTAGCGCATTGCTCTATGGACAGCGGGACGACGTTGTCACAATTACTTCGATTCATGCGGCGAAAGGGCTGGAATGGCCGGTCGTGTTCTGGTGTGATACGATCCGGCAGACTGCGTCCTGGAGCGCCCCAGATCCGCTGAGAGGGCGCGACCGGATAGTGCTGCGGAACCCGGCCGTCGATCACCAGAGAGATGAGGGCTCGGCGTGGAAGGAACTCAAGGACTCGATCGATCGCGAGGCGGCAGCGGAGGATCGCCGCCTGTGGTACGTGGCCATGACACGTGCCATGGAGCGGTTGATCGTTACGGGATTGCCACTCGGCCGACGGGAGAAACCAAGACTCGACACACCAGCAGGGAACCTGTGGACGGTGCTTCCATCGTTTCCGGCGGTGGACGGCAGCAGCTTTGAGTATGAAGGAGGCGATGGCAGGGCGCAGCGAGGTGTCGTGCGGCTGGCCGATCCCACCACCGCGACCTCAAATGTTGCTGGGGCGGAAGAGCCTGCATTGACTCCCATTGCCGAGTTCACTTCGCTCGCCGAACCGAAACATCCGCTGCCCACGATCCCGGGTGGTACGCGACACTCGGCCACTGAGATTCTGGCCTTTGCCCGCTGCGAGCGGCGCCACTGGTTCAAGTATGTCCAAGGACTGCGCGAGCCACCTGTAGACCGCGCGAGTGACGACTTCATCTCCGCCGTCAAAAGGGGCCAGATTGTCCATGACGTGTTGGAGCATTTGCGGCAGGAGGATGAGCTCGACTCGTTACTCGAGGACGCCGTCGGCCGCTGGGATGAGGATGCCCCACCACCCGAGTCGACTGACGGGGCACGCTACCGCAGGGTCCTCCGTGAAGAGATCAGATCGGTGAGCGCGCATCCCGAATACCGGGTCATCGCCGACGCGTCCGGAGCGCGACGGGAGCTGGGGTTTCTGTACATTTCCGATTCAGAGCATTGCTACCAAGGCAGGATCGATCTAGCGGCGCCCGAGGTGAGCGGGTATGCGTTGCTCGATGTGAAGACGTGCCAATGTGACGTAGATGTTGCGCAGCGTAAGGCAGAGCAATACCAAGCCCAGCGGGACGTATATGTGGTGTCCGCCGAGGGGATCGCGGGAATGCGAGCGGCGCGGTTCGCGTTCCAATTCTCACGGGCGGGATTGCAGATATCTGAGAGCATCACGGAACAAACGAGTGCGAGAATCGCAGAGTCGCTGAAGCAGCGTCTCAGCATGATGACTGAAGAGGGGCCAGTGCTCACGGCACACCCACGGGAATGTCACTGGTGTGGCTTCAACAGGGTTGGGTGGTGTGAGGGAGTGAAGGCGGGCCAGCTGGATTTGCCGTTGGGGTGATTTCAGTCGTTCCTGCCGGCTGCCACTCTGGCCGCCACCCAACTAATCTTCTGTGCGACACAAAGCCGCCAGCCTGTCTCTGGATGAGGTGTGTTGAGCAGCAACAAGATTTCCGCTCGACTGGATACCCAGGAGGTCATGATGAGCGTGCCAGTACGCGCCTTCCGTTTGCCCACAACGATCCTCGTAGCCTTTTTGGCTTTCATCCCCGCCGCGTTGTCGGCACAGACTGCAGTCCAGGCGCTCCGCGGCTGGGCGGAGCTGTCCCCCTTCCGGTCTCTCGACCTGCCGACGCCCAACTCGTTCCGGACCGGCTCCGGTCGGCCAGGTACCGGTTATTGGCAGCAGCGTGTCGACTACGTGCTCGAGGCACGGATCAGTGCAGACACGCATCTGCTGAACGGCAGTGGAACGATCCGCTACCACAACAACTCGCCGGATGAGTTGCCGTTCGTGTGGCTCAAGCTGGACGCGAATCTATGTGATCACCACAGCTTGTCGGCAGAACTGAACGTACCTCCGCTCAAGTTCGGAGATGCGGTGTTCGACTTCTCGTGCCAGGGAGGGAGCGGGATGACGCTCGAGCGTGTAGAGTCTGGCCGCCGCCCGCTTGCCTATGATGTCCTCGGCACTGTTGTACGTGTCGATCTGCCGCAATCACTGGCACCGGGAGAAGCTCTCGATCTGACCTTGATATGGCACTGGACGCTGCCCGAATACGGCTACGGGCGGATGGGACGTGACGGCACCCTGTACGAGATAGCCCAGTGGTATCCGCGAATGGCGGTGTACGACGACATGAACGGCTGGAACCTTGAGCCATTCCTGGGAGCCGGTGAGTTCTACCAGGAGTACGGAGACTTCACTGTCACTCTATCGGTTCCTGCCGGCTACTTGGTGGCGGCGACCGGGATGATCGAGAATCCTGAGGAAGTGCTTACAACATCGCAGCGTGAGCGTCTCGCGCGGGCGCGCAACTCGAATACCGCGGTGCCGATCGTGACTCGGGAGGAAGCGTTGGTGGCGCGACAGAACAGGATGAATGGTACCAAGACCTGGCGCTTCTCCGCCGAGAACGTCAGGGACTTCGCGTTCGCCATGGCACCCGATTTCCGTTGGGATGCCAGCAACTGGGACGGCATCCTGATTCAGACCTTTTATCGACCCGAAGCCTACCTGTGGGAGGAAGCGAACCGGATGGCGTGGGTCACCATCAAGCACTTTTCAGAGAAACTGGCGCGCTATCCGTGGCCACACGCCACCACGGTGGCAGGACCAATCGAGGGAATGGAGTACCCCATGCTCACGTTCGTACCGGTCGGGACATCGCGGGAAGAACTCTACTGGGTGCTCACTCACGAATTTGGCCACGAGTGGTATCCCATGCTCGTGAACTCGAAGGAGCGTGTACACCCGTGGATGGATGAGGGATTCAACACTTTCGTCAACATCGCGTCGGTCCAGGAGTATTTCATGGGCGAAGCCTATGCTGATACAATAGACCAGCAACCACTTCACCTGTATCCGATCCATGCGATCCTCGGTAAGGAACAGGCGATGGCATTGCCGCCGGATGAACAACATGACCTGTACTGGGCGGCGTACTTCAAGCCGGCGCTCATGCTGCACCTCCTGAGGAGCGAGGTCATGGGTGCAGAGCTCTTCGATCGTGCGTTTTCGGAATACACCCATGCGTGGAGCTTCAAGCACCCTTACCCGGCGGACTTCTTCCGTTTCATGGAGAACGCTTCCGGGATGAACCTCGATTGGTTCTGGCGTGGTTGGATCTATACAACGGCGCGCCTCGACCAGGCTGTCGAGCAGGTGACCATCGGTGATGACAGTACGGAAACGCAGATCCACCTCCGGAGTCGGGGTGAGATGTTGATGCCGTTGGAACTACGATTGGAGTACGGGGACGGTACCTCCAGGACCGTCAGGCTACCGGTCGAGATGTGGAAGCTCGGCCCAAATTTCGTGTACCGGCTGCCCGCCCGTCCACAACTCGCTCGCGTAGAGATCGACCCACGAGGAGTCTACCCGGACGACGATCGCAACAACAACGTCTGGATGAGACAGGGGAGGTGAGGGCCGCCAGCGGTCCATTCTCAGCTGTAAGCGTGCGCGATTTCGAGACCAATGGAGAGAGTGAGAAGAGCGGTCATGTAGGGCCTTCCCGCCGCTGACTCATGCCACGGCGCAGCAATCCTCCGGCTCACGGAATCCTGCGGCTAGAAGGCGTTCACGGATTTCCCTGCGGGCTTCCGGTGAGCCCACTGCAGCAAGGGCGTATACGTCCCGGTAACACCTCATGTCGGACCAGGGAACCACGGGCGCCCCGTGGATCGTCTGACCTATCTTCCGCGGGTCCAGTTCAATGAACGCCGTAACGTGATGTTCCTTAGCCAGGAGCGCTCGAGCGAACGCTTTACCTACCGGTCCCGCACCACAGATGACTACAGGGCGTCCAGCAATACGACGCCGGATGAAGTGGGCTTTGCACTGCCGAAACGCGTCGTCTGCATATCGCGGATCGGTGCGCGAGAGCCGATCGGGCCGCTCCCGCCACCGCAACAGCACTTCAGAGACCTTACCAAGACGATAACCGGCCTCCCACAGGCGCAGGATCAGGTCATAGTCCTCTGGCCAACCGACTTCTAGATATCCACCGAGTTGCTCGAAAGCGGTTGCGCGCACCACCAGAGTAGGGTGCGGGATAGGACACTCTACGAAGAGATCGCGTTCGATCGCAGCGGGACTGACCAGGCCATTGATCCAGCTCTCATACCTGCGCGCGCCATCTCGGACCAAGCGTCGGGGGAAATACCTGATGCCTGTTCCGCATGCCACGATGTCGCTATGCGCGTCGAGGAATGCAACTTGGCACTCGAGTCGCGTCGGACTGGCTATGTCGTCTGCATCCATTCGGGCCAATAGCTCACCTCTAGAGTGCGACGCAGCCGCGTTGAGAGCTGAGACTATGCCGTGCCGTGGAGACTGGAGTGTACGGACACGGGTATCACGGCGTGCCCACTCGTCAAGCAGAGTCAGAGTGCCGTCAACTGATCCGTCGTCAACGGCGAGTATCTCGAAGTTGTCGAATGTCTGAGCTGTCAGAGAGGCCAGAGCATCGTCAACGGTGGATGTGGCGTTGCGACAGGGTAGCAGTATGGATACCAGTGGTGTTGAGTTCAATGCGATAGAATATCTGGTCTAGACACTCACCGCCACCTTCGCCATTTCTCACCGTCCCCTTACCACCCCATCCCCGAAGCCATAGTTTCTCGGCGATGCTCGGCTAGCCAGTAGGCTGGCAGACTGTTCAGTCAAGCTGCGGAGAGTAAAGTGAACGATCACAGTACGGATAGCGCTTCGCCTCTCACAGAAGCGGTGAAGTCCGGTCACGAGGAGTTCATCTTCCCTTGTTGTGCTCCCCTGTACCAGGATCCCATCGTAATCGTGACTGGGATCGGGGCCAGCGCCGTAGATTCGGAGGGTCGTGAGTTCCTCGACTGCTTTAGCGGGATTCTCTCGACGTCGATCGGTCATTGTCATCCTGAGGTAGTGGAACGGGTGAGCAACCAGATCAGCATGCTGGGACACACTTCGACCTTGTATCTCACTGAGAATCAAGTGGAAGCCGCGCGCCGCCTTGCAGCCATCGCTCCAGGCAACCTCAAGAAGTGTTTTTTCACCAATAGTGGGACCGAGGCGCTCGAGACTGCGATCATGGCCGCATGTCAATACACTGGCCGCAGTGAGGTGATTGGCCTCCGTCACTCATATCATGGACGCAGCTTCCTTGCTACCGGGATCACGGGGCACGCAACATGGCGACCGCTCGCGAGTCACATTGCCGGCATCAGACATGCCCGCGCCCCGTATCTCTATCGGTCAGACAACGTGGGTTTGAGTGAAGAGGATGCAGCGGAAGTATTTGCACGAGATCTGGAGGAAGTGATAGTGACTACCACCAATGGCCGACCAGCCGCATTTGTCGCGGAGTCGATTCTGGGACTGGGCGGCTATGTGGTGCCTCCACGCGGGTACTTTCAGCGCACAGCCGAGATTATCAGGAGCTACGGCGGTTTGTTCATCAGTGACGAGGTACAGGCAGGTTTCGGCCGCACCGGTGGTACGTGGTTCGGTATCGAACACTGGGAAGTGGAACCTGATATCATGTTCACTGCGAAAGGGATAGCCAACGGTTTTCCGGTTGGCGCCACGATTGCCAAGCCAGAGATCGCCGATGCGTGGAAGGCCAAGACGGTCTCCACCTTCGGAGGCAATCCGGTTTCAATGGCGGCGACTATTGCTACGCTGGACGTGATGGTACGGGAACGGGTGCCGCAGCGTTGTGAAGATCGTGGCAGACAGTTTAGGGCTGGTCTCGATGCCCTGTATGATGCATACGATTGGATCGGTGAGGTGAGAGGGATGGGCCTGATGCTGGCTATGGAGCTAGTGGAAGATCGCGTTACCAAGGAACCCAGCCGTGGAAAAGCTCTCGCTCTACTCGAAGCGGCGAAGGAGGAAAGGCTGCTCATCGGCATAGCCGGTATGCACGGCAATGTAATCCGCATTGCGCCGTCGATGCTGATTACAGAGGATGAAGTCACTGTTGCACTGGCGCGGCTCGAAAGGGCGTGCAAACGCGTGGTGAGAGGTGTGTAGCTTCAGCGAACCGGGTGGGTGGCCACCGGCTACGGCCCAACGGTGAGGACGTAGACGTCTTGGTGGGTCAGGAGCGAGCTCAGTGAGCGAGGCCCCGGTACAACTCCGCAAGATCCTGGGGAGACGCGACGTACTCGCACTTGCGTTCGGTGCGATGGTTGGGTGGGGGTGGGTTGTGTTAGCAGGCGAGATGATAGATCGGGCAGGCAGTCTTGGCTCGGCACTCGCATTCATGGTTGGGGCGGTGATGGTGCTGTTTGTGGGGCTGACCTATGCGGAATTGACGGCTGCACTTTCCCGAGCCGGCGGCGAAATCGCGTTCACATTCGTCGGGATCGGACCTCGGGCCTCCTTCGTCTGCGGTTGGACTCTGGTGCTTGCCTACCTGTCGGTTTGCTCATTCGAGGCAGTCGCCCTTCCGACGGTTGTCCGATACCTGGCCCCCGGTTTTGAACTCGGCTTCCTCTACTCGATCGCGGGCTGGGAGGTGCACGTTTCTTGGGTGGTGGTGGGAGTCGTCGGCGCATTGGCCATTGGCGTCGTGAACTACCTCGGTATACGGCTGGCAGCATTCGTCCAGTGGACTGCCGCGCTGCTCCTCTTCGCGATTGGTCTGTCGTTCTTCATACCTGCGACTATCAGCGGAAACGTTGCTAACCTGATCCCTCATTTCACGGACGTTGCAGGGTTCTTCGGCGTGGTGATCATGACGCCGTTCCTGTTCTTGGGGTTCGATATCATTCCCCAAATCGCGGAGGAGATCGACGTTCCTTTTCGGGTGGTGGGAAGGTTGATACTGATTTCGATAGGCATCGCACTGGCGTGGTATGTCCTCGTGCAGTTGAACGTGGGCCTCACGCTGGATCCGGTGACCCGTACAGAGAGCGGATTGCCCACTGCTGATGCCATGAGTGTCGTGTACGGAAGCCGCTGGGCCGGGAGAGTTCTCGTGTTCGGTGGGTTACTTGGTATCCTCACCAGTTGGAACGCCTTCTTTGTCGGGGCATCGCGCCTGCTGTTTGCCATGGCGAGAGGGGGCATGCTTCCGCCTGTGTTCGCACGCTTGCACTCCCGCTACGAGACGCCGGTCGCCGTCATCGTGCTCCTCACTGCGATCATAGCGATGGCGCCCTTCTTCGGCCGCCAAGCCTTGGTGTGGCTGGTTGATGCCGGAGGGCTAGCCGCCGTCTTTGCATACTTGCTCGTGACTATCTCATTTCTGACAGTCCGCCGTCGCTACCCTCAGCTCCATCGGCCGTATCGCACACCCGCGCCGACCACGGTGGGAGTAGTCGCTCTTGTGACCACTGTCTTCTTCTTGCTGCTCTATTTGCCGGGCAGCCCCTCAGCCCTCGTCTGGCCCTATGAGTGGGCCATCGTTCTTGGCTGGGGATTGTTGGGAGCACTGCTGGCATTGGGCCTGCCCAGGCGCTATGAGACGCTAGGTCGAGGCAGGCGGGCAGAACTGATCCTGGGACCATATGCTGGGGAAGTGCGAGAGGGCAGGCTATGAGATTGTCCAAACCGCGACGGATACAGGGGAGTGCGCGAGGGTGAAGCGGCTGACACTGCCACTAGTGATTGGACTTCTCCCAACAGTCGCAGACACACGTCAGGTATCAGTGAACAGGTAGCGTGTGAGCAGCTCCAGCACATTCCCAAGCTGGAAATCGCTGCGGACGTCATCATGATTGATCTGCTGGAGCTTCGGCATATCGCCGTTATCCGCCTCCACACAGGTGCTTGACGACACGATACCACCTAGGTTATGCTCGATACCGATAATAGTCGGATGCGACTTAATGTCTCAGCAAAGGTAGCTTGAGGAACCGTTGCCCGAGATTCCCGAGTCCCCCGCCCGATTCGATGCCCGGTCGCCGATGTTCCACGGTTTGGTGCGCGGCATGTTGCCGCTGTTCCTGCTCACCCTGCTGCGCACTCGACCGTTCCACGGCATCGAATTGATGCGCTCGATAGAAGAGATGAGTGAAGGTACCTGGAAGCCCAGTCCGGGATCTGTCTATCCCTTGCTGCGACGACTGGAACGTGATGGACTCGTCAAGGGGAAATGGCAGCGGAGCCGGGGTGCACCCAAGCGAATCTATCGGCTGACAGCACTTGGGCGCGCCGGTCTTCCCAGGATGCAGCGCGAGATATTGACGGAACTCTATGCCGCTCAGAAGATCGTCGACACCCATATCGTGGCTCTCGAAACCAGCCTCGGTCGAGGACACAATGCACAAGGATGACATCTCGCGTCTACGCCTGGAGCCCCATGAGAAGCGGACCAATCCGACCCGGAGATGGACTGTGTGGGGTGTGCGTATCATTGCGCTCGTCATGGTGCTTGCGGTGTTGTTGGCGATTCTTGGCAGGCGAGCGACTGGTCCGGCCGCGGTCAGCCCTCGCGACTCCCTGCTGGCAGTGACGAACCCGCCGGATCCCGCGGGTGGGCAGCCGGTGACACGGGCACTTGCTGCGGGCGGATATGTCGAGGCAAGGCGACGGGCCATGCTGTACCCGGGCCGCGACGGAGTAGTCTCGCAGGTGCGTGCGACCCTCGGGCAGCAGGTGAGGCGAGGTAGTCTGCTACTCGAACTAGACACCGACATCGCTGTAG
>Ga0209536_100003614_pt1 | contig 24759 bp, 22 predicted proteins | sample DeeMarSeWOR28_12_FD_187461 | JGI IMG/M metagenome (GOLD analysis project Ga0209536, IMG submission 187461) | Marine sediment microbial communities from White Oak River estuary, North Carolina - WOR-2-8_12 (SPAdes) (version 2) | ecosystem: Environmental > Aquatic > Marine > Intertidal zone >...
GGCGGGTGCGCATCGTGTCGATCCTGGACGATCCGCCCGCCGTGCTCGTCGCGGACCCTGCGAGTTGGGATGGCCGTTTCCTGTACGAGACCCTCGCAGCGGTGAGTGGGCTTCCCCTCCGCGGGTTTGCTCGGATCACGGACGATCGCTGGATCGACATGGCAACCGGTGGGGCAGTGCCCGCGTCGGCGGTTCGGAGAGCGGTCGGGAATGCGGCGCTCGTCGTGGCCAGCGGGTCGGGGACGATGGTAGCCACCGCCTCCGGGGAGGCGGCCGTGTGGCGTTGGCGGTCGGGGGAAGCGGATCTGACGACCGGGGATTGGTACGTGCTCGACCGGCTACCCTCGTCGCCGCTCGCGGGACGGCTCGCGCGCATCGAATGGGACTCGGTCGTTCCTCTCACGGCACTGGTGACCGGGAGGACCGGTGCCCAGCAGGCGGTGCTTGAAGCTCGGCTTGGGAGACGCGGCGCCGCCCAACCGTTGCTGGCGATTGCCGGAGGAGATGCTGCCCGCAGCTTGGAGATGCTCGCGACCGGCTTCTATCGGTGGTCCCTCCGTGGCGGAGCCAGCACCCAGGCATTCCGCACAATCGTATCTTCCGGGGTCGATTGGCTGCTGCGATCCGGACGACGACGGCGCAGCGCGCCGTTGGATGTCAGCCGCACCGTCACCCGTGGCCAGCCCGTTACCTTCCGGTGGGTTGCCACGGACCAGCCAGAGTCACTCACGGTGCGGCTCGATGATGGGGTGATCACCCGGACCGCTGTCCTGTCACTCGGTCCCGACGGCTCGGCGGAGCTCCCGCTGGAGCCGGGAACATACCGGTGGGCCGCCGAACCATCGGCACAGAGTGGTCTGCTCGCGGTGGAGTCGTACGCTGACGAGTTCGTGCCCGCGCCGATTACGCTGCCGGCGGAGGCGGCTGAGAACGTGACGGCGGGCCGCACCGCCGAGTACTTACGCGATCGATGGTGGGCATTCCTCCTGGCGATCGCCGCATTCGTCGCGGAATGGGCATGGCGACAGCGAAGAGGATTGCCATGAAGGGTGGTCTCTGGCGCAAGATCAAGGACGTCGCCCTCACCGATGTGACGGTGCTGGTGAAGGGGCTCGATCGGGACACGCTCGACGCCGTCGAACGGGTCTTGATCGAGGCCGACTTCGGTCCCGCGGCATTCGAGATCACTGAGGATCTCGAGCAGCAGCTCCGCCGCGGCACCCTCAGGACCGAGGCAGCCGTGCGCTCGTGGCTCGCGGCGCGGCTGGTGTCTTTACTCCCGGAGCGAGCGGAAACCGTCGGTCTTGACCTCGGGGACGGCGACGGCCCCGGCGTCGTGCTCGTGCTCGGGGTGAACGGTGTGGGTAAGACGACCACGCTTGCCAAGCTCGCGCACCATTTGCTCGGCCACCGCCGATCGGTGCTGCTGGCTGCTGCGGATACGTACCGCGCGGGTGCGCGCGAGCAACTGATGCAGTGGGCGGGCCAGCTCGGCGTCGATTGCGTCGCGGGAGAGCAAGGCGGAGACCCCGCAGCGGTCGCGTTCGATGCCGTCGAAGCGGCGGCGGCGCGCGGGATCGATGCCGTGATCGTCGACACGGCCGGTCGACTGCACACCCACCGGGATCTCATGGACGAGCTGCGCAAGATCGTGCGCGTCGTGGGTCGCAAGCGCCCCGGCGCGCCACACGAGAGCCTGCTGGTGCTGGACGCCACCGTGGGCCAGAATGCGCTCCAGCAAGGTCGGCAGTTTGCCGATGCCGTACCCGTGACGGGCGTCGTGCTCACGAAGCTGGATGGGACGGCCAAGGGAGGAGCGGTGCTACGCGTCGAGCAAGAACTGGGTCTGCCGATCCGCTGGGTCGGCATCGGTGAGGGTCTCGAGGACTTGGAGCCCTTCGATCGGCAGCGTTTCGTGGAGCGGCTGCTCGCCGACTGATGCTGCGTCCCGACACGCCGATCCAGTTCCTCAAGGGCGTGGGTCCGCGGCGGGCGGAAGCGTTCGAGCGCATTGGGGTTGGGACGGTCGAGGATCTGCTGTACCATGCTCCCCACCGCTACCTCGACGCCACCACGGTCACACCGATTGCCCAGGCCTCGGTCGGTACCGACGTCACGGTGGTCGGCCGCGTGGTGTCGAAGGCCGTAGTCCCGACGCGCCGGCGGCTGCGCATATTCCGGGCGGTCCTGCGGGACGACACCGGGGTGATCGAGTGTGCCTGGCCCGGGCAGGCATTCCTCGACCGGACCATCAAGCAAGGACAGCTGCTCCTCGTCTCCGGACCGGTGAAGTACTATCACGGGCGCCAGATGACACCCCGCGAGCAGATCGTGCTCGCAGGTGCAGACGAGGAAGGGGATCGCGGCGGGTTGATCCTCCCCGTGTACCCCGCGACCGAGGGCCTCACCCATCGTCAGATTCGCCGGCTCGTGCAGGAGCACCTCGACCGTCTGCTGGGGCTGGTCGACGACACGCTGCCGGATTCCCTGCGTCGTGAGTCGCGGGCGTTGCCCCTCGCGGAAGCGCTGCGTGCGGTGCATCGGCCGACGGAACCAGGGGAGCCGGAGCAGGGACGCCGCCGCCTCGCCCTCGACGAACTGTTCGATCTTCAACTCGTCGTGGCCCGCGCGCGCCATCTCGCCAAGGCGGCGAAGAAAGGGCCGCACTTCGAGATCCGCAGAGCCCTGACATCGCAACTGAAGGCGTCCCTGCCGTTCGAGCTGACCGCCGAGCAGAAGCGCGCGGTGCGCGAGATCACGGCGGACATGACCGCTTCCGAGCGCATGCATCGCCTGCTCATGGGGGATGTGGGCACCGGCAAGACGGTCGTGGCCCTGTTCGCGATGCTGTTGGCGGTGGAGAACGACTACCAGGCCGTGTTCATGGCACCCACCGAGCTGCTGGCGGAGCAGCACGCCCGCACGCTCGCCACGCTTCTCCATCCCCTTGGTATCGTCCCCGAGGTCCTGCTGGGCCGGCTGTCAGGGACCGAGAAGGCCGCGATCAGGGCGCGGCTCTCGTCGGGGGGCGCTCGGGTTGCCGTCGGTACCCATGCGTTGTTCCAGGAGCACACCACGTTTCACCACTTGGGGCTGGTTGTGATCGATGAGCAGCACCGCTTCGGCGTCGAGCAGCGCGCGGCGCTGATCGAGAAAGGCGAAGCGCCCGACGTGCTGCTGCTGTCGGCCACGCCGATCCCTCGGACCCTGGCCCTCACGCTCTACGGCGATCTCGACATCTCGGTGCTCCGCCAGAAGCCGCACCGGCAGGCTCCGGTGAAGACGGGCGTGCGGGCAAATAGCGATCGGCTCAAGGTCTACCAGTTCCTGCGCGAGCGCTGCAAGGCCGGCCGCCAAGCCTATGTCGTGTACCCGGTGATCGAGGAGTCGGAGCGGGTGGACCTCAAGGCGGCCACGACGATGGCCGATGAGTTGCGCAGCCGACTGGCGCCGCTGGACGTGGAGTTGGTCCACGGACGCATGAAGGCCGAGGACCGCGACGCCGTGATGCGGCGCTTTCGTGACGGAGCGATCGACATCCTCGTCGCCACCACGGTGATCGAAGTCGGCATCGACGTCCCCAACGCGACCGTCATGGTGATCGAGCATCCGGAACGGTTCGGGCTGGCGCAGCTGCACCAACTCCGCGGGCGTGTCGGCCGGGGGGCAGAGGAGAGCCACTGCGTTCTCATCGCCGACGATCGCTCCGCGCGGGAGCGCCTGCTCCGCTTTGCGCGCACGAGTGACGGCTTTCGCATCGCGGAGCTCGATCTCAAGGAGCGCGGGATGGGCGATCTGGCAGGCAAGCGGCAAGCCGGCGGGTTCGCCCTCCGGTTCGCCGACTTCGATCGCGACGGTGATCTCGTTGACGGGGCCCGGCGGGCGGCCTTGCGGCTGATCGCCGCGGACCCGGATCTGAGCACATCCCCGCATACCACCCTCCGTCGGCGGATCGAGCGGCGCTATCGGAGGGGAATGGAGCTGTTCCGGGTGGGGTGAGGTGGGCCAGGGGTGTGCCTCGCCGGGGAGTGGGACGCACCAGTTGCCACGAGCTCTCGAGCGAGCATCTGCCGTCGGGGCGAGCGGGGCGGCCCGATCTCCGGCCGCTGCTTGGAGGTAGGTTGTCATATAAATACATATTGATATATTTGTCGTATGGTGCAGCGCTCGCTCTCCCGGAAGTCGCTGGCGGCTCTTGCCCGGTACCGCGCCCTCGCCGACGAGACCCGCATGCGGGTGCTGCTCCGGCTCGTGGGCCGTCAGGTGTGCGTGTGCGAACTCGCGGAGGAGCTGAACGTGACGCAACCGTTGCTGTCGTTCCACCTGCGAGCGTTGCGCGAAGCTGGCCTGGTCAGAGTGGAGCGACGTGGCCGCTGGAACTTCTACTCGCTCGATGCGAAGGGGCTCGAGGCTGCCGAGGATTTCCTCTCGGACGTCGTCGCAGCGCACGCCGCCGCGGCCCGGCCGCACGCGGCCTGCTGCTGAATCACGGTGGCGGTTTTTGGGGGAATTGCTCATAAAGGATGGTTGATATGTCCGACGTGAAGCGCTCGGTGCACGAGCATTACCGGAAGGCGGCGCTCAAGGTGCTGGATGGCGGTGGCGGGTGCTGCGGTGCCGACGATCCCTGCGGTCCGGTCTCCGAGGACCTCTACTCGGCTGCCGAGTCGGCGGCCGTGCCCCAGGCCGCGATCCGCGCTTCACTCGGTTGTGGCAATCCCGTTGCGTTGGCGGAGCTGCACGAAGGGGATGTCGTGCTCGACCTGGGATCGGGTGGAGGGATCGACGTACTCCTGTCGGCGCAGCGTGTCGGGGCGAGCGGTCACGTGTACGGACTGGATATGACCGACGAGATGCTCGAGCTGGCTCGCGCCAACCGGCGCGAGGCCGGCGCGGACAACGTCGAGTTTCTGAAGGGCGAGATGGAAGAGGTCCCACTCCCCGACGCCACGGTCGATGTGATCATCTCCAATTGCGTGGTCAATCTCTCAGCCGACAAGGACCGCGTGTTCGCAGAAGCGTACCGCGTGCTGCGTCCAGGCGGGCGAATCGCGGTGAGCGACATCGTCACACGTCGGGATCTCACGCCCGAGGTGCGAGCCAACACCTCCCTGTGGTCGGCGTGCCTCGGTGGAGCGTTACGGGAAGAGGAGTACCAGGCCGGGCTCGAACGCGTGGGTTTCGTCGATGTGCGATTCGAGTCGACGCGGGAGTACTCGCTCCCCGGTATCGGGAACTTCGCGAGCGTATTCGTTCGGGCAAGGCGACCGTAGCTACGCCGAGTCCGTCGGATCCGAGGGCAGACGGCGAGAGCGCACCAGCGAGCTCACGTGCGCGCGACCCGGAGCGATCCTGAGCTCTCTCAGGAACCATCGACCTCACGGCGATGGAATCCTCGTCCGTTCAAGGTGCCTGTATCACCTCGTCTGCCTTGGCCGCGAGTATGAAGTCGCTCTCGGTGAGCCCGTCGATCTTGTGCGTCCAGATCTCCAGCCGAACTCTGCCCCATGACAGATGGATGTCTGGGTGGTGCCCCTGCTCTTCGGCGATGGCTCCCACAGCGTTCGTGAACGCCAGCGCCGAGGCGAAGTCGGGGAAGTCGTACGTCTTCTCGAGATGGTGGCCGCTCACAGCCTTCCAGCCGCTCTCCAACTTTGGCAGGAGCGTATCGATCTCCGCACTGTTGAGTGGCGGCACGCCGCCGCGGCACGGGACACACTGTTTGCTGGCGAGGTCACTCGTCATGGGGTGCTCCTCCGAAGACCGGAGTCGAGGTGGTTGGCGTCGCGACACGACCGGTCAGAAGCGCAGCGCGAGGCCGAGCTTGTGCGGTGTCGAATAGAGTTCGAACGGCGTGTAGGGAATATTGTCGATGTCCCCCGGATCGTGCACGAGATCGATGAGGAACATGGCGCCGGCTACCAGTAGCGACGCCTGACCCCCGAGCAGATAGCCGCGGGTCTGCCTCGAAAGTGTGGCGTATTCCTGGTAGAGTTCCTCGGCGACCGGATCGGCATAGCTCGGGTCGGAGCCGTCCGGGCCGTCGACGACGATGCAGCGGGAGAAATCCTCGCGGCAGTAATCCTCGAGCGTGCCGAGAGCTTCCTTGGAGTCGCTGCTGCGAAGGGCCGCAGCCGTGATGAACCCGGCGGCCGCAGCCAGCGCCGGCCAGCGGCCCCAGTGCGACACCGAGACGATCCAGGGGTCGCGTTGCGGGAGCCCCGCGGCCTCCTGTGCCTGTGCCTCCGCTGCGGCCAGGACGACTGATGCGGCGCACAGCAGCGGCCCAAGGCGGGAGAATCCGGGCCTCATCAACGGGTTCCCCGACGGCCCGCCGCCAGTCCCCCACCGTCGGCGGGAACGATGGCCCACGCGTGGATCGTCCCGCGCCCGTCGTACACGTAGATGGTCCCACGGTCCACGAGGGGTGGAAACTCGATGGGGTCGTCGACCTTGCGACTCCAGCGTGGCCCACCGGATCGGCCGTCCACAAAGAGGATGTCTCCCCCAACCGTACCGACCAGCACGCCGTTCCTGACGGGCGCCGGGGAAGCCCGCACGGTACGGTCGAGCACGAGCCGTGAGGCGGCCGTCGGAGCCGCGAGGGGCACGCGCCACAGGTCACCGGCGACTGTAACGGCGAAGGCGGTGTCCCGAGCGATCGCCACTCCCCCGAAGATCGGGTCGTCGACGTCGATCCTCCAGCGAATGGCCAGGGTCGCCGCATCCAGTCCAACGATGAACCGATCGGGCGAGACGATCACCATCGTGGTGCCGGCCAGCGCGGGTGGTTGGGTGACGACACCAGGGGATGGCACCACGGTCTCGACGGAGCCGTCGGCCGGCCTCAACAGATAGAGCGAGTCCTCCGAGGCCACGAAGACGCGGTCTCCCGCGATCGTGACCCCCGAGCGCACCGGCTTCCGAAATGGACGCCACCAGCGCTCGGTGCCTCGATCGATTCCCAGGGCAGTGACGGCGCCAGCGGCCGTCGCAGCGTAGAGCGTGCCCTCACGCAGCGCGAGCGGACGGGTGACGGGACCGACCTTGGTGTTCCAGCGGTGTTTCCCGGTCAGCAGGTCCCAGGACTGCACCTGGCCCTCGGTGTCGCCGCTCGCCGCATAGACGCGGGACTGTGTGAAGAGCGCGCCGGTCGTGCCGACGCCCTTCAGTCGGTGCTGCCACACGACTGCGCCGTCGTCGCGCCTGAGCACGGTTACGCGTCGGTCGGCTGAAGTGGCGACGATGATGCTGTCACCGAGCGCGAGCGGGCCGGCCGACGACTTGCCCACGTCCCGAGTCCAGCGTACTTCGATGCTGTCCCCCACGTACGCGTCGGCGGACGGCGCGTGGTGTCGCTCCAGGAGATGGGCCGGCCACGTCTGCGGTTCGAACGTGGGTGGATCGACGCGCCGGGGCGTGCACGCCGCCGCGTTGACAGCCAATACGGCCAGGGCTAGGATACCGGCCCTATGGCGTCGCGCGCTCGTATTGCAGATCTCCCCGGCCACATCGGAGACGAGGTATCCGTCCGCGGCTGGGTCATGACGACCCGGTCCAGCGGGAAGATCGCGTTCATGGTGTTGCGGGACGGCACCGGCTACCTCCAGTGCGTGCTGGTGCGGAGCGAGACCGACGACGATGCCTGGGAATCGCTCCGGCGGCTGAGCCAGGAGATGTCGGTCACCGTGACCGGCGCTGTCCGTGCCGACGCGCGGTCGCCGGGCGGCGTGGAGCTCGGAGTCCGGAGCGTGGAGGTGATCGGGGAGAGTCCCGACTTCCCGATCTCGCCCAAGGAGCACGGCACCGCATTCCTGTTTGAGCACCGCCACCTGTGGCTGAGGAGCCGGCGCCAGACGGCCATCATGCGCGTCCGGCACGAGGTGGTGCAGGCGATCCGGGACTTCTTCTACGAACGCGGCTTCGTGCTGGTGGACACGCCGATCCTCACCGGGTCGATCGGCGAATCGGCCGGGACGCTCTTCGAGACCGAGTACTTCGACCAGGGCACGGCGTATCTCGCGCAGACCGGGCAACTCTACCTCGAATCCGCCGCCGCGGCGCTCGGTCGCGTGTACTGCTTCGGGCCGACGTTCCGGGCTGAGAAGTCGAAGACGCGCCGCCACCTCGCGGAGTTCTGGATGGTCGAGCCGGAGGTGGCGTGGTACGACTCGGACGACAACATGCGCCTCCAGGAAGAGTTCGTTTCGTACATCGTCGCGCGCTGCCTCGATCGGCGGCGAGCCGAGTTGGACGAGCTGGAGCGTCATACCGCCCCGCTCGAGCGGATCGTCCCGCCATTCCCGCGCCTCTCCTACACCGATGCCATCGCCCGGCTCCAGGAGGGAGGTGCGGACGTACGCTGGGGTCAGGATCTCGGTGCGGACGAGGAGATCCTGCTCGCCGAGGCATACGATCGACCGGTGTTCGTGTACAACTACCCCAAGGCCGTGCGGGCGTTCTACATGAAGCAGAATCCCGACGATCCTCGCACGGTGCTCAACAACGACCTTCTCGCCCCCGAGGGAATCGGCGAGATCATCGGCGGCAGTCAGCGAGAAGACGACCACGACCTACTCCTGTCCCGCATCCGCGAGCTCGAGCTGCCGGAGGAGAACTACGGCTGGTACCTCGACCTGCGGAAGTACGGGACGTTCGTTCACTCGGGCTTCGGCCTGGGCGTCGAGCGGACCGTGGCATGGATCTGCGGTCTGCCGCACATCCGCGAGACGATTGCCTTCCCCAGGATGATGACGAGGCTGTACCCGTAGGAAACGCCGAGGAGCCGAGCGCCAACGCCACTGGCAATCGGCGGGTCCGGGCGAGTTCCTGCTGATTCCTCGTCTGCTACTGGCTATCCCCCGATCGCTTGACCTCGTCCCACAGCTCGTCCAGTTGCTCGAGTCCCGCCGCGTGCATGTCGAGTCCCCTGCGGTCGGCGGCGGCTTCGATCTTCCGGAAGCGCAGGGCGAACTTCTCGTTCGCCTGCTCCAGCGCGGCCCGCGGGTCCACACCGAGCTTGCGCGCCAGGTTCACGACAGCGAACAGCAGGTCACCCACCTCGTCGCAGAGACGCTCGCGGTCGGGATCCGACACCAACTCCGCTTCAAGCTCGTCGAGTTCCTCCCGCACCTTCCGTCGGGGGCCATCCGCGTCGGGCCAGTCGAATCCCACGCCCGCGGCCTTTTCCTGCAGCCGGTACGCCCACAGCAGCGCAGGCAGTCCGGGCGGGATGCCATCGAGGATGCTGGGACGGAGCCCACCGTTCTCGCGCTGCTTGGTGACCTCCCAGCGTCGCCGAACGTCACCGACGTCGACGGTGTGGTCGACGGGAGTCCCGTCTTCCTCGAACAGGTGCGGGTGGCGCCGCCACATCTTTCGCTCCACCGCATGTACCAGATCCTGGGAGCCGAACTCCCCGCGCTCCTCGGCCAGCACGATCTGGAATGCGACGTGGAGCAATACGTCGCCGAGTTCGTCGCGCAGCCGCTCCCCGAACCCAGTGCGCATGGCCTGATCGAGTTCCATGGCTTCTTCGACGAAATACGGACGCAGTGTCGCCGGGGTCTGCGCCGCGTCCCACGGACAGCGCATACGCAGGTCCCGCACGAGCTCGACGACGCGTCCAAGCGCTGATGGTTCTTGCATTTGCGTCATTTCGCCGGTACAATACGCGACCGCTGCGAACTGTGTCAACCAACGCTCTTTCCAACCGCGGCTGGCTTGCGGTCGATCTGGCGAACCTGTGCGCGAACGCTCGGGCTGTGCAGGCGGCCGCCGGAGGTGCGCGGCTGCTGCCCGTCGTCAAGGCTGATGCGTACGGTCTCGGGGCGATTCCGGTCGCGCGCGCGCTCGAGGCTCTCGATCCATGGGGGTTTGCGGTCGTCACGCTCGACGAGGCGATCGAGCTTCGCACCGCGGGCATCACGCGCCCGATTCTGGTCTTCACACCCCCGTTTCCGGCCCAGCGGCAGGTGTACGCGGAGCACGGTCTCAGAGCGGTCGTCGGCGATCCGGCGATCGCCGACGATTGGAATCTGCCGTACCATCTCGAAATCGACACGGGTATGGGTCGCTGCGGGGTGCGGTGGGAGGACGGTGACGTACTCGCACGGTTCGGAGGGCTCCACTTGGAGGGGGCATTCACCCACTTGTACGCCGCAGATGAGGGGAGGGGCAGCGTGGAGCGGCAGTGGGAACGCTTCCAGCACGCCGTGGCCCGGCTCGGGGGGCGTCCCTCGCTGCTGCACGTGGCGAACAGCGCGGGAGCCTGGCGGTTGGCCGCGCGCCTGGACCTCGTTCGGCCCGGGATCTTCCTCTACGGTGGAGCGCACGCACCGGACCTACCGCCGCCGCTCCCGGTCGCCTCGGTGCGAGCTCCGGTGGTGAGCGTCAGGCGTCTGCCGGCTGGTGAGACGGTGAGCTACGGCGGTGACTGGACCGCGACCGACGAGACGGTGATCGGCACACTGGGCATCGGGTACGCCGACGGGTTTCCGAGAGCGGTGCAGGGCCGTGCCTGCGTCCTCCTGTCGGGCCGCAGAGTACCCGTCGTGGGTCGGGTGACCATGGATTTCATCATGGTGGATCTCGGTGCGGATGGCAGCGGGGTCGCGGTCGGCGACACGGCGACCGTTGTCGGAGTGGACGGAGACGAAGAGATATCGGTGAGCGATTTCGCCGACTGGAGTGGGACGATCACGTACGAAACGCTGACCCGATTCGGTGCGCGTCTGGGGAGGCGCTACTCGGAATGACGAAGCGTCGTGGCGCGGGTCGCGTTGCCCTGATCGTGCTCGACGGGCTCGGGATCGGTGCGACGCTGGACCAGGCTGAGTACGGGGACGCCGGTTCCGATACGCTGGGCAACCTTGCCCGGGTCGTCGACGGGCTGGAGCTCCCGTTTCTTGAGCGGTTGGGGCTGGGCTGCTGCCGCCCGCTCACCGGGATGCGGTGCGGTGGGCCGGAGGCTGCGCACGGTGTGGCCCTGCCGCGCTCTCCAGGAAAGGACAGCACGACCGGGCATTGGGAGTTGTGCGGCCTGCTGCTGCCGCAGGCGTTTCCCACGTATGACTCGGGGTTCCCCGCCGAGATCGTGGACGCGTTTGCGCGCCGCACCGGCAGACGTGTCCTCGGCAACCGAGCGGGGTCGGGGACGGCGATCATCGATGAGCTCGGCCCGGCACACATGGCGACGGGGTCGTGGATCGTCTACACGTCGGCGGATTCCGTCTTTCAGGTGGCCGCCCACGAGGATGTCGTGCCGGTCGAGGAGCTGTACCATGCCTGCCGGATCGCGCGGCAGGACATTCTCGTCGGTCCGCACGCCGTTTCGCGGGTCATCGCCAGACCGTTCACCGGCAGGATCGGTGCCCTTTCCCGTACCGCGAATCGTCGCGACTTCTCGCTCGAGCCGCCCGGCGATACCTTGCTCGACCGGCTGGCGCGCCACCAAGTCGAGCGCGTCGGCATCGGCAAGGTCGATGACCTCTTTGCAGGTCGCAGTATCGCAGCTGTCCACACGGCCACCAACGGGGAGTGTTACGAGCGAATTGGGGAGGCGCTGGATACCCTGAACCGCGGCTTCGTGTTCGTGAACGTGGTGGAGTTCGACCAGACCTGGGGGCACAGGAACGACGCGGTGGGGTTCTATCAAGGGCTGCAGGAGCTGGACGCGGCGCTTCCAGGGCTCGTCGGGCGGCTGAGACCCGATGATCTGCTGATCCTGACCGCGGACCACGGAAACGACCCCACGACCTCGTCGACGGATCATTCGAGGGAGGCAGTACCGATTCTGGTCGTCGGGCCGGAGGTCGAGCCGGTTGCACTCGGCGAGCGGTCGACGCTCGCCGACGTGGGAGCGACCGTGGCCGATTACTTTGGCATTGGGCTGAGCGAGGGGACGTCGTTCCTCGAGCGGGTGGCACGGTGGACGAACTGACGACACTGGCGAGAACAGCACAACGGCATGCGTACGCCCCGTACAGCGGGTTTCGGGTCGGGGCGGCGATCCAGGCCGAGAGCGGAGCTACATATGCCGGAGCGAATGTCGAGAGTGCTTCCTACGGACTGGCCAACTGTGCCGAGCGCGTGGCTCTCGGTGCGGCCGTCGCGTGTGGTGAGCGGCGCTTCACGCGCATGGTCGTCGTGAGCGATATCGATCCACCGGCGTCGCCGTGCGGTGCCTGCCGGCAGGTTCTCGCGGAGTTCGGCCTCGATCTGCGGGTGGAGGCGGTCGGGCCCAACGGTACCCGGCAATGGAAGCTCGGTGAGCTCCTGCCGGACGCATTCGGACCGGACGACCTGAAACGATGAAGACCTTCCGGATGATTGCGCTGGCCGCGGCGGTCACAGCGTGCGGCGAAGATGTGACTGCGCCGGGAGCATGTCCCGATTTCTGCCCTGCGGCCCGACTCGAGACGAGGGATACCCTGCTGACGTCATCCGTCATGGATGCCGAGTCGTACCCCGGCTACGTGTTGGCCAATAGGGCGACGACTCTGCAGGTCGTCTCGGATGGGACAGGTCAGGTGAGCCGCGCGCTGGTGAGGTTCCGCGCGTTCTCCGCGGAAGTCGCCGAAGGTGGGGACCTCGTGCCCGTCGAGGCAGTGGACTCCTTCCGTCTCCAGCTGAACGTGCGACGGAGGAGGGAGGACAGGACCGGGTACGAGCTGCAGGTCCACCGGATACCGGTCACCGTCGACAGCGCGACCTCGTACGATGACGCGAGGCCCTACTTCGCCGACAGCACGCTGCTTGCCACGGTGCTCGTTCCGGATTCGGTGGAGGGGGATACCCTGGCGGCGGCGGACTCCATCCTCGTGACGCTACCGCGTGAGGCCTTCCCGACGCTCGAGCCCGACAGCTTCGTGACCGCCATCGGAGTCGCGCTGCGTGCCGATCAGGAGGGATACGTCGATCTGGCGGCGACGGATCAGGGGGGCAGGGGCGCCTCGATCACATGGTTCGTGAAGATCGACTCCAGCGGCACGCTTGTCGGGCGGCAGGATTCGCGGCTGCCGAGCTTCGACGGGTTCGTGGTCGAGGACTGGCCTCCCGGGCCTGACGACGCACTGCTCGTGGGGGGCATTCCTTCCGCTCGGACCTTTCTCCGGTTCGACCTGCCTCCGGGTATCCTGAACGCATCGACCATCGTCCGGGCAACCCTGCTCATGGTGCCGTCGGAACCGCTGTTGGGTGCTGCGGCCGACACCGTCACGCTGGTGGCCTTCCCGTTGCTGAAGGACTTCGGACCGAAGTCCAAGCCCGAGGTGCTCCCACGCGACACCCTCGTGCGAGAGCTGGAGGGGTTGCCACCAGATACGGTCGTGCGCGAACAGGCGGTGCTCGTAGTGGGCACGGCGGATTCGATCGTGATGGACATCACGCGCATCGTCCAGCCGTGGCAGGGCGACTCGACGGTCTCCCAGAGCCTGGTGCTGCTACTCTCGCCCGAGGGCGGCTCGATCGCCGAGCTGCGGCTGCAGTCCCCCACGGGCGCTTCTGGGAGGCCGGCACTCCGCATCACCTACGTGCCGTTCTTCTCGTACGAGGAGCCGTTGCCATGAGCCGGCAATTGGCCGCCCTCGTCGTGCTGTTGGTGTGCGGGGCCGCTCCCCACCTCGAGGCGCAGGCGTCCGTGTACGGCGTGCTCGGTATCGGGTTCCCAGGGCGCCCGCTGTCGGTGCGCAGCCGCGCCCTCGGGGGTGCGATGGGGGCGGTGGACGCGGGATCTGCCGTGAATCCGGCCGCTATCGCCCTCAATCCACGGCTCAGCGTCTCCGGACTGAGTGAGACCACGAGCCGCAACTACGAGGCGCGTGACGTCTCCGTCTCCGGGCTCAGCGATACGCGGTTCCCGTTCGCGATGGTGTCGGGACCGATTCAGTCGTCGCCGATCTCGTTCGGCATCAGCTACTCGCTGTACGCCGAGCGAAGCTACGACATCGAGACGTCCGGTACGGTGAGCATCCGCGGGGAAGAGATCGGCGTGTCCGACCGATTGAAATCCGACGGCGGGATCGCGGATCTCCGTGCCGCAGTCGCGTGGTACGCGAGCGCACGTGTACAAGCAGGGTTCGGGTTTCACCTCCTGAGCGGCTCCACCCGGGAGGAGCTCGAGCGCGAGTTCGACGACCCGTTCTACGCGCCGGTGTCGCAACGTGGTGACGTCGACTACGCGGCGTGGGCGCTGTCGGCCGGTGTCGTGTTCACGCCGGCCAGCCGACTTCGCCTAGGGCTGTCTGCCCGCCGCGACTCGAAGCTCAGCATCGATGATGCGCTGCTTCCCGGCCTCGAAGTGCAGCTCCCGTGGACCGTGAGCGCGTCGATCACGGCCGCACCGGTGCGGTCCGTTCGGTGGTCGGTTGGCGGAGAGTGGCGCTCGTGGTCGAGCGCGAGAGCCGACATCCCCGAGACGGTCGCCCTCTCGGTGTTCGACACCTGGGAGCTGAACTCCGGAATCGAGTTTGGAGGCCCCGACGTGGGGTCGAGCTTCCCGCTCCGAATCGGATTCCGTTATGCCACTCTGCCGTTCAGCCCCGTGGACGACCAGCCGAGGGAGATCGACCTCGCCGCCGGGTCCGGGATTCTCTTCGGAGGCAACCGCGCCTTCTTCGAGTTTGCCGTGGAGCGGGTACTGCGTGATGGCGGTGGTGCATCGGAGCGGGCGTGGCAGGTATCTGTGGGTCTCACGCTCAGGCCATGACCCGCATCTTCCTGCACACGTTCGGCTGCAAGGCGAACCAGTATGACACCGAACTGCTCCGGCAGGCCCTCGAAGCTGCCGGAGCGGAGATCGTGGGGCGTGCGGCCGACGCCGACACGGCAGTGGTCAACTCGTGTACGGTGACCCACGTTGGTGAAAGCAAGCTGCGGGGATTCGTTCGTCGCTTGGCCCGAGCGCGTCCCGGGGTGCGCACGATCGTCGTCGGCTGTGCCGCCGCGATGGACGACGGACGACTGGCGGAGCTGCCGGGAGTTGCGGCGGTGATCGGAGGGGCCGAGCCCGCTGCCGTGCTCCGGAGCCTCGATCTGCCCGTTGTCGAGCCGAGCGCGGGGCTGCGGACGTTCCAGCGGGGTGCCCGCGCCTGGCTCAAGATTCAAGACGGGTGCGACGAGCATTGTACCTTCTGTGCTACTACGCTCGCTCGTGGTGCCAGCCGGTCCCGCGCGATCGAAGCGCTCGTCGCCGAGGCCGCGGCGCTTGCCGCTGAGCATCACGAGATCGTTTTGACCGGTGTACACATCGGTTGCTACGGAGCGGATCTCATCCCGGCCGGTTCGCTCGGCACGTTGGTGGAGACACTGGTGCGTCGGGTCCCCGACGTGCGGTTCCGGCTTTCTTCCGTCGAGGCCACCGAATTGGACGAGCGGCTGACGGCTCTCATGGCGGAGGCGCCGGAGAGGCTCGCCCCCCATCTGCACGCGCCGCTGCAATCTGGCAGCGATCGCGTGCTCAAGCGCATGGGACGGCACTGGTACTCGGTCGCCGAGTACCGGCGCCGCATCGAGATGCTGGCTGAGCGAGTGCAGCCACTCGGGCTCGGCGCCGACGTGATGGTGGGATTCCCTGGCGAGACTGCTACCGATTTTGCCGCGACCCGCGGCCTGATCGAGGCGCTCCCGTTCACCTATCTCCATGTCTTTGCGTACTCCGAACGCCGGGGCACGGCGGCTGCGCGGCTCGGCGCCCGAGTGGCGCCGACGAGCGCCAGACAGTGGTCCGCCGAGTTGCGCGCCATCGCCGAGGAGCAGGGGGCGGCATACCGAGCGGGTCGTGTGGGTGGCGTTGCGGATATCGTGACCCTCGGCCGCGGCGCCGGAAACCATGACGGTCTCACCGGCGATTATCTGACGGTCCGTTGGCGAACCGATCGGCCAGCCCCCGCACGGTTCCGGGCCCGCCTGACACTCGATGCAGGCAACGAGCTTTCCGTGGGACGGCAGGAGCAGGCGGCGTGACGAAGCGCGTCTACCTCGAGACCTACGGCTGCCAGATGAATGTGGCAGACTCCGAGTTGATTCTCGGGCAGCTGGAGCGAGAGGGCTACACGGTGACCGGTGACCCGTCGCAGGCGAGCGTGATGCTGGTCAATACCTGCGCCGTGCGGGACAATGCCGAACAGCGCGTGATCGGCCGCATGGGTGAGCTCAAGCGATTCAGGCGGCCAGGCGTCGTGCTCGGCGTGGTCGGGTGCATGGCCCAACGCCTCGGTGAGACGCTCTTGCAGGACGCACCGCACGTCGATCTCGTGGTGGGTCCTGACGGGTATCGGGGACTCCCCGACCTGGTCGCCAGCGCGGCGGATGGGGCACGGGTGGCCGACGTTGCGTTCAAGGCATGGGAGCACTACGAGGACATTCCGGCGAGACGCACGCTCGGCCAGCCGTCGGCGTTCGTCACCGTGCAGCGCGGCTGCGATTATCGGTGCACGTTCTGCATCGTTCCGATGACGCGGGGACGGGAGCGCAGCCGCAAGTTGGAGGACGTGGTGCGGGAGGTCGGCGCGCTGGCAGGCCAGGGGGTCAGCGAGGTCACGCTCCTCGGCCAGACGGTCAACAGCTACCACGACGGCGAGCGGGACTTTGCGGATCTTCTGCGAGCGGTCGGCGACGTCGACGGGATCAGGCGAGTGCGGTTCACCAGCCCGTATCCCAACGATTTCTCCGATCGCGCGATCACCGCCATGGCGGAAGTGGCGACGGTGTGCGAGCACGTGCATCTGCCGGTCCAGAGCGGGTCCTCGCGGCTGCTCAAGCGCATGGGACGCCGATACGATCGTGAACGCTATCTCGACTGTGTGGCCAGGCTCCGGGCGGCGATACCGACTATCGCGGTGACCACGGACATCATCGTCGGCTTTCCCGGCGAGACCGAGGCCGACTTTCTTGAGACCGTGAGCCTGGTTCATGCGGTGGGCTTCGACGACGCATTCACTTTTCGATATTCGCCCCGCGACGGTACTGGGGCGCTGCGGCTTTCGGAGTCCGTACCGGAACCCGTGGCGGCGGAGCGGCTCGAGCGGCTCATTGCGGAGGTGCGCGAGGTCGCGCGGCAGCGGAACTTCCGGCTGGTGGGATCCACGCACGAGGTGCTGGTGGAGCGCATCGCGCGCAGAGGCGGGAGGCTGCAATGCCGCACCCGCACCAACAAGGTCGTGCTGCTCGACGGTCCCGAATCGTGGATCGGGACCTATCGGGAGGTGCGGCTCGTCGGCACGTCAGGTGCGACGTTCACCGGGGTGTCGGTGTCGCCCATCAGGGAGTTGGCGGTCATTACGTAGTGCCGGCCGGATGCGGGAGCGGGAGTGATGCTCCCGCCTATCGCCCGGATCGCACTGGCGTACGGGGCCGGTCTGTGGACCGGCCTCGTGCTTTTGGTGCCCGACGGCGTGATTTGGATGGTCGCCGCCGCCGGTGCCGTCCTCGCAGCGATGCGGCCGCGTGTGGGCGTGCTGATCGGTGCCGCCGCCATCGGCATGCTCTCGGGAGTGTGGCGGGTGGAGGCGGAGCGGTTCGAGTGTGCAACGGTGTGGCGGGCGGGACCCGTGTCTGCGGTGCTGCGCATTCACGATGCTCCCGGCGTACAGGCAACGACGTCGGGCACCGTGCTGCACGGGACTGGGGGATGTCGCGGTGTCGTGCGCCTGCGGATCGAGCGCCCGGTGCCGGCAGGCGCAACGCTGCTGGCGGTAGGGATTGCGCGGGGTCTCGGGGTCGTACGCGTCCACCACGTCCGGCTGCTACCGCGCCCTCGGCCGTGGCGCTTCCGGATTCGTGCCGTCATCCAGCGGCGGATTCGCGCGCTCTACGGTGCGCGGGCAGGTCTTGTCGACGCCCTCGTGCTCGGCCGACGAGACGATGTGCCGCCGGGGCTGCGACAGACCTTCGCCGACGCAGGGTTGGCCCACCTGCTCGCCATATCGGGTCTGCACGTAGGGATCCTGTCCTCCTGGCTCTTGCTGCTGCTGAGGCGCATCGGGCTCGGTGAGCACCGCTGGCTGCCGATGATTGCGCTCACGTGGGCGTACGTCGCGCTGCTGGGTGCCCCCGCACCGGCGACACGCGCGGCCGGATTCCTGTCTCTCTATGCGGTGGCTCGCGTACGCCAGCGCCATCCGCCGCTCTCGGCGATCGTCGCGGTGTCGCTGCTGGTGATCCTCGCGATCGACCCGCGAGCGGCGACATCGGTCGGGTTGTGGCTGTCGATCGCGGCGGTCCTCGGAACGTCGTGGGGTACGCGGGTGACCAGCCGTCTTCGGTGGAGTCACCCTGTCGCGCGGCTGGCCGCGTCCTCGTGCGGGGCAGTGCTGTTCACAGCACCCATCACGGCCTTCGCGTTTGGTGCGGTTGCCCCCGTGGGTGTACTCGCGAACCTCGTGGCGATCCCGCTCGCCGGCATCGCGGTGCCGGCCGTGTTCCTGAGCCTCGTGGGGGGCGGGGTCGTCGCGGGAGGGGCAGGCGTGGCGCTGGCGGCAGTCGAGCGGGTGGCGGCGACGGCTGCCGCACTGCCCGGTGCGTGCATGACAGGTCTTCCGGGAGCCCGGTTCGCACTCCCGTGGCTGCTCGTACTCGGCGCGGCGCTCGACGTCACCGGACGTGACGGGAGCGTGCTGTCCCGACTGCGCCAGGGCCCACGCCGGCTGCACCGGCTCCTGGCTCTGGCGGCGCTGGGTGTGTGGGGGGGCGCGGTCCTGCCGGTCTGGCGTGGCTGGAGGGGAGTGACCACACTCGAGATGCATGTGTTGAATGTCGGCCAGGGCGATGCGATCCTGCTCAGGACTCCGTCAGATCGCTGGATCCTCGTCGATGCGGGACCGCGCACGGCCAGGTTCGACGCAGGCGCACGGGTCGTGCTTCCGTTTTTGCGACGGCACGGTGCACGCGCACTCGCTGCGGTATTCGTCTCGCACGGCGATGCCGATCACCTCGGAGGCGTCCCCACGGTGTTGGACCGAACCGACGTCGGCCTGGTCCTCGAACCCGGACAGCCCCTGGGCACGGCGCTGTACCTCGAGTACCTCGCGGCCGTCGATTCACGCGGGATCGAGTGGCGCGTCGCTCGTGCTGGTGACACGATCACCATCGACTCGCTCGTCCTCGCCGTGCTGCATCCTCGAGGTGATTGGGTGCGCGACGAATTCGAGCCGAACGAGAACTCGGTCGTGATCCACTTGCGGTACGGCTGCTTCGACGCACTGCTCGCAGGTGATGTCGGCGCACGGGTGGAACGTGAATTGCGCCCCACGGTTCCACAGGTGGAGGTGCTGAAGGTCGGGCATCATGGGTCCGCGGGCAGCACGACCGTCGAGTGGCTGGCCGAGCTCGCGCCTGAGGTGGCGGTGCTCTCGGTCGGACCGAACCGCTACGGTCACCCCGCCCCCGGCGTGCTCGAACGTCTCGCCGCACGTGACGTCGCGATCCGGCGTACCGACCGCGGTGGCACGGTGACCATCCGCACCGACGGACGCTATTATTCGGTCGAACAGGGCAGACCTACCACCCTGCTGCGGAGCCTACTGTGTCGGATTCGTCAATCGTCACGATCGAGCGGTTCATCCTCGAACAGGAGCGGTTGCATCCCGAGGCCACCGGTGATTTCACGAACCTGCTCTATGACATCGCCCTCGCCGCGAAGGTGATCTCGGGGTACGTGCGCCGTGCCGGCCTCGTGGACGTACTCGGTGCCTTCGGACAGGAGAACGTGCAGGGAGAGCAGCAGCAGAAGCTGGATGTGATCGCGAACGAAACGGTCAAGCAGGCGATTGGATTCACGGGCCGAGTCTGCGTCATGGCCTCCGAGGAGGAAGGCGATCCCGTGCCGGTCCCGCGCGAACGCAATCCCGGCAAGTACGTCCTGCTGTACGATCCGCTCGACGGTTCGTCCAACATCGACGTGAACGTCTCGATCGGCACCATCTTCTCGATCCACAAGCGGGTGAGTCCGGATGGCGGGCCGGGAACGCTGGACGACTGCCTGCAAGCGGGTAGTCAGCAGATCGCCGCGGGCTACATCATTTACGGTTCGAGTACCGTCCTGGTGTATACGGTGCGACAGGGCGTGCACATGTTCACGCTCGATCCGACGATCGGCGAGTTCCGTCTGCTGAACCACAACATCCAGACGCCACCGATCGGTAGGTTCTATAGTGTGAACGAGAGCTACTACCAGCGCTGGACAGACGGCTACCGTCGTGTGGTGCAACAGTTCAAGGGAGTGGAGGATCCCGCCGAACGCAAGAATGCTCGGTACATCGGGTCGCTCGTCGCCGATTTCCACCGCAACCTGCTGGCAGGCGGCGTGTTCATGTATCCGGCCGACTCGAAGGCGCCGCAGGGGAAGCTGCGTCTGCAGTACGAGGCGAACCCACTTGCGCTGGTTGCGGAGCAGGCGGGAGGAGTGGCGACGGACGGGCACCGGCGCATCCTCGACATCGCGCCGGAGGAGTTGCATCAGCGCACACCGCTGCTGATCGGGAGCAGGCAGGATGTCGAGTTCGTGATGAACACCGTCAACGGGGTCGACGCGGGTCCCCGGTCGTGAGCGACGAGCGGCGCTCTCCCTCCGGCCTGCCGATCGACGGCGTCTACGGTCCCGACAGCCACGGGCCGTCGGATGGTCGACCCGGCGATTTTCCCTACACGCGCGGCATCCACCCCACGATGTACCGCGGGCGGCTGTGGACGATGCGGCAGTACGCCGGCTTCGGAACCGCCGAGGACACCAATCGGCGATTCCGGGAGTTGCTCGACGCCGGTCAGACGGGCCTGTCCGTGGCGTTCGATCTGCCGACGCAAATGGGGCACGACTCCGATACCCCGATCGCGGAGGGCGAGGTGGGGCGTGCCGGAGTCGCGATCGACACGGTCGACGATCTCGCCCGCCTGTTCGCCGGCATTCCGCTCGGCGAGGTTTCCACCTCGATGACGATCAATGCCACCGCGGCGATCCTGCTGGCGATGTACGTCGTTGTCGGGGAGGAGCAGGGCGTTGGGGTGCGCGCACTTCGGGGGACGATCCAGAACGACATTCTCAAGGAGTACATTGCGCGCGGCACCTACATCTTCCCGGTCGAGCCGTCACTTCGGCTGATCACCGACATTTTCAGGTTCGTCGCGCAGGAGCAAATGCACTTCAACCCCATCTCGGTGAGCGGCTACCACATGCGTGAAGCCGGGTGTACGGCCGTGCAGGAAGTCGCGTTCACCTTCGCCAACGGGCTCGAGTATCTCGACCGGGCGGCGGTCGCCGGTCTCGACGTGAACGCCATCGCCCGGCGCACATCGTTCTTCTTTGCCGCCCACAACGATCTCTTCGAGGAGGCGGCCAAGTTTCGTGCGGCGCGCAGGCTCTGGGCTCGAATCCTCCGGGAGCGCTACGGCGCCGACGAGCGTGCGTGCCGGTTGCGGTTCCACACGCAGACGGGCGGATCGACGCTCACGGCGCAGCAGCCACTGAACAACGTCGTGCGGGTGACGCTCCAGGCCCTCGCAGCCACCATGGGCGGCACCCAATCGCTGCACACCAACGCCTATGACGAAGCGCTCGCGCTCCCGACGGCCGAATCGGCGCGCCTGGCACTCAGGACTCAGCAGATCCTGGCGCACGAGTCTGGACTTGCCCAGACGGTCGATCCGCTGGGCGGCTCCCACTACGTTGAGGCGCTGACGGATGAGATCGAGCGGCGGGTGAGGGAGGTGCTGGCTGCGATCGAGGAGCTTGGCGGCGCTGCGCGCGGGGTTGAGCGGGGGTACTTCCAGGACGAAATCGGCCGGGCTGCATATGAGCACCAGCAGATGGTGGAGCGGGGAGAGCGGGTAGTCGTCGGTGTGAATCGCTACCCGGTCGACGAACCGCCCCCTCCTATCCCGGCTCCCGACTATTCCGCGCTAGCCGAGCGGCAGCGTACGCGGGTGCGGGAGGCGCGGTCGGCACGCGATGCCGCGGCCTGGGGTGCGGCCCTGACCGCGGTGCGGGCTGCCGCGGCCTCGGCGGATGGTCGGCTGATGGAGCCGATCCTCGCCGCGGTTCGGGCGCGAGCGACGGTGGGCGAGATCAGCAACGCGCTACGCGAGGTCTGGGGCACGTTCCGGAGCCACAGCTAGCAGATCCTGTGCATTCGTGTCCGTGCCGGTAGTTACCCGGGCAGGCCATCGCCCCTGTCCTCGCGATCCTCGGAGCCCGGCGCGTCTCCCGAGTCTGTCGATATGAGACGCTGCGTCTAGACCCTGTGGTTGGCGAGCGCCGGGGCTGGCAGTGGTGCAAGCCGCAGGGTACATCCCGCCACGATCCAGCGGGCGGATGCGGCATTCCCGAGTGTGCGCGATGCGCTGTGGGTACCGGTCCGACTCGTCGCGACACTGAAGGACTGACTCTCGAGGGTGTCAACTGAAGCGGCACCGCAACCTTGCGCCAAGGACCGACATGCCGTAGTGTGCATATGCACACTACTTGTGGGGGAGCGACGTGCCGCGTCCGCGGAAGCACCGCACCTGCCGTCGGTTCGAGGGGGATCGGGTTTACAAGCCACGCTCGATTCCCATGTCAGAGCTGGAGGTCGTCCGCCTGGGGCTCGACGAGCTCGAGGCGATGCGCCTGTGCGATCTGGACGACGTCGATCAGGAGACGGCTGGCGCGAGCATGGGCGTGTCACGCGGTACGGTCCAACGGCTGCTGCGCAGCGGGCGCGCCAAGGTGCTGCGAGCGTTGCTCGACTCCTCCGCGCTCATCATCGAACAGGGAGCGAGGGATGCGACTGTGCCTGCCGACGCTGGATGATCGGGGGCGTGAGGGAACGCTGTCGGCGCACTTTGGGAGCGCGCCATACCTCACCGTCGTCGACATGGATACCGAGCAGTACGAGGTGGTCGTCAACCGGAATGCCCATCCTGCGCCGGGTACCTGTGAGGCCGTGCGTGCGCTGGGTCCGCAGGCAGTCGATGCGGTGATCTGCCTCGGACTCGGACGACGGGCTTTTGCCGCGCTGCACAAGCTCGGGATCGCGGTCTACGTCGCGGACGCCGGGAGGGTCGGCTCAGCGGTACACGCCTTCCGGGCGGGACAGCTTGTCCCGTTGGCGGAGGAAGCGGCTTGCCATGGGGGGCACCACGGTGGGGGACATCACGGTGGGCAGCACCACCACTGCTCCCATTGAAGGGAGGTTCCGATGCGCGACGCCGACTTGGCCGGACTGCGGCTCGGCATCTTTGGGAAGGGGGGAGCCGGCAAGAGCACGGTGACCGTGCTGCTTGCCCACGCGTTGCGAGAGGTCGGGCAGCCCGTCGCAGTCTTCGATGCCGATTCGACCAATATCGGGCTCGCAGGCGCCCTCGGTATCGAGCGGGAACCGGATACCTTGCTGGACCACTTCGGCGGCATGGTGTTCAGCGGCGGTCTGGTCACGTGTCCGGTTGACGATCCCACGCCTCTGCCTAGCGCCACCGTCGAGCTGGACCGCCTACCATCACGGTTCGTCGGCGTCACGGCCGAGGGGATTCGGTTGCTGGTGGCGGGGAAGATCGGCGCGATGGGTCCCGGGGCCGGATGCGACGGACCGATTGCGAAGATCGCTCGTGACGTCCGTTTCACCGTCGGGGGTGAGCCGCCCATCACACTCGTGGACTTCAAGGCCGGGTTCGAGGACTCGGCTCGCGGTGTCGTCACGTCGATCGATTGGGCGATTGTGGTCGTCGATCCGACCGTGGCGAGCGTGCAGCTCGCAATCCACCTCGTGCGGATCGTGCAGCTGATACGGCAGGGTGTCCCGCCCGCCACCCGGCATCTCGACCGGACCGACCTCGTCGATCTGGCGGTCCGCCAGTTTCACGATGCGCCGATCAAGGGAGTGGTGGCCGTCCTGAACCGCGTGTCCGATCGGGAGACGGAACAGTTCCTCCGGTCCGCGCTCGCGCCCGCGGGGCCGGCGGTGATCGGGAGTCTGGGTGAGGACCCGGCACTCCAGACCTCATGGCTCCGCGGGCAGCGGCTGGATGCGGCCGATCTCGAGCGCACAGCGCGAGGGATCGCTCGCGACCTGGCGCAGGTGGTGCAGTATGCCGGCGCGTCGATCGATGAGTGAGCGAGTGCACGCCGGGCAACCCGCGCTCGCCTTCGGTCCCGTGCCATCGAGGCGACTCGGCCGGAGCCTTGGTGTCAACAACATTCCGCCCAAGCGCTGCACCTACTCGTGCATCTACTGCCAAGTGGGCGCGACGCGCGGGACCGAAGCCGAGCGGAGTACGCTCCGTTCACCCCGTGACGTCCTCGCCGCCGTGGATCGCACGCTCACGGCGTGTCGCGAGCGGTCCGAGCCCGTGGATTTCATCACCTTCGTGCCGGATGGGGAACCGACGCTCGACGCCCACCTCGGCCAGGAAGTCCGAGCGCTCGGAGCGCTCGGCCCGTTCCCAGATCAGGGAGCTCTCCCGGACCGGGGAGGACGTGTCGGGGCTGGAGCGGGATCTGGCCCAGAATCCATAGGCCGATTGGGCGCCAGTGATTGCTACTCCAGGTCGGTACGCTGTGGATCAGTTCCTTCTCCTCTTCCCAATGTCTTTATCATATTGGATAGAGTAGTACGACCCTCTGCAAGTTCAACCGGATAAGAGATTATCTGACCGGTTGTTGCAAAAGCAACAAGGCCTACATCAATATCATCTCCAAAATCCTCCACCATCTTGACAGCAAGTCCTTTGCCAAAATCAAGGGCAGTCCTTACTCCCCCTTTCTTGTAAGAAAAATCACTGAAACTCTCAGAA
>Ga0209536_100003615_pt1 | contig 24757 bp, 17 predicted proteins | sample DeeMarSeWOR28_12_FD_187461 | JGI IMG/M metagenome (GOLD analysis project Ga0209536, IMG submission 187461) | Marine sediment microbial communities from White Oak River estuary, North Carolina - WOR-2-8_12 (SPAdes) (version 2) | ecosystem: Environmental > Aquatic > Marine > Intertidal zone >...
ATCGACAATCCGGTCGACCGGTTCAGCTTCATCAACACCGCCGCGGCGGACCAGGCTTTCTTCGGCGAGGGCAGGTTCGAGGGCTTTGGCTTCAGCAGCCGCTTCGTCGCCGAGAACGACCTGCGCCTGACGCGTGTGTTCTTCGACAGCCCGGCTAATCGCGCAGGGCTTGCGCGTGGTCAGCAGATCGTCGCGCTCAACGGCCGCACGATTGCGGAGGTCCAGGCAGCCGAGGGCGTCAATGCAGTGTTCGACCTGTCGCCGCTGGAGTTCACGATGCGCCCGGTCGGGGGCAACCCGGACGGTAGCGATGATTTCACGACGACCATCGCCCAGGACATCGTGACGATCGACCCGGTGCCGCAGGCACGCATCATCACCGACCCCGCCGGCGTGCGTCCGCCCGTGGGTTACATGGAACTCGCGACGTTTATCAGCACGGCCGACGCGGAGATGGACACGGTGTTCGCGGATTTCCGGGCGCAGGGCGTCAACGACGTCATCCTCGATCTGCGGTACAACGGTGGCGGACTGGTGAGCACGTCCGAATTGCTCGGCGATTTCCTCGGCGGTGACGTCGCCGAGAACCTGGTCTATTCCAAGACCGTGTTCAACGAGCTGCGGGCGGCGGCGAATAACACCACCGAGTTCTTCGAACGCCGGGGCAATTCGATGAGCCTGGTCCGTCTCGTGGTCATCGCGTCTGGAAGCACGGCCTCCGCGAGCGAACTCGTGATCAACGGCATGGGGCCGCACGTCGAAGTCACGATCATCGGAAATGACACTTTCGGCAAGCCTGTCGGGCAGGTGGGCCTGGAGTTCTGCGAGAAGATCCTGCGCCCAACAGCGTTCCAGACGCTGAACGCCAACGATTTTGGTGATTACTTTTTCGGTCTGCCGGCTGATTGCGCGGCGCCCGACGATCTGAATGTTGCCGTGGGGGCGGATAACGACCCGAATGTCGAGGCGGCGCTGACTTACCTCGACACCGGAGGATGTCCCGCCGCGTCGGTTCCTTCTGCACAATTCAAGCTGGAGGCAGCGCAGGCCTTTCCGCGGCTGGAACTCCGCGGGACGCCGGCACGGGAGTATGCGGACGCGCTCTAGCGCCTGGCAGCGGCCTTTTTCCTACCAGCCGATGGAGCGCCCGCCGTCGACGGCCACGATCTGGCCGGTTACGTAGATGGCGTCGCGGACGAGATAAAGCACGCAGCCGGCGATATCGGAGGGTTCGCCGGCGCGTTCCAGCGGCACCTCGTCGATGATGGACGCCTTGGTTTCCTCACTCATTTCGCCTTCCGGCCACAGGATGGCTCCAGGCGAGACGCCGTTGACGCGGACCTCGGGAGCGAGATCCTTTGCCAGCGCGCGCGTCAGCATCGCCAGCGCGGCTTTCGCCGGACCGTAGACGAGGTGATCGCGCAGCGGCCGCTGCGCGTGTATATCGACGATATTGACGATGCTGCCGCGGCGTTCGCGCAGGCTTGCCGCTGCCGCCTGGGAGAGAAACAGCGGCGCCTTGAAATTGCTGCCGACCAGGTCGTCCCAGTGCTCCTCGGTGATCTCGCCCAGCGGCGTCGGGTAGAAGGTCGAGGCATTGTTCACGAGAATGTCGATTCCGCCGTGCCAGTCGCTTACCGCGTCGACAAGTGCGGGAATCGCAGCCGTGTCCAGGAGGTCTGCCTGGAACGCGGCTGCCGAATCCGGTCGCAATCCGTTAAGGTGCGCGACGAGATTCGCGGCGTCTTCCGCGGAATGCCGGAAATGAATGGCGACATGAGCGCCCGCTGCATGCAGTTGTGTGGCAATTTCCGCGCCGACGCGACGCGCTGCCCCCGTGACCAGTGCGACGCTGCCTTCGAGACCCGGTGTGCTGCTCATATAGCGACAATAAACCTCGCCCGCCGACAATTTTTTGCGGGGCACGTTATAAAGGCGACATTCTGAAAGACGATCGACGCAACATGCAACACGAGTATGCATTCTCCCTGCCGCAGCCGGACGCGGTCAGTGCCGCTCACAGCGATCGCTGCGCGGACTACATTCGTGCGCGAATACGCGACGCGGGCGGCAGCATCAGCTTCGCCGAGTTCATGCACTATGCCCTGTACGCGCCCGGACTGGGTTACTACAGCGCAGGCGCATGCAAGTTCGGGGAAGCGGGCGACTTCGTCACTGCGCCGGAGATTTCGCCGCTGTTCGGCCGGGTCGTCGCGAGGCAATGCGCCGCCGTACTGCAGGACGTTCCCCGCGCTGGCGTGCTCGAATTCGGCGCAGGGAGCGGCAGGCTCGCGCTGGAAGTGTTGCGAGCGCTGGATGAACTCGACGCGCTGCCGACCGAATACAGCATCGTGGAAGTGTCCGCGGACCTCCGCGAGCGACAGCAGCATCTGTTGCGCGAGGAACTCCCGGGGCTTGCCGAACGAATCAGCTGGCTGGACCGGATGCCCGATGCGCACCGCGGCGTCGTGATCGCGAACGAAGTACTCGATGCCTTGCCCGTCGAGCGCTTCATGCGCAGGAGCGACGGCCTCTACCAGCTGCGCGTGTGCGACGAGGCCGGTGAATTCGTTTTCGTCGACGAGCCGGCACCCGCGGTTCTCGCGGACGCGGTCGCGGGGATCGAGAAGGACCTCGGCGAGCGGCTTCCGGACAACTACATCTCCGAGGTGTCGCTCGCCGCGCCGGCGTGGGTCCGTGACGTCGCGCAGGCACTCGAACACGGCATGGTCCTGTTATTCGACTATGGCGTGAGCCGACGCGACTATTATGCCGCGGACCGCAACGAAGGCTGGCTACGTTGCCATTTCCGGCATCGCGCGCACAGCGATCCGTTGATCCTCCCGGGGATCCAGGATCTGACTGCGTGGGTGGACTTCAGTGCCATTGCCGAGGCGGCTGCGGCGAGCGGCCTCGAGATACTCGGCTACGTCACTCAGTCGCAGTTCCTGTTGGCGGGGGACATCGAGATGGAATTGCACGACTTCACCGATATGCCGCTCGAGTCACAGCTGCAGACCGCGGCGCAGATCAAAATGTTGACTCTGCCCGGCGAGATGGGCGAAAACGTCAAATGCATCGGCCTGGCCCGCGGAGACATTCGCAGACCGGCTGCTTTCGATTCGGCCGACAGGACCCACACCTTATGACGACACCAGCGATTCGATGGAGACAGCCTTGACCTGGCTGCAGGTGGTCGTGCTGGCCATTGTCCAGGGGCTCACCGAGTTCCTGCCCATTTCCAGCTCGGGGCATCTCGTGCTCGTGCCCGCGGCAGCCGGCTGGGCCGACCAGGGCCTTGCCTTCGATGTCGCCGTGCACTTCGGTTCGCTGCTCGCCGTGTGCCTGTTCTTTCGCCACGATATTGCGGCTCTTTTGCGGGGAACAGGGCAGGTATTCACACAGGACTACCAGTCGCCGGAGGCGCGCATTGCGCTGGCACTGGCTATAGGCACCGTGCCTGCCGCCATCGCCGGGCTCGCACTGGCGGGCTGGATCGAGGCGAACCTGAGAAGCCCGGCGGTGATCGTGGGCACGCTCTCGGGTTACGCCATCATCATGGTCCTGGCGGACCGTTTCGGCCGCCGCGACAGAATTGTCGCGGACGTGACTCTCCGCGATGCACTGGTCATCGGCTGTGCACAGGCGCTGGCGCTCATCCCGGGAACGTCGCGGTCGGGCGTTACGATTTCGGCTGGCCGCCTGCTCGGGTTCGACCGCCGCGAGGCGGCGCGCTTCTCCTTCCTGCTGTCGGTGCCCGTCATCCTGCTGGCAACCGTCTACGAGATGGGCAGCCTGCTCATGGGAGACGAACAGGTCGACTGGCTCCGGCTCTGGGTTGCCGCACTGGTTTCCGCCGTCGTTGCGTACGTGAGTATCGACTTCTTCATGCGCTTCGTGAGCCGCATCGGGCTATTACCGTTCGCGCTCTATCGGATCGCTCTCGCTGCAGTGATTCTCTTTGTCCTGGTCTAGATACATCGCATTCCTGCTGCTCTCCGGAAATTGCTGGGCGGCCGGCGAATTCGTGATCGCCGGGGGGCTGCAGGGGGACTCCGCCGACGGCCTGGCAGTCGCCCTGTTCGGTGACCTCGCTGTCGGAGAGGAAACCTGGTTGTCCGCCGGCGCGGCGCGCAGCAGCGTAGATCTTCCGATACGCGACGAGCTCGAGACCTGGTACGCCGATGTCGGCCTGGATCATTTCTTCGATCCGGTGGGCGTGCGGCTCGGGCTTGCCTACTGGGGCGACAACAGCGTGCTCGACTCGAGGGACACGCGGGCCTCGGTTTACTTCCGCGGCGCAAGGGGTTCCATCAGCTTCGATTACGAATTTCGCGATTTCGAGCTGGAGCTTCCGGAGTTCGACTTCCGCCGCCGGCGCCAGGTGAACTTCGACGCCAACGGTTTCGGCCTGGGTGCGCGCCTGGACCTGTCGGAGGACGTGGATGTCCGCTTCAAGGGCATGAGCTACGACTACAGCGTCAACCTGCGCCTCGATCCTAACCGCGATATCGTCAACCTGATTTCCGTGACGCGGCTCAGCCTTCTCAATACGCTGGTCGACTATCGAGCCAGCGTAAGCCTGGGTTTCGATTTCGGGTTGAAACGGCTCGAGTTCGAGACTGCGCAGTGGGAAGGTGCGGTCGCCGGCAGCAGGACCAATTCTTACTCGTTGCGATTCCTCACGCCGATCGGTAATCGCAACGATATCGAGTTCGAATTGGGTTACGACGACTCCGAGAATTACGGCCAGGTAACCGTGTTCTCCGTCTTCCTGTTTTTCTATGGCGGTGGCTGAAAACCGGCGCGAAATGCTTCGACCGCCGCAAGCCGCTCGCGACGAATAGCCTCTCCGATTTTCCTGCCTTCGTGTTCGGCCGCGATAGCCGCAGCGTCGATCCCGCTGGCCGCGGTAAAAGCCCCGCGCAGCAGATCGACCTGGGTGTAGTGACGGTCCTCCAGTCCCTCACGGCCTCTCGCGTCCGCCTCGCAGGTGAGCAGGAACTGTTCGAACCGGCGCGGTCGCCGGAATGCATCCGTCGCTTCCAGCATGCGCAGTATCGTCGCCGCGCGCAGTTCGAAGGCCCGGTGGCAGTGAGTGTGATACTCGGAGACCAGGATTCCGAGGTCGCGACACGCGTTCGGTACCGGCAGGCGCTCCGCCAGGCGGCGAATGAGTTTCACGCCGCGGCGTTCGTGCCCGGGGTGGCTGGGCAGGCTGTGCTTGCGAGTGCTGCCCTTGCCGAGATCGTGAACAAGTGCCGCAAAACGCACTTCGAGATCGGGCGACAGCTTCTCGGCCTGGTCGAGCACCATCATCACGTGTACGCCGGTGTCGATCTCGGGATGCCATTGCCTGGGCTGGGGCACGCCGAATAGCCTGTCGACTTCCGGGAACAGGACCTTCAGGGCACCACAGTCGCGCAAGGTCTCGAAGTAGATGCGGCTGTCCGTTCCGAGGAGCGCCAGCTCCGTTTCCTTCCACACCCGGTCCGGCACCAGGGCATCAATCTCGCCGCTGGCGGTAATCGCGCGCATGAGGGACATCGTCTCGGGTGCGATGGCAAAGCCCAACGACGCGAACCGCGCCGCGAAGCGCGCAACCCGCAGAACGCGAACCGGATCCTCGACGAATGCGTCGGATACATGACGCAGGATCCGGTCTCGGATGTCCGCGACGCCACCGTACGGATCCACGAGCTTGCCGTTCGCATCCCTGGCGATCGCGTTGACAGTGAGGTCACGCCGCCCGAGGTCCTCCTCGATCGTGACGCCTGGGTCCGTGTGGAACTCGAATCCATGGTAGCCGGCCGCCGTCTTTCGTTCGGTGCGGGCGAGGGCATACTCTTCGCCGGTTTCCGGGTGCAGGAAGACCGGGAAGTCCCTGCCGACCTGCTTGTAGCCGGCGTCCGCCATCTCGGCCGGGGTCGCGCCAACGACGCACCAGTCCCGCTCTTTCACGGGAAGTCCAAGCTGCTCATCACGAACAGCGCCACCGACGAGGTACACTTGCATCGCGCGATTCTAGCAAACCGGCCTACTTACGCTGCCCGTGAATTCGAAATCTGTCCTTAGAACGATTGTCTTGCTCGGGCTTTGCTTCCTGCAGTCGGCCTGTTACTACGTGCAGGCGACGCGGGGCCAGATCGAGGTATTGACCAAACGGGAACCGATCGACGAAATTCTCGCGAGTCCCGACACGACGGAGGAACTTGGCCGTCGGCTCCGGCTGGTACAGGATGCAAGGCGGTTCTCCGTCGATGAGCTGGCCCTCCCCGACAACAAGAGTTACCGGTCCTATTCAGACCTGGAGCGGGACTTCGTGGTGTGGAACGTATTTGCCGCGCCGGAGTTCTCTCTGGATGCGCGCGAGTGGTGTTACCCGATCGTCGGTTGCGTCAGTTACCGTGGCTATTTCTCCGAGGAAGCCGCGTACCGGGAGGCCGACACGCTGAGTGGCAAGGGCTTCGACGTGGCGGTCGGTGGTGTCCCGGCCTACTCGACGCTCGGCAATTTCAACGACCCGGTCCTGAATACGATGATGCGGTGGGACGACGTGAAACTGGTATCCACGCTGTTTCACGAGCTCGCGCACCAGGTCCTCTACATCAAGGATGACACCGCTTTCAACGAGTCTTTCGCGACGGCCGTAGAGGAGATCGGCATCGAGCGCTGGCTGGCGGCGAAGGGCAGACAGGACGATATGGCCAACTACCGGGCACAAAAAGCGCTGCATCGCCGGCTGGTGGAACTCGTCAGTGCGGCGAAGGTCGACCTGGCCGGTTACTACGCTGGCGATGTTGGCGCAGACGTCATGCGGCAGCTGAAGTCTGCGCGCCTGGAGCAGCTGTCTTCGGACGTTCGTGTGGAACTTCGGGCGGCGGGCCGAAGCGAAAATCACTGGTTGACCGGCGATCTGAATAACGCGCGTCTGCTGCCGATGTCGCTTTATGACGCACAGGTACCGGCCTTCCTGACGCTGTATGACGATTGCGGTTCCGAACTGGAGTGCCTGTACGACGAAGCCGGGAAGATTGCGAAACTGGATCCGGTCGCAAGGCAGGAGCGCCTGGATGCGCTCGCGGCACGGCAGGCTGCCAAGACGCGCGGCGACTAGCGGCTGGCCAGCCGCTGATCGGCGGGCAGCGCTTCGACCTGCGGCAGGCGGTCGGAAAGCCGCCGCATCTCGCCGGTCAGGCGCCAGTGGAAAATGGTCTCCGCCGCCATCACGCGGCGGACGTATTTGCGGGTTTCGTTGAACGGGATGTTCTCGATCCATACGCGGGCATCAACGACGCCGGATTGCGGCAACCAACGGTCGACGCGATGCGGGCCGGCATTGTATGCGGCCGTGGCGAGTATGTGATTACCGTCGTAGCGTTCGACCATGCTGCCCAGGTAGGTCGTTCCCAGGCGGATGTTGTGATTCGGATCGGTCAGGGTGTCGATCCCGGAGTAGGACAGCTTCAACTCCTGCGCCACCTGGCGGCCGGTGGCCGGCATGAGCTGCATCAGGCCGATCGCGCCGGCGCGCGAACGAACATCACGCATGAACAGGCTCTCACTGCGAGCGATGCCGAGCGCCCAGGTCATCGGTATGCTGGCCGATGCCGCGTGCTGTTCGAATGTCTGCTTGAAAGGCAGCGGGTAGCGCAGTTCGAGGTCGTCGTAATGCCCGACGCTTGCAGCCGTTGCAATTGCCCGCGAATGCCATCCCCAGCGGTGCGCGAGCACGGCAGCCTGGGCTTTTTCCTCGCGAGGCAGCACGGCAACGGCGGCGTCCCATTCCGACCGGCCGCGACTGTCCAGCCCCACCAGGAACAGCTCGCGCGCCCGAACGAATTCCTGCCGGTGCGAGAGGGCGCGGATGACGGTCTCGTCGGCGCGCAGCGTGTCGTCGGCAAATGCGTAGCCGACGCCGAGCTCGTCCGCCGCGAGGAAGCCGTAATAGCTGCGTTCGCCGGCGAGTGATTCGAGCGCGGCTGCGGCCGCAACATCGCGACCGCTGCGGGCGAGCGCGATTCCCCGCCAGTAACGCCACTGCTCTGCATCACGCTCCGCCGTGGTCATCATGGCAATGTCGTTCAGCAGGTCAGCCCACTTCCCGGCACGAAGGCTTACGCGCGCACGCCAGCGCATGACTTCCTCGTCCTGGACCGCCAGCGGCAGACCCGTCAGCAGCTCGTAAGCACCGGGGAGGCTATCGCGGGCAGTCCACAGCGCAATGTGTCGCCGTGTGGCATTTCGCAGTTCGGCCTCAAACGCGTAGTCGTCTTCCACGCTATCCCACAGTTCCAGCGCTTTCTGCGGATCGCGATACGTTACTCGCCTGATTGCGTACGCAAGCTGCTCGCGTGCGACTGCATTATCGACACGCCGCCCGTGGGTTTCGACAAACTGCTCTGGTTGCGACCCGGCCCGAAGCCAGTCATTGGCTTCGTCGAGCAAGGCCTCGTCCAGGGATCGAGCCAGCCAGCGCGCCCGCGTGAACTCGCGGGCCTCGATTGCAAGCGCGTAACGTGCCCGGTAATCCCGTTCCGTCAGCTGCTTCTGCTTGCGCATGTACTCGAACACCGGGTCGCATTCCTGCGCCTGGCTGTGACCGGTCAGCCAGAGGTTCCGGCCCCTGTGCTCGATACGATCGCCGCTGCCGGCTTCGATCTCGGCGTGCAACGCGATGCAGTCCAGCCTGGCATCTCCCAGTCCCTGGTAGTAAGCCTGGTATATGCGCAGGTATTGTTCGAGCTGCCCTGAGCTCGCGAGATGCAGGACATAGCGGTAGCGCAGTTCGCGCGCCGGCTTGAGGGTTCCATGGCGGTCCAGAAACGCTTCCAGTGCGGCGGAATCGGTCTTGCGGATGCCGGCTCTGAACCACGCCGCGCGCAGGTCCGGCCACAAGACATATTCCCGCAGTAGCGCCTGGTCCTCTTCGCTTAGCGCCTCCACGGCATCCCAGCGGCCACGCTCGACATCGGCATAGACCTGGCGGAACAACGCGCGTTGCTTGTCGACGTCGGAAATCGCTGCAGCCTGTCCCTGGAGCAGCAGCGCCAGCGCCGCGACGATGCCGGCTGCGAGCTTCGGGGTAGCTTTATGGGGCGACATCGTGGTTGCGCAATCCCTTGAGCGTCAGAGGAATCCTGAATCCGGAACCTTACTCAGCGGCGAAAAGTTGCGCAACCAAATGCATCGCAAAAAAAAGCCCGGGCACTGTACCGCGCCCGGGCCCGGTGTGCTTTTGCCCGGCAGCCGTCAGCGAACCTGCAGCATCAGCGCGCGATCACCGCGCTGCACGAGCAGGAAGAGAATGCGATTGCTGGATGCAATCTCGGCCAGTTCGCTGAGCGATCTGACAGGGCGCCGGTTTATCGCGGTAATAATATCGCCGCCGCGCAGGCCCCTCTGCGCGGCCGGGCTTCCCGGCTCGACAGAGGTTACTTCGACGCCGCCATCGCTGGCTGTCGAGGCTTCGGCGAATTCTGCGCCAACGAGCCCCGGATGAATCTCGGCGCCGACGCTCGCGGCCGCGCGCTGCTGACCGAGCGCCGTGGTTGTCTTGCGCTTGTCATTCTCGCGCACGAAGTCGATCTCGACCTCGTCGCCCGAACGCATCAGGCCGATCGTATTTCGCAGTTCCGCTGCGCCCGAGATCTTCTTGTCGTTGACGCCGACGATGATGTCGTCAACCTGCAGGCCAGCTTCTTCGGCCGCGGATCCCGGCTCGATTCGCGTGATAAGGGCGCCGCTCGTGACGGACGAGCTGAGGGCTTCGGCGACCTCCGCGTTGACGTCCTGTATGGATACGCCGAGCAGTCCGCGCCGTACCTCTCCGAAATCGAGAATCTGCCGCATGATGGAGCTGGCGATCTCGGTAGGTACCGCGAAACCGATACCGACATTGCCGCCAGTACGGCTGATGATTGCCGAATTGATGCCGACGAGTTCACCACGCAGGTTCACCAGCGCACCGCCGGAGTTTCCCGGGTTGATAGAAGCATCGGTCTGGATGAAATCCTCGTAGCCGTCACGGCTTATTCCGCTGCGGCCCAGCGCGCTGACGATTCCCGACGTCACCGTATGGCCGAGGCCGAACGGGTTGCCGATCGCGAGCACGAAGTCGCCGACTCGCACGCGCTCCGAATCACCGATTGGCATGTCGGTCAGTCCGTCTGCCTCGACCTTGATGACGGCAATGTCTGTCGCTGCGTCCGAACCGACTATCTCTGCATCGAGTACCTTTCCGTCGATCGTCGAAATCTGGATCTGGTCCGCCTGTTCGACCACGTGGTGGTTTGTCAGGATGTAGCCGTTCTCGGCGTCGACGATGACGCCCGATCCGGCACTTGCAACTTCACGTTGCCCACCGCCCGGAATATCTGGCAGGCCGAAAAAGCGGCGAAATGCCTCATCGCCGAAATGTCCGCCTGTACTGACCGTCTGGCTGACGCGGATATTGACGACGGCCGGCGACACCCTGTCCACGAGCGGCGCCAGGCTGGGCAGTTCCTCGTCGTTGACCATGGCGGGAAGAGCCGCCCAGGTCGTCGCGGACAGAATCAGCAGCAGGCCGGTTGTGAGTATTCGGAAGTTCCTGGTCATTTATTGCTTGCCTCAAGCTTGGAGACGCCGTCCGTAAAGGTACGACAATATGGCTGAATCAATGGTGAATGGGGAATTATAGGCCTAAAGCCGTCGACACCAACACGGTGCATTAGTTCCAACAGGCCCTGTTAATCGATGATGCCCGGGCGCGACCGATCGTCGCGCCCGGGCGGGGCAGCATCAGGCTGCTTCAACCTGGATCCGGCGTGCCTGGACTTCCGGCAGCTTCGGGATCGATACCTCCAGGATGCCGTTCCGGCACTGCGCCTTGATGTTCTCGGCATCGGACGTATCGGGCAGGGAGAAGCGGCGGAAGAACCGGCCGCTCACGCGCTCCATGCGCTGCAGTCCTGCTTCCTCGCTCTGCGATTCCTTGATTCGCTGGCCTGCGATACTCAGCACGCCTGCATCCATGCTGACTTCGATGTCAGCCGGATCGACGCCCGGCACATCGGCACGCAGCACGAACCGCTCTTTTTCCTCAATGATGTCTACCGCCGGTACCCAGTCCGCCAGGGCGGCTTCGCCGTCGCCGGCCGGCATGCTGCGGGCAGCGAGCCGGTCCAGGTCCCGGTGCAGCATGTCAACAATGCTCCAGGGCTCGAATCGTGTCAGGTTCATGGTCTTTTGCTCCTTCATTTACGGTTAGTGGCGCCGCTTGCGGCTGCCGTCCAGTACCTGTTGAGCGCTTATCTGTGGGCACGGGATCGCAATTCAAGGCGCCGGAAATCGGCTTTTCGGATCGCTAAATCGCTGCTTTCGAGGCACCCGGCGACCTGATTTAATGGCACTATATGTAGTGGATACGGAATTTCACAAAAGCGTCACTTTTTTTGCTGTTTTTTTAATGTTAATAATTTGAAAGGAATTGTAATTAGCTGTTTTAAAAGAGATAAAAGCCCAAGAAAAAAATCCGCCAAACCCTTGACAGGGACACGTTACGGGCATAATCTTGTGCCTACTCGGACACAACATCTTGTGTTCAATCAACGAGGGTCTGGAGGCCACCTCTGACGCTCGCCGCGAAAAAATCGATAAGCGGCGAGAGGGCATCTGTGCCCTCGCAAAATTGGGGCATAGCTTAGATTCGGGGTCTCCGAAGGGAGTTAAGGGGAGTATTTCTGCCAATGAAGTCCGCCATTCATCTGGATGCGCATACGGTCGCCGATATTGAATTTCAGCCAGCATCGCTCGATATCTGGGACGCAAAGTACCGGCTTATTTCCAAAGACGGGACGAAACTCGACGAGTCGATCGACGAAACCTACAAAAGGGTCGCAAGAGCACTCGCGAACGTAGAAACGGAGTCCAAGCAGGAACACTATTTCAACGAGTTCCTGTGGGCGCTGCGTAGCGGCGCCATTCCCGCGGGACGGATCATGTCCAATGCGGGCGCCCAGGAGCACAAGCCGGCCACGTCCACGATCAACTGCACGGTATCCGGCACCGTCGGCGACTCGATGGACAACATCCTCAACAAGGTGCACGAGGCCGGCCTCACGCTGAAAGCAGGCTGCGGCATCGGTTACGAATTCTCGACATTGCGCCCGAAAGGCGCGTACGTCACGGGTGCGGGCGCGTACACCTCGGGCCCCCTGTCGTTTATGGATATCTACGACAAGATGTGCTTTACCGTGTCGTCGGCGGGTGGCCGGCGCGGCGCGCAGATGGGCACATTCGACATCGGCCATCCGGACGTCATGGACTTCATACGCGCCAAGCGCGAGGACGGGCGGCTGCGACAGTTCAACCTGTCCCTGCTGGTTACCGACGAGTTCATGCAGGCTGTCATCAACGAAGACGACTGGAAGCTCGCGTTCCCGGTCACGCAGAAAGAGGTCGAGCAGGACGATCTCGACATCACCGACGAGAGTCAGTTCGTCTGGCGCGAATGGCCGGAGGCCGGCAATTACGTGTCCAACCCCGAAGGCCTGGTCGCCTGCAAGATATACAAGACCTTGCCGGCGCGGCGCGTATGGGACGTCATCATGGCGTCCACTTACGATTTCGCCGAGCCGGGTTTCGTGTTGATCGACAAGGTCAACGAGATGAACAACAACTGGTTCTGCGAAAACATCCGCGCAACCAATCCCTGTGGCGAGCAGCCGCTGCCGCCTTACGGCTCTTGCCTGCTCGGGTCCGTCAACCTGACACGGTTCGTGGTCGATGCGTTCACCGATGACGCGCGCTTCGACTGGGAGGCGTTCCGCAAGGTCGTCAAGGTCTTCACGCGGATGCTGGACAACGTCGTCGAGATCAACGGCCTGCCGCTACCGCAGCAGCGCAACGAGATCCAGCGCAAGCGCCGCCACGGCATGGGTTTCCTCGGGCTGGGCTCGACGATCACGATGCTGCGCATGAAATACGGCGATCAGCGGGCGGTGGCGTTCACGGAAGACGTGGCGCGTGAACTGGCGCTGGCCGGTTGGGAAGAAGCCCTGGAACTCGCGAAGGAGAAGGGCCCGGCGCCGATCATGAACGAGCAGTTCGAAGTGACGGAAGAAATGCTGGCACATCGCCCGGAGATGCGCGGCGACGGCTTCCAGGCTGGCGACAAGGTTCCGGGCCGTATACTTCACGCGCGCTACAGCCGTTACATGCAGCGCGTGGCGACGGAAGCGCCGGAACTCGTAAAGGAACTGGCCGAGGTCGGCGCGCGATTCACGCACCACAGTTCGATTGCACCGACGGGCACCATATCGCTGTCGCTGGCGAACAACGCCTCGAACGGGATCGAACCGAGTTTCGCACACCATTACTTCCGCAATGTGATCCGGCAGGGCAAGAAGACGAAGGAAAAGGTCGACGTGTTCTCTTTCGAACTGCTCGCTTACCGCGAGCTCATCGACAAGGAAGCGATGCCGCCCGGTTTTCAGGACGGCGAGGCCTCGACGAGCCTGCCCGAATACTTCATCACGGCGGAAGATATTTCGCCGACCGAGCATGTCGATATCCAGGCAGCGGCGCAGAAGTGGATCGATTCGTCGATCTCGAAGACCGCCAACGTGCCGACCGACTATGCGTACGACGATTTCAAGGACATCTACCTGTATGCCTACAAGCAGGGGTTGAAGGGCTGCACGACATTCCGCTTCAATCCGGAAGCGTTCCAGGGCGTATTGGTGAAGGAAAAGGACCTTAAGAACACGGTGTACACGTTTACGCTGGAGGACGGTTCGACGGTCGAATTCAAGGGTGACGAAGAGATCGAATACGACGGTGAAACGCACACCGCGGCGAATCTCTTCGATGCGCTCAAAGAAGGTTACTACGGAAAATTTTGAAGCAGCGCGCAGCGACTGCTGAGGAATCACGTACATGAAGATTGAAAAGAAGATTGTTGGCTACGCAGTGAAGCAGCCGGTACCGGAAGAGAAGAACGAGCGTCCAGAGCTGCGCCGCGAAGGTGGCGGCGGCAATCGTGCCGAAGTAATCCGGATGCACGAGAAGCTGGAACGTCCAGAGGTGCTGATCGGTTCGACCTACAAGGTCAAGACGCCGGTTTCCGATCACGCCATGTACGTGACGATCAATGACATCGTCCTCAACGAAGGCACGGAGCACGAAAAGCGCCGCCCGTTCGAGATCTTCATCAATTCCAAGAACCTCGATCACTACCAGTGGATCGTGGCATTGACGCGGATTATCTCCGCCGTCTTCCGCAAGGGTGGTGACGTTGCGTTCCTCGTCGACGAGCTGAAGGCCGTGTTCGATCCCCGTGGCGGCTACTGGCAGCCCGGCGGCAAGTACATGCCGTCAATCATCGCGGAGCTGGGTTATATCGTTGAGAAACACCTTATTGCCATCGGCCTGCTGTCAGGCCAGGAGCTGGACGAAGGCCAACAGAAGCTTATCGCCGAGAAGCGGGCAGAATTCGAAGAGTCCCGCAAGCAGCAGGATGCGTTTTCGACGAGCGAGTTCCCGGAGGGTGCGCAGCTCTGCAACAAGTGCAACACGGCGGCCGTCATCATGATGGATGGGTGTATGACGTGCCTCTCATGCGGCGACTCCAAGTGCGGCTGAGCTGAGAGTCATTCAGCCGGCACGATGCCGCGTTAAAAAAGCGCAGAAAATGCTCACGTACGAATCGTGTACGCTCCGCGTTTCTGCGCTTTTTTGCCTTGCCTCGCGCTCGCCTGAATGCCTCTCAGGTGCTAGCGCATGACCGGTCGTGGTAAATTCCCGCCGTGACCTTATCGATTCCTGATTTCTCGAAGACACGCGTCGTCGTTGCCGGTGACGTGATGCTCGATCAGTACCTGTTCGGGGCGACAAGCCGTATTTCGCCTGAGGCGCCCGTTCCCGTCGTGCACGTGCAGCAGACCGATGACCGGCCCGGCGGGGCGGCCAACGTCGCCGTGAACCTGGCGTCGCTGGGCGTGAAGACACGCCTGATCGGCGCGGTCGGCGACGATGCGGCAGCGAGCACGCTCGAGAGGCTGTTACAGGCACAGGGCATAGAGTGTGACTTTGCGCGCGTGGGTGATCGGCCGACGATCACCAAGACCCGGGTCCAGAGTCGCGGCCAGCAGCTCATCCGGCTGGACCAGGAAAATGCCGCCGAACTCAGGGACAGTACGCTGGCCGATACGCTCGGCGCTGCCGTGGCGGGGACTGGCGCTGTTGTGCTCTCCGACTACGGTAAGGGCGCATTGACCGACGTTCGACGCATGATCGAGCTGTGCCGCAAAGCCGGGGTACCTGTGCTGGTCGACCCGAAGGGCCGCGAATTCGAGAAATACCGTGGGGCGACGCTGCTGACGCCGAACCAGGGCGAATTCGAAGCCGTGGCCGGACACTGCGCGAACGACGAGGAGCTGGCGGCACGGGGCTGGAAGATGGTCGAAGACCTCGAGCTGACCGCGCTGCTGGTTACCCGAAGCGAGAAAGGCATGATGTTGCTCGAAACCGGCAGTGAGCCATTGTTCCTTTCGACCCAGGCGCGCGAAGTCTACGACGTTACCGGCGCAGGCGACACCGTTATCGCAACGCTTGCAGGTGCGCTGGCCAGTGGCCAGTCGCTTGCATCGGCGTCAGCGCTTGCGAATATCGCGGCAGGCCTTGTGGTTCGCAAGATCGGCGTTGCAACGGTAACACCGGGGGAGATCCAGGTTGCCCTGCACCAGCGCGGCCAGGGCGGGCGAGGCCTGGTTTCCCGCGACGAGCTTCTCGTTCTCGTCGGCGAGGCTCGTGCGCGCAAGGAACGAATCGTCATGACGAATGGCTGCTTCGATATCCTGCATGCCGGTCACGTGGCGTACCTGGAGGAGGCGAAGAGCCTCGGCGACCGATTGATCGTGGCGGTCAACGACGATGACTCCGTGCGGCGCCTAAAGGGCGAGTCGCGCCCGATCAACGCGCTCGAGGATCGCATGCTGGTGCTGGCAGGACTCGCGGCCGTCGACTGGGTTGTGCCTTTTACCGACGATACGCCCGCCGAATTGATTGCCGCAGTGCTGCCCGACGTACTGGTCAAGGGCGGCGATTACCAGCCCGAGCAGATCGCCGGGGGCAAGGAGGTCCTCGAGAACGGTGGCGAGGTGCGTGTCCTGAGTTTTCGTGACGGCCACTCCACCAGCCGTATCATCGACAAACTCGACGGCTGAGCGCTCCTGCGCGTTGCGGTTACGGCGTGCGTATCCTCTATAACCTTCTGACCTACGTGCTTTTCCTGCCGTACATCGGCTACTGGCTGGTGCGGGGGATAACCAATCGATCCTACCTGCAACGAATTGGCGAGCGCATCGGCATCGGCTATCCGCGGCTCGAAAGAAGCATCTGGATTCATGCGGTATCCGTAGGCGAAGTCGTGGCGGCCGTGCCGCTGATTCGTGCGCTGGCCAAGCGATACCCCGGAAGGCCACTGCTGGTAACCACGGTCACGCCGACCGGGGCAGCAAGGGTCGCCTCGATCTTCGGCGACGACGTACATCACACCTATATCCCTTTCGAGGCGCCAACCGTGGTCAATCGCTTTTTCTCGGCGACCAATCCGGAGATCGCGCTGGTACTGGAAACGGAAATCTGGCCGAATCTGTATCGGGGCTGCGGCGTGCGCGGCATCCCCCTGGTTCTCGTCAGCGCCCGCATCTCGCCGAAGTCCGTGCGTAGTTACCGTCGCCTGTTACCGCTGTTTCGCGAGACCCTGTCGCACGGCATCATCATCGCCGCCCAGAGCGAGGCGGACGCGAAGCGTTTCCTGTCGCTCGGTGCCGCGCCAGAGCGTACGAGAGTCACCGGTAACATCAAGTTCGATGTGGAATTACCGCCTGACCTGTCGGACCGTGGGCGCGAGCTGCACGCAGAGCTGTTTGGCGAGCGGCCGGTATGGATTGCCGCGAGCACGCACGAAGGGGAAGAAGAAATCGTGGTCGAAGCTCAGAGGATGCTATTGGAGACACATCCCGACCTGCTGCTCGTGCTGGTACCACGCCATCCGCAACGATTCGCTGCCGTGCGTGAAATGGTCGTGAAGCAGGGCATGAGCGTGGTTTCGAGAACCGATGGTGAGCCGTGCAGCGCGGATACGCAGGTATTTCTCGGCGACACGATGGGCGAACTGACGCTCTTTTATGCGGCCAGCGACGTGGCCTTCGTCGCCGGCAGTCTGGTCCCAATAGGCGGTCACAACCTGCTGGAACCCGCGGCGCTCGGCCTGCCGCTGCTGAGCGGACCTTACATATTCAATGCCCAGGAAATCGCGGACATGTTCGTAACCAGGGGAGCCTGCAAGCTGGTGCGCGATGCCGCGGAGCTGGCCGCGGCCGTCGACGGTTTATTGTCCGATCCGGAGACGGCATCGCGCCTGGGGGCTGCGGGCCGCGAAATCCTCGAACGCAATCGCGGCTCGCTGGCGCGGCTGATGGCGATGATCGAGCCGCTGGTAGCCTGAGAGTTTACTCCGTCTCTTCTTCGGCCGCTTTCCTGGCTTCCTCTGCGAACTGGTCTTCCGGCGGTTTGCGCGGAACGAGGAATGGCTCGAGGTTCTCGAGGTCCTGCACCTGCAGGGTGCCGGCCGCCTGCTTGAGCCGCATGAAATTCAGCAGGTAGTCGTACCTTGCCTGGTAATAGTTGGTGATCGACTGGTACAGGTTGCGCTGTGAGAGCAACACATCCACGATCGTGCGCGTGCCGACATCGAATCCTGCCTGGGTTGCGTCGAGAGCAGTCCTTGCCGAGGCGACGGCTTGCTGCAACGCCTGCACCCGGCTGATCTCGGCCAGTACGCCGAGGTACGAATCACGGGTTTGCCGATCCGTTTCACGCGTCACGCGCTGCAGCTGTTCACGTGCCGCGCGATGCAGGTAAACGGCTTCCTTGACGCGCGACGACGTTGTGCCGCCGGAAAAAATCGGCAGGCTGAACTGTATGCCGATGCTATCGCGCCTGAAGTCACTGTCCGCGGGCAGCGGACCGAAGCCGTTGAAGGTGTCCTGGTCCTGTTCCGAGTCCGTTGAACCAACATTCGCCACGAGGTCGATCGTGGGGTAGTGGCCGTTGCGGCGGAATGATATTTCGTCGCGCGCCAGGGCTTCGTCCAGGCGGCTCGAGACCAAAGCGAGGTTCTGGCTCATCGCAAGGTCCAGCCACGCCTGCTCGCTGGCCGGGTCAGGGTTCCTGAGCGGTACGTTTTCCACGGGCGCCGCCAGGTCCCTTATAAAAGAACCCGTGATCTCGCTCAGCAGGTAACGTGCCGTGGCCAGCGAGCGCTTCGCCGCGATCTCGTTCGCGACCGACTGGTCATAGGCCGCCTGTGATTCCTGGACGTCGGTGATCGCAATGAGCCCGACTTCGAAACGCTGCTTGGCCTGCTCGAGCTGGCGTGCAATCGCGAGGCGATCAGCGTGAATGGCAAGCAGGCGGTCCTCGGCGCCGAGCACGTTGAAATAGGCTTCTGTTACGCGGACGATCAGGTCCTGCTGTGCCGCTTCACGATCGGCTTCGGCCCTTGCCACGATCTTGTCTGCCCGCCTCAGGCCTACGATCTGGTCCCAGCGAAACAGCGTCTGTCGCAGGTTGAACTGCCAGCGCGTGGTTTCGTCATCCACCTCGGTCTGGAACGAGAATGGCACGACGACGAAATTACCCGATCCCTCCGGCTGTTCCACTACCGTGTTCTGCACGCCAGAACCCGACGATTCGCTCTTGGTCCAGTCGGCGCCAAAATCGATCTGCGGCAACAGTACGCCGCGCGCCTGGGGTTCCGCCTCCAGCGCGGCGAGCCGACGTGCTTCGGCTTCGTGAATTCGCGGGTCGCTCTGCAATGCCTGCTGGTAGATCTCGAGCAGCGTGGCGGCATGCCCGGGCGAAGTTGCCGCGAACAATCCGGTAGTGATCAGTAATACCTTGAGAATATTGGGATTTTTCATACTCTTGTATTCCACGAGGTCCGGGGCGGGGGACTGGATCAAAGTGTTATAGTCTACTATATCACTAAATCAGCTATGAAATTCAACGTTTTCTATGCTGTCCGACGCCTGCTGGCAGGCGAAGTTCGCCTGAACGCTACAACGTCTCTGCTACAGCATAGATGCAGCATACGCGGAAGTGGTTTCCTTCCGGCGCAATTAGTTGCCTTCGTCAAAAGACGAATTGCGGCGGCAACGTACCATGAACCAAGGGGGCGAGACTCGTTTCGAACAGGACTTCGCTCCTCCAGTCGGTGTCCGCGGTGCGGCGAACGAGACGGGCCTCCATGACCGGGGGCATACCGACAACCACGAACAGGCGACCGCCAGGCTTCAGCGCATCGACGAAACGAGGATCAAATCTCTCGATAGATCCGGTGACGGCGATTGCGTCATACCGGCCGTCCGGCAATTCACGGGTCGCGTCCAGGGTCTGCAGCTCGACGTTGCCAATGCGGGCATTCGTGAGTTTGCGCGCCGCGCTGCGAACGAAATCCTCATGGATATCCACGCTGGTCACGGTGCCCGAGAGTTTTGCGAGGCAGGCAGTCAGGAAACCGCTGCCGGTGCCGATTTCCAGCACATCCTCGTTGCTGTTGAGTTCGAGCGCCTGCAATACGCGGCCTTCAACCGTCGGTGTCATCATGAACTCGCCGTGTCCGAGCGGGATCTCCATGTCGGCGAATGCCATGGACTCGTAATTCGCCGGCACGAATTCCTCTCGTGGCACGGCCGACAGCGCCGCGAGAACGGCCGGATCCAGCACCGTCCAGGCGCGGACCTGCTGATCGATCATCTGTTGTCGTGCGAAATCGATGTTCATACTTCAGTCGTCTTATGGATTTTTGATGTCCTTCCGATATGGCCACGCACGCCGGCATACGCATTTCCGGCCGCCGAATTATGGTGAATCAAGGCAGTCCGCCTCAGCCACTGGGATATGCTTACTGATGCCTTATTTTACGGCGCTTTCGAGCTCGAAGTCGCGCCTTCGGCGACGACCTTCGAGCGGCTAATAATAACAAATGATAAATGAGCGGCATCACATCTCGCACAAGCGGATTGCACTTGCAGTGGTGCCGCCGAGCCCCGATATTGGCGCCTGAATGGACTCAATGATCCTAATCCTGGTCGTCCTGTCGCTGCTGCTGGCCGCGGCAATCGTCACGGCCGCCGTTGCCATGGTCGCAAGGCGTCGACTAAAGGAGCGAGTCCGGCGATTCAGCGAGGAAATGGTCGAGGTGTCAGCGGATGCCTCGGTCGGCCACAGGCTCAGTATCAGCGAGAACCGCGACATCGCGGATCTTGCGGTGACGATCAACCGGCTTTTCGATGCGCTCAGCGAGCGTGATCAGAAGATCCAGGGTCGCGACCGGCTGTTCCGGGATTTCGCGCGTACGCTGCCCGAGATCGTCCTGATCCATGACGAAAAAATCCTGCTGGCCAACGATTCTGCGGCGGCACTCATCGGGCTGGAACCGGCGCAACTCGTCGGGCGCGACGTCGCGGACCTGGTGAAGCCAGCGTACCGCGCACTGTTCCGCAAATCCGTGACGCGGCGCCTGGAAGGGCAGGATGTGCCTCGCCGTCTCGAGATCCAGCTGATCAACGGCGCCCGGGCCGGACTGTGGGTCGAGGCGCAGAGCTCCTCGATCGAATTCAACGGCCGGCCGGCGATCCTGACGGTCGCGCGCGACGTGAGTCACCGCAAGAGTCTCGAGGTATCCCTGTCACGCAGCAAGCGGCAGGCACAGTACACGCTGGAATCGATCGGCGAGGGAATCATCACCACGGACAACGACGGCTATATCGATTACATGAATCGGGCAGCGGAGTCGTTGATCGGTACCAGCCGGGAGGATGCCGCAGGGCACAAGATTGGCGAGTTATTCACGCTCGTGGACGACTCCGACCGGCGCCCGCTGGGAGACCCGGTCGATCGCTGCCTCGCGATGCGCCGCCGCGTCAACATGGGCCGCAGGGCGGTCATGGTGACCCAGGACGGCGAGGAGGAGCACTCGGTCGAGATTTCGGCATCGCCTATCCGCGGTCCGAGCGAGAGCATTTCCGGCACCGTGGTCGTCTTCCATGACGTCGGCGAGTTGCGTGGCCTGACCCGGAAGATGAGCTACCAGGCCACTCACGATCCCCTGACGGGCCTGGTCAACCGCCGCGAGTTCGAACGGCGCCTGGACGAAGCCATGGATTCGGCACACGCAGAAGAAGCCGTGCACATGCTGTTCTACATGGACCTCGACCGTTTCAAGGCGGTCAACGACAGCTGCGGCCACCTGGCCGGTGACAACATGCTTCGCGAGGTGGCGACGCTCATAAAGGACCAGGTCCGCGACTCGGACTTCGTCGGCCGGCTCGGCGGCGACGAGTTCGGCGCGCTACTGATCGGCTGCCCGATCGACAAGGCGCGGCAGATCGCGACGGATATCTGCAACGCGGTCGCCGACTATCGCTTCGTCTGGAAGGACAAGATCTTCAATATCGGTATCTCGATCGGCCTCGTCGAGATCAGTCACATCAGCGGCACCGTGCAGGATGTGATGAGTGCCGCCGACTCGGCATGCTACGTCGCCAAGCAGGAGGGCCGGGGCAAGGTCCATATTTACTCCGCGAGGGATGAGGCGGTTGCGCGGGAGCGCGGGGACATTCGCTGGCTCCGGGAGCTGCAGGCGGCGCTTCACGACGACTCGTTCGAACTCGCACTGCAGCCGATCATCGCCATGAGCCGCGGTGCCGATTCCGGGCCGGCCGTGGAAATCCTGATCCGGCTGCCGGGCCGTGGCAGCGACTCCGATACGGCAGACTTCCTGCGTCCCGCGCAGCGTTACCAGCTCATGCCGCAGATCGATCGCTGGGTCGTCAACGCGACGCTGACAGCGATCTCGAGTGGGGAACTGAAGATCCCCGGCCATCGCAGCTGTGCCATCAACCTGTCGGGACAGACCATCGCCGATGACGCCTTCCTCGGCTTCGTTGTCGACGCGCTCGACCGCACCGGGGTAGCGCCATCGATGATCTGTTTCGAGGTCACCGAGCGTGCAATTCTCGACAACGTCAAGCAGGCTCAGCGCTTCATCGAAGTCCTTCACGGCATAGGCTGCGAATTCTCGCTCGACGACTTCGGCAGCCGCATGGGTTCGTTCTCCAGTCTCAAGCAACTGCCAATCGATTACCTGAAGATCGACGGCATGTACACACATAATGTCCAGACCGACGAAGTGAACCAGGAAATGGTGACGGCCATGATCAAGCTCGCTCGAGCCATGGAGTTTCGCGTCGTTGCGGAGCAGGTCGAGCGGCAGGAGGATTTTGACTGGCTGCGAGAAGTCGGCGTCGACTACGTGCAGGGCCATTTCGTCGACCGCCCCGTCAACCTGGGATCGATGACGACCGGGACGTACCGCGCGCTGAATCCATAAAAAAGGCCGCCCGGCTTTCGCCGGACGGCCTCCTGTAGCCGATTCCGCCTGCGATCAGCCGAGCAGCGGCACGATCAGCAACGCAACGATGTTGATGATCTTGATCAGCGGGTTGATGGCCGGGCCCGCCGTGTCCTTGTACGGGTCGCCGACGGTGTCGCCGGTAACTGCCGCTTTGTGGGCGTCGGATCCCTTGCCGCCACAGTTGCCGTCTTCGATGTACTTCTTGGCGTTGTCCCAGGCACCGCCACCTGCCGTCATCGAGATCGCGACGAAAAGGCCGGTGATGATGGTGCCCAGCAGCACGCCGCCAAGCGCGACCGGGCCGAGCAGCACGCCGACCACGATCGGCACGAGGATGGGCAGCAGGGACGGCACGATCATCTCCTTGATCGCGGCCCGCGTCAGCAGGTCGACGGCGCGGCTGTAGTCCGGCTTGCCGGTGCCTTCCATGATGCCGGGAATCTCCCTGAACTGGCGGCGGACTTCGGTCACGACCGAGCCGGCGGCGCGGCCGACGGCTTCCATCGCCATCGAACCGAACAGGTAAGGCACGAGGCCGCCGATGAACAGGCCGATGATCACCAGGTGGTCATCGAGCCTGAATACGACGTCGATGCCTTCGGAGCTCAGCGCGTTCGTGTAGTCGGCGAACAGCACCAGCGCGGCGAGGCCGGCCGAGCCAATGGCGTAACCCTTGGTTACCGCCTTTGTCGTGTTGCCGACCGCGTCCAGCTGGTCGGTGATGTTGCGGACCTCAGGAGGCAGCTCTGCCATCTCCGCGATGCCGCCCGCGTTGTCGGTGATCGGACCGAACGCATCCAGCGCAACTACGATGCCGGTCATCGACAGCATGGTCGTGGCCGCGATCGCGATGTTGTAAAGGCCGGCGAACATGTCGCCTTCCGGAGCGAGCTCGAACGCGCCCCAGATGCTTGCACAGACAGCCAGTACCGGCAGTGCCGTTGCTTTCATCGAGATGCCGAGGCCCGCGATGATGTTGGTCGCGTCACCGGTCAGCGAAGCGTTCGCGATGGTTTTGACCGGCTTGAAGTCGGTGCCGGTGTAGTACTCGGTGATCATGACCATGGCTGCCGTCAGCGCGAGGCCGATCAGCGCCGAGCCGAAGATGCCTGTGGCATTGCCGGTCTCACCCATCATCATGTTGGTGATCGGGTAGAACGAAATAGCTGCGAGGACGCCGGCGGCGATCATGCCCTTGTACAGCGCGCCCATGACCTTGCCGCCCTCGGATGTGCTGACGAAGAACGTGCCGATGATCGACGCGACGATCGAGATGGCGCCGAGCACCAGCGGGTAGACCACGGCGGCAGGACCAGCCTCGCTCACCAGCATGCTGCCGAGGAGCATGGTCGCGATGATCGTGACGGCGTAGGTCTCGAACAGGTCCGCGGCCATGCCGGCGCAGTCGCCAACGTTGTCACCGACGTTGTCCGCGATCACGCCCGGGTTACGCGGGTCATCCTCGGGAATGCCGGCTTCGACCTTGCCCACCAGGTCGGCGCCCACATCGGCACCCTTCGTGAAGATGCCGCCGCCCAGTCGGGCGAAGATCGAGATCAGCGAGCCGCCGAAAGCGAGGCCGACCAGCGAGTGGATCGCCGAGTCAGCGCTGGCACCCATCGCCGTTAGCAGGAAATAGTAGCCGGCGACGCCGAGGAGGCCGAGGCCGACAACGAGCAGACCCGTGATGGCCCCGCCCTTGAAGGCGACGTTCAGCGCCGGATTGACGCCTTTCCTCGCGGCTTCGGCGGTACGTACGTTGGCGCGTACCGAGACGTACATGCCGATGTAGCCCGCGAGGGCGGAGAAGATAGCACCGATCGCGAAGCCGACCGCGGCACCCCAGCCCAGCTGCGGGATGAATCCCAGTACGAGGAACAGTAAGACGCCCACGATGGCGATCGTGGTGTACTGCCGGTTCATGTAGGCTTTGGCGCCTTCCTGGATCGCCGCGGCGATCTCCTGCATCCGGTCGTTACCGGCCGGCTGCTTGAGAATCCACTGTGTCGAAATGATCCCGAACAGCACCGCAATTGCACCGGCGCTGATCGAGAGCCACAGGGCCAACTCGTTACTCATGGTTTGTCTCCCGACTCTTTATTGGTTAGCGCGTCGAACGAATTCGCCGCCGGCGATGGTTGGTACCGGCTTTGTTGTTGTGTTCAACCCGTTCTGAATTGTCAGGTCGCGGGCCCCGTTCCCCAAAACGCTCCAAGGCCGACCCCCGACCGGGCGCGCATCATACCACAAATTTCGATTTTAGCTGCGGTGCAACAGGTACATTCTTCA
>Ga0209536_100003616_pt1 | contig 24753 bp, 27 predicted proteins | sample DeeMarSeWOR28_12_FD_187461 | JGI IMG/M metagenome (GOLD analysis project Ga0209536, IMG submission 187461) | Marine sediment microbial communities from White Oak River estuary, North Carolina - WOR-2-8_12 (SPAdes) (version 2) | ecosystem: Environmental > Aquatic > Marine > Intertidal zone >...
TACCTTTTTTGCCCTCCTCTACCATTCTTGCCCTGATTTTCAAAAGTCCCTATAGGAATATACATATATCTATCTTTCTATAGACACTTTTGGATTTTGGGGCAAAAAGGGTAGAGGTTGTTGAAAATGGTAGAGGTAGGCAATCCGCCTCCGCTTTTCGTATAGACAGGGATAAGTATTTTAATATATTTATTACATTTTTAATTATTTCCATCGTATCATTTAATAAAAAATTGAAATGTTTTTTGTAGATACTTCTATATGTATAATACAACAACAAATTATCAATAATGACGACAACCGAAGCAACTTTTAACTTGAAATTGGGCGAGAACGATTACACTTGTAATGGAGAAAAAATGAAATACGACTACATATTTGCCTCCTCTCCTTGTTTATTGGGAAATACCGACCGAGTAGGATTAATGTGTATAGTCTCGTTTATAGGTGATAATATCAATAAAGATGACCCTGAATGTTTAAACGCATTTTTGGAAGTGGTAAAAGAACAACCTGAATTAACTGAAAAAATGACGAAGGATTGGAATTGGTTTTACGACTTTTGTAATGGCGACTGGGACACTTCCATCAATCTTCTTGATAATGATAAGGAACTCCAAACTCGTTTCAACAATTACACCTCTATTTGGTGGAAAGTCGTAAATGCGATAATTCTTGGAAAAATCAAGAAAAGAACTTACGATGAATGGATTGAGAAAAGGCGTGATGAGGTTTCCGCATTCTTGGAAAAGAAAGCAGAGGAAGGGATTGCCGAACAACTTTACCTCGCAAGTTATAATAACTACAAGATTGCTTACGATTGGTGTAATCACTTGAAAGATTATTATATGGAACTTGTAAATACGCATATTAAAAGTATGGATTTGGTAGAGGTTGGAAAAGACCCAATCTTTAAATGGGACTACATTAAGAAAGCATCTATCATCTACGACAAGGAAAACCTCTTTCATTTTGTAGGGAAAGCATCATTAAAGGTAATCAAACCTGAAACACTAATTCGTTATTTCTCCAATCTTCCAAAGAGTATGTGAGCGTTGTTTATACTTACCTACTCCACAACAAAAATAATTAAAATTAATAAAAAGGGTGTATTTCACCACCTTTTTTTTCTGTCGTGTGCCTAACCATTCCTCTCGTAATATATGTGGTTCTAACATATATATTACTTACATTTATTTTCACGAACCAGATTAATATTAAATACTCGCAAACACTTTTTCAATTCACTCAAACTATATGACCTGTAATTAGGTGTCTCGGTTCGTCCTATTTTTAAATAATAGGCATCAAGGAAAGGGTATATATCCTCTTTTTTTAATTTGGAGAGTAATTCTTTATCCATATATATTGGTTAGATTATTTCGCCTTTTCATTAAACGCCTTTTGTAGGTCTATCAAGTTCTCAAATAAATCAGTAGATTTGCCCCACAATAAGTCGTGAGAGAATAAACTGGGAGAAGGTATTTTATTTTCAATTAATCTTTTCTCGGTTTTATTCCCTAAATGTCTTGCGGAATACGCTGCTCGTTTCTGTTTGTCTTGATGGTCTATATATGTCTGTCCGTCTTTAAGACCAAAATGGAATGTCTTTTGCTTCTCTCCTTCTTGTATCTTAATGGCGAACCTTTTGTATGGTCTTTTAGAACAAACCAACTCCAATATTTCAATCGGCATTATATTATAATCTAATATATTATTATAAGTATGAAAACGAAAAATGTTGAAATGATTAACGATGAAACCGAAGAATTAATCAAGGTTTTTTCCCTCAAAGGCAAATATCGTCTAATTGGTAGTCAATCTTTAAGAGCAATTCAATATGGAAGTGATTACGATATTCAAGTGGATAAATCCAATACCACTCCAAGTGCCGTAGCAAAATTATTTCAAGAAGCGTATGAAAAGGCAAAAAAGAACCCTGATTATTGGATTACAGATTTCAAGGCAGGTTGGGACGAACGATTAGTCTATCGTGGGGATTATTCCAAAGATAGTATTGAAGATTACTTGAAGAAGAATGCGAACCTCATTCCCAAGAAACGAGCAGACGCTATACGCAAAGCAACAGGCGAAGAGGAAGTGAAATTAATTAGAGACCTTTATATATTACGATGGAAACCTGCCGATATTAAGCGTGGTTGGGTCAAGATGATAGACGGCAAAAAGAAATACTTGAAAGATGCTGTGCTTGATAAAACGACCCTTAAAATAGACCTGCTTGGATTGGTAGGAAATCAGTTTGTAGAAGTAAGTGAGAATTATATTATCAAGACCAAGAGTGGAAAGACGAATGAAGTTCCTGAAACGAGAGAAGAAGTGGAAGAGGATTACGAAGAAGAAATCCAATATTACGCAAGGAAGGATAGTTTCAAGGCACTAAAAAGATTATTTAGTTTATTACGATTAGATGACGAGAAGAAGAATAAAAAGGCATTAGATAAGTTAGTAGCGTTCTTCAACTCTCAAGTAGGTTATTTAAATAAAATCAGGAATGAACTGAATATATTAGAGCAGGTATTAACACAAGACTTTAGGAAACCCAAATGGGAAGACATACAGGCAAACCTTCAGTTCATTAAAGAACAGATTTCCAATATTTATAGCATACCTTTAGACAACAAGGTTTTTAAAGATATTGACGATATGACCCCCAAGTCTGTTTTAGGTGGGGTAGTGGATTTGAAGAATTATTTTACGGAAGTAATTAATAATCAGTCCAAAGGTTTTTTAATGGAAATGCTGTAAATAATAATCTAATAGGAATATATAATGAACTTTGAAGACAAGGGACGCATACTTGCTTATTTGAAGGACGACGAAGAAAAAGACAGGAAAAAATGGCGGAAATTATACTTGACCTCGCAACCGAAAGAGGTGATTGGTGGTGCTTTTCGTGATGTGAAATTGAAAGACAGACCCAATCTACATTTCCAACCCATTCCTGATAAGAATACCGAGCGTTCTATTACTTATATAACAGGAGCATCAGGTTCAGGTAAATCGTATTTTACTCGTATGTATGTGGAGGAATACAAGAAATTATATCCCAAGAGAGAGGTTTATTTAATTTCCTCCATTAGTGATGATAGTTCAATTGATAAAATAAAAAATCTCCATCGTATCAAGATGGATAAATTACTAACGGAAGATATTTCCGCCAAAGATTTCAAGGATAGTTGTGTGATATTTGATGATACAGATTGCTTAACAGATAAGCGATTGAGATTGAAAGTTCAAGAAATATTAAACTCTGTCCTTGAAACAGGACGGCATTTTAATTGTGAAGTCGTTTATACTTCCCATCTTGCTACGGACGGACACCAAACGAAGCGTATATTGAACGAATGTAAGTCCGTTGTGATTTTCCCAAGTGGTCTTGGAGGGCGTAGTATTAAATACTTGTTGGATAATTATTTTGGTTTGGATAGAGACCAAATCAAGCGTATCAAGAAATTAAATAGTCGTTGGGTTCAAATCAACAAGGGGTTTCCTATGAGTGTTGTGAGCGACAAGGAAGCGTATGTGCTGAATGACCCTGATGATGAAACCGATTAAATAAATATTATTTTGGATAATGAATAATACTTATATATGTATGTGTGGAGTGTAGGGTGAGTGTAGGAGTGTATAGTGTAGGGTCTCCAAAAGTCCATTAGTAAAAAAAATCTGGAAGGGTTGAAAATCATTTGTAGCAACTTTATATTTACCCTACACACCCTACACACCCTACACTTTTATTATATGGTAAGGATAAAAAAGATGATAATAGGAATAATCAACCCTATTATCGTCTCAAATATATACTTTTCTTAATTTTTTAAAATCTTGGTGTGGTGTAGGGTAGGATTGCTGACCCTACACTCCTCCAAAATACCCTACACTTTCCACTATACTTACCTAAATCTCTACGACCAGTCTCTTTTCTGCCTCTTGACCCTAATGACTTTTCCATTACCACATCTAACCTCTACGGAGTTAGTATCATCAAGCACCTCCTCTGTTGTAGCAGCGGCATCAGCAATCTTGTCCTCATTCTCGTCCTCCTCTGTAGTAGCGTCCTCACCAATTTTACAAATCATTTCTGCCTCCACATCACTATCACTATCACTACCATTTCCTCCTGCTGCTTGAGAACTCAAGTCAAGCAAACAAACTCCAATTTTGTAGTGCTTTCGCAAGTTTTCAAGGTGAAACATCGTTCTTGCTCCCTTGTTGGTGCGAGTGCCTTTCCCAATACAACCTTTCGGTAAGTTAAGGGAACAAGTGAGTTTTTTAATCAAATCTCCAGTTCCATTAACATCATACTTTCCACCTAACTCATCACGCCATACACGAAACTCGGTCATCACCTCACTCCCATACCGAGTAAAGTATCCCCCATCATCAGTTTCCCACTTGCTCGTGTGTGCCTTCGCAACATACCACTCAAAGAACTCGTCCAAAGGGTTTCTGTTGAACTCGGCAAGTTGCTTGTGATAATCTGTGTGAGGAATGCTCCATCTGTTCCACTTGCTAATATCTCTACGCATCAAGTATGAATACAAGGATAGACAAGCAGCATCACTATCCCAAGTATCCGCAAAGGTCTTGAAATACTCCCAGTTTTTCTTGAACTCATCACTCATCTTGATAATCATATTTCGGCGTTCCTCCTCCTCCAACTTTACAGGGTCATAGGAATTGGTCGGTGTAATGAAACGATGAAACGATTGAATGACGAATGGTTTAATACCCTTGTCGTTGATAGTCATTTCAGGGTCAGTAATGAGTGCCTTGATTTTGTTTTCACTACCGAAAGAATTACGCTTGTCGCATTCACTCAACACTACGAGCAAACTACTCGCCATCAAAGGATTAAAGTTGCCCCATACATCTCGTTCAGGTTGCGAGGTTTCAAAATAACCGCCACCCATTATTTTCTTGATAGGGGTGAGAGCAATTGTTTTTCCTGTTCCTTGTTTTCCTGTGATTATCAAGTGAGAGGACTTTTCTGCTGGTCGTTGTAGTAAGTGTGCGAACCAGTTGATTACATACTCATACGCAGGTTCATCGCCATCACACATTACTTTAATATGGTTCAACCACATATCAACTGCTTTTTTGTCGTATCTCTCATCGGTTTCAAGAATATCCTGTCCGTAATAATCACTCGGTTTCCACAAGTTCAAAACATTAGGAGGACAATACAAAGGAGGAGGTAAGATTTTACTATCATCTTTGCGTTGAATGGTCGCATCAGCAATCCATTCATTAATGAACTTGGTTTTCTTGCGTTTGCCTGTTTCAGGATTGACTTTCATATAACTTTCGTGTTCGTAAGCATTAATCAGGTCAGTCTTGTTGAATATCTTGTATCCCTCAAACTTTTCGTCTCCATTAGGCAATTGCTCGGTAATTCTCTTAAAATAATTGGCGGTATTGATGATTTTGGTGTGGTCTCTTTCAAATCGTTCTTTCCAAATGAGATATGCTTGGTCTGTATTGGAGGATTGCTCCTCCGCAATCGCAACATCTCCCTCTGCTACAATCGCAACATCAGGAGCATCAACGGCATCAGCAATCACCATCGCTCGTCTCGTCTCAATTAAGTCGTATTGAATAGTCCATTCCTCAAATGCCTTGACCTCCATTTTCATCTTGAAACCAGTATTTTCAAATATAAACTCATTTACAGCGTTCAAGTGAAAGGTGTGGTCGGTGTAAGGTGGTGGTGGAGGGGTAGTAAATCCATCATACGCCAAATTAGCACGACGAGCAGTAATGAGTTCGTTGTTAATTCCATACTGATATGCTTGATAGAGACATTCATTTTCAAAGATGCCGAGAATGTAGGAGATGGTTGAATTGTCCTTTTTCCAGTCAGGGTCATCAGGACGCATTACACGCTCTTTAATTTCAGGATTAGCAAGAATTAATTTCTGTGAGATTTTCTTGACCTCTTGCTTTAATTCTTTATACCATTTGTGTCCTTTCGTCCAATCCTCGTAATTTCTACATTTCATCGGCATTTCATTTTTTTCAGGTTTTCCATTAATAATACCACCTTTTCTTGTTCCGTTGGATTGTTTCTCACCACACGCCCAAGTTTCCAAACCACCGCCGTAGAGAGCAGAACACACTAATTTTTTAATATGGTCTTTTTGTAATGGGGGTTCTCCCTCTACGGAATGATGGTCGCTCAACATTTTTACAATCGGTTTTTTATCTTTTACCCATTCGTCCAATCTCGGTGTAGCAATACGCAGTTTAAGGGCAAGTTGAGATAAGATGGTAGGGTGGGACGCTACGAAATCGTAATCAACCCAACCCTGAAAATGGTAAATGGTGTTGCGAATGTTTCGTGCTAAACAGGTCAAGGAATTATCCTCGTTGGAATAGAACCGACCAAGATTTCCTTTCTTTTGGTGGTAAAGGATTTTCAACTGATTACCATTTCTCAAAAGACGCAAACGCTTTTTCAAAAGAGTTTTACTTTCAGGAGTAAATCTTGGTAGTTCTAAATCAAACGGAGCATCACTCCCATCGCCGTTCTTTGCCTTTACCCACAACAATTCACCATTCTCATCTTTTTTTTGCTGTGTTTCCCACACACCATCAATCTCCACATATTCCTCTTGCGGAACTTTAAAGGTGCTTTCATCGTCCAACACTAACTTTGCTAAATGAGGGTCTAAATCCTCAATAAACTCCCCCTTAAAACCGCTGTAATCACGAGTATCCACGATGGTTAGGTCAATTTTGCCGTTGTCGTTCAACAAGTTCATCTTCGTATATACTTATATAAGATAATAATTCTTTAAGTAGTTTTTGCTAAATTACATATATAAGTATATACGAAATCTAAATCAATTTTTTATTAAATGATACGATGGAAATAATCCTAAATGTAATGAAAAAGCAATTAAATTAAACAGAATTAATTTTAATTTAATTTTCTAAAGTTCCTAAATAACAAGGGTGGTCGGCAACGCCTCAAATCTCGCTATTTCTCTTTGTTCCTTTCGTTGTTTTAATACATCTTTGTAGTAGTTTCTACGCTTCTCCAAGAACTTCTCGTATCGTTCAGGTTCATCACGCATTTTCTCTAAATATCTCTTTTGTTTCTCTTTCACTTTTTCCTTGTTTCTTTGTTGATATTTCGCCACATTCTTCAAATGCGACTGATACATCTTTTCGGCGGCGGATAGTGGAGGATTTTGGGGATTTTCGTTTTCCTTATTCATCTTGGGTATATACTTATATAAGATATTAATTTCTCTTTAAGTAGTTTTTAGGTAAGTATTAATTACACTCGGTCTCTGCTGGAAAAGCACCTACCCAACCTCTTCCAACGACCCCACCATCAAGCAGAACAGGATATTTGCTCCATTTTCTCCTCCTCATACCCTTTCTGCTCCATTTCCAGTTTAATATCAACAGAAGGGGTTATTACTCTTTCACCCATTATATAAGACACTTCTTCTAATTCTTTTGTTTGTGAATGATGGTTGCGTATGGCGTGTATATTACAAGGTCTAAATAACACCAATCTTCCACTAAACTTTTCCACTCCAAAATGATATATTTTCTTATCACCTCGCTTACAAATACCCTCAATATCATCACATTCTATTCCTTCTATTGTTCCTGTGTATTTCACAAAGAAATATCCGTCTTTGCCTTTCAGTTGAATATCTACTACACAACCTACAAAGTCCCAACCCTCTTTATCATACCAGTTGCTAATCTCCAAAGGTTCTCCTTTGTAATTACAAGTCCAAGAAATAGTCGTCGTGTTTTCTCCTAAACTTTCAGTATCCATTATATAATCTAATAAGAAAATAAATTAATCTAATCCGCCCAAAACTTTTCAATTGGTTTCAAGACAACATATTTACCAACATTTCTACCTCTTCCACTAAAAAATCGTGCTGCGTAATCTCTCGCTGCTTGGTCTTCTGCTGCTCGTTCTGCTGGGGTTAGTGCTGCTCTTCTTTTTCTCTCTTTCTCGTCTCTTGCCTTTCTATCTTCCTCTCTTTGTCTATCTCGTTCTTCCTTTTCTATTCTTCGTCTTTCTAATTCAGGGAAATCTTCTTCAAGCATTCCTCTCATCTCCTTTTCCTGTCTTCTCCGTTGTCCGTAATTTTCACTATACATATAATCTTTTTGCTCCTCTACTGCTCGTTTAAGAAGTTCGTATGCTCCACTATAATAGTTGGGTATTTCCTGTAATCGTTCTCCTAATACAACCTTTTCCAAGTCATACATATTAGGAGGCAATTTCATTTCTAATGTTTTCTTTTGTATAGCACTTGCCCTTTCACCTTCATCTCCAAACATATTATCAAAACTATATGGACTAAAAGGGTCAGCATCAAATAATTTCTTCCATTCAGGCAATTTTTCCTCCCTATAATTTATCATTTTCATCACCTTATCTTCATATTCCAATACTTCTTTCGCTCTTCTTTCTCCACGCATTTTTGTTGTTCTTGCTACATTTGCGTCCGTGATTTGTTCGTGTTTTAGGATTGCTTCAGGGTCTCCTGCTTCTTTCTTTTCTTTTAATTCTTTCCTTTTACGCTGTGTGCTTTCCAAAGTTTTCTTTTTCTTTGCTGCCTTTGCTTCTTCTTCAGTAGCATATTTCTTCGGTCTTCCTGCTGTCTTTTTGGGTTCAGGAGGAGCAACAGCAGTCGCTAATTCCACAGCAACCTCTTTAAGTGTTTCAAAATCATTCTGTTTTGTTTCCACTTTCTTCTGTGATTGTTGTGCTTTATAAGCAGCACTCGCTTCAGGGTCTTTAATAGCAACTCTGTATCGCATTCCCTTCTTTTTCGCCCATTCTTTCACAAATGTAGTCCAAGAGTTTCCACCACAAGCAATTATATCCATCTTATATAATTGCTAAATATATTATTTTCCACATCTCTCGCAAATATAATTCACAAGGATAGGTTTTCCAGCACCAGTTAATTTAAATCCGTCTTTTACTTTCGGTAAGGATTTAATTATATCCTTTAATTGTTTCTTGGTTAGTTTCTCGTATTTCTTTCTATCAAATCCTCGTCCTATTTCGGTTTCCACTCTATCTAATACACCTGTGCCGTGTTCTTTTACCAAGTTCAAGGATTTACTTGGAATAGTTAATTCCGCCTCTAATACGCCTTTTGCTGAAACAGGGTCAAGAGTAGAACGAATATTATATTCATTTTCCTTTGCTCCGTGTTCCTTTTTATAAGCATCTCGTCCAATACCAGTTGCTTTATTAAGTGTGATAATTTCCTTACTATCTCCACCTACATCACTCGCAATTTTTCCGCCTAATGAATGCCCTAATGTGCTGATATGTGATTTGCCGTATTTCTCCTCTGCTTTTTTCTGTATATCTTTTGCGTGTTGAAATCGTTTTGTTTTACTCATATTAAATCCCAACGCCATTTTTAGATTATTTCCCCAGTCGTGTATTCCTTGACTTCCACGATGAACTACTACCGCATCTTTGGTTTTTGGGTCGTAATAAACAGATACACGCTCACCACTCAAACTATTATCTCGCTCGTAATCGCCTATTTTTTGTGGTGCTTTGCCCTTTTTGTCGTAAGATGCGTCTAAAAACTGCTTAATATAACTGGTGCTTAATTTACCACCTATTAAGGTCATATATTCACCACCACCACCCATATAACCCACAGGGTCAGGGCAGTTTGCTCCAGAAGGCAAGAAAATACCTTTCTTTGCTAATAAATGTATTTGTTTAAGATTATTATATCCAACATTTAATTTTGCTTCGGCATTTGGGTCATATTGGTTATAAGGGTCAGCATACGGATTTAATCCTGCTTTGTTAGGGTTCTTGTCTCCTGAATGGACGATGAAAGACAAATCACGAAACAAACACTCATTCATTTTTCCTTTAATGTTTTCATTTACCCAAGACCGCATTTCTGCTGCCCTGCCTTTTTGGTCGGCACTTGCTCCGCCTCTTACCTTTTTTGCTCTTGGTTTTCTTTCAGTAATACTCATTTGGATAGGGTCTTGGTTTTCGGTTGCTTGAAATAATACCATTATTATATATTATTTCAAGAAAATATATTGAAAAATTGCTAAATTAAAGGAAACGAGAAGGCATCATTCCAGCAGCAATAGCAGTTCTGTATCCATCACCATACATATTCGGCATTCTGTATCCTTTGCCTTCAATAGCGGCAACTGCTTCACTTACCTTTTTGGGTGTCTTTCTGGGGGACTTTTTCTTTGCTATTTTTGTTCCTCCCTCACCACCTTCATCATCGCCTCCCTCACCACTATCAGCAGCAAAAGGGTCGCTTGGTCTTGGTCTTCCTCGTCTGCGTCTTCCTTCTTGTGTGAAAGCAGCACCCAAATCACCTGTTCCTTGTCCTTCTAATCTTTGCTGAATACGGACTAAATCTTCTTTTATTCCAGAAATCACAGCACGGAAACGAGCAAGAGAAGATGGTTCTAAATAAGTTGCTGAAAGGTCATCTATTCCTTTGACGGCGGCGACCATTTGGTCGTTTAATCCTGAAATGGTTTGCTGTTGGTCTGTGTTGAAAATAGCAAGGGAAGGGACTTGCTGATACATATAGTTCAGTAATGCTCGTGCTTCTTTTTCAACGGCAGATGTTCCCCCTATAAATCGGTCTATTGCTTTACTACCGAATTGAGATGCTGATGTATGACCTAATGTAAGTTGGTTTGATATTTCACCAAGAGACGCAATAATAGACACCATCTTCTCATACATATAGTTATACTTGTCTTGAATATCACCCTCTAAACCTGATGTGGTTTCTGTTCCCTTGTATTGTCGTTTGAGTGCTTTGACTACGCCTTTTTTCACAGAACGAAGGTCATTTAGTTCTTGTGCGTTTGGGTCTAAAAATACAGGCATTATATATTTAATAGAGATTATATATTGCCTAAACCATTAAATTAATCATCTAATATAATCCGTGTTGCTTTACATATTTAGATGCGTCTATTAGTTTCAATCCTTTCTCCGCCATTACTTTCTTGACTATAGCAGCACGAGCAGCACGACCACCTCCAGTTGCGGCGACAACATCTTTGGCGGATTTATTTACACTTTCAGCAAGAGATTTCTTTGCGGCACGACCGACTTTCTTAACGAGGTCTGCTCCTGCTGCTTTACCTCTCTTCTTCACTTCACCAACAGCATCTTTTCCAATCTTCTTGGTGCTTTCAAGAACATCTTTCAAGGACATACCACCTGAAGTTCCAGCACCAGCGATGGAGGAGTATAAGTCGTAAGCATCTTTACCAGTTTTCGCAATATCAACGGCAGATTTAAGACCTTTGTTAAGACCTTTTAAACTGAACTTACCGCCTACTGCTGCTCCGTGATGGACTTGTCCGTCTTTACCGAGATAAGCACCGACTATAGCACCGCCCTTTGCTTCTTTCTTGAGTGCTGCTGCTAAACCTTTACCCATATTAAATGATTTTCCGTATTTCTGTCTTCCTGCCGCCATCATCAAGGGGACGGCAATAGGAGCAATCGTTTTTGCTACATCAGCAGCACCAGTAAATCCTTGCTTGAAACCTTTTCCAAAATCTTTCCAAAAAGAACCACCACGCATTTCACAGGCGGCATCGGCAATTGCTTTTACTTTGTCTCCCATTTTTGCTGGTCTTCCCATACCAACTAACATATGTAGGGCAACAGGGGCGACTTCTTTGGCGAGGTCTTGGAATACTTGTGGAAGTCCCTTTGCTCCACCTTTTACTCGTTTTACACTTGCTTTTCTTACATTACTACTTACACCAGCACCAGCGACGGAAGAGTATAAGTCGTAAGCATCTTTACCAGTTTTAGCAATATCAACAGCATCTTTAAGACCTTTGGAAAGACTTTTCATACTAAACTTTCCTCCTTTCTTTTCTTCTCTTCCTGCGGCAAGTAAAAGAGGGGCAAATGGAGCAACTGCTTTGCCTACATCGGCAACACCTTTGGTAAAATCACTAAAAGAGAACTTACCTCCAACTGCTCCGTCCATACCAGCATATCCTCTTGCTCCTCCTGAATGGACTGCTATTCCAGCATTCATACTCATAGGAGGGTAAGCAGGTGAGTTTCCGTTTAAAATATATTTTGCTGGGGCAACACCTCCCTTCATTACTGGAGGTTCGCTATATTGTCCGTGAAATGTTCCCATTCTATATCCCATAGGAGATGGGTGGTAGGCATCGTAAGAATGAAACATCTTCTTTTCGTCTAAATCTCTTAAACGCTCAACAAGTTTCTTGTTGTAAGGGGTGTCGTATGTGATGTTCGTTTGCGGCATCTTATATAAATAGCGAAGATTTTAATTGACGCAGACTATATTTAATTGTATTTTCCAAAAAAAACACGCCTATTTTTGCTAAAGTGTAGGGTGGAGTGTAAGGTGTAGGGTGTAGGGTCTCCAAAAACTCATTAAGGAAAAGCAAAGGGACAGGGTTGAAAAAATATCCAGCGAGTTAAAACATACCCTACACCCTACACTCTACACACACCCTACACTCGTCTCAAATATTAAATAAATGTATCGTAAAACACTTATTTAATTAATTATTTTTATTTCTAAAGACGCTTAACAAAGGCGGTCAGCAAGTCTTCCACCGCTGGAAACCCCACCTGAAGGAACACCTCCGCTCATTACACCACCACGCTTCTCACAGAAACGCTTGACGATGCCGTGAAGAGGCATATTAAGCATACTTCCACCAACCATTCTTGCGATTTCAGCAGATTTCATCGCTGATGCTTGTTGCTTGGATTTTGCTGCTAAAACCATTTCCTTTGTAAGAATACCAGTATAGATACTGGATACTCCCTGTTGGGTAGTAAGAATACCTGAATTGACTGCTACAACACAGATTTCAGGAGTAATATTAGCACCACCAACAGCAGAAAGAGTATTGGTTGCTCCAATTTGGAACTGAAAGTTGTAGTTTCCAAGAGAACCACAGGTAATATAGTCAGGCAAACTCAAATCGTAAGCAGGATTGATGATAAGGAGAGAACCAGTTGTATTAACAGCAACACCAGTTCCATTACCTCCTGCCTCTTCGGCAACACCGCTAAACTCTCTCCAAGATTGAGTAGAACCATTCTTAACAGACATACGCCAAAGGTCGTAAGCAGAAGCGGACGAGAGCAAACCTGACTGGTTATTCAAGTTAAGAGAAATGTTTTGGATTGCGAAGAAAGCATTAGCATCTTGGATAGTCATACTACTCATCGGTTTTCTTACATTAATGATAAACAAGTCTGGGATTTGGTTAATCTGTAAGTTGCTTGATGTAAGAGTGGCGGTTGCTTGAGGGGCAACAGCAGTCGTGTTGGAAGATGAAGTCAAGTATCTTGGGAAATCCATATAAGGCACTACATTCTTGGTCTCAATCAAGTCGCTTGGTTGAGTAGAAAGGAACTTAAGAAGAAGTGCTGGATTAGCAGGTTGGTTAAGAAGACCTGCGATTTGGGTTGTAGATGTGAAACCATTAGGATTAGCAGCAGTTCCTAAAGCAATTGAAGTAATGTAAGGAGTAGCAGAACTAAACAATCTCTTACAAGTAGCATCAATATTGAATGTAAAGGTCATATTATTTACTCCTAAAAGACCTTGCTGGTTGTATTCAGGGTCTCCAAAGATGAAAGGGGACAAGAACAAGGGTTCAGCAACGATGGTGCTAATCTCAATCACCCAACTATCAGCAGGGTCAGTTGAAATCAAAGAAGCATCTTGACCTCCAGCAGTAATGGTATGAACGACATTCATACTAATAGGGTGAGAACCACGAGGCACTTGGTCTATATCGTAAGAAGCGTTGGAATAACCTGCTAAAGGATTGTTGTTGGCGGCAGCGGCATCGGCGTATCTCGCATAGGCACAATCAGGGAAAGAAGGAGTTGTGCTGTTAAATCGGTAAAGTTCTCTTGAGTTGTTAAGGCGAAGCAATTGAGGTAGAATATCTTGAAGATTGACTGATACAGCGGTGTTGTTAATTTGTGCTGTGGCGGTAGTCATCAAAGAAGATAGAGGGAATGCTTGTAAAGCATCGCTGTTTCCGTAATCAAGTGCCGATGCTCCAATAGGAACGCCTGTAGCAGTAAGGGTGAAGGAAAGACCTGATGTAAGTAGAACATCACGACCGATTACTACATTTTCACTTGGGACTTGAACCGAGAAGATTAGACTGGAATTGGAAGCAGAAGTAGCAGGAAAGCGTTGGTAAGTTGTTTGGGAAGCACCACTCTTGACGGCGAAGTCAAGGTCGCTGGTAATATCGCCAATCACACTATCACGCACAAGGACAGTTTTAAAGTCGCTCATCTTATACTATATCTAAATATTTTAAATATAGTAGAATTAAAATAATTTGCTAAAGTCAATTGATTTCCTTAAGCGTTCTCGTTCTGTGATTTTCCTTGATAGGTTGCCGCTTTTTTCAAGAAAGCAACTTTTAAAGTAATTGCTTCTCCACTTCCCAATCTAAAAGGATTGAGTTGTCCGTATTTATCTCTCCAATATACTTGAATATCAATATTGCTTAAAGGTCTATTTCCGTAAAGGGTGATTAGGCGATATTCACTTGAAGGGTTATAAGTCAAGTTCGGTTTATATTGTCCTGTATCACTCACTAAATCTGTAATGATATTCGCAAAATCACTATTGTTTCCTCCTAAAACGAGTTCCTGACTATTATTATAAACCAAAGGAGTAGAAACTTGATTAGGTTGAATGGGAAGAGTATTGGAAGTAAATACTAAAGCAACAATAGGACAGAAATTAGCAATCGTGCTATACTCTTGATACACCTTAACTGCTGAATAAGCAGGAAGACCAGTCGCAGGGGTAATTGTATCAATATCAACTGACCCAATATTATAAGGTTCAAAAAGGAAGTTTTTGCCTAAAGCAGCAGAATATCCCTCATATCTACAAGGGAAAGATGGGAACAATCCAAATAGAGGAGCATTAAAATACACCTTAATTGGTCTCTGTGCGTTAGGAGCAGCAAGTAGAGGATTGTTTGGACTATATCCAGCGTAATCAAAATAAGCAATACAAGTATCACTCGTAGTATCCCAATTTAATACTGGAGCATTCGCAGTAGGTAATGCTAAACCTGCTCCTACAACAGCAGCATTAAGAGCAGCGAAAGCAGTTTGGAATGTTTGGTCTATTAACAGAGGAAAAAAGGAATAGTTATACACATTAAAGTATCCTGTTTGGGAGTTTTGGAGACCATTAGCAGTTTGGGACGGAGGAGCAGGTGGAGAAACACTCTTATCTTGAGGAATGTATTGGACGAAGTTTTGTCCTGATGTATATATCGTCCCAGTAGCACTATCCTCCCACTCTAAACACACACTATAAATGGTGTCGGCGTTGTTTGGAGAATTAGGTTTTATAGAAGGGATAAAAACTGGTAAAGTTCCTGTTTCAACTGTAAAGCGAAGGATACTCAAGTAATAATCTTCAGGGTTCATTACAAATGGAGTGGTTCTCTGCTCGTTAAAATAGAATACTGGAGGTTGGGTTGTCGTAGATTGAAAATTACTAACTGTTATATCAAAGTAAATCTGGTCTGCTTTAGAAGCATTCTTAACAGGATTTAATTGCGACATCTATAATATTATATGAGATAAAAGTATCCTAAATCTAATATAATATAATCAATCATTTTAAGCAGAAACTTTCGCACTATAATCTGCTTTTATAATTAGTGGGATTTCATACCGAGAAGGAACTTCAGCGTCTAACTGGATTGTATCAACCACAGGGTCTCCAGCAGTAGCACCACTAATATTTTGTGGTGTGGAACTGGGTGTAATATTAGCACCGACGACTGGAGAACCATTAGGTAAAAAAGATGCTGTTGTTGTAGATTGATTACTACTTGCTCCACTATTATCTAACACGCCAACACTACGAGCAGAATTAACAGTAGAAGTCCATACACTATTAGATACACTTATACCTAAATCTTGTCCGCCTCCCTTGAAAGGAAGGTCAGGCATATTTGCTTCTGTGATGGTAAAATTGAGGTTTGCGTCTCCGCTACTACCTCCACTTACCAAACCATCATTTACATCTACATATTGAGGTAATCGTCCATCGGCAGTCGTTTTGTTCTGTCCTGTTGTTGCTGGTAAAATAAATTGTGTAGCAGGGTCAAGAGGAATGCCGTATTGTTGCCCCACGACTTCTGCTAATAGTGGATAATCTGCTTTGTTTAAAGTTTGTCCTTCACATATTAACCAACCTTCAGGAGGGACACCATTTCCCTCTCCGCCAGTAGTTCCTATTCTTGCTCCACCAACCCAAAACATCATTACGCCTATGGGTAGTGGATAATAAGCATCACCTAAAGTATTTGCTACAGACATTTATATAATAGAATAAGATTATATAAATGAGGTATTGGATTTATTTAACCCTCGTTAAACTCGTATCCCCCTTTTGCTCTAATAATTGGGACGATATTAAAGGTAGGAGGAATGTAAGACCCACTTACAAGCGACGCTGTAATATCAATTGGAGCAACACTACCAGTTCCGTTGGAATAAGAAACTTGAGGAGCAACAGTATCATCTCCAAGACCACCAACAGAGGAATAAGTAATATCATCTCTCACGAAGTTTTGTCCTGATGGATTACGAACATATGTGTTGGATTTAGAATAAACATTCGTGCCTTGAACTCCACCTGAACCATTATCACATACATACGAACCTACTATAGCGTAAGGGTTTGTTCCATCATATACTAATGGAAAAGTAGGAAGCATTTGCGGAGTTAAAGTAAGTTGTGCTGACCCAATAGGGGTAGTTCCAGCAGTAGCAGGGACAAAAACTCCTGCTTGAGTATCACCACAAAGGAGACCTCTATAAGTCCCTGCTCCGTCAGGGTCAGGAATATTTGGTAAAACGAATTGACCTGCGGCAGGGACTACGGCAGGTTGTTTGTTGTTATAAGTAGTTCCAATAACATCATATAGTTCAGGGTAATCTGCTATATTAAGTATTCTACCATCACAAACCAAAAATCCAGCGGTTTCTTCTAATTTTTGTGTAAGAACTGGGTTCGCACTATCACCACTCCACATTAATATAGTTCCCACAGGCACAGGAAAACCATTTAAATCTTGAGTTGAACTTGCCGACATCTATAATATAAGAGTAGATTATTATATTATAGATATATTGCTAAAATTAATAAGAAGGCGGTGATGGAAGTTGGAAACCTGCTAATTGGGGGACATTAGCATACGGATATTCTGTTCCTCCTCCTTGCCCTTGTGCTGCGATTGCTGCTGCTTCATTTGCCGCTTTTGTATCTTCTTGTTGGTCGGCAAGATTTACAGCAGTTTCTTCTGCTGCTTTTTGTGCTGCTACTCCTGCTTGGTATGCTGCCTGTTGTGCCTTTCTGTTTTGGTAAGAAGCATTATAAGAAGCACTTGGACTATATGTTCTGTATGCTTTCATTATATATAAACAAGTCATACCTCCGTATTGGACGGAATGGTCGTCATTAAGAGCAATATTACCTATTGCTTGAGGTGTTGAATTAACATACTGATAATCGGCAGAAGTCATACTACCAAAACCACCAGTTTCAGCACTACTATTTAATTTAACAATCTTGGGTGTAGAAGAACCTGTGCTGTTTGTAGCAGCAATACGACCTCCTGAAAATGTGCCTCTTGAACCAAAGTTTCGCTGGTTTGCTCCTGTTCCCATCGCCCAGTTATTATTAGGGTCTGCCGCTTGATAAGTAGGATATACATACGAAAAATTAGCAGCGGATAATGGTGGTATTTGGTTGGCGGCAATTGTAATAGTATCGCTGGAATGAATAACAGGAGGCAATAAAGCACCTGTATCAGCATTTTCTTTTAAAGTTTGGTTCGGCATTAAATAATTTTCAACATTATTAAGACGAGGGAGTAAGAACTCGCCCTCTGCGACTAAACCAACATTAAAAGTTGTTCCAATCAAGTCATATAATTCAGGATAATCGGCAATTTTTAGTGCTTGTCCTCCGCAAATGACGAATGATGGAGGAACTTTACTTGCTTTCCCCATATAAGGCAATATGCTTCCAATAGGAATTGGGAAACCCTCTTTCGCTAAAGTGTTGGATTGAGACATCTATACTATATTAACAGATTAAAAAAAAGGGTTATTTTATTTAATCTTTAAAACTTACAATTTAAATTAACTACAACTAACTACTTAATACTCTAATTCGTTTGGGTGTTCCAAGAAGTTCTGGAAATTACAGAAGTATCCAACATCACCCTTCAATCTCATCTCTTCCCATTCCTCATTCGTTCCGTGTCCGTCGTCTGCTGGTTGCTTATCAAAGTTGTTGATGAATACATATCCATCTTGTATGAACCTGACCGCTGCTTCGTCGTCAATATTCAACACAATCTTCAAGTGTTCTTTATTAGGACGGATAATGTTTTTAGAGAAACTATCCCAGTCCCAGTCAAACATCGGTTTCTCTTTCAACATCTCTGCTATTTGCTTAAAGAAGTCGTAATCCAATTTATCACATTTAATTTTTTCTCTCATTAATACACCCTGCGGTTGTCCGCAGCAACCCATTAGGAAGAATGGAAAGATGAACTCATTTTTTTTTGTTTGTTTCTTGAAAGAACCACATTTACCATTATTCTCGCCTTCCAAGAAGGTTAGTTTTGGGATTGTTTGTTTCTTGGTTCTTGGTTTCTTTTCCTTCTTTGGTGGTTCTTCAGGTGCTTTTGTTTCTTCAACGACTTCATTTACAGGTTCAATAAGAGCAGGTGGTTCTTCATTCGTTTCCATCTTGGGTAAGAAGACTGCTAATTTGCGTCTTGGGTCATCAACCTTGTAAATCTTTTGCTTACCAGTTTTCGCTTGGAAGAGTTCAGCAATCTTTTTGGTTTCCTCTTTGGTATATGCTAATTGGACTTTGGTGTCGTCCAAATCCAACTCGTAAATATGAGGATAATGAACGAAGAACTTTTTGGTTTCAGCGTCCCAAAGGAGGTCTTCTTCCTTGAAATGAGAATAACTTAAATATCCATTCAAGATGGGAGCAGGTTTGCCTTCCTCCCATTTACCAGCATACTTACCATACGCAGACTTCCAACAATCAGTTTCCTTTCCTTTTTTTGTAGTGTATTTTCCTTTAAGAGCGTAATAAGGGAATTGGACTGAATTGTCTATCTCCTTATATGCTTCTCTAATACCATCTTCACCAGCGGTGCGAATAATGATATTAAACAACTTGTCTCGTTGCTTGTTAAAGAAGTCTCTTGCGTTTCGCATATTACTAACATTTCCTTTAACAGCACACAGCGTATTAGTTGTGGAAGCAAGTTGCTCTTCAGCGGTGGGGGCGTTTGCGATTTGTTCTACGGAGGCACTCATCGTATATACTTATATAAGATTATCTCTTTAAGTTGTTTTATACATATATAAGTATAGTGAAAAAACAAATCAATTTTATACGAAATGATACGACGGAAAATATCCAAAATGTATTAAAATGTAATAGATTATATCACATATATATAGGAAATAATCTAAATATGGAAAATAGATTATATCATATTGATTATTGTATGATATAATTTTAAAATTATTACTATATAAGTATTGAAATAATCCAAATACGGAAAAAAAAGGAACTTTATTTAATCTAATTAACATTAAAATTAATCTAACTACATTTCTACCTAATTAATCTATTTTGCTTCTCTCCAAAACATTTTATCAGCACTCAATATTCCATTCTCGTTGTCGTCCTTAATCACCTTCATCTTCAGCAAGGCACAGATGTTTAAGCACCAAGTAGAATAGAAGTAGTCTCTGCTCTCTATTCCCAAACTTACCATCGCTCTATCAATCACACCTTCGTCCATTATCTTATTTCTTGCTTCATCACAGAGGCGTTGCTCCATTAAATCAAGTTGCTCCTTGTAATCTTTCTTTTGTTGTTCCATACTTACTCCGTGCTTAAGACCCAGCACTATCATCTCCGTTGCGTTTTTCATCATCTCTGCTTCCAAGTTAGGAGCATCTACCACTTGTGGGAATGCTGTTCCCTTATAGAAGAATAGAGGAATGCGGTGAAACTCTGTTGGTAGTTGAGACATTTTGATTGTTATATTACTTGTTCTTGTTGTTTGATGCTTATAGAAGTAAAGTAGAAATCTGTTTCAATTTTTTATTAAATGATACGACGGAATTAATCCATTAATGTATTAAAGTAATGAATTAATAAGATTTTATAATGGAGAGATGGTCTATGGGAATATATAAATGTGGTTTCTCGTCCCAATCCAATCCTGCTCTTGAAAAGTTTTCAACCTGATAGGTTTTAAACTGCTCCTCGTCATATTTAATATAAGCAAGGCAATCAGTATAGTTAAATAACAAGATTACATCTTTATCACTTCCTTCCACTTTGTTCTTGGTAATCATCGTTGTTGGATATGCTTTCATTTTGTTTGTCCTGCTCTTGACTTCGTAATTGAAGTTCTCGTCCCAGTAATCATATTTAGCATATCTATCGTCGTTTTTCATCACACCCTCCCCAAAATGCTCTCGTAATAAAGGAAGGATTTGGACTTCTTTTTTACTTCCGTATCTGTATGAGTTTTCCCAATTCACCATCTATATATTGCCGAGATAAAAATATTTGCCTAAATAATCGCAGAAAAATAATCTAATAATATATAAATGACTGAAGCACAGATTAAAAAGCGTATCGGCGAACCGATGACTAATTTTGATTTAGAGAAATACTTATCCGTCCAACCCAGCGACATCATCAAGTATAGCGAGTTGAGTAATTATAAACAGATTGAAGACCTACTGCCTAAAGACGGAGATTTCCGTGTATTATTAATTGAAGACAAATATAACAGCGGACACTTTGTAGGTCTGTTCCGTTTTGGTAAGACATTAGAGTATTTCAATTCGTATGGAGAGAAATATGATACAGATTGGAAGTTCATTCCACGAATGGTAAGGGTTATTCTCGGTCAAGCAACAAACGACCTTACACGATTATTCAAGGACGCAGCAAAAAGAGGTTTTAAAATAGTATGGAATAAGAAACGCATACAGAAATTAGACCCCAAAATCCAAACTTGCGGTCGCTTTGTTGTGATGCGTCGGCATCTGTCCCAAATGGGTTTTAGAGACCTTGATGAGTTCCTAAAAAGAATGGAACAACTGCGAGATTTAAATGGTGGTAAATCCCACGACTGGGTTGCTGCGAAATATGTTGATTAATATTCCTTTCCACTTCTCGTCTTCTTCTCTTGTCTTGGAACTTCGGTTATTCCAAAATCAGGTTTCGGTCTATATTTATTATTCAATATTTCATCAATAGAACACTCAATAGCATTCCCAGCAATATCGTAGGCAATTACTATTTTATCTTGTCTATTGTCGTGAGAGGTTATACTGAATGTTGATTTGGTAAAATCTATTGGTTCTTCCGTCCCCATCTTGATAGTGGTAGTCAATCCATTCGTTTCCGTTCTTGTGAGAACAGGTTTTTCTAAATGTCTTGATTTCAATTCAGGCATTATAATCTAATAGGAGAAAATAATTATTAGATTATATTTTATTGAAAAGGCAATTGTCGTTTTGCCTGATGAGATATTACAACTCTATTATCCGCATATTCATTATCAGGGTCTTTTGGTGGGTAGAATGCTCCATCTCCAGTTAGACATTCGCAATCTCTCTTACCACACGCTCCTCCTGCTACTCTATCATCAGCAACGCTTCTTGGTGATGGTGGTGCTTGTGCTGCTTGTTGTTGTGCTGCTTCTTGGTTTGCTTGTTCCAACGCTGCTCCAATAGCGGCAAAATCAACATTTTCCATTCCGTCGTTCTCCATTATAAAATATACAGATATAATATTTCTGTATAATATATGAGCGTAAATAATAGTTGGAAACACACAGAGGATAATGATTGGAACACTCCTAAACCAGTATGGGATAAAATAGCACCTCTCCTTAATAAGAATAAAATGTATTGGTTGCCTTTTTTTAACGACGGATATTCTGGTAGGTGTATGCGAGATAATGGATTTAGAACTATTGAAAAAGATGAGGACTTTTGGAAAACGATGTATGATGATGTGTGCGTTGTAGATAATCCACCTTATAAAATCAAGGGCATACCATCTATCAAGCGGAAAATAATGGAACGACTTTGTGAGAATAAAATACCTTTTGCTTTGCTATTTCCTACGACAACTATTCACACACAATATTTTAAAGAATTACAAGATAAATATGGTAAGTTTCAACTGATTATACCAAGCGAGAAAATAAACTTTGAGAAATATGAGGGACACGATAGTAAGTGTCTTTTCTATACTATTTGGGTCTGTTGGAATATGGATTTGCCTAACGATTGTATATGGGTGTAGGGTTAGTGTATAGTGTAGGGTGTAGGGTATGTTTAAACTCGCTGGATATTATTTCGCCAACCCTCCAAACTTTTTCTTAATGAGTTTTTGGAGACCCTACACCCTACACCTTACACTTGACCCTACACTCTTTCGTTGGAAGGGTTATTAAATGAGAGGCAAGACTATTTCTCATTATTACAACCATCAAGGGTTTAATATATCCCATTTTATTTGGGTCGTCAGCACTTCCGTCATCGTGTTTAAAATGAAATCCTTTCAGCGGTTTTTTCAAGAAACGGATTTCCACATTCGGTCTCTTATACATATAATCGTGAAAGTATTTTGTATGCGTTCCTGCTGGTAATAGAAAGACAAATGTTCCTATTGTTGCCGCTGCCTTTTCTACAAATCTGCCTATTTTACTATCAAATAAAGGGTGAATATAGGCAACTTCCCCAGTCCAATCGTGGTCTAATGCCGAGTTCTCTTCTGTGTAATATTTCGGTAATAAATGGTTATTATCACTCGCACAAGCATCTAAAGTAAATGAAAACTCATTAGAAAGTTGCTCCCATATATCCGTTGGGGTTCTTAAATATTTCATCTTTTTAGAACAACTAAAGGACAAAGTATTTTTTTGGATTTTTTCGCTCATTATATTATAATGGATTATATTATTTCCAGTATAATATGGATTATTAAATACTTGTTTGCCGACTTGATGTGGAAATGGTTTAGGATTAGTATTCATTAGTCGTGCTTAATATAATGTTTGGAAGCAACATCTACACTCGTTCCCATATCTTTTGCGTCTTCTGCTAATTCCTTTTGCTGGTCTCCGTATTTACTTGTTAAATAAATATTTCGCAGCATACTCACTCCCACTTTCTTACCGAATATCTTATTCAACATTCTCGTCATATCTGTTGAACTATCTATTGCTTTTCCGTCTTGGGTCATTAAAAAAGGGACTGCTTCTCCTGACTTGATTTCTTTGGAATATGGGTGATATTTTAAATACACTTTTATTAGTCGCTGTAATTCATCAGGTATATCTTGTTTTACTTGCTGGTAGGTCTTCTTGGTCTTGTAGTTGTTAAATACCCATTCCATCTTGGATAAATCAAGAAAGTTGTAATCATTACTGGAAGGCATTTTCTTTACGACTACCATATCTGTATAGTCCTTGTTGCGTCTTGGCGGTTGTAAGCAATACAATCCCAATACTACTGCTTTCAATAGTTTATCATATTCGCCTTCACTCAATTTACGCTTATTACCTATTTCACCAACTACTTCCATCAATCCACCACATTTCTCCTTGATTGCGTCTTGGGACAACCAGTTCTCTTCCTGTTTCTCGCTCTTGGTATTGTTGGTCTTCAAGTCCTTATTTATCTCTACGAGTAATTCGTAGTATTTATTATACAATTTCTTATACTTGCTTTCAGGTCTGTCTTTAAGAGAAGAGACAATAGCGATGATATAGGTTCTCTTGGTATTAGGGTTCATTCCATCAAGTTTAGAAAGTATTTCAGGTTTCCCTAAAAAGTTTAGATTTTTAATGTCCTTTCCACCATTTAATTTGGTAAGGTTGAATGTGTATAATTTCCTACTGGAAGAAGAAATATCAGGTTTGTATGCGAAGGGGTCAAAAGAATTATCCATTATATTAATCCTATAGATTATTTTTTCAGGTGAAAATCTGCTAAATAATCTGTATCCCTAAATAAATGTTGGACGAATATTACTTTCTTTAGTGTTTTGTCGTAGTGGATATAGACCGCTTCATCATCACTAATGTCTATTATTGAAATAAAATAGCAACCTTTCTTATTACACATTTATAGATATTCGGTAGATTATTTTATTTACTAAATATATAATGAGCGGTTCGTATTACACTTTAAACTCAAAATATAACCAGTTGAAAAGTATTTTAGCAGGATTACCTATAAGTGGTTCAGGACTTACAGCAGATTTAAATGCTAATAACTACGACATTCTTAATGTAGATAATATCACACTTAACACCATTAATGGACTTCCCCCTGCTGGAGCAGAGAACTTGGAGCAAACATTAACAATAGGCGATGATGCTAATGGTCTTAATATTCAAAATCTTAATCAACTCGGTCTTCAAGGTGGTTCTACTATTACAGACAGCACAGGTGATTTGGTGCTTCAACCTCCTACAAACCAAACCTTACAACTCGGTAATAATATATATGTGGATACTCAAACTAACAGAGTTGGTATTAATGTTCCTGTTCCCACAGAAGATTTAGAGATT
>Ga0209536_100003617_pt1 | contig 24747 bp, 21 predicted proteins | sample DeeMarSeWOR28_12_FD_187461 | JGI IMG/M metagenome (GOLD analysis project Ga0209536, IMG submission 187461) | Marine sediment microbial communities from White Oak River estuary, North Carolina - WOR-2-8_12 (SPAdes) (version 2) | ecosystem: Environmental > Aquatic > Marine > Intertidal zone >...
AACTACCGTACCCAGTTTCGAGATATACTGGCCAATGGAACCCCTGACAAGTTAATTCAAATCTTGCGGGATAAAGTTAATAAGAGTTAATCTGCAAGCCCGTCTCGAATATCTGCGCTCCGGCGGCAGCGCTGCTCGACAACAGGTGGCAGGCATATACACCCTGCTTGGCAAAGGAGAACGCGGGACCAAAAGCGTTGCCGGCGTCATTGTAAGTGTCGCCGCGGTGTTGGCGGGCGCCCTGCTGACCGAATGGCTGTTTGTGCTCTACAGCGCGGCGGCGAGGCGGCGCATCACATCAAGCGTGCCTTCCGGATGGATCGCCAAAATCGGGGCCTTGTCCATGCGGGCCCTGCTGGATCTTACGACCATTGTCATCTTTATTGTCGCGGCCCTGACTTTTTTTTCATTTTTCTTGACCGCACCGCCGGCCAGCGCATTCAGCCAAGGTCTGCCGGAATCCAGCCTGCGCTACCGCCTGGCGCAAAAGTGCATCACTTTGCCATCTTTGCTGTGTTACTGTTGTTGGCTGCCGCTGACGTATTTCGCAAGCATTCTTATTGACAATTCGACACCATCCGGCCTAATCAAACCGGGTTGGCTTTTCCGGTGCAGATTTTTCGAATCACCAGAAGATGCAGTGTTTTGGCAAGTATGTATTTTAAGGTATTCAAAATTGCAACAACGATATAGGACACAAATGCCTTGGGAAGTATAAATTCAGATTTTCCGGTCGACAAGCGTCCGGTTGTTTTTTACGGATGGATTGTCATCGCCGTTGGTTTCGTTACCCTGAGCATAGCCTTTGGTATCTGGTATTCCTACTCCGTCTTTTTTTTGTCGATTGTAAACGAATTTGGCTGGGATAGAGCTTCGGCATCCAGCATATTTTCTCTTTTTCTCATCTGCCATGCCCTAACCGGGTTGTTAACCGGTTATCTGCAGGATCGCTATGGTCCCAGAATTGTAATTCCGGTTGGAGCATGCGTTTTGGCATGCGCCCTGATATTGACCAGCCGGTCAAATAGCCTGTGGCATTTTTACATGACCTACAGCGTTTTGGCTGGTGCGAGTGTCAGTCTGATGGGGTTTACGTCTCACTCTGCATTTCTACCCAACTGGTTCGAACGTAAAAGAGGTTTGGCAGTCGGAATTGCCACCTCCGGTATTGGCTTTGGCATGCTGGTTATTGTACCCATGGTCGAGAAAGCGATTGCATTATTTGGGTGGCGCAACGCCTATCTGTTTTTGGCCGCAATTGTTTTGCTCATTGTCGGGCCGTTGAATGCCTTTTTTTCCCGGCGCAGCCCAGCAGAACTCAATCTACATCCCGATGGAGATCATAAAGAGATGCAGGCTGGTCGTCCCCGGCCTTTCATGATAATGAAAGTCATAGATACCGAGTGGGCCAAAAGAGACTGGACATTGCGGAAGGCTCTACAAACCCGGCGGTTTTGGTTTCTGGCAGCGACTTTTTTTTGTCTATCCTATGCCTACCAAGGAACGCTGCTACATTCGATTTCAGCAATGGTAGATTCGGGATCAGCCCGCCAGACGGCGGCCGCATACTTTGGTTTGCTGGGTATAGCGGGTTCCGTGGGTAAAATTTTATTCGGATCTCTTTCTGATCGCTTTGGCCGTGAACGATCCAATACCGTCGGTGGGATCACAGCCGCCATCGGCATATTTTGTTTGATTAATACAACAAAGGCAAGCAGCTTCTTGTCCCTATTATTTGCTTTGCTATTCGGATTGGGATACGGCGCTGCAGCGCCGCTGATGCCTTCTGTAAGTGCGGACATCTTTATTGGAAGATCATTCGGCCTGATTTTTGCCATGATCAGCATTGGCAGCGGCGCTGGAGGCGCTTTGGGATCTTTTTTCTCCGGCTTTCTGCGGGATATATCCGGAGGATATGCTATCCCCTTGGCCATATGCATATTGAGCCTCTTGCTTTCCTGCACATTTGTTTGGCTTGCCGGTCCACGGAAGGTCAGGCGGATGGTGAAAAACAACGTTTAACACCACGTCAGGCTGTCACAAATAAAAGGATGTGCATAATTTTTTGTTAGGCGGGTCATTGACGCCCCATAGGGGTCTCAACTACCCCCTATAAAGATTAGACGGACTGCGATTGGATTGTGATTCCGGGGGAGAAATAAGAATTTTTTGGGAATTAAAGGTTCAGGTCGATTTGTTCGGTTGGATCAATCAATTTCCCGCCACTTTGTCCTTGCCCGTGCCAGCTCCTGGCCGTCCTGTTCGCGTATAAGACTGTGATCGAAAGCGCTCTGGGCTGAATCATGCGGCTGACAGCGGGCGAGAATGCGGTCGGTTTCAAAAGCTTCCGCTAAATAATTAATCTCCATTTCAGATAAAAGCGAAGACGTTAACGTCGTTTTTGGAATACTTTCTACCAGCCATTCCACAAAACTGACATTGTTAACATGCTGATTGATATCAAGATCTCTGAGCCGCACCTGAAATGCACGTTCATATGTATGCCGTTTCAATCCCGGCAGCTTAGCAAGAGGGTCCGTCAAGATGCGAGCGCCTTCAAGCGGTTTGAGTCGTTCCACAAAGGGATCGATCCGCATCGGACGCCGTTTTTGAAGGTCGATCACCAGCCAGGCTGAAGTGGCAGACGCTATCGAGCGGTCATTAATACCGATCAGAGCAAAATCACGCAGGGCAAATAACCGTTGAGTTCCAGACGGCCATGTGTTGACCTGGATCTGATCGTTCAAAGCGGGATAAGCCTCGATTTTGATTTTGAGGCGAGCAAGCAGCCAGGTATAGTTTTCCGCGAACAGGTGTTGGATCGAAACTCCGAGCGCCTCGGCATGCTTACTTGCGGCTTCCTGCATAAAGTTGAATATAGAGAGGATCGATAAGCGGTTGCGGCAATCCACCTCGTAGGATCGTACACCGTATGTTTCTCGCCAGACATTCGATGCCGGCAACGATATTGATGTTGCCGGTGTTCTATTCGACTTCGGTGCAATAGAATTAATGTGCCATTGTTCTTCTCGCATGCGATTGCGTCCCTTTTAATCCAGTCGACCCGCGTCAGTCTGCAGACAACATTAGGTCGGTTCGATACCCTTGGCACTGATTCCTTGGATGTAGTAGTGGTCATCATTTAAAAAGCTTAAAAATATGACCACAAACCCCACCGATGCCTCCAACATCAAGGATTTATTCTGATAGAGTAAGTCCAGCTGCCGATGACGATTTTTTTTTGATTTGTGTCCGAAATACGTCGAAAACAGACCGTCCAACAACTGCTTACCATCCGGTTTGGTGACCAGATCGCTTCTCCCGCTGTAACAGTATTCCATGGCCTCCAACAGCAGTTTGCGCTGGATATTCAGTTCCTTTACATGATAACCGATCAAATGCATCAGTGTGCGTTGAGCTTCCTTCAAACTGGCTTCGGATACGGCATCAAATAGAATTGTTAAACCTCGATGGTTTAGAACAGGCATTTGTTGTCGGATGAGCGATAACAACACAGCGTTTTTAAACAGCTGATACAGCCGTCGCGCCCCGTTCATAACTGTTGTCGGAGCATGATCTGTACTCGGCCGATATCCGCAATAGTTGTTTACAAACATTACCTGAAAAATGTTCTCGAAAAAATCAACTCCGGCGAGAGGGTCCTGCAAATCAATACGCATATCCAACGTATTGTCCAGTCGATCTGCCAGCTTGATATGAACAACCTCAGGTGTATCTTGAGCATTATCCAGCAGGCGGCCGATATAGTGATAGTAGGATTCATTTTGGGTTCGGGTCAAGCTCAGCAGGTTTGCAACCAGTTTAGATTCGTCTTCCGGAGTTAAACGCTCCAATAGGCTGTACAGTTGTCCTTCCATAGATTTCCATTGCCGAACACCAAACTCCACCGATTTAATGTCTTCGAGAATATCGTGAAACAGAGTGGCGAGCAGATCGACGAGGTTGAGGGAATCACATGAGCGCGTGAACAAGGCTGTTGCCCGCAAGGGGTGTAATACTGCCATCGGTCCTAAATGCCTGCGCTTTTGCCTGTAGGCACTGAAAAGGTACCCCAGGGCCTCCATAAGAATGCCTTTTTTCTCTCGGTCAATTTTGTCGTCCGGATCCAATCGCTTATCGGCGGTGATGTACATCAGCACATTGTAACGATTCAACGATGCAGCACTCAGATTGTAATTCAAAACGGATGATAATTTGAAAAATTCTGATAAATCAAATAACGGCATAACCGCCCCCGTTCGATTTGGCAGGCATCATTCGGGTTGCATTTATTTCTCTATGTCAGGATCTTCGGCAACCAACGCGATAATGACACGCTCGCGCATCCAACCGCAAATCGCAGCCAATATAGCAACGGTTGAGGTTTGAAAGCAAAGAGAAAAATACTAAATACCCAGGTTGAGCGGTTCCGGGTTCAAGGTTCCCAGTTAAAATGTCGCAACTAACCTCTACCCATCGTATTACGCGTGAAGCGGGTTAAATTCCGTCTTTCACCCATTGGGTGACAGCGGTCAATCCAAAAAATGGGTATAACGTTCTGAAAATAAGCCTATTATAACCGTTGAACCCTGAACTTGGAACCTGGAACCGATCAGTTTAGGAAATATTTAGTAGCATGAAACAGGCTTCAAGTAAAATCGAGATAGACATTTTGCCCCGTGCTGATACTTTAAATGAGGTGATAATCTTCCATGACAAATGCCTTACTGTTCATGCAGGCATAAGAATCCCTTGACAGTCACTCAAGAAACATCCATACATTGGTCGTTGTTTCTTGCCATGGACGTTGAGACCAATACCTTGGCGTATATTCACCGGAAAAAGACGGAGGTGCTAGATGAATACCAGCACCAGAAAGATTTTAGAAATTTTTCAGCAGATCAACGCAATTCCGCGCTGTTCCAAAAGGGAAGAAAAAATCGCGGCTTGGCTGGAACAGTGGGCCACCACCATAGGATTTGGTGTAAAAAAAGATGCGGCCGGCAACTTACTGATCAATGTGCCTTCGACAGCCGGGTATGATCATGCACCGATCATTGTCATTCAGGGCCATATGGACATGGTATGTGAGAAGTCGCCCGACTCGCGTCACGATTTCACCACGGATCCAATCACTCTAAAATACGACGGCGATTGGCTGGGAGCGAAAAATACCACATTGGGCGCGGATAACGGCATTGCCATCGCCATGGCGCTGGCGTTGGCTAGCGATGAGAGCGTGATTCATCCAGCGCTTGAACTGCTGTTTACCGTGGATGAGGAATCAGGCCTAAATGGTGCCAAACAGATCGAATCCGGATTTATTGAGGGTAACGTCTTGCTCAACCTCGATTCAGAAACCGAAGGGGTGTTTACCATCGGGTGTGCCGGAGGCAGAAATACGCTCATTTCCCGCAAGTTGACATTTAAAGATCTTGCTAAAGACAGCCAGTTTTTCAGGCTAACAATCCAAGGCCTGCATGGCGGCCATTCCGGCATTGACATCGGCAAGCAAAGAGCCAACGCCAACAAGATTCTCGCGCGTGCCATGCACCAATTTGGCGCAGCATGTGATCTGCGGCTGGCATCAATCAACGGCGGATCAGCCCATAATGTGATTCCCCGGAGTGCCCAGGCTGTGTTCGCTTGTGATCCGTCCGGTACAATGGCGTTATTCAATGCAGTAAACGATTTTGAGCACATCGTTAAAACAGAATATGACGCCGTCGATCCTTCTCTTTCCCTTTCACTATCACCGGCTGATTCCGGACCGAAAGGAAATACGGCGCTTGACGTACTGGAGACCCGTATCGTGATTAGCCTTCTTTTATCACTGCCTCATGGCGTCTTGGGGATGTCGCCGATTTTAAAGGGCCTGGTTGAAACTTCAAACAACCTATCAACAGTTGAAATAAAGGATGCCACCCTGCAAATTTTAACCAGTCAGCGAAGTTCGGTGATGTCGAGGATGGATGAAGTCACAACGGTGATTAAATCGATCGCAACCCTTGCCGGTGCTGAAACCAAATCTGACAGTGAATTTTCCCCTTGGTCACCAAATTTGCAATCCGCACTCCTGCAGCGTTGTACAGATGTCTATCGGCAGGTTTTTAACCAGGAAGCCGAGGTTGAATCGATTCACGCGGGGCTTGAGTGTGCGATTATCGGGGATACATATCCGGGCATGGAAATGATTTCATTCGGGCCTACCATAAAAGATCCCCATTCACCGAATGAGAGGCTTTTTATCCCTTCTATTGCCCGGGTTTGGGATTTTATGCTGGCCCTTTTGAAATCATATGGACAGTAGAAGGTGCCTGAGGGTAATTTTTAACATGGAACATGTGGTGATCATAGGCGGCGGCGGGACAGGGGCGGCTTTGGCCCATGACTTAGTGCTGCGCGGGTTCAGAGTCTCTCTCTATGAGCGGGGAGAGCTGCTGTCCGGAACCACCGGCCGGCATCACGGACTGCTTCACAGCGGGGCCCGATATGCAGTCAACGATCCTCAGGCTGCCAGAGAATGCATTCAGGAAAATAAAATCCTGCGCCGGATTGCCCCCCAGGCTATCGAGCAAAATGACGGATTGTTTGTGGCCATCAATGATGCCGATATGGCGTATCGCCAAGTCTTGCTCGAGAAATGCGAAGAATGCGGCATTCCGATCCTGGAACTTAGCGCGGAACAGGCCTTGGCCATTGAACCGGCACTGCACCCCGAAATAAAAATGGCTGTTCAGGTGCCGGATGCGACGATGGATGCCTGGCGACTGCCCATGTGTTTTTTTGCCACAGCCAGAGCCAACGGTGCGGACATCCACAGCTTTTCAGAAGTTACCGGTGTTCATATCACCAACGGGACCGTCACCGGGGTTCAAATTCTTGACCAGAAAACGCATCGCGACTACGGGGTGTCCGGGGACCTGTTCGTGAATGCCGCTGGCGCCTGGTCAGGCGGGATCTGTGCAATGGCCGACATTCAATTACCGATTCAACCAGGTCCCGGTGTGATGGTGGCTCTGAAGGATCGATTGATCAACATGGTGATCAGCCGGCTCCACAAAGCCGCCGAGGGCGACATCATCGTTCCCCAGCGCAATCTGACGATATTAGGAACTACGCTGTGGTTGGCTGAGAACCCCGATACTATTGAAATTCCGGTCGAACATGTCCGTAAAATCACGGACTTGTGCTCTGAAATGCTACCGGCGGCAAATAATGCCCCGATCCACTCGGTCTGGTGCGCCTCGCGTCCGCTAATCAAGCAGGTCGAAACAACCTTACCGCAAGAAATCAGCCGCGCATTCGACTGCTTCGATCACAAACGAAGAGACAATCTTGAGGGGCTGATCTCGGTCATCGGCGGGAAGGCAACTACCCTGCGAGCGATGGCGGAGAAAACGGCGGATTTAATCTGCAGCAAAACCGGCAGGAATATTGCGTGCCAAACAAAAACAGAAAAATTGATGCACTGGCGGATGTTCTATTAATAAACATGGATACTTGTAAATGAAGGCTCCCCGCAGCAGAGCTGACGGGATATCGGGCTATAGGAATAATTTCGATCGTGATGTTGACAAGGAATCCAATATGACGACCAGAAAGTTCACGTTTCGAATCTTGCGTTTTAAACCCGGAGTAATCGATCCGCCCCGATTTCAAGATTACTCCATCCAAGTAGAGACCGACATGAGTGTGCTTGACGGTTTTGAAAAAATCCGTCTGGAGCAGGATAAGACTTTAATGTACCGGCATTCCTGCCATCATTCCTCATGCGGCACGTGTGCCTGCAAGATAAACGGACGAGAAATGCTGGCCTGCATCACGAGAATTGTTGATCTAAAAGGAGATACAGCCCGCTTCACGCCTCTTGACGGATATAAGGTGATTGGAGATCTGGTAGTGGACACGTCCCGCTTTTATGAAGACATTCCCGGGAATTGGAGCTATTTGAAACAATCTGAAAAAACGGCATCCTCGCAGCTGCCGGCAGGCGTCACACAATTTCAGCAGTTTGAAAACTGTATCGAATGCGCTGCCTGCATGTCGGCCTGCCCGGTAACCCGCACAAACACAGACTTCTTGGGGCCTGCCGTGTTGGCGGCCGTAAACAACGAGTTAAAAAAACGACCGCAAAACAGGCCAGGGCTTTTGGAGCTGGCGGGAAGTAATCGTGGTGAGCGCCTATGCACGCGAGCATTGAATTGCAGCCGGGTGTGCCCGACACGTGTTTATCCGGCGCGACACATAGGAGATCTAAGGCGGCTGTTGAAGACAAAAAGGAGTACGTATTGAAATGACTAAAAAAGAATTGGTCGTACGCGTGTCCGAAAAATTAGGCGGGGTGTCGCAAAAAGCCGCGGTAAAAGCAATTGATGCGGTTTTTGAATCGATTGCCGAGGGACTGCAACAAGATGGCATTGTTACCGTTGGCAAATGGGGAACATATACCTCGGAAAGCATAGCTGGGGACTGATATTCAAGAAAGCCTCAAAATCCATGCAATTTGATGCAGAACCGCTGCATCCAATGGGAGTTGCATGAACCTCGCGGTATAGCGAATTGCTATGTATTTTAAATCCTGCAGGAAATTTGGTGTTTTCGTGCCGCTGACAATTCTGCTTGCGATAGCATCGTGCACGGTCAAATATGTAAACCGAATTACGATATTTGTTGTCCAAGGCCAGATTTTTGATCAAGAAACCTTCCGTCCGGTCGAAAATGTAAACGTCTTTTTTGTCGATACCGGATATGATTATGGTCGGTCCAAAAACCCGTATCCCCTGGAAATCGGGCAAAGTGATCGCAAAGGAAAAATTAATGCGCGTCTAAACTATCCTTGGCGGCAACCTGAGACCTTACTCTACGGCCGGCAGGCAAGAACGTTTGCTATTGTGTTAAAGAAAGAATTCTACGAGCCGGTGCGCATGCAATTCGATCAATCTAAGTTGAAAAGCGACGCCGTTGCATTTTTGGTTGATTTAAAAGAGATCTATCTGGTTCCTCAAAAATAAATTTCAAGAATCAGAATCCCCCCCTTACATTTTGCATGAACTCCGAATCCTGCCTACTGCGTTCGGCCATTCGACCCTCAACCTCCTCTTTTTTCAAACCCATTAGAATCTTGTACGCATTGTACTTGGTTTTGCAGAAATAGATATCAAACGGATCCGTTTTCTCATCCAGCCGGTAAATGCGTATACCCGGGATTTCGTCTTTTTGGATATATTCATTGACGGTATTAATCAGAAGCGGCTCGATGTCGTGCTTGTTCAACCATGGGATGCAGGCGCCTTCCATTCCCAGTACCGGGTCCATGATCGAACGGATTTTTTCGGTTACGCCCCCCACGGCTAGAATGATGTCGCCGGTTAGAGATCCAGTTACGCCATAACGCTGGTTGACGGGCTGCTTGATGAAATCGGATATGAGTGCAATATCCATGGCAACTGAGGCACTGTCTCCCTCTACTCCGCCATGGGCCTGAATATAGTCAACATACATTTCATAGCCGACATAAGGCGCACCGATTTTGTTTAACACCTTTTTTATGGATGCTCTTACGTTTTGGGCTGCCGCTTTAGCAATGTCACCGATCTTTCCCGGTGCGACGACTTTGTCGGCGTTGCCCACATTGATCTGACTGTGGATCGGCAATGGCTGGCCATACATCTGGCCGCTTGCTTTGGAATGAATCACCGCCAAACCGACAACATAACCTATTGAATCGGTCATCGAGCTAATGTATTTCTTGAGATATTTTTTGTGCTCGCCTATTTCTCTGGACAGTCCACCCTCCAGGCTCAGATGCTCGTTGAGAGCCTTCCGGACATGCTCCGGCGCAACCAGCGGCGCGTTTTCAAGGACAGCTTCAAACTCGGAAGATTTTATGATACCGTTTATTGGCCGTAATATGCTGCTTAATTTCCCATCCGACGACCGGCAGCGCAATTCCTTAATGATTTCCAAAACTGCAGCCCGGGAAAATTCTCTTTCGGTAAGCTTAAAATCCAGCGGCAGCTGTCTACCGTAAATATGCTCGCTTCTCTTCTTGACACTATCATAGCCCTCATTGTCGATAATTTCACCCCAGGTTTCTTTAAACTCTTTCCCCAAATTAATGATTTCCTGCTTGATGTACTGGGCGACTTGCCGAACGTTTTCTTCGGTTTCAGGCACGGCGCTTTCCATGTGAATAATTTCGCCTTTATCTTCTATCCTGCTGAGAAACGCCCCATCTCCTTCATCCTGAAGATAGGCTAGGGTATCGTGATTGCAGCATGCTACAATGATATTGTCCGCCTTAAGATGATTCTCCGAGCGGTCTGCCGCACCGCTCCCCGTGCTTCTGCCACCTTCAAGGATATATCTTTTGTTCTGCATGATCTCCAATAGATCCGCCATATATCCAACTTTGATTAACGTCTTCAGTTCATCGATATAAATAATAGGCGATTTCGCGTGAGCACCGAGATAAGCTCGTTTATGGGTTGGGGTTTGAAGGTTTCCTGACTGATACGGATCATGCCGGAATCCGCCTTTCATGTTGCGGGCACTGGGTTCTGATACTCTTGCCATCAAGTCCTGATCTTTCCTGGGATCGTACAGAATTTCAGGTATCATATCCTGCAGATGTTTGACATCGTTTTTGACGCCGGCATTGGCCTCCCGTTGAATTTTCTCCTGGGCCCTGAGGTTACTTTCCTGCATATACAAAAAAATGGATCCCATGCCGGTAATGCCGGTAGCAATAAACGCCGGTGGGAAGAAAAAGCCGCAGCCTGCACCCAAACCTGTTGCGCAGATCAAACCTAGTTTCACCAGACGAGCCGATCGTATCTGATCCGACAGGCTGAATTCGTCCACACTGTTGCGGGCGGTTTCAATGGCCTTGATGACATCGGTGATAATTTTATCTATCTTAGAGGGATTTTCATAGGCAATTCGGACGTGGTTGCGGTCTTTTCCCGGATAGACAACAATCGCATCTTTAGGTCTCAGATAATCTCCGATGGATTTCTCCAGCACTTCTTTGAACATGTTGGCCAGCATGGATTTTCCGGTGCCGGGTCGACCTACCATCAGAATGTGGCCCTTATTCTGGGCAATTTTCCGAATAGCTCTTTTGGCACGATCCTGAAAAACGACACGATCAATGGGATCATCTGGAAGCTGGATTTGAGATGTGTCTTCAAAGCTGCCAAGACGCGTTTCCAATGCTTCCGGATAATCCAGTAATTCTTTTATCCAGCGGTAATCATTTTCTTTGTAATCACTTAACATGACTCAACCCACTAAAGGAATCCAGCAGATAATGCATGCCGGCATCCGAATCGAATACCCTTTTCTGTATTTCCGAATACACCTTGGGCAAATTCTTCCGAAGGGGTTCCAGTGCTCTAAAGTCATGCAAAACGGATGTGTGTGTATGCATGCGACCCTCTTCGGCATCGGCAAGCGGAAGATAGTGAAGAGACACTCCGATTTGAAGGTAATTTAAGATCGGTTTAATCAGATTACGCTGATTCGGTCCCAATTTCAGCTCATTGAAAATAATTCGGTAAACTTCGGGGAAATTCGATTTAGAGTAATCGATCTCGAGTTTTTTATTAAAAAACAGCTTCATCGGCCTTATTTTCCCCTCCATACTCAGTTTGAACGTGTATCTCAACTTCGGATTGGTTTTCAGCGATTGCTCAAGTAAATGCATGTATTTCAAGAGTTGAGTATCATTTAGGTAAAAATCTATGGAATTGGTATCGGTTAGGACACATGCTTTTTGTTTGCCGTTGGAATTGAAGGAAAGAATGCGATAGAATTTATCGGCCGAATGAGATTCAAAATCATATCCTCTCAACTCAAACAATCCCTCTGCAACGCATGCCCCGTTGAGAAGAACACGGACATCTTTTGAAATTGAGCTATCAATATATTTGATTTTTTCCTCGATGCTGCCTTGCAGCTTTAAATAGGAAAAATTACCGCCGATATCTTCACAAATGCCGACAATTTGAGATGTAGTCCGTGGATTGACCTTAGCCAGTCGTTTCGAGACAGAATCGTAAAAGCGTAAACGATCATAAATAGCAGTCAAATGGTCTTCGAGGCCCGGGTCTTGCAGAGATGGGATGCGTAATTTATATCGGGATATAATGACATCGGGTGAAAGCGCCATTTGCTTCTTCCGTTTCGAACCCATCGGTAAAAATCGGCGTAAGACATTGTTCATTTTTTTAAGTCCACCTTGCTTGTAGTGGATCTCACAGCCGATCAGCTTTTTTTTAACTTCAATCGTTTTGGGGTTCAGCAGATAACGGCCGATATCTGATAGAATATATTCCTTGACCGGCCCGCTGACGTCATCATCCTCGATTGTATTCCAGACATTATCGGAGTCTCGGCTTTCAGAAATAATCCAAATGTCGTTGCGTTTCTCTAACATATCTCTATTATTGGTGATTAAACTCGTCAAATGCCCCTCGGAATGAACGTTGTCGGTTACCAGGCCATCTAAAAAAATGGTTTAAACGCCTCATTATTTCAATTTGATGACCCGCTTGGTTTTCCCATTGAATGAAACCGGAACGGTCGGTTGGTTAAGACGTCATTCGCCGGCTGAAGACACGGCGCGATTGTTACAGTTTATATCGGTAATATTTAAATTATCTTAATAGGATTGACGTGTTGACGTGTTTTTCAATTTGAAAATTAAATCTAACCTGTGATACTAAAATTCTAATTCAAACACCCTTAACTACGATCTTGACGGACATGGCAGAGATAAAACCTTTCAGAGCCTGGAGATACAACAGCGATCTGACAAATCGCATCGGGGAATTGACGTCACCGCTTTTTGATGTTGCCACCGAGAAGCATAAGCATAAACTTTACAGTAACCCTTATAACAGCATTCATATCTCGATTCCCTGTGGAGAGCGACCGGCAAAACACGCCACCAGGATTCTGCTCCAATGGAAAGCCGAAGGCTGTCTGGTAAAAGATGATCGCCCTGGACTTTATGTTTATTATCAGTATTTTACAATTCCCGGTGATCCAAAGGAATATTGTCGCAAAGGGTTTATCTGCAAAATACGAATCTATGACTGGCATGAAAATGTCATCTTGAGGCACGAAAACACGATGCCGCACTCGGTCTGCGATCAGATTGATTTGTTGGCCGCCACCCGCCTGAATGCGAGTCCCACCCACGCTTTATACACTGATGAGAACTTCGAACTTGAAAACCATATGGATAAATGCATGCAGAATCCGATCTGTGAAACGGAAGACTACCAAGGTACCCGTGATGTTCTGGGTATCATCCGAGATCCGCAGACAATTGCTGACTTCGTTAATCTGATGAGCGCCAAACATGTGATTTTGGCCGACGGTCATCACCGTTACGCCAGCTCATTAGCCTATATGAAACAGCAGATGGCAGCCAATGCGGCCCACACCGGCGCTGAACCTTACAATTATCACCTCACATGGCTGACGAATACCGAGGCAGAGGACCTGAAAATTCTCCCGACCCATAGGCTGATTAAAAATGTGAATAATTTTAGCGAATTGCACATATTAGAAAAGTTAGCGGAACACTTTTTTGTTATACCAATATCAAACCCGGAAGACGTCAATGAAGTCATTGCCGGCAAAAAATGGACATTCGGGCTGATGTTCAGGGAAAATGCGTATCAGGTTCGCCTCAAACCTGATTCCATTGAAAGCATACGGTGGAATTTTCCTCATGAAATCAAGATATTAGATCTAACGGTGTTACATTATTTTATCATTCAGGAAATCTTAGGGATAAAAGGCAAGGAGCAAAGCATATCAAATTGTATTGACTATGAACGAAGCTTTGCTGCCTGCTGGAGGAAGGTGATTACCGGAGAAGCCCAATTGGCATTAATTACCAACGAGTTGTCCATCAACGATGTAAAAAAAGTTTGTGTCAGTGGATGCACGCTACCTCAAAAATCCACCTATTTTTGGCCCAAAGCTGTGTGCGGATTTGTCTTCAGTTCTATTTAACGTGGTGTTCTGACATCTAACCCTTTTATTTTTATAGATTCTTAAAGAAACTCGGTTTTTTGTAAAAACGTCCTTCGTCTTGCTTGCCAGCGCTACCGACAAGAACGGGTCGCTTGACAATAGGACTGATGAGGTTTCGATATGAAACGAACGGCATGCTTAATCGTGATTGGTTTAATTCTGCTCTCCTCCAGGGTGTTCACCATCACCCCGGAAGCCGCGCGCAAAGAATTAGCGCAGGAAAATATACTGAATACACCCGAATCATTTTTTGCCTCTATTGAAAAAGGCAATGCGGAAGTTGTTAGCTGGTTTCTGGCTATTGGAATGAATGTGGACATAAAAAATGAATTCGGTGAAACCGGGTTGGTGATTGCCTCCGAAGAAGGTTATCAGGATGTCGTCCGACTCCTGCTGGCCCATAACGCCGATGTCGACTCCCGAGATCTGGCAAGACGCACGGCTATTATGAATGCTGCCCAAAAAGGCCATGTACCCATCGTCGAACAGTTGTTGGCAAAAGGTGCTGATGTTAATGCGGCTTCTCAATGGAACTCAACAGCTCTGCACGAAGCCTGCATGAATGGACACTACAAAGTGGTTAATATTCTGTTAGACGCCGGTGCAGATCAGAGGATGACGAACAACGCCGGGCACACAGCGCTGATTGAAGCTGTCATTGAAGGGCATGAAAATATCGTGGAGCTTCTGATTTCAAGAGGAGCCGATGTTAATCAAAAAGATACGAGCGAATTTTCAGTTGGAGAGACACCAATTATCGTAGCAGCCATGAAAGGTGAAACACAAATTGCCGCCGTCTTAATTCGCAAGGGGGCGGATGTAAATATGAAAACAAAAGACGGTCAGACGGCCTTAATTTACGCCGCCCGGGCTCCCGGAGATCGAACCGAGATTGCAAAATTGCTGATAGACAGCGGTGCCGATGTAAACGCAAAAGATAAAATCGGGATGACCGCTCTGGCCTATGCATTAAAAAAGCGCGACGTTTTGCTTTTTAAAATTCTGATGGAATCCGGTGCCAGAGAGTAGTTCCCTTCCCCTCAGTCTCTTTCAACGAAATCCCCTCCGACATTTTGAGGCCTGCTTCAACGTCATGTAAAACATATGGACACGTATTTCTTCGTTTTTAGAGCGCAGGATTTTTTTATGCACGGTGATATTAAATGTCGTTCTAAACTGATCATAGAGTGCTCCGGATGTTTTGCGCATCTCCGCGGCCAGAATAATTTTACCGCTGGGTTTCAGGTACGTTTTGAAAAGTTCCAGTAAAGATTTTAACTCTTTGCGTTGAAACGTAATTTCCGATCCAACAATACAGTCAAATTGACCTTTTAAATTAGGTTGATTCCAATCCAGATCGAAAACAGGTAAATGAGGACAGTTATTGATGTGGGCATTCGCACGGGCAAACTGCAGGGCATCGGGATTGTGCTCCGTCAACGTGATCTTGTGGCCGAAGGTTGTCCCCACAATACTCACCAATCCGACGCCCGCCCCGATTTCCAGATACTCTTTTTCCGGCTCAACAGATAGCTGTGCGAGATGGTCTGCCAACACCCAAGACGCTTGCCAGATTTTAGCCCATAACGGAAAATCCTTAAACACATCATAGGTGTTGAGAAAACCAAACAAGTATTTGGGTATCAGCAACTTAAATTTTTCACCGTGTACGACAACGTCAACCGTATCCGTTTCGTATTCCCTGAAAAATGATTCTAAAGAAAACATCATGTTATCTTCTCCTGCTTACGGGGTAATGGCCAGTTCACCCGTCAACCGGATGAGACGCGTTTATATCAACTTCTTGAACACATATGGAAGAGTTGCCATCGGATTCAGCCAAATTGGATCAAGCGGCAGCGATTCATGGCAGCCGATGATGAACAAGCCACCGGGCGCCAGACATTTCAAAATTCCCGGTAACATTTTGATTTGAATTTCTTCTTGGCAATAGGTTAGTACGTTATTGCGCAGGAAGATTATATCAAAAATTGTATTCGGCGGGTTGACCAGTAAATGGCGTATTTCCCAACATATGTCTTTTTTAATCTCGTCTTTTAAGCGATACTGGTTCGCACCCCGTTGACGGTCAAAATATTGTAAGCGAACCTCAAGCGGTACCTCTTTCAGGCTGCCGACGGTGTAAATTCCGCTGCACGCCCGATCCAGATACCGGGGATGTCGGTCGGAAGCCAATACCTTCAACTCCGGCATCGATTCATACCGATCTTTCAAACGTTCCCATATGATTTTAAAGCTGTAAACTTCCTCCCCACTTGCGCAACCGGCCGACCACACGTTTATTAGACGCAAATCCGTGTTAATCAGATCCGGCAGCCAATTTAGTTCCAAAAGCTCCCAAAGGCGTCGGTCACGAAAAAACCGGCTGATCGAAATGGTCATCAGTCGTTCGCATTCTTCTCGAATTTCCTGCTGATTATCTATCAGGTTTAAATACGTTAGGATATCCCGGCAGCCCAACCGTTGCATATGTCGTCGAATTCGTTTTTTGACGCCATGCCGGACCTTTCGATATCCCTTCCAGGAATAGCCTAAATGGTTCAGCAGATAACGAAATTGGTCATCATCCATGCGTTCAATATGGTATAGAAATTCCCAGACGTAATCAGCGCCCGCTTTGTGCTGATTGTAAACTATCACCCGTATCGGGTTCGGGGTACACCAACGGCGATGGAATTTCAATCGTGGACATTGAATAGAAAATTCCTTTGTGGTCTCGCAGGTCAAATTAATTTTAACATCGGAGGTTGTCTGCCGCAATGGAGATCATTATATTAAAGCACTGTTGCGATTCTTTGACCAAAATTGTACATTGCAAAGGAGCCTAATTTGTGGATGTTTTTTATGTAGACGGTGAATTTGTGCCGGCCGACGAGGCCAAAATTCCGATTGATGATCTGGCTGTTTTACGAGGAATCGGAGTTTTCGACTTCATGCGCACCTATTACGGCAAACCAATTTTTCTCAGACAACACATAGCCCGCCTGCAACAATCGGCCCGGCAAATCGGTTTGGATCTGATCTGGACCGAGGAAGAGCTGATTGATATTGTCCAACACGCCTTGCGTCGCAATGGTCATCGGGAAGCTAGTATTCGAATTGTGGTGACCGGAGGCTCCAGCCCGGATTTTATTACACCTCAGGGTAATCCCCGCCTCTTGGTACTGGTCACCGCGGTGACACCGGTACCCAAATGGTGGCACACCAGGGGTATCAAAGTGATCACGCTTGAATCCGAGAGAACCCTTCCTGGCGCCAAGAGTATCGACTACATTCCTGCAACGATGGCTTTAAAAGCCGCACGGGATCGAGATGCTCTGGAGGCCGTGTATGTGAATCGCAATGGGATGGTATTGGAAGGTACCACCAGTAATCTATTTATGTTCAACAGCAATACCCTAATAACCCCGGGGCAGAATATTTTAAGCGGTATCACCCGCCAGACGGTTTTGGACCTTGCCCGGAAAATATTTACCGTCGACATTCAGGATATTCCTAAAACGAAATTGCTGGGAGCCGACGAGGTGTTTATTACGGGAAGTAACAGGATGGTTGTTCCGGTCGTTCAAGTGGATGACATCGTCATCGGCGACGGGAAACCTGGCAGATGCACGCGACGAATAATGGAGTCCTTTGCCGATTACACGGCCAAACTGGCCGCGAAATATTAACGATCTCGCCTAAATTAATCTGTGGATAACGGTTTTCTTTACTATGTGCGTTTGTGATATAGATAACATTTAGAAAACTAAGGTGGCCGTTCTGCCCTGTGAATGAAAACCTAGAAGGAGGCAAATCATGTCGGAATCCGAACTGTATGACCTGATCATTATCGGAGGTGGTCCCGGTGGCTTAACAGCCGGAATTTATGCGATGCGGGCGGCCTTAAAAACGGTTCTAATCGAGATGGCTGCACCAGGTGGACAGGTGAACAACTCCGATTCGGTAGAGAATTGGCCGGGCGATGAACACATCGGCGGTGCGGAACTCGCGATGAGATTTTCTTTGCACGCCCAGTCATACGGTCTGGAAATACGGTCGGATGAAGTCGTTGAACTGGAGCCCGGATTGGATTTTCATACCGTCAAACTGGCCAACGGAGATGTTCTGCGATCGCACGCGATTATACTGGCAACCGGCGGCAGCCCCCGCAAACTTGAGATTCCTGGAGAAGAAGAATTTTACGGCAAAGGCGTTTCCTACTGCGCAGTATGCGACGGCTTTTTTTTCCGAGATAAACATGTGGTCGTGATAGGTGGCGGTGACACCGCAGCCGAAGAATCGCTATATCTGGCCAAATTAGCCAAACAGGTCTATATTGTCCATCGGCGAGACGCGTTGAGGGCAGGGGCGCTTTTGCAGCAACGGGTTAAAGCCGAGTGTAAAATTGAAATTCTGTGGAATACCGTTGCCACCGCCATCAAAGCGGACGATAATGGAGTCTATGCTGTCGACCTAAAAGATACTCAAACCGGAGAACAGCGAGAATTGCTCACCGACGGTGTGTTTATCCTTATCGGCTTTGAACCCAACAACAGACTGGTGCCGGCCGGAACTAAAATGAATCCCGACGGCCAGGTGGTGACCGACGACAAATGCCAAACCAACAGTCCCGGTATCTTCGTAATTGGTGATCTCAGGGAAAAATACGCCCGGCAGATTGTTTTATCCGCGGGAGACGGATGCACGGCTGCGCTGGCAGCCGCTCATTATGTCGAAACCCGTAAAACCGCGGATTCTTGCGAATTGCCGGAGGAATTGCAGAAGATAGCATCGAAATAGGGCCGTGAGCCTATAACCATACCTTTGACAGGTATTCGATGGAAATACTGCAGGGATCTTGATATACGCTGCGATCCCCGTTGCTGAAAACTGGACAGCGGATATTTCCAAAGACCAGCGCTTCAAGTGATGTATCACAGATTGCGTATCGAGCATCCGATATAAAGATTACTCATGTCCGGCATCAAAAGCGTACTGTTCAAATTCATCATTCTGGCGGGCATGTTGCTGGGTCTTCCCCAGCTAGGGGTAACACTGGCCGGATACCCGGTCGGCCGCTATGTGCAGTTTCCTCCGAAAACCCAGTATGTGAGCCATACCCCGTTTTCATGGTTTGCCTTTACCCTCTTCGCCGGAATGATTCTGGCCGTCGTCCTCCCTGTGATCATTGCCGGTATTCGAACCTATAAAAAATCAGCGGAGAATACGTCCGCTGCTGTTTTGTTCTCCTTCCCTTGGTGGGGTTGGCTCGGTGTTGCCAGTGGAATAGTGTTCTGGGTTCTGGCATGGACCCGATTTCCCTGGTTTGCCGAATTCCAGCCGCACACATTCAGTCCCCTGTGGTTTTCATATATTATTGTCATCAATGCGCTCTGTTTTCGCCGATCCGGTCGGAGCGTGATGACCACCAATCCGGGACGTTTTATATTGCTTTTTCCGCTGAGCGCATTATTTTGGTGGTTTTTTGAATATCTCAATCGCTTTGTTCAAAACTGGTACTACGTCGGAGTTGAATTCGGACCCTGGGAATACTTCTGGTATGCCACTCTGCCGTTCTCGACCGTGTTGCCTGCTGTTTTGAGCACTCAGCAATGGTTTTTATCTATGACCTGGTTACGTCGGGGATTTAGCCATGTTTCATCCATTCCCGCACCCCGTACCCAATGGTTGGCGGTATCCTCGTTGATGGTGTCCGGCGCTGGACTTGTCGGAATAGGCATATGGCCGAATTATTTGTTTCCGCTCCTGTGGGTTTCGCCTGTGTTGATCATTATTTCTTTGCAGGCATTGCTGAGGGAGCATCATATCCTCGCCGAGATCACTGACGGAGATTGGAGTGGCGCTGTGGCGGCGGCATTGGCGGCGATTTTTTGCGGCTGGTTCTGGGAAATGTGGAACTATTTCAGTCTGGCCAAATGGAAATACAGCATTCCTCTGGTCCATCGATTTCAGGTGTTTGAAATGCCGGTTTTGGGATATGCCGGTTATTTTCCATTCGGATTGGAATGCATGGTGATCGGCATCATGGTCGACCGCCTGCTGAGTCAGAGGCAAAACCGGCATCGTTGCGCAACGCTGAAATGAATTGCAGATGATGATGGCAGGGTGGATTTAAGGTGCATTAAAGAAAATGCTTTTTTGCTTGACATATTTCCGAAGATTAAATAAGTGCGATTGCGCTTTATATTACTACGTGGTATCTTGGTTTGGTCGAGTCGATATTGGGCTTCGAGGAGTCACCATACTCATTTTGAGATGAGCTGCAGGGTTGTAGAATATGACTAAGAATATCGGGTTTGTCTCCACTCGCTTCGCCGGCACGGATGGAGTTTCGCTGGAATCCAGCAAATGGGCGAATGTTTTTCAGCAAAACGGGTATCGCTGCTTCTGGTTTGCAGGTGAACTTGATCGGGAGCCTGAAAAAAGCACTCTAGTGCCGCAAGCTCATTTTCAGGATGAGCAAAATCGATGGATCAATGAACAGGTTTTCGGTCGAAAAGGGCGAATTCAGTCGGTTACCCAAGTTATTCATGACCAGCGCTCAAAGTTGAAATTCAAGCTACATGAATTCATCAATGGCTTCAACATCGACCTCTTAATCGCCGAAAACTCCCTCACAATTCCTCTGCATGTCCCGCTTGGTTTAGCGTTGACGGAGACCATTGCTGAAACCCAAATTCCGACCATCGCCCATCATCACGATTTCTATTGGGAGCGGGTTCGTTTTTCAATAAATGCAGTCAGCGAATATATCCGCATGGCATTTCCGCCGAATTTATCCAATATCCGGCACGTCGTTATCAACTCCGAGGCACAGGAGCAATTGGCATTGCGCACCGGAATTTCCTCTACAATTATACCCAACGTCCTGGATTTTGAAAATCCGCCCAAAATAAGCAGAAAACGGACTCAAATTTTTCGGGAATCCATAGGGCTTGGTGTTGACGATCGCATGATCCTACAGCCGACGCGGATCGTTCAACGCAAAGGAATTGAATTTGCCATAGAGCTGGTGAAGGAATTAAGAAACGATTGCAACAAACTGGTCATCTCCCATGAAGCTGGTGATGAAGGGTTCGAATATGCCGAATGGTTGAAGGAATACGCCTGCGAACATGGAGTCGATTTGAGGCTGATCTCCATCCGGATTGCCGATCCGTTTAGCAAAAACGGCAATGGCAAGAAGACCTACTCGCTTTGGGATGTCTATCCCTTCGCTGATTTCATCACCTATCCCAGCCTTTATGAAGGATTCGGAAACGCGTTTTTGGAAGCGATTTACTTTAAAAAACCAATTCTGATCAATCGATACGCCAACTTTGTACGGGATATCGAGCCACTGGGATTTGATCTGGCTGTGATGGACGGCTTTCTTTCCAAGAAAACTGTACAAAACGTCATCGAAATTCTGGAATCATCGAAACGTCGGAAAAAAATGGTCAACAATAACTATCAAATCGCCACCCGTCACTATTCCTATTCCGTATTGCGGAGTCAACTCAACGCCATTATGAAAATGTTTTTCGGCGATGCCGTTGCAGAACTCTCCGCCGCGGGACCTTATTCCAAACCTGAAGGGTACTTGTATATTGACCCGCAGGTTGTTATGTTTAAACATAACGATAGTAGCTACCGACGAAATGCTTAACCCGTGATCGCGGAGAGTCAAAAATGGCATTTACAAACGTCCCCGGTTTAAACGGAAAGGTATATGTTCCGGACCAACCGCTGGGCGGTCTCCAAAAGCACCCCTGCAAGGATTGCTATTCATGCCAGCATTGCAGCGACGATCGATGCCGGGTCTGTTTGGCTCAAAAATTCTGCGACTGTAGTCATCACAAAAACCAGCCATGGCTGTCCGGCACCACAATCACCGAGTAAAAATAGACTATAGACCATGACGAAATCACTCCCGACCAAAAACCGAGGGCTTGCAGGCAATGACGGCTGTTGCCTGAACGGTAAAGAAACCGGACTGCAGCCGACTTTTGTGAATTCCTCACAGAATGAGGTTTGCTGCGGATCTCCGCCCGGACCTGAAAGCAATTCGTTTGAACGAGCGGGGTACCAGCTGCGACATTTTGTCGAGGATTTTATCGACACGCCGGCCGGAGCGGTTCCGCGTGTAAAAACCCAACTTGATCCATCCGACATTCTGGGGACAGTCCTTGTGCGTCTCGGATTGAATAGGGATCAGTATAAAATCGCTCCGGGGCTTTACTGTGTCGGACTGCCCGGAGAGGATTCGCCGGTATTGGTCACCGCCAACTACAAACTGAGCTTCGACACGCTCCGCAGAGAATTAAATGCTGTCGATGCGTGGATTTTGGTACTGGATACCCGCGCTATTAACGTCTGGTGCGCGGCGGGCAAAGAACTCTTTTCCACGGCGGAAGTCGTCCGTCGAGTGGAACAAACCGCTTTAGACCGGGTGGTCCGGCACAAGCAACTTATTTTGCCCCAGCTTGCAGCCACGGGGGTTTCAGCCCATCAAGTAAAAAAGGCAAGCGGATTTTCTGTGCGGTGGGGCCCGATCCGGGCAAGTGACGTTAAGCAGTTCATGGCAGACGGGATGCAGGCCGAAAAAGCGATGCGGCGGGTAACTTTTTCGCTAACGGAGCGAATCGTGCTGATACCGGTCGAACTCTCTCATTTGCCGAAACCGACGTTATGGGTATTGCTGGCGATATTTCTGCTGTCGGGAATCGGAGGCCACATTTTTTCCCTGGCAGATGCCTGGAGCCGTGGACTGATGGTGCTGGTCGCCTACGGTGGAGGTATCTTCTCCGGTGCGGTCGCCGCCCCGATTCTACTGCCCTGGATCCCTGGAAGGTCGTTCGCGCTGAAAGGCGCGTTGACTGGAATCCTAGCCGGTCTCGCAGTGGTATCCGTTTTTAGGGCTGGCTTACATTGGCCGGAAGCTATGGCCTTAGTTCTAATTAGCGTTGGCGTCAGTTCCTATCTGAGCATGAATTTTACCGGATCAACTCCGTTTACATCTCCGTCGGGAGTTGAAAAAGAAATGCGCAAAGCCATTCCGCTTCAACTGGCGGCGATACTTGTTGCCGTTGTCGGCTGGGTAGGGGCTGCATTTGCAGGCTAAGGCAGCAGTTGGAAATTTCGATCTTTTATGTAGAAGATGTAAGGTGCAAAAATGGAAACATTTCGATATCTACCGGGTGTATCGACGTTGAATCTGAATGCGGATGACTGCATTGGGTGTGGAATGTGTGAATTGGTTTGTCCTCACGGAGTTTTTCAGATAGACAGCAAGAAAGCGATGATTTGTGATTTAGATGGATGTATGGAATGCGGGGCATGTGCCACAAACTGCCCGACGAGCGCTATTCGCGTCACGCCCGGTGTCGGCTGTGCGGCCTATATCATACAGACCTGGTTCAAAGGCAAGCAAAGCCCGGCATGCGGAAGTGTCAAATGTTGCTAAGCAATACATGCCCAAGAGCCAAACGTCTATCCTGTCCGAATCAGGGATAGTCGGCGTTTTTCGGTGAAGTCCTTTAAAATTTTTGAGATAATTTGTCCCACATCGCCCTCGCCTGAGCTTCCTGGCGCTTCTCTCCTGATTCAATTTTATTTCCAGTCGATGGCCCTGCACCCCGCAAACGGGATATCCTCTCCTCCAGGGGCGGATGGGTGGAGAACAAATTCATCAGACGTCTTCCCGACAGCGGATTGACGATAAACATGTGAGCCGTGGACGGATTGGCGTCCATCGGTAGCCGTTTGGAATACGCGCCCAATTTTTCCAGGGCACGGGCAAGCCCCTCTGGATTTCCAACGAAGCCTGCTCCGGTGGCATCGGCCAAATACTCTCGGGAGCGAGATATTGCCATCTGGATAATCATGGCGGCCATCGGAGCAATGATCGACATAGCGATCAAACCGATAAACCCGCCCCCCCCACGTTCGTCATCATGACCGCCGGCGCCTCCAAAAATGGCCGACCACCGGGCCATGGTCGCCAGAAGCATAATGGCACCGGCCATGGTCGCGGCAATACTGCCGATCAGAATATCCCGGTTTTTTACATGCGCCAATTCGTGCGCCAACACTCCCATCACTTCGTCTCGATCCATAATTTTTAACAGCCCCTCCGTCACCGCAACTGCGGCGTGCTGGGGGTTTCTGCCGGTTGCAAAGGCATTCGGGGCTTCCTTTGGTATAACATATAATCGCGGCATAGGAAGCCCGGCCTGCTGGGTGAGACGTTGAACCATCTCATACAACTCGGGCGCTTGCTGGGATGTTACCTCACTGGCACGATACATTTTCAATACCAATTTATCGGAGAACCAATAGCTGAAAAAATTCATGCCGGCTGCAAATAGTAACGCAATGATCATCCCTTGACGTCCGCCCAGCAGTTGGCCGACCCAAAGGATGAGGGCCGTCATCACTGCCAGCAGTATGGTGGTTCTAATCTGATTTCCCATAATACGGGCTCCTTTCGTAGATTCGTTTTTTGGGATTTACAAAAAGATAAAACCGACTCCATAAAACGCAAGCTAGCTTTTCTTTGAGTTCATCCAGGTGCTTTTCATGCGTCGTGCATCTTGGACCTGTCATGAGCGATCCTGAGTTCAGCGCTGAAAATTTTTTTTTCTGGTTATCTAAAAAGCCCAAGTTGCCATAAAACCAACTTATCGG
>Ga0209536_100003618_pt1 | contig 24745 bp, 22 predicted proteins | sample DeeMarSeWOR28_12_FD_187461 | JGI IMG/M metagenome (GOLD analysis project Ga0209536, IMG submission 187461) | Marine sediment microbial communities from White Oak River estuary, North Carolina - WOR-2-8_12 (SPAdes) (version 2) | ecosystem: Environmental > Aquatic > Marine > Intertidal zone >...
CGTGATATTATTTTGTTCGACCAGCGTGGTATTGGGTATTCATCTGCCATGCCGGATATGTCTTTTGATGCTTTTAAAATTATGGCCGAAGATGCTGATGAAGAAGAAGAACTGACGTTAACTGTTAGTATGTTAAGTAAATATAAAAAGATGTGTGAGGAGCAGGAAATTAGCCCGGAATATTATAACACCATACAAAATGCCAGGGACGTAGGAATGCTTTTTAGACATTTGGGTTATGAGAAATACAATCTTTTTGGAGGTTCTTATGGCACTCGCATAGCACGGGTGGTTCAGGATATGTTCCCGGAATATATTCATAGTTCCATCCTCGATTCACCTGCGCCACTAAGCGGTGATTTTCTTGTTAATAGGCTCGAAAGCTATTCACTGGCGCTGGGTAGAATTTTTGAATTTTGTGCTAACGATCCCGATTGCAAAACTCAATATCCCAATCTTAAAGAGGATTATTTTAAAGCAATATCCTCCTTAGAGGAAAAGCCATTGAAAACAAGCCTGAACGATTCTATAAATGTAACTATTAATGCCCAGGACGGGATTTATTTATTGCGGAGGTTGTTATATCAAAGTAACTCAAGGGAAAAAGCCCCGGAACTCATAAAAGCCTTCATTGAGGGAGGCGGTGACGTAATTAATGAAGTTTTGTCGTTTGAATACCAGTTAACAGGCGGACTAAATCTTACAATGTTATTATCTGTAGAAAAATACGAAAATTTTAATCCGGCTAATACGCCTGAAGTAATCCTGGAGAATTACAAAAAATATCCCTTGATTCCGGTTAAACTAGGCTTTTTTGATGCTTTCTACATTGCCGGGATGAATTGGCACTCCAATAATTTACCCATGGAAGATCGCAAATTTCAGGATTCTGAAGTGCCCACCCTTATTTTCGTAAACAGGTATGATCCTGTTACCCCTCCAAAAAACGGATATCTTTTTAAAGAAAATCTCAGTAAAGGAACACTGCTAGTACTTAATGAAGGAGGGCACGGCGGCGGAAACCGGGATTGCAAGGATAAGGTTGTAATAAATTTCATGAATGACCCAAATGCCAAACCGGATGTCTCTTGCCTCAATTTATTTGTGGAATGATTTTCAATTACCAGATTCGGCAATAGATTCAAAAGGCGCTAAATTTGGTTTTGCTAGACAAAAAAAGCTGTTTAAACTATTTTAAAACTGGTGCTACACAAATAGCATGTCTCTAAGCCGATATAAAAAATCCGGGAATGGCGTAAGTATATTTTTGTTTTGCAACTATATTGCAGTAAAATTAGCACTCATTGATAGCTATAGATACCCATACATCCATACCCACCCTTCAGAAATTACTGGAAGACAACAATTGGTTAAACCCAAATGAAAAAATAAGTGCACTGTCCAAGCCAGGAGAAGGCAATATGAATGTAGTGCTTCGCGTAGAAACAAATCAGCGCTCCTTTATTCTGAAACAATCACGCCCGTTTGTTCAAAAGTACCAGCAAATTGAAGCCCCGCTTAACAGAATAGAAGTGGAATATAAGTTTTATAAAGCCATCCAGGAAGCATCCATAACATCTCACATCCCTTCAATTTTAGGCTTTGATCCAAAAAATTACCTCTTGCAAATGGAAGACCTGGGTCAGTGCGAAGACATGACATTTTGTTACCGGGATCGTAGCATTGCAGAGGAAATCCTTAAAAAACTGATCAACATAGCCGCAGCTATTCACAAAACAGGCCCTTTAAAGGTCTTTCCCGAAAATATGGCCCTCAGGAAGTTAAACCACCAGCATATTTTTGTATTGCCATTTCTGGAAGACAATGGATTTCAATTAAATGATGTGCAGGAAGGATTACAGGAATTATCACTTCCATATAAAATGGACAATGCAATTAAAGCTGTTGTTAATAAACTTGGAGATATGTACCTTTCCAAAGGAAATGTTTTGATCCATGGCGATTATTACCCCGGAAGCTGGATGCAATTGGAAAATGAAGTTTATATCATAGATCCGGAGTTTAGTTTTATCGGTTTCAGGGAGTTTGATCTTGGTGTTATGACAGCTCATTTAATCTTGGCAACTATGGATCCATCTTCCCTGAAAAAAGTGATGCAGCTTTATAAGTCAGATGCAAATGCCGGTCTGGTTTCCCAGGTGGCAGGAGTTGAAATTATAAGGCGCTTAATTGGTCTCGCACAGTTACCGCTAAGAAGAAGCCTCAGTGAAAAAGAGGATCTTTTAAAGCTCGCCAGAAAAATGATTTTAGTATGAAATATACCATTTTAATTATCAGTTTGGTTTTGTCCGTGAGTCTTTTATCATGCAAGGATCAGAAAACGCAAATAGATATCCCTGAGCCAAAGAAATCTGCTTACGCCAAGGATTCTCTTGTTTTAGACAAGGAAGAACTTTATGACAAGATTCTTGGTGCACTGGTTGGTTCTGCAATTGGAGATGCCATGGGTGCATCTACCGAGATGTGGCACAGATCGGACATTCAGAATAAATATGGTTATATCACAGGACTTACGCCCGCCGAGCGCATTCAATCTCCTGAAGGAACATGGGAGCATAACCTCAACGCCGGGGCTACTACCGATGATACAAGATGGAAGTACTTTATGGTTTCTTATATCGAAGCCTATTCACCCGACCTAAATGCGAAGAATTTTACAAAATTTATTATAGATTATTATAAATCCATTGCCTCAAAGCTAGGCGATAAAGCGATCCTGGCCTCACCCGATGCCCTGGATTCCAGATTGGAGAAGGTTGACTGGATTAAAGAATGGGCAAGAGTGGCACTGGCTTATCAGAATGGTACCGAAGAGTATGTGGAGGCTCAGAATAGGTTTTATGGAGGGGAAATGTCTTGTGCAGGCATGTTATATACTCCTATGTTTGGTTTGTTGGAACCCAACCCCGAGATTGCATATCTTACAGCCTACAAGCATTCACTTTTCGATATTGGATATGCCAAGGACATTTCCGGACTGGTAGGAGCCATGACACAAATGGCTATGCGAACCACAAATATGGATTCTATACTTAACACGGCTGTCTTTATAGACCCTATGCGTTATCAGGATAGCAGGCTAGTTGGACGACTTTCATACAATACTGCAAACGCCACCCGAAAATATGTAAACCTGTCCAGAGAAATTGAAGTATCAGATTCCATCTTGCCAAAGGATGCAATGGCAATGAAAATTCCTGATCGCTATAATGGGACAAAAGCAGATTGGGCACAGCAGGAATTTGTTTATGCGTTATTGGAAGAAGACGAAAAAGCCGTCCCTTTTCATGCGGGTGAGATCTGGCAAATATTAATAGCCGGACTGGCTTTTGGGGATGGTGATTTTGAAAAGAGCATTCAGTTTATTGTAAATTATGGTAGAGATAATGATACCGTAGCTGCGGTAGCAGGTATGATCCTTGGTGCAAAAGACGGGTTTAAAAAATTACCACTAGAATTGCGCACCGAAGTACTAAAAGTTAATAAAGAACAATTGGGAATTGATCTGGAGGCACTTTCATCCAGGATGGTTGAATCAATGTTACCGGAAACTGTAACTTCAAATTAATATGGCTATAAAGAACTTTATACATGAAGATTTTTTATTGCAGACCTCTTTTGCCAAAAAGCTCTACCACGACTATGCCAAAGATCTGCCCATTATTGACTACCACAATCACTTGTCTCCCAGGAAAATAGCAGAAGACTATAGGTTTGACAATATTTCTCAGGTGTGGCTTTATGGTGACCATTATAAATGGAGAGCCATGCGAACACTAGGTGTTGACGAAAAATATATTACAGGGAATGCCTCAGATATAGAGAAATTTGTAAAGTGGGGTGGTACTGTGCCATATACAGTGCGCAACCCTTTGTATCACTGGACACATCTTGAATTAAAGCGCTATTTCAATATCGATGCCCTCCTGGACCAAAATAATGCACGGGAAATTTACAATACTTGCTCTGAACATTTACAAAGTCCGGATTATAGTACTTTGGGTCTCCTGGAAAAAATGAAGGTTGAAGTCGTCTGTACCACGGATGACCCTTTGGATACGCTTGAATACCACAAAAAAGCAAGTAAAAATGATGGCTTAAAATTGATGCCCGCATTTAGACCAGATAAAGTCTATGCAGTTGAAAACACAACCGAATTTCTTGAATACTTAGGTAAATTGGAAGAGGTTGTTTCGGCTTCCATCCATACCTACACCGACCTTCTGGATGCTTTGGAATCAAGGATTAATTATTTCCATGAAAATGGCTGCAGACTTGCAGATCACGGTTTGGATTATCTCCCTTTTTATAAAGGTGAAACTTTCAAGGCCTCTAAGATCTTTAGCACCCTAAAAAATGGGGAGTCACTTAATACGGATGAAGTTGTCTATTTTAAATCGGATGTATTAAAATTTCTATCGAAGTGCTACCATAAAAAGGGTTGGGTGCAGCAATTTCACCTGGGTGCGCTGAGAAATAATAACCACAGGATGCTTCAAAAACTGGGTCCCGATACCGGATTTGATTCTATTGGCGATTTTTCATAGGCAAGTTCATTAGGAAACTTCCTGAATCATCTGGATAGCACAGATCAGCTATGCAGGACCATTATTTATAATTTAAACCCGGCAGACAATGAAGTCATGGCTGCGATGATCGGGAATTTTAACGATGGGAGTGTAAAGGGTAAAATTCAATTTGGCTCTGCCTGGTGGTTCCTGGATCAAAAAGATGGTATGGAAAAACAATTGAATTCTCTTTCCAACATTGGCCTGCTTAGTTGTTTTGTAGGGATGTTAACAGATTCCAGGAGCTTTCTGTCATTTCCCAGACATGAGTATTTCAGGAGAGTACTCTGCAATCTTATTGGCAATGACGTAGCAAATGGGGAATTACCGGAAGATGAAAAGTGGTTGGGTAAAATTGTGTCTGATATTTGTTACCACAACGCAAAGGCCTATTTTCCATTTTAGTTTTAGCAGTCCTTCAGGAATTTAACTTTCTTAAGTTATATTTGATAGTAATAAGTAATATTTAATCAATGTCTGATTTATTTTCGGTAGAAGACAAAATTATTGTCATTAGTGGAGCCACGGGTGTATTGGGTTCTGCTATAACAGCTTATATGGCGGATCAAGGTGCTAAAGTAGTAGCCTTGGGAAGAAATCAGGATAAAGTCAATACCTTAATCGGGGAAATTACAGGCACAAAGCATAAAGTAACTGCTTTGATTGCCGATGTAACCAATGAGCAAGATTTGGAACACGCAAAACTGGAACTTGAGAATGGATTCGGCAAAATAGATGTCCTGATCAATATGGCAGGTGGGAATATGGCCGGGGCAGTAATTACTCCTGAACAAACTATATTGGATGCAGGCATAGATGATCTGAACAAAGTAATGGAATTGAATTATATGGGTTCCTTTCTTCCAATTAAAACATTCCTGCCCTTATTTCTCAAAGATTTGAAGGGAAGTATCGTAAATATTTCTTCCATGGCCGCCCAAAGGCCTGTTACCCGGGTTCTGGGATATGGATCAGCCAAGGCGGCTATTGATAACCTCACCAAATGGTTAGCCATAGAATTTTGCCATAAACACAGTGCGGAATTAAGGGTAAATGCTATTGCACCGGGTTTCTTTTTAACAGAACAAAACCGCACCCTGCTCACCGGGTCAGATGGCGAATTAACAAAACGCGGCAGACAAATTATAGCGAATACCCCAATGGGCAGATTTGGTAAACCAGATGAACTCTTTGGTGCGCTTCAATGGCTGTGCAGTGATGCCTCAAAATTTGTTACAGGAACAATTATTCCGGTCGATGGCGGTTTTAATGCTTATTCAGGCGTATGAGAACAATGGAACAAACTATGCGATGGTATGGGCCAAAAGACCCCGTAACCCTAAGCAATATAAGACAAGCCGGAGCAACAGGTATTGTAACTGCTTTGCATGAAATTCCGAATGGCGAGATATGGAGCGTAGAGGAAATACAAAAACGAAAAGGTCTCATAGAAGATGCCGGACTGAGATGGTCTGTTGTAGAAAGTGTCCCTGTACACGAATTCATTAAGCAGCGCAGCGGAAACTTTCAGGAACTTATAGAAAACTACAAGAAAACAATCATAAATCTGGCCTCAGAAGGTATCAATATCATCTGTTACAATTTTATGCCCATTTTAGATTGGATTAGGACTGAATTGGATCATGAGCTTCCCAATGGTGCAAGAACATTAAATTTTGAAATGAAGGCTCTTGCCGCTTTTGACTGCTTTATACTCAGGCGAAAAGGTGCCTTGGAATCTTATCCTCCGGGCATTATTAAAAAGGCTGAATCTTATTACGCAGATTTGGATACCAAAGGAATAGAAAAGCTAAAAAGGACCATCCTGGATAATCTCCCCGGGGCAGAAATTGGTTATACCCTGGATGAATTTCAACAGGCATTGGATAATTATCAGAATATTGATCGTGCTATTTTAGAAAGGAATCTGCATCTTTTTCTGAATGAAGTACTACCTGTTGCTGAGGAAAATAATGTTTTTATGGCCATCCACCCGGATGATCCACCTTATCCAATTCTCGGTCTGCCAAGAATCATGAGCACAACGGCGGACATTAGGCGAATCCTGTCAGAAAATAATAGCCCAAATAATGGAATTACATTTTGCACGGGTTCACTCGGGGTAAGGAAAGATAATGACCTTGTACAAATCGTAAAAGATTACGGAGATCATATTCACTTTGTTCATCTCAGAAGCACTAAAAGAGATGAAGAAGGAAATTTCTATGAAGCATGCCACCTGGAAGGAGATGTACCAATGTATAAAGTAGTAAAAGAACTCCTGCAATTACAGGAAAAGAGAAAGAAGCAACTACCTATGCGCCCGGACCATGGGCAACAAATCTTAAACGACCTCAGCTCGAAGACCAATCCGGGTTATCCCGGTATTGGCCGCCTTAAAGGACTGGCAGAATTAAGAGGGCTAATGCATGGTATTTTAAATCAAAACAATTAAGGGCTTACCATATTGACTCGGCCCGGCTAACTTCAAAATCATTGATTATCAAATTTTCAGCAGAAACATTTTTGAAGGTTAGGTATGTATAGTTTTCATTGGGAAATATCTGTGCCGTCAACACCCGCTGACCATTATTGATAAAAATTTCAACAGATGACCAATCCATCAAAACTCTCACTTCAATTTCCCCGTCCGGTATATCGGTGATGGGCGATTTCTGAATAATTTTTCCAAACTCCTCTTGGAAATCGGTTTTTCCCGATTTACTGCGGTCTAACAAAAACAGTTCCTTCTCCCCATCTAAGGCCATGGATAATTGCTCCCCTAAACCATTGCCAAAGAAAAATTCAAAATTTCGGTTAGGAGTTTTAAACCTTATTTCTGACTGATTAAAATGATCAAAGGAAATCATTTCTGAACCATCAGCCACCAGTTCAAAGTCCTTTTTCAATTCCGGTTTAAAAATAGTTCCTAAATTATCCAAAGGGTAATTCATCAATTCATATGAACTACCCCATTTAATAAGTGATAAACTTCTTGGTACGGTCATAGCACTGCGCCATTCCCTGGTTGGTGTATCCCTGGCATAGGCCCAATTGCTCATCCATCCGATAAAGATCCGCTGGTCATTTGGTTCATTATTATATGTTATCCCGGCATAATTATCCGTTCCCCAATCTATCCATTTTTCCTCCTTCTGGTCAGATGTAAAAGTAGTACCATCAAATTCCCCAATAAAATATTGGGTGCCACTACCACCGTTTGGTGCACCGGGATTTATGCTAATAATAAGAACCCATTTTTCCTCCCCCGAATCAGAGACCTTTAATGGAAAAAGATCAGGGCATTCCCAGACGCCGCCATGTGCCCCGGATTCTTTTCCAAACTCACTTAAAAAGTTCCAGGAAATCAGGTCCTCAGATTTGTAAAACCGGGCATGGTCGCCCGCAACCAGTACCAATATCCAACTTTGCGTAAGGTCATGCCAAAAAACCTTGGGATCCCTAAAGTCCCTTATCCCTTCATTGCCTAATACAGGATTAGCCTCATATTTAGTCCATGACTCGCCATTATCAAGGCTGTAAGCAATACCCTGTGTCTGAAAATCATCGGAACCATCTTTCTCTTTATTTATATCGTGGTAGGTATATATGGCCACTAAAGGCGGGTTATCCGGTGTTCCAAATCCGGAGGTATTATTTTTATCTACAACGGCACTCCCTGAAAATATATAACCATTTTCATCAGGGTATAGTGCAATGGGTTTATGCTCCCAATATATAAGGTCCTTACTGGTAGCATGGCCCCAATGCATAGGGCCCCAAACAATATCTTCAGGATAGTACTGGTAGAAAAGATGATATATCCCATTATGGTAAACGAGTCCGTTGGGATCATTCATCCACATCTCTAAGGGCGTGAAATGAAATTGCGGCCTGTAAGGTTCCTTAAATAATGATAATTCGGGCATCGGGGCTGTTTCAGTATTATTCTCTTCTTTGTTCTTGCATGAAAATATGGAAACTACAAATAGGCATATAAAAAGATATATTAATTTGACTCGCATAGTAAACTCTTTAATTTTATAAAACTACATTTTATTTGTTGGACCTGAAAACCTGAACTTTCAGGAAAAATTTTACCTAAATGAGTATCTTTACCTTGTATAATTCTAATACAATGCAGTATTTTATAAACTTATTATTTTCTGGTTTTCTGTTACTTTCTGCCTGTGCACAATCTTCAATAGAAGAGGCTCTTAAGAGGTATAATGATGAAAGTGTCCCTTATATTACGGTTGCAGAAATGCAAAATTTCCAGAACAAAATTATACTGGATACCAGAGAGCGGGAAGAATACAATGTAAGTCATCTGAAAAATGCCATATGGGTAGGTTATGATAATTTCAAAATTTCGGAGATAGAACAAATATTGCCGGATAAAAGCGCAGATATCGTTGTCTATTGTTCCATTGGCGTGAGATCTGAGAATATTGGCGAAGAACTTTTGGAATCGGGGTTTTCCAAAACCAAAAATTTATATGGAGGCATTTTTGAATGGACCAATCAGGGGCATCCTGTTTATAACTCCAGAGGTGAAAAAACCAAAAAAGTACATGCCTATGGTAAGTTATGGGGAAAATACCTGACCAAGGCCGAAAAAGTATATTAGTATTAATTCATAGATGAAGTTGGAAGAAACTAAAGAAAGATTGCTACTTATTTTTTCGAGAAATCCCAAACTAGGAAAGTGTAAGACAAGATTAGCAGCAACAATAGGAGATCAGGCTGCACTGGATATTTATATGATCTTACTAAGACACACCGCTGAGATTACTAACGACCTGAATTGTTCAAAAGAAGTTCATTATACTGAGGAACCACCGGCAAACGATTTATGGGATATAAAAACCTACTCCAAACATTTGCAAAAAGGCAAAGACCTGGGAGAGCGAATGTACAATGCTTTTAAATCCGGATTTAAAAAGGGTTACAAAAAGATTGTCATAATAGGAACTGATATTTATGATTTAAACAGCGAAACCATTGAAGAGGCTTTTACAAAATTGGATAAATCCGACTTTGTAATAGGACCCGCAGAAGATGGGGGCTACTATCTTCTGGGGATGAAATCAATAAATAATGAGATATTCTTTAACAAGAAGTGGGGAACAAATAGTGTGCTGAAGGACACACTCCATAACCTAAGTCACAAAAATGTAGCACTGCTTCAAACTAAAAATGATATTGATGTCTATGAGGATTTAAAGGATGTTGATATTTTTGAAACTTTTTTAATAGCGTAAGTCCATGACCCAAAAGCAGCTGGAAGAATCTTGTCTATACCTGAAAAATAAAGGCTTTGAAAATCCGGAAATCGGAATTGTACTGGGCACAGGGCTTGGCAGGTTGATTGACCATATTGAATCTGGTGTTGTTGCCCATTACCACAACATTCCGTTTTTTCCCCTGGCTACTGTAGAATTTCACAGCGGCAAGCTAATTTATGGCACGCTCGAGGATAAAAAAGTAGTGGTTATGCAAGGTCGTTTTCATGTTTACGAAGGTTATGAATTTGACGAAGTTACCTATCCTATTCGGGTAATGCGGGAATTGGGAATAGAGAAGCTGTTCATCTCCAATGCAGCAGGAGCTGTTAACCTAAACTTTAAAAAAGGTGAGCTTATGCTGATAGAAGATCATATTAATCTACAGGGTGGATCCCCATTGGCATTTAAAAATGTCGCAAACTTTGGAATTCGATTTGTGGATATGAGCCAGCCATATGACCTGGAGATGTGTGAAAAAATTAAATACATTGCCCAGCGCGAAAATATTGTCTTGCATAATGGCGTATATGCTTCAGTAGTTGGGCCTCAGCTCGAAACAAAGGCCGAATATCGAATGTTAAAAACCATAGGCGCAGATGCCGTTGGCATGAGCACCGTACCCGAGGTTATTGTTGCCAACCATTTAAACCTCCCGGTAGTAGCAGTCTCAGTGCTCACAGATGAATGTGACCCGGATAATCTGGAGCCGGTACATATATCGGAAATAATTAAAGTCGCTGAGGAAACCGAGCCTAAAATGATAAAATTATTTTTGGAATTAATTAAAGCTTTATAAATAAGTGATATGTCACATTAATTTATGGGTAGTTAATGCCGGGAATTAAACTCTCATGGCAACCAGAAAAATTTGTAAGTTTTAAGCTGCCCGTTCAACTAATAATCTAAAAATTTCAATGCTCCGAATAAGCATACTTCTTTTATTTCTTCTTTTGCAGCCCATATCACCGTGGTCGGACTCAGTAGCTATAGTTCCAATTACAAATGAACAGAATTGCGCCACTTTGGACCATAATATCTGGGATAGATTGCTAAATAGCTTCGTTGACGACAATGGGAACGTAAACTATATTGGCTTTAAGAAGGAATCAGGAACTTTAACCCGGTACCTGGAGCAATTAGGCAGTAATCCGGTAAATGAAGACTGGTCCAGAGAAAAAAAGCTGACATATTATATTAATCTTTACAATGCCGCCACGGTGAAATTGATACTGGATAACTATCCGTTGGCAAGTATAACAGACATCCCTAAACCCTGGGATAAAAAATGGATAAAAAATGGTGGAGAACTCATTTCTTTGGGAGAAATAGAGCATAAAATCCTTAGAAAAATGAATGAACCCCGTATTCATTTTGCCATCAATTGTGCCTCATTTTCATGCCCAAAATTACTAAACACAGCCTATACAGAAAATAAGCTGGATAAGCAATTGGACAAGGCGGCTAAAGATTTTATAAATGACCCCAGCCGAAATATAATATCTGAAAACAAAGTACAATTGTCCAGGATCTTTAAATGGTATAAAAAAGATTTTGAAAAAAACGGTTCCCTTATATCCTATTTGAACCAATATTTAAAATCTTCAATAAGTCCGGATACGAAAATTGAATTCATTAAATACAATTGGAGTTTAAATGAAATTAAGTAATAATCCCAGTCTTAGCATAATAATACCTGTTCTAAATGAAGAAAGCAACATAGTTAGGCTTTTGGAATATATTCGGAAAAATTCAAGCAATGCCAATATCAAAGAAATCCTTGTAGTAGATGGCGGGAGTACGGACGAAACCAAAGAAGCCGCTTCTAAATATGATGTTCTGGTCCTCCATTCTGAAAAAGGTCGTGCAAGACAAATGAACCTAGGCGCGGAAAATGCCAAAGGTGAAGTACTGTATTTTCTTCACGCAGATACTTTTCCGCCTAAAAACTTTGACAAGCAAATTTTAAACGCAATTCGAAAAGGCACTAAAACGGGTTGCTTTAGAATGAAATTTGATAGTGATAGCCGGTTTTTGAATTTCTTCTCCTGGTTTAGCAGGATAAACCATAAAATATGCAGGGGTGGAGACCAGTCACTTTTTATTACCAGGAAATTATTTAATAAATCGGGTGGCTATGATGAAGCCTATAAAATATACGAGGATAATGAATTCATAAGTCGCCTTTATAAGATTGCCGATTTTAAGATACTTCCCGATCAGGTACAAACCTCAGCAAGAAAATATGAGCAAATAGGTAACTTCAAACTTCAATTTTATTTTGGAATAATTCATCTTATGAATTATTTCGGGGCAGATCCTGAACAGTTGTACCGATATTACAAAAGAAAAATTTCCACTTAATCCCGGCTGTGAATATTTAATCTTTACTCCGCCTCGTAATCAAGAATTACACCTTCAGAAATCCATTTTGCCAGAGCCTGCCTATTATCGTAATCAAGAATGCGTCGCTGGTCCTTTTTATTTCGAATATTCCCAATTTCAATAAAAGTCATTGCAGGCAAGGTTTTCTTTACCAGGTATAAATTGCTCCTGTCTTCAAAAGTTCCCGAATAGCTTCGATTTGGCTGGTATTTTTTGTATTTATTTTTAAAGGTATTGTGAATACTTTCAGCTAGTTTTTTGCCATTCTTGCTTTTCTCGTGGTAGTAGAAAAAAACATCAATATTTTGCCCTTTACTACGGCTGTCTACATGGGTAACTACCAAACGCTGATGCTTGCCTTTATGCTTAACATATAATTTATTGACGGCATTTACCCTTTGCTCCAGTCTGTCCTTTTGGTTCAACGGAATAACCTGGTCCGGTATGACTAACTCGTCCTTATCCATTTCCAGAATTCGCTCATCTCGTATACCATCATCAGGATCCCTCACTATAACATATACCAATGCGCCATGGGATAGTAATTCTCTGGCCAATCGCAAAGTAACATCATAAGCGTATTCATCCTCCGAAATAGACTTCCCGGCAGTTTGAGTCATTGCACCTGGATCAGGGCCACCATGACCTGAAATTAAATAATAAACCGTTCCTTTTAAGCGCTCACTTTTACTAATTACCTCAGCATATTTCTCACCAAATATATCATAGGAATTAGTCTCTGCTGAATTGTTTGATTCGTTTGCTTCGGTTTCCTCTTTAGCTTTTTTAAGGCTTTCTCCTACCCCTTCAGGAATTATATAAGACATTCCCTCGTATAAATGCATACTATCCCTGAGTCTTGGAAGATTCAAAGCAATGAAGTCATCATAGGTAATATAAGGATCAACACCCTGCTTGCGGAGTAGAGAATAAATCCCGTCCCCTTTTTGGGCAATCACCGTATTCAGAGAATCCTGGGCAATTAAGATAGCGAAGGGAAAACACAACAGAAGTACTAAAAGGGATTTTATAGATTTCAGAGGCACAATAATCTTTTTTTACAAAGATTATCAAAAATGTTACCAAATTGCAAATAGATCCGCTAAGGAAAAATTAAAAACAATTAGTTGGTCAATTGGTTTGATAGAATAATTTAATGATTTCTTCGGCAGGTTTATTTTGAGGTGTAAACCTGTTGTCCATTCCACCCCCGGCCTTTTCGTGATTAATAAACCACTTCCAGACAAACCCCCCTGCAAACCATTCTTCCGCCCAAAATTCTTCAAAAATCGCTTTTTTAGCGTTTACCTGCGCTACCAGGTTTACCCCTTCTTCCTTACGATCAACAAGCCAGGGTTTTTTAGCGGTGTAATCCATACTTCTATATCCGAATTCGGTAAAAAGCACAGGGCGTGAAGTTTTCTTTGCCAGGGCAGCTATGTTCTCCTTCCAGGGCCTCCAACCCTCTTTTAATTGCTCTACACTAGGGGTTTTGGCATCAGATAATGGAAAATAAGCATCAATCCCAATATAGTCCAGCGATTCCCAAAAAGGAGTTCGCTTATATTCATCCCAGTTGGAAGCATATGTAAGTTTGCCTTTATATACCTTTCGGATTTTAACAATTAAATCTTTCCAATACTGAGGCCTGTTACTAACAAATTGCTCCAATTCTGTGCCAATACAAAGAATTTCGGCTTTGGTATCCTGAGCCAATTTGGCATAGGTAAGCATAAACTTATCATAGGATTCCTCCAGAATCTTCCAGTCTTCTTCTGTTTCCATCTTTAAGCCTCCGGTAAATACTCCACGCCATATCCAGATTTGCGGTTTTAGCATCACCTTAACTTTGTTTGCCCTAAGAAGTTCAATATATTGCCTTGCACCACCCTGGGTTTCGCCATACCACTGGCGATCTGTATCAAATATTATTTCCGGACTTTTGATATCCCTGATGAAACCAAAAGGCATTACAGCTGCATGATCCGCATGAATCTTCAGAAAAGCATCCACATGCTCCTGCACCGCTTTATCCCTGGAAGCAACAAAACTTATTCCATTGATCTTATTAACCGATTGGCTGGAACAAGAAATCTGGAGAAAGGCTAAAAGTAAAAACCCGTATCTTTTCATAATTGGTATAAAAGGACATTTACAAAAATAAGGTAATAAAACTTGATATAATTTTAAAATTGCTGTTAAGTAATTTTCTTTATATTCGACTTAATAGCTATCAACCTGTTAACAGTATGGAAAATATTGTAATAATTGGGAATGGAGTTGCAGGGGTAACTGCCGCCAGACATATCCGCAAGAACTCAAACAAGAGAATTATAATAATTTCGGCTGAAACAGACCATTTCTTTTCCAGAACAGCATTGATGTATGTTTATATGGGTCATATGAAATTTGAACATATTAAGCCCTATGAAGACTGGTTTTGGGAAAAAAACAGGATAGAACTATTAAGAGGTTTTGTTAGCAAGGTTGATTGTGAAAAAAAAGAACTTCAGATTGAGGGTGCCCGGGTTCTGAAATACGACAAGTTAATTCTGGCTACCGGATCAAAACCCAACAAATTTGGTTGGCCAGGTCAGGATCTCCACGGGGTACAGGGTTTATATTCCAAACAAGACCTGGATCTATTAGAAATAAATGCCCCAAATAAAGAACTATGCAAGCGGGCTGTTATTGTCGGAGGCGGATTAATAGGAATTGAATTGGCCGAAATGTTAAGAAGCCGGGATATCCCTGTAACTTTTCTGGTACGTGAAAAAAGTTTTTGGGATGGTGTACTTCCAGATGGAGAATCGGGTATGATAAATGAGCATATTCTGGAACATCATATCGACCTGCGTCTGGCAACGAATTTAAATGAAATCCTGGCTGATGAAAATGGCAGGGTAAAGGGAGTAATTACAGATAAAGAAGAAATCATTGAATGTCAAATGGTAGGGTTAACACCTGGTGTTTCTCCCAATATTTCTTTTTTAAACGACTCGGGAATTGAGCTGGGAAAAGGCATTAAGGTAAACCGGTTTCTTGAAACGAATATAAAGGATATTTACGCTATAGGAGATTGCGCAGAACAACGTGAACCTATTGGAAACCGCCGTCCTGTAGAAGCTGTATGGTATACGGGCCGCATGATGGGAGAAACCGTAGCACAGACTATTTGCGGAAACAGGACCGAATACAAACCCGGACACTGGTTTAATTCGGCAAAATTTCTGGATATAGAATACCAGACTTATGGTTGGGTCTTTAGCACCAACAGCAAGAAAACTTTTGAACAACATTTTCATTGGAGGCATCCCTCTGAAAACATATGTCTTACAATTGCTTTCCACAAAGAATCCGGAAAATTTCTTGGAATAAATACATTTGGTATTCGCATGCGTCATGAGATCTTTGATAGATGGCTTAATGAAGAACGGGATGTTATGCATGTGATAAAATATCTTAAGGACGCCAATTTTGATCCTGAATTCTACGCAGTATATGAAAATGACATTGCGGCTAAATTCAATTTAGAATTTGGCACAGATCTTAAGGCGGAAAAGAAAAACTGGAAACGAATTTTTGCTGGCGGATAATCAGGCAACTCTAAAATGTGGTCTAAAAAAACTTTCTAATACTCAAATAATATATGAGCACTCTTGATAAAAGTATGGAACTGGCAGGACAACCTCCGGTAGCTTTGAGCCGATTTCAAAAAATGGCTGTAATCCTTGGATTATCGGGTCTCTTCATAATACTCCTCGCCGCTTTTAATGCAAACTTCCCCAATAAAGCAATGTGGCTGATCATTTCAATCACAGCTATGTTTATTGGAGTATACTGGTTTACAAAAGAGGCATATGATAAAAAACTCAAGGGCATAAAGAATGATGGCGTTTGGTTTAAATCCATATCCTCTAAAGGGTTGTGGGCCTGGATAACCGGTATAACCCTTACCGGATTCTACATTGTTCTCTATTTCTTCCCTGAATTTCTGGGCTTAGTGAAGAATGGTGCAAATACGGGCATCATTGCCTTTTTTGATCCTTTAAGCAATTTATTGAGTGGAAATCCTGCCAGCCAATGGTTCGTCTATGGAACTCTTTATACCGTTGCTATCCTGGCTTTCGGCATTAAATTTATTTCGAAATACAGACATAACAGATACGAGATCATTCGTACCATAAGTGTTATGTTTTTTCAGCTGGCATTTGCATTTATGATTCCCGAAATAATGGCCAGGTTAAATGGAAAACTCCCTTATTATGACCTGAAGAATATCTGGCCTTTAAACTATTACAATTTTGAAAGATATCGCATCAACGCATTTATAGATTCCGGAGATGTAGGTATGGCAATGCTCTTTTTCGGCATATTGTCCGTTTTTGTAATCTCACCTATCCTAACCTATAAATATGGCAAGCGTTGGTATTGCTCCTGGGTCTGTGGTTGCGGAGGATTGGCAGAAACGGCCGGGGACTCCTTCAGACAGCTGAGCGATAAAAGCTTATCTGCCTGGAAAATAGAGCGCTGGGTTGTTCATAGTGTTGTGGTATTTGTTACCCTCATGACAACGGCCGTAATTTATTCTTATCTGGGTAACGACACCAGCAAGTATTGGTTGACAAAAAATACTTTTCTGATTGGTGTAGCCTTCTTGTTAACCATGATTTTTGTCCTTGCCATGGTATTCAAAAGAGAGCAGTTTCAAAAAGATGCCCGATATGGTGCAATAGGATATTTCGTTATTATCATGGCCTTAATTGGTTTTCACTTTCTTAGTGGAGAGGGCAATGTATTCCTTTTCAAATCGGAAACCTTAAGGAAATCATACGGATTTCTTATTGGCAGTATATTTTCGGGGGTTATTGGCACAGGGTTCTATCCTATTTTCGGCAACAGGGTTTGGTGTCGTTTTGGTTGCCCAATGGCCGCGATTTTAGGTTTTCAACAACGTTTGTTTTCAAAGTTCAGAATAACAACCAATGGGGGTCAATGTATATCATGCGGCAATTGCTCCACCTATTGTGAAATGGGAATTGATGTGCGCGCCTATGCCCAGAAAGGGGAAAACATAGTTCGTTCTAGCTGTGTAGGTTGTGGTATATGCTCTGCGGTTTGTCCCAGAGGTGTTTTAAAACTTGAGAATGGCCCCTTAAAAGGACGTATCGATGGTAATGAGATCCTATTGGGAAATGATGTGGATCTAATGACCCTGGTAAACCAAAACAAGTAATATTTAATTTCAACTACTTCGCATCAGTATTTAAATTCCATTGCTTCTAACTGCCGTATTTTCCCGACTTCTTGGATTCTACAAAAGCCTCCGATTAAAAAGAATTATTAGACGTATCATTGGTGACATAAATAATGATATTTTTGCACGGCAAAGGCAGAAAAAGTATCCGGCTTATCAAGAAATGCCTATAAATTAAGACACGTGAAGATCAATATATCATTCTGGCGCCTATGAAGGACATTAAGGTCATAATTCCGGCATATAATGAGGCAAATTCCATTGAAAAGGTCATTCAGGAAATTCCAACTACAGTTTCCGAAATTATTGTTGTAAATAATAATTCAACAGACGACACTGCTATAAACGCAAACAGAGCAGGGGCTACCGTATTAAATGAACCAAGAAAAGGCTATGGTTATGCATGCCTTTGTGGAATGGATTATATAGCAAAGAAGTCCAGGAAGCCAGATATTATCGTATTTATCGATGGAGACTATTCAGATTACCCTGAAGAGTTGAATAAAATTGTAAAACCTATTCTGGATGATGATATGGATTTGGTGATTGGGGCAAGAACAAAGGCTTTGCGAGAGGAAGGCTCAATGACCCCTCATCAGATTTTTGGTAATAGATTGGCCACATTTTTAATGAAGATATTTTTTGGGTCAACATTTACAGATTTAGGACCTTTTAGAGCAATAAAGTACGAGAAGCTTCTGGAGATGCAAATGGAAGATAAAACCTACGGGTGGACCATTGAAATGCAGCTGAAAGCTCTCAAAAAGAAAATGGCATATGTCGAAATACCAGTGCGTTACAAGAAAAGAATTGGTGTGTCCAAGGTGTCAGGTACAGTAAAAGGTAGTATCTTTGCAGGATTAAAAATATTGGGTTGGATTTTTAAATATAGTTTAAGATAATATGGGACTAACAATTGCTTACATCATTATAGGGATTTACAGCACGGCGCTCCTACTGATCTTTTTTTACAGTCTGGCACAATTAAACCTTCTGGTTAATTATTTAGGCAACAAAAAGATAAACGAGGTTGCTCCAAAATATAATTTACTGGACCCCAAGGAGATTCCGTTTGTAACTATTCAACTGCCTATCTATAATGAAGAATACGTGGTAGAGCGATTGCTGGATAATATCTCAAAAATAGAATATCCGAAAAGCAAACTGGAAATTCAGGTACTGGATGATTCCACAGATAAGTCTGTTGAAGAAACAGCATCAAGAATAAAAGCCTTGCAGGAAACAGGATTAGATATTCAGCATATCCGAAGAGAAAACAGAACAGGCTATAAAGCCGGGGCGCTCAAGGAAGGACTGAAAATAGCTAAAGGTGATTTTATCGCTATTTTTGATGCCGATTTTCTTCCTGATAGCGATTGGTTAAAGAAAACAGTTATTTATTTTAAAGATAGGGAAATAGGTGTAGTTCAAACCAGATGGGGACATATTAACCGTGACTATTCCACACTTACCAAAATTCAGGCTTTTGCACTCGATGCTCATTTCACCCTTGAACAGGTTGGAAGAAATGCCAAAGGCCACTTTATAAACTTTAACGGCACTGCAGGCATCTGGAGAAAAGAATGCATCCTTGACGCAGGAAACTGGGAAGGTGATACTTTAACGGAAGATCTGGACCTTAGTTACAGAGCCCAGTTAAAAAACTGGAAATTTAAATATCTTGAAGATGTTGAAACACCGGCGGAACTTCCTGTAGTAATCAGTGCTGCCAGATCTCAACAATTCCGATGGAATAAAGGAGGTGCAGAAAACTTCAGGAAAACGGTTTGGAGTGTAATTACTTCTAAAAATATTTCATTCAAAACCAAATTTCACGGAGTAATGCACTTATTAAACAGCTCCATGTTCCTTTGTGTTTTTATAGTGGCTATGTTGAGTATTCCTATGCTTTACATAAAAAATAGTTATGGCCATTTAGGTTGGATATTTGAGGTGACAAGCTTTTTCATTTTAAGTACTGTAATCTTATTCATTTGCTATTGGTTTACTTATAAAAGTATTCAGGGAAGTAGTTTTGACAATTTTGTAGATTATATAAAACTATTCTTTACATTTTTCTCTGTAGCCCTTGGTTTCTCTTTGCATAATACAGTTGCCGTTCTTGAAGGCCATATGGGAAAAAGAAGTGAATTTGTGCGTACCCCAAAATTCAATATCAACAACCTCACAGATAGCTGGAAGGGTAATAAATACCTGGCCAAAAAGATATCTCCTAATATGATACTTGAATTCGGCCTTATGATCTATTTCCTTTTTGGAATGTACAGTGCTATTCCACTAAATGATTTTGGTTTGTTCCCTTTTCATTTTATGTTGTTCCTGGGGTTTGGTTTTGTTGCTTTTAAATCCCTGACTGCTAAAGCCTAAGATTACAATATTTTAGCCGAATTCCCTGATGTACTAAAGTCTTCTGGGTTATTTTACCAACCCTTTTGGCATGCGTTTTTAGTCCTTGAAAATTGTCTTTTTTTGTGTACTTTGTAAAGACCAAACTTTAAAGACCAATGGCTTCAAGGATCTCTTCTTATTGGAATCTTCATAAGTTCTCAATACTATTGGTATTAGCCAGTCTATTGTTCTATACCAGCTTTGCATACGAGCTGGTAAGAACAGACTTTATAAAGCTTATGAGCCTTTTTTTTGCGCTCTTTTTTCTCACATTCAAATTAATTCAATTTGAAAAATGGAATTTCAATTTTCTTCTGATTTCGGGTATTCTTTTTCGTTTGATTTTTTTGATGGTAGAACCAAACTTATCTCAGGACTTCTATAGGTTTATCTGGGATGGTGAATTAGTTCTATCTGGTATGAATCCATATTTACAGACACCTGATGCAATTATGGAAAACGGCCAGATACTCTTGGCTAATGCATCTGAACTGCACAACGGCATGGGCTCATTAAGCGCCAGGAATTTTAGTAATTACCCGCCCTTAAATCAGTTCCTATTTGCCATCTCTGCCTTTTTGGGAGGCAAGAGTATTATGGGGTCCTTAATTGCCATGAGATCTATTATTATACTGGCTGATATAGGAATATACTATTTTGGGAAGAAATTACTCCGCCATTTAAACAGATCGCCACATCTTATTTTTTGGTACTTTTTAAATCCCCTTGTAATAATAGAACTTACAGGAAATCTTCATTTTGAAGGAGTGATGCTCTTTTTCTTTGTTTGGGGGCTTTTCTTTCTCACGACAAATAAAAGGCTGTTTGCAGCCATTGTATTTGCATGTTCCATTTCGGTAAAACTTGTGCCCTTAATGTTCCTCCCTTTATTTATTTCCTACTTCGGGTTCAGGAAAAGTATAAAGTTCTATTCGGCATTGGGAATAATAACTTTATTGGGTATTCTGCCATTTTATTCACCCGAATTCTTTAGCAATTATGCGAATACTGTTGGCCTGTGGTTTTCTAATTTTGAATTTAATGCAGGTCTCTATAACATTATTAAACAGATTGCTATAAATTTTGATGTGAAACCCTGGGAGTTAATAAAAACCTATGGGAAATTGATTCCATTTATAATAATTGGTTTTGTTTTAGCACTTACTTTTCTTAGGGATAACAAAAAATTGTCCGTCCTCATAAGTTCAATGTTATGGACACTGGCACTTTATTACTTTCTTTCTTCTACAGTGCACCCATGGTATATAATTTTTTTGGTGGGATTGACTGTTTTTACAGATTATCGATTCCCCCTTGCCTGGTCACTGGCGATCATTTTAAGTTATTCCGCTTATGAGAATCCTGAATTTAAAGAGAATCCTGGCTTTCTATTAATTGAATATTTAATAGTTTTTGGGTTTATGACCTACGAAATATATAAACTGAAAGGCAAAAAATTGCTAATTCGTAAAAATTAGAGGGCAAATTATGATAGTTCAATTTAATTTGTACATTTGATCTGCAATGGAAAAATGCGCAAACATATTTATACCAACCTGGAATATTGTTCCGGCATCCACCTTTGTACGCCCTCGCCCGTAAGGGTGTATTTCTTTCTTGGAAATAGGTGAGTCCATTTCCGCACAATCAAATCAACTATTTTTTACACCTATAAATAAAGCTAGCAATGGAAATATTAATTGCTAACGAATCGCACTTTAAATACGCCAAAATAATTAGTGACACTATAACCGAATCGGCTAGTGTGCGAGGAACCGGCATCGCCCAAAGAACGCCCGAGTACATCATAAAAAGACTGGAAAATGGAAATGCCGTTATTGCTCTGGACGGAGACAAATTTGCCGGATTCTGTTATATAGAGGTGTGGGGTCACAAAAAGTTTGTTGCGAATTCCGGGCTTATAGTCCATCCAGATTACAGGAACCAGGGCCTGGCAAAGAAAATTAAGAAAGCAATTTTTGAACTCTCTTTAAAAAAGTTCCCGGAAGCTAAAATCTTTGGCATTACAACCGGTCTGGCTGTAATGAAGATGAATTACGAACTGGGATATAAACCCGTTACATTTTCAGAATTGACTGATGATCCTGCCTTTTGGAAGGGATGCCAGACATGTAAAAATTTTGATGTACTTACCAGGACCGAACAAAAAATGTGTTTGTGTACCGGTATGTTATATGATCCCGCTTTGGGAGCTGCCAAAAAAGAAAAACTTAACGATAAGGCTTTTAAAAGGCTTAAAGGAATTAAGGAAAGACTACTTCTAAAAAGAAAGAACAAATGAAAAAATTAGTTTTGGCATATAGCGGGGGACTTGATACTTCTTATTGCGCCAAATATTTATCCCGGGAAGAAGGTTTTGAGGTACATGCAGTAAGCGTAAATACCGGTGGGTTTTCCCCGGAAGAAATTACAAACATTGAGGAAAAGGCCATTCAGCTGGGTGCTTCGAGCTATACTTCCATTGATGCTCTGGAACATTTTTATGAAAAGGTAGTAAAGTATTTAATTTACGGCAACGTATTAAGAAATAATACATATCCCTTATCCGTAAGCGCAGAAAGAATAGTCCAGGCTATCGAAATTGTAAACCATGCCAAGAAAATAGGCGCCGGGTATATAGCCCATGGCAGTACGGGCGCAGGTAATGACCAGGTGAGGTTTGATATGATTTTCCAGACTCTGGCACCTGATATCCAAATTATTACTCCCATAAGGGATAAAAGTCTGTCAAGGGAAGCGGAGATTAAGTACCTTCAGGAAAACGGTATTGAGTATTCCTGGGAAAAGGCTAAATATTCAGTAAATAAAGGATTATGGGGTACTTCAGTTGGTGGCGATGAAACACTTACCTCTGATTTACCTTTGCCGGAATCTGCATTCCCTTCTCAATTGGTTGCCACAGAACCAAAGGATATTAAGCTGGGTTTTTTCAAGGGAGAATTGGTTTCCATTAACGGTCAGGAGGGAACTCCGATTGAAAATATCATTGCACTGGATGCTATAGCCTCGGCATATGCCATAGGCAGGGATATTCATGTAGGCGATACCATCATAGGCATAAAAGGAAGAGTAGGGTTTGAAGCTGCGGCATCAATGATAATAATCAAATCCCATCATTTATTGGAAAAACACACCCTTAGCAAATGGCAGCAATTCCAAAAAGAGCAATTGGGCAATTTTTACGGAATGCTATTACATGAAGGGAATTATCTGGATGAGGTAATGAGAAATATCGAAGCCTTTTTAACAGATACACAAAGAAATGTATCGGGTGAGGTTACAGTAAGTCTACACCCCTATCGATTTGAATTGAATGGCATTAGGTCTGAGAATGATTTAATGAATGCCTCATTTGGCAATTATGGAGAAACGAATAAAGCCTGGTCAGCCGATGACGCCAAGGGCTTCATTAAAATTTTGTCCAATCCGGGTAAAATAGCTAATCAAATAACTAAGAATCATGATTAGAGCAGGTATTATCGGAGGTTCCGGATATACCGGGGGAGAGCTTATAAGGCTTTTAGTAAATCATCCCAAAGTGGAGATCGACTTCGTATATAGCAGGACGAAGTCCGGCAAAAAAATTAGTGGGGCGCATGCAGATTTGCTGGGCACTTCAGATCTGGCTTTTACAGATTCCATCAATCCGGAAGTCGATATACTTTTCCTGTGCCTGGGTCATGGTAATTCCAAGAGTTTTCTAAGTGAGTATTCTTTTTCATCCAAAACAAAGATTGTTGATTTAAGCAATGATTTCAGATTGATGCAAGATGCTTCTTTCGGCGGAAAAGATTTTATATATGGCCTTCCCGAATTAAATAAAAACACAATTACAAGTGCAGAATATATTGCCAATCCGGGTTGTTTTGCGACCTGCATTCAGTTGGCTCTACTTCCACTGGCCGATGCCAAATTGTTGAATTCTGAGGTCCATATAAATGCAGTAACCGGGAGCACCGGGGCGGGAGTCATGCCATCTCCAACCACACATTTTAGCTGGAGAAATAATAATGCATCCTGGTATAAAGCTTTTACTCACCAACATCTCGGAGAAATTAATGAAAGTCTGGGATCGCTTCAGGAAGACATTGGAGAACTTTTTTTTATTCCCAACAGGGGCAACTTTTCCCGTGGTATTCTGAGCACGGCATATACCAGGTTTGAAGGCAGTGATGCAGAAGCCTCTGATCTATATCATGAATTCTATAAAGATGCCGTTTTTACACAGATTTCAGAAGATCCTGTTCACCTTAAGCAAGTAGTGAATACGAATAATTGTCATATCCACCTGCATAGGCACAAAAATGTTCTGCTAATTACCTCTGTAATTGATAACCTGCTTAAAGGTGCATCCGGACAAGCTGTACAAAACATGAATTTAATGTTTGGTTTTGATGAAAGCCGGGGTTTGAATTTAAAAGCGACTGTTTATTAAAAGGAACCCTAAAAAGAAATAAGATCTTAAATAAGTAAATATGAAAATAGCCATTATTGGAGCAGGAAATTTAGGCTTATCCATTGCCAAGGGAGTTTTACATAGTAATGGAGCTACCACCATGTATCTGACCAAAAGACACGCAGACAGCATTAAGAACTATGAAAAATATGGAAATGTAACTGTAGGTTCAGATAATAGAAAAGCAGTAGAAAAATCTGATATTTTAATTTTTGCTGTACAACCACGCGATTTTGCTAAGATTTTAGAAGAAGTTAAGGATCTTCTAACTGATAAACACGTAATCATTTCTACCATAACCGGCTTTAGTATTGAAAAAATGGAGGCTATTCTCGGAAAGGAA